>OJAW01000090.1_pt1 | contig 70651 bp, 66 predicted proteins | sample 1589151 | NCBI WGS metagenome assembly OJAW01 (sample SAMN03283290) | human gut metagenome | biome: human-associated habitat; material: feces | host: Homo sapiens | place: Peru | collected 2012
ATTCTTTTGTAAATTTAAAATAATTAGGGCTGCCCATTTCTTTTTGGACAGCCCCATCTATGTGTGCAAGAAGACAAATTGAAGATTCCGCGGAACCGTTCGCAGGAAGAATTCCATAAGTATAGCAATGCTCCGTTGTCTGGACATTTTCAAGTCCAAGCGATTTTAATTCAGCGCACAAAACAGAAGCCATTTCGTTCTGACCGGAAGTGCTGGGCATAATTCCAGAATCAGCTTTCAGAGAATCGCTTTCGCTCCAAATTTTTACATATTTCAAAAACCGCTCAAGCAAAGAATTTTTTATATTTAATTTATCTTCCATAATAGTTTTAAGTATACAAGTTACTTTTAAAAATTGCAATTTTCGAAAACAGCAGCTCAACTAACTTTTATTTTTTACGCGTAAGCAAAATTTTTTCAAGAAGCAGAAGAAGCTCCGGGTCATATTTAAATGAAACTTTTTTCAGCTCGTCCAACGCTTTTTTTCTGGACAAAGATTTTTTATATCCGTCCTGCCGCACAAGAGAAACGTAATCTTCCGTCAAATGAATAAGACGCGCCACATAAGGAATTTTATCTCCATTAAGTCCGTCTGGAAATCCAGTTCCATTTTGATTTTCATGATGAAAAAACACCGCTTCCCAAAATATGCTTTTATATTCATACGGAACAAAATCAAGCTGAAAAAGTCCTCTTGCAACATGAGTGCGCAAAAAAATTTCTTCTTTTCTGCTTAAAACTTCCGAATGAAAAAACGACTGCTTGAATTCCAAATAACCAGCATCGTAAACCATTGCCGCCGCATAAAAAAGAATCCGCTCCAAAGGCTCCTTGTCTTTTAAAAGACTAAATACAATCATGCTGACTTTTTTTGAATTTGATTTTCTGTTTGTATAAGAATCAATTACAGACCCAAGAACAACGCATTGACGCACAAGGTTAAAAAGTTTTTTTCTAAGATCAGGCTCGATTTTTTCCAAGTCTTTTGAAACTGGAAGATTCTTTAAATATCTTTTCGCTGAAATTCTTCTTTTAAAATGAAGAGCAAGACCAAAGACAATAAAAGCAAACAAGGCGCAGACAAAAATAAAAAAAGCAACCTTTGTCAAAAACAAAACAAGAGCGGCAGGAATTCCCGGAATCAAATCCTGAATAAAAGGAACAATTTCTGTCAGAACATCGTCGTTTTCGTCCATTCAAAAGATTCTACCATGCACAAAGCAAATTTTCAACAAAACAAAAATGCTGCCTGCCTAGCAAAAATTTTACTGGGCAAACGGCATAAAAAATTTCTTAATTTAAATTCATTAAATTAGAAAGAATAGCTCCAGGAAAGTGGAATTGAAATAAACGAATCTCCGTCGCAAGTTTCGTAGTTCAAGCCAGCAGAGAATGTATGGTTTCCGAAAGTATATGCAACATTAGGATTTACACCGATTACAGGTTCTGCTCCGTCTGAAGTTTTGTCAAACAAGAATTTTCCTGTAACATCCGCACTCAAGGATTCTGAAAGCTCATAGCCTACACAAGCCGCAAAGTACATATCGTATTCTGAATTTTTGTCATCTGTATTGAAAAGTGTTTCCGCAGAAAAACTCAAAGCATCAAGAGAATATTCAACAGAAACATTGAAAAGGCTCTTTCCGAATACGCCGAAATCTTCAGAAATGCTCAAATCATCAAATCCTGAATTATAAGCTTTTCCAACAACCTCGCCGTCTTCTTCAATATCATCCTGTGCTTTGCTATAAGCATAACCTGCGCGGATTAAAAAATCCTGTTCAGCAAGAGGCTTTACCATTGCGTAAACACCAAAGCCACGGTTGTCGCTGTCTGAAACATTTGAAACTGCGGCTCCAATTGTGAACATTTCTTCAAAAGCATATTCTGCGCCGAATCCAATGTTAAGATTTACAGTGTCATCATTTTCATCTTTGCTAGTGAAATAATTTACGTTGTCCTCGCCGCCAAACGGAACTGTAACTGCAAGCTTAAGACCTTCAATTGGTGTTACAGCAACAGTGAATCCTTCTGAACCAAGATTTCCCAAAGCAACATTGTCATCGTATATCGGGAGGTAAGAACCTTCAAGCCAAACATCTTCATGGAATCCAAGGGCAACCATTTCAACTGGGCGGTATTCAACGAACCAGCTTACATCGTCCCAAGCAAAACCAAAGTTTCTGTCGTTCCAGTCGTCAAGAATGAAAGTAACATCAAGCTCTGCATCTACTTTTTCTGAAGTGAAAGTCGCAACAACATTTTCTTCAAGTCCGGCAAAGTCCTTTGTTGTTTCGTCTTCACCGCCATTGTAAACTTTTCCTTTTCTGATTGCTGTAACGTCAGAAGAAAGTTCGTTTGTGAATTCCACAGTCTGTGCAAATGCGAAAACAGAAAGTAAAGAGGCCGCGGCAAAAGCAACAGCACCCTTAAAATTGATTTTCATAGATACTCCTCGAACAAAAAGTTAAACAAAGCTAAATATTATTAGCTTAAACTAACTTTTGTTTACAAGGACTAACTTAAACAAAATCAGTTGTTTTGTCAATCTGAATTTTCAATAAAATTACTTTTTCCAGCCGTCATATTTTTCGCATTCAAGGATTTTTTTCGCATTTGCCACACGTTCCGCGGAAGGACTTTCTGTATCTTTTAAAACGTAGTCAATGCCAAGATCCTTGTATTTCATTGCGCCAAGTCCGTGGTAAGGAAGAATTTCCACACGCTGAACATTCGAAAGTGTGCGGATAAAATCTCTTGTGCGCAAAAGATATTCATCGTTATCTGTAATGCCCGGAACAAGAACATGGCGAATCCAGATTGGCTTTTTTATTTCGTCAAGATAGCGGAACATTTCAATTATATTTTTTCCAGTGCGACCGGTAAGCTTTATATGTTCCTCTTCATCAATGTGCTTAATGTCCATCAGAAGAATGTCTGTAACTTCCATAAGCTTTTTGAATTTTTCAAACCAGTCGCCTTCTTTTGTGAACGGACCACCGGCAGTGTCGATGCAAGTGTTGACTCCTTTTTCCTTTGCCTTTGTAAAAAGTTCAAGCAAAAAATCAAGCTGCATTAAAGGCTCGCCGCCAGAAACCGTGATTCCGCCTTTTGCGCCCCAATAAGCCTTGCAACTCAAAGCTTCATTTAAAAGCTCATCCGCAGTGTAAAGCTTGCCCTTTGCCATGTCCCAAGTGTCCGGGTTGTGGCAATATTTGCATCTTAAAGGACAGCCTGAAAAAAAGATTATAAAACGAACGCCCGGTCCGTCCACAGAACCAAAAGATTCCAGCTGATGAATATATCCTTGCATATTACTCCTTCCGCAGTCCAACCCGCGGCAGTCTAGTTTATTTAATTATTGGAAAGAGTTTAGCATTTATCAAGCGGCATGTCAGCGGCAAAAAAAAAAGCCCCGGAACTTTTCCGGGGGCAAAGGCTAAGCTAATTATGCAAAGAAACTATTTCTTTATAAAAACTTCATTATCCTCTTCGGCATCACCAAGCACCGTTAAAACAGTGCCGTTAATTGTAGCATAACCTTCAGCCTCTGAAGCAGGACAATCAACAAGACCGTTTGTTTTTTCATCAAAAATCTTTTTTATAGTCATCTTTATTTTACCGTCTTTAGTAGTGTCGCCAGAATAAGTGCCTGTAGCTACTACCATAGTTACTTTGTTCATTGTAGCTTCCAATTTAAATGTGTTATCATCATAGAAATAAACAGTTTCTGTAACAACAGAACCGTCATCTTCATCCGTTTCTGTGCAATACCAAGTTGTTACAACGCTTGGATCGTCGTCGTCATCATCGTCATCTTTGCAGCTTACAAATGCAAGCGCAAGAACCATAGCTGCCAATACAGCTGAAATTTTAGCAAACTTTCTCATAAGTTCACTCCTTAAAAAATAGATTACGCTGAAAAAATTCAGCAATGTCTATTGTACCCCCCCCGGGATTTGTCAAGTACTTTTATAAATTTTTGTTAATTTTTTTTCATTTAGCCCATTTTTCCATCCCCTCCCCGCTTTATAGACTGAAAAAAAACGATGTAGTATTATGAAACCATGGAAGCACCAAAAACGCCGGATTATGCGGTTCTGAGCAGCTGCGGAAAATACACATCATTCACTTTTAAGAACCACAGCATAAGATTCAGAACCTCAGCCGCGCTAAAAAAATACACAGAAGTCAAAAAATGGGATTCAGGCTATCTGGTTGTAACCGCGGACTACAAAAAACTCGGTCTCACAGAAGAATACATCGACCTGATTCCAATTCTGAAAGATTTGCATTTTAATGAAAAAGAATTTCTAGCCCCGATAAAGGAAGTGAAAATTGAATACTGAAAAAATCAAGGAACTGGCAGACAACGCGGAAGTAATCATCTGCGGATACGCATTCTCAAAATGTGAAAACGGATTCTACAAAAAATAAAAAAGGAACAGAATATGAAATTCATCTCGTGGAACGTGAACGGACTTCGCGCCGTGATGGGAAAAAACTTTATGGAGGCGTTCGGCTCGCTCGACGCGGATTTTTTCTGCCTGCAGGAGACAAAGCTCCAGGCCGGGCAGATTCAGATGGAGCTCCCAGGCTATCATCAGTTCTGGAACTACGCCGAAAAAAAAGGCTACTCAGGAACAGCGGTTTTCACAAAGCACGAGCCTATTTCCGCAGGCTGCGGAATCGGAATCGCAGAGCACGACACGGAAGGCCGCGTAATCACCCTTGAATACGAGAAATTTTTTCTTGTGACGATCTACACGCCGAATTCACAGGACGAGCTTCGCCGCCTTGAATACAGAATGAAATGGGAGGACGACTTCCGCGCGTATCTAAAAACGCTCGCCCTCAAAAAAGGCGTGATTGTCTGCGGAGACATGAACGTCGCCCACGAGGAAATCGACATCAAGAATCCCAAGACGAACCGCCGAAACGCCGGATTCACGGACGAGGAGCGCGGGAAAATGACAGAGCTGCTTTCGTCAGGATTCACGGACAGCTTCCGCCACTTCTACCCCGACACCGCCGGAGTCTACAGCTGGTGGTCGTACAGATTCCACGCCCGCGAAAAGAACACAGGCTGGCGGATCGACTATTTCCTCGTTTCCGACAGCATAAAGGACAAGATGACCGGCGCAAAAATCCACACGGAAATTCTTGGAAGCGACCACTGCCCGGTTGAGCTGGATATGGAATTTTAATATTAATAAAGGAAAATATTATGAAAAAATTCAGTTTTATTTTTTTAGCGACATTTCTTGTTTCATGCACATCAATCCCAAATAATCTTGAGCAGTCCTTAAACCATTCTTTTAAGGACGGAATATATTACTATACTTATGAGCGCACAATGGAAAGCTACGACTTCGTTTCGCCGGAAATAGAATACAGCATAAACATAGACAGAAAAGGATATGGACAAGCTGTATTCGTAAAGAAATCACAGTTCTTTGAGCCTGAACTAAATTTTATCATACAAGTAAATGACGACTTGACTCTATCAAGCCCAGACAATCCTTCGCTAAATGGATATGCAGAAAAAGACGGAAGAATACACTTCCGCATGCTAATTGAAGAAAACAGTACAACATATCTATTGACACAACATTGCGTTCTTCTTTGGCACGGAACAGGAGCGGAATCCCTATTCAGTTCCTATGATGGAAAATACAAGCTTAAAGACAAATCGGGAAGCGAAATAGAAATAGAAGTTGCAAAAGGTGTTTACAAAGGAGGGGGCACGGGAGTTATAAACGCCGACGGAACATTCTATAACGGATACAGCCAGACAATAAAAATTTCCATGGGACAAATGGTAAGTTCAAACACATCGATAGAATCTGAATCAAGAGGTGTTTTTTCACCTGGAGGAGGACTTGACCTGAAAACCTTAACGACAACAGGCAGTGGATACGGAAGCAGCCAAAATCAGAATATATTCTCCACTGTAAATTCTATTTCAGCTCATACAGAAACCGCACAGTCAGTGCTTTGGAAACCTGCAAAAACAGGATACGAAATATATTATCCAGATAAAAATATCCCCGAATGGTATGAGTTTGGAATAAAAAAAGACAATGATTATTATTATGCCTGCGGAACGAAACAAAAGGGCGACAAAGAAACTGCCGTTCAGCTTGCAAAAATTTACGCACTAAGCGAGCTCTCTTCAATTTCGTCTTTAGAAATTTCTTCAAAGACAATTGCTTCTGCACAGGCATCGCAGTCAGATGAAAAAAGCGAGCATATAAAAAATATTACGCAGCATACAGACACTGCAACAAACTCGCAACTTCCTTACGAAATAGTAAATGAGTTTTATGACACTTCAGCATGCAAAGCATATATAAAAGTCCGTGTTCCAAGAAATGCGATTGAAAACTGGTAAATGTTTTTGAAGAAAAAATAAAAAGCATTATATAACAAAAAAGCCGCCTTTGGAAAACCAAAAGCGGCCGTTTTTATGCAGTCTTAAAAGTCAGCATTAGAGGCTTGCGTGGCAAGTGCGGGCAATAACATCGTCCTGCTGTTCCTTTGTAAGGTTGATAAAGCGAACTGCATAACCAGAAACACGAACTGTGAAGTTTGCATATTCTGGCTTATCAGGATGAGCCTGGCAGTCCTTGAGTTTTTCAACTCCAAACACGTTAACGTTCAAGTGGTGTGCTCCCTGATCAAAGTATCCATCCAAAACGGTTACAAGGTTAGAAATGCGCTCATTCTCATCGTGTCCAAGAGCATTCGGGTTGATTGTCTGTGTATTTGAAATTCCGTCCAAAGCATATTTGTAAGGAACTTTTGCAACAGAGTTCAAAGACTTGATAAGACCTTTTGTTTCAGCTCCGTAAGAAGGGTTAGCTCCAGGAGAGAATGGCTCGCCGGCTTTGCGTCCGTCTGGAAGTGCGCCTGTTGCCTTTCCGTATACAACGTTTGAAGTAATTGTAAGAATAGAAGTTGTAGGCTCAGCATTGCGGTATGTGTGGTTCTTTTCAATCTTTGACATGAAAGTTTTAAGAAGCCATGTTGCAATTTCGTCCGCGCGGTCATCATCCTGTCCGTAGCGTGGGAAGTCGCCTTCAATTTCAAAGTCCTTTGCAAGTCCGCTTTCATCACGGATTACTTTTACCTTTGCATACTTGATTGCAGAAAGTGAGTCAACTACGTGGCTGAATCCTGCGATTCCAGTTGCAAATGTTCTCTTAAGATTTGTGTCTTCAAGAGAAAGCTCGGCAGCCTCATAGTAGTACTTGTCGTGCATATAATGGATTGCGTTCAATGTATTTACATAAAGACTTGCAAGCCATTCAAGCATAGCATCGTACTTGCGCATAACTTCATCATAATCAAGATAATCAGAAGTGATTGGAGCGAATTCCGGACCAACCTGAACTCCAGGTGTAAGACCTGCAGGCTCGTCTTTTCCGCCGTTGATTGCATAAAGAAGTGCTTTTGCAAGGTTTGCGCGCGCACCAAAGAACTGCATTTCTTTTCCTGTCTGAGTTGCAGAAACACAACAGCAGATTGAGTAGTCATCTCCCCAGATTGGGCGCATTACATCATCGTTTTCATACTGAATTGAAGATGTGTCAATAGAAATCTTTGCGGCATAGCGGCGGAAGTTTTCTGGAAGTCTCTTTGAATAGAGAACTGTCATGTTTGGCTCCGGGCTTGGTCCCATGTTCTCCAATGTGTGGAGGAAGCGGTAGTCGTTCTTTGTAACCATGTCGCGTCCATCTTGACCGAGACCCGCAACTTCCAATGTAGCCCAAATCGGGTCGCCAGAGAAAAGCTGGTTGTAAGATTCAATACGTGCAAAGCGAACCATGCGGAACTTCATAACAATATGGTCAACAAGTTCCTGTGCTTTTTCTTCTGTAAGGATTCCTTTCTTCAAGTCGCGCTCAATGTAGCAGTCAAGGAATGTAGAAATGCGTCCTACAGACATTGCAGCACCGTTCTGTGTCTTGATTGCGGCAAGGTAGCCAAAATAAAGCCACTGGAAAGCTTCTTTTGCATTCTTTGCAGGATTTGAAATATCATATCCGTAAATCGCAGCCATTGCCTTGATTCCCTTGAGAGCCTTAATTTGCTCAGAAATTTCTTCACGGAGACGGATAACATCATCTGTCATTGTGCCGTTTCCGCAGTTAGCCTTGTCCTGCTCCTTGCACTGGATGAGATAATCAATACCGTAAAGAGCAACACGGCGGTAGTCTCCTACAATGCGTCCGCGACCATAAGTATCAGGCAAACCGGTAAGAATGTGAGCCTTGCGGGCTTTTCTGATTTCTGGAGTATAAACTTCAAATACAGCGTCTGAGTGAGTTTTATGATATTCTGTGAAAACTCTGTGGAGCTCAGGATTTGGCTTGTAACCGTACATTTCAAGACACTGCTCAGCCATTCTGATTCCGCCATAAGGCATAAACGCTCTCTTAAGAGGCTTGTCTGTCTGAAGACCTACAACCTGCTCAAGTTCTTTTCCTTCCGGGCAAATATATCCAGCCTGATGAGCTGTAAGGCTAGTAACAACGTCTGTATCCAAATCAAGAACGCCTGATCTTTCCTTTCCGTCAAGACCAACACATTTCTTATTATGCTCAGCTTTCTGTAACTTCTGGAGCTCATCGAACAACTTGCTTGTGGCAGCTGTAGGTCCAGCCAAGAATGACTCATCTCCGCTATACTGAGTATAGTTAGCCTGAATAAAATCGCGAACATTGACTTCGCTTGTCCACAAACCTTTTGGGTTAAAACCTTCCCATTCAGCTCTCATGTTCATTTCAAAACCTCTTTGCATTGAAAAATTCAACTATAATAACTGGAAGCATTATAGACCATTGCTTTTTTTTATGCAATTGCCAAAAATGACAGTCCAATTCCCGATTTAATAATTTGTAATTATTACAATTATGATTATAATACAATTATAAAAAATATCAAGTGATTTACAAAAAAATATAAATTATTCTAAAAAATATCAACTTTCTTCTATATTATAAGGATAAATAAACAAAATTAGAAAAGTTTTAATAAAAAAAATATTGTCGATTTTTATAATTTTTAGTATCTTTATTTACAATAAAATAAAATTTTTAAGCTGTCTTTAGATTTTTCAAGACAGTCAATAAAAATAGGAGTTAGAATCATGGCTAAACAGTTAGTTTACAGCGAAGATGCACGCAAAAAAATGCTGAGCGGAGTTGAGCAGATTGCCCGCGCAGTAAAAGTAACATTAGGACCTTGCGGACGCTTGGTTATGCTTGACAAAAAATACGGCGCACCAACAATCACAAAAGACGGTGTTTCAGTTGCAAAAGAAATCGAGCTTAAAGATCCATTTGAAAACATGGGAGCACAGCTTGTACGCGAAGTTTCCTCAAAGACAAACGATGTAGCAGGAGACGGAACAACAACAGCAACAGTTCTTGCCTATGCAATTGTACGCGAAGGACTCAAGGCAGTTTCAGCAGGAATGACACCAATTGAAATCAAACGCGGAATCGACAAAGCGACAGCAATCGCAGTTGAAGAAGTAAAAAAGAACAGCCGCGCAGTAAAAGGCAACGAAGATATTACTCACGTAGCCACAATTTCTGCAAACAACGACCCTGAAATTGGTAAAATCCTTGCAGACGCAATTGAAAAAGTCGGAAAAGACGGCGTCATCACAGTTGAAGAATCCAAGAACATGGATACAACTGTAAAAACTGTAGAAGGAATGCAGTTCGACCGTGGATATATTTCTTCTTACTTTGTAAATGACCGCGAGCGCATGGAAGTAAACTACAACGACGCTTACGTCCTTATTTATGACGAAAAAATCAGCACAATGAAAGATCTTCTTCCTGTTCTTGAAAAAGTTGCCCAGACAGGAAAGCCTTTAATCATTATTTCTGAAGACCTTGACGGTGAAGCTCTTGCAACTTTGGTTGTAAACTCAATCCGCGGAACTCTCAAATGCTGCGCTGTAAAAGCTCCAGGATTCGGCGACAGAAGAAAGGAAATGCTTCAGGACATCGCAATCCTCACAGGCGGAAAAGTAATCACAAAAGACCTTGGACTTAAGCTTGAATCAACAGAACTTGCAGACCTTGGACAGGTTAAATCTGTAAAAATCGACAAGGACAACACAACTTTGGTTGATGGAGCCGGAGACAAAAAGGCAATCGCTGACCGTGTTGCAGAAATCAAGAATCAGATTGAAAAGTCAACTTCTGACTACGACAAGGAAAAACTCAAGGAACGCCTTGCAAAACTTTCTGGCGGTGTAGCTGTAATCAACATCGGTGCAATCACAGAAACAGAAATGAAGGAAAAGAAATTCCGTGTTGAAGATACTCTCGCAGCAACAAGAGCGGCCTTGGAAGAAGGAATTGTTTCAGGCGGCGGACTTGCACTCATCGAAGCAAGCAAAGTTCTTGACGCGGAAAAAGAAAATCTTACTGGAGATGAAAAAGTTGGTTTCCAGATTATAAAGAGAGCCTTGGAAGAGCCTATTCGCCAGATTGCAGAAAACGCAGGTGTAGACGGAGCTGTAATTGCTGACAAGGCAAAGGCAGAAAAGAAAGGTGTTGGCTACAATGCCGCTACAGGCGAATGGGTAAACATGATGGAAGCTGGAATCATCGACCCGGCAAAAGTTACAAGATGCGCTCTCCAGAATGCTGCTTCTGTAGCTGGAATGCTGCTCACAACAGAATGCGCTATCACAGATATTCCTGAACCTCCAGCACCAGTTGCTCCACAGGCGGGCATGGATGGAATGGGCGGAATGTACTAATAGCAATTCCAAACTTTAAAGCTAGAAATGCGGCTGCGACCAATAAACGGTTGCGGCCGTTTTTTGTTTTAAATAAACCATATTTCGTGATAGAATATATCATTATAAATTACTCTTATTTTCTGGAGAATAGACTATGCAGACAACCACAAAGACACCTTGGGATTTTTTAAGCAAATACAAAGACAGCGACTTTTCAGGAGAATGGCCAACAGTTCCCGAAATGTTTTTTATAACAACAAAGCGATTTCCAGAAAGACCTTGCTTTACAGATTTTGAAGGCGAAGGCGGCTCAAAAAACACTCTTTCATATTCACAGGTAGAACAAAAAGTCAAGGAACTTGCTTCCTGGCTTACAGAAAAAGGAATTCAAAAAGGAGACAGAATCGCAGTAAGCGGAAAAAACTCTCCACAATGGGGACTTGTATTCCTCGCATCTCTTGCCGCCGGAGCTACAATCTGTCCTATAGATTACGCTCTCCATGAAGAGGAAATCAAAAATCTTTTGAACACAGCCAAGCCAAAATTCTTTTTTGTTGATGAAGAAAAGTTTCCAACCTTTGACGCACAAAATGCTGAATACAAAGTTTATTCGCTCAGCCCTAAGTTTCCAGAAAAATACGTTTACAGCTTAAAGCCCAATTCAATTGAACATGATTTCCGAAGCGCAAAAGAAGATGATCTTGCGGCAATTCTTTTTACAAGCGGAACAACAGGAAATCCAAAAGGCGTAATGCTCACCCACAAAAATCTTGTAAGCGATGCATATATCGCGCAGACCCGCATGGACATTTTTTCAACTGATGTTTTTTACGCGCTCCTTCCGATTCATCACGCTTACACAATGCAGGCGGTTTTCATAGAAAGCCTTTCCGTAGGAGCTGAAATCGTATTCGGAAAAAGCATGGCTGTTTCCCGGCTAATGAAAGAACTTCGCGAAGGACAAATCACAATGCTGCTTGGCGTTCCGCTTTTGTTCAATAAGCTGCTCGCAGGAATAATGAAAGGAATCAAGGCGAAAGGCCCGCTTGTAAACGGCGCAATCCATGCCATGATGTGGATTTCCTACATAATAAAAAAAGTTTTCAAAGTAAATCCCGGCAAGACACTTTTTAAAAGCGTGCTAAAACAAGCAAATATTCAGTCGCTAAGAATTGCAATCTGTGGCGGCGGACCTCTTGCTTCAAGCGTGTTCAAAATCTACAACGAAATGGGTATCGACTTTGTGCAAGGCTACGGACTTACAGAAACAAGCCCGATTATCGCATTGAACCCGATAAGCCGCTTTAAAATTGAAAGTGTCGGTCAGTATTTCTTTCCGTACATGGAAATGAAAATTCTTGAGCCTTCTGCGGATGGAATCGGAGAAGTAGCGGTAAAAGGTCCGATGGTTTTTAAAGGCTACTACAACATGGAAGAAGAAACCGCAAAAGTTTTTACTCCAGACGGATTCTTTAAAACCGGCGATCTTGGAAATCTAGACAGCGAAGGCTACCTTATTCTTGCAGGACGCGTAAAAAACATGATTGTTACAGAAGGCGGCAAAAACGTTTATCCGGAAGAAATTGAAAACGCATTCCAACTTTTTACAGACATAGCACAAATCACAGTGCGCGGCTACATTGCAGACAAAGCAACAAAAAGCGAGCAAATCGAAGCCCTTGTCTATGCCAGCGACGACCTTTTTGCAAGACTGAATATAAACAGAGAAGCTTCTCCGCTAGACGAATCAGTAAAATCAGAAATTGAAAAAATAGTCTCAAAAGTAAACAAGGAGCTTCAGCCTTACGCCCGCATCTCAAAAATCACAATGCTAGAACAGCCCCTCGAAATGACCACAACCCAAAAAGTAAAAAGAGGAAAAATATCTAGCAATGAATAAAAGCATCTTATATCATGCAGGCAAAGAAATTGTGCAGTTTCCAGAAATCCGAAAAAGTTTATACACAAAAGATTTTTCATGGGGATTTTATTGCACAAACAACTGGAAGCAAGCCGTTCGCTGGGCAAACAGAAACAATGAAAAGCCTGTAATAAATTTTTTTGATTATACTGCCGATGAATCTCTTTCAATTTTAAAATTCGATGAAATGAATGATGAATGGCTTGAATTCATTGCCCATTGCCGAAGCGGAAAAACTCACAATTACGATATTGTAGAAGGACCGATGGCAAACGACACAGTTTGGAATTACGTTAACGATTTTATAAAAGGCACAATTACAAAAAAACAGTTTTGGGTGCTTGCAGAATTCAAGCATCCTACGCACCAAATAAGCTTCCATACATTGTCGGCATTAAACTGCCTTAATTTCAAAAAAAGCGAGATTGTATATGACCGAAGAACAGAGGAATGATTTTTTTTATGTTTGTGCGCTGATTGAATTTATTGCCAGAAAAACAAAGAACCGCCGCGGAACTGTTGTCAATGCTCTTGGAAAAAAAGGTGTTCACAAGCAGCTCTATGCCGCACCTGTAAATCACTGCCTCTCGTTTGAGCAAGTAAGCGATGAAATAATCAGGGACTACAAAATTCCAGATGGCGACTTTGAAACTGTAAAAAACTGCAAGTACACGCTGCCCGGATTTCAGGACATAGGAAAACTTTACTGCATAATGATAGAAGACCTTGCCGCTCCAGGAACAGAAGAAGAAACTTTAATCAAGCTGTTCAATTCGTTTATAAGCGACCAAATTTCAAACTTCAACACAGACCTTTACTATCAAAACCCAAGTTATCTTGAAGAATCCTACAAGGCAGGAAGACTGCTGGAATAGAATATTATTTCCGTGAAAGTTTTTACAGAAAAAAAGCCGTGCCGGATTTTGCATTTAAACGCATTTTCCAGCACGGCATTTATTTTTAGATTTTTATGAAAAAGCCAAATGAGATTATTTTTCTCCCTGATAATTTGGATCTTCATAAAAGGAATGAATCCAACTTGAAAGATCTCTTTCCCAGTCCATCATTGCCATGTAGCCATCATAATCATCATATATTTTTTCTGTGGCTTTAGCTTTAATAGGTGTATTAAAAAGCTCATACGCTCTTTTAAAATCTTCTTTCTTTAGAGCCTTTTCTGCATTATCATTCTTTTTCGCCATTTCCTGAAGATAAGGCTCATTTGGAATTTTGGCTGGTCTTTTTGATTTATAGTTCTTTATATTGCGTGGACCTGTGTCAACATTCGTATTAAAACCAGGCAAGTTAGGCATATCTTCTTTTTCAGCTGATTCAGTTGTCTGCTGTGAATTGTTCTTTCCGCCCACTCTTCCTTCAATGCCTTTTACAAGACCTTTCCACTTCTGAGCAAAACAAGCAGAGGCCGCAACCATAAGCAAAACCAATACGACCTTTGATTTTCTTGATAATTTCATATTTACTCCTTCTAATAAAGTGCGAATATTATACCACCAGCACAGTGAATTGTCAAAATAACACTAAACAGTTTATTTTAGAATATAAATTGCTTTTCCAGTAACATTCTGTGCAGAATCAGCAACAAAGACATTGCCGACAAATGAGCCTCCTGAATTTGATTTAGAAATGCTTTCCAGAATAATTCCATTGGCTCCAATTTTTCCAGCCTGTTTTTTCAGTTCCGCAATCGCATAGTTTAAACTGCCCTGATCTGTAAAACCTGAATCACTAGAAGCAGAAACAATTCCAATGACTTCATAATCTTCTGGAGGCTCTGTATATATAGAAATCCTGTCAGGATTTACATAAGGTCTCTTTTTGCCAGTAACAAAAGCCGTTCCACTTGCACAAGAAAATAATATAAAACAAATAAACAGCAAAGTAAAAAGTGAAATCAGTTTTTTCATAGTAAAAATCTCCTTGAAACTAAAAAATCTTGAATTCAGCCTTTTCCTCTTTTCCGTTACGGATATATTTTATTTCCACAGAATCATCTGCAGACAATTTTGAAGTAACAGAACGATAAGTATCAACATTAATAATATTTTCGCCGTTGATTTCAATAATCACATCGCCTCTTGAAAGATTAGCGAAAAAAGCCGGAGAGTTTTCATATACAACATCCACACATATACCTGTATTTCTTTGAAGCTTTATTCTATCTGCCGAATCAAGATCTCTAAATTCAATTCCTATTTTAGGAACTTTTATATAAGACTGATTATAAGGAACAAAGAAATAAACATCATAATTATAACGATTAACAGAATATGAATTTGCAATATATGATGTTGTGTTATAAGAATGCATATATCCATTAGAATCAGTATAATAATGATTATTTATTAATGGTACAGAATAAATTCCATTTCTTGTATCTGTATATTTTTTACTATAAATTGCAACTCTTGCGCCTTTTTGTTTGCAAAAATAAGTGATTTCATTCTGTAAGCAATCTTCTCCCCCTGCTCCATTTTCATCAGGACCATTCCAAGCAGAATATCCTATAACCTGAAAATAGTTTGAACGCATAAAATACAAATCCGACTGAATATCATCTGAACAAAAAACTTTAGGTGTTTCATTTTCAGCAAGTCTACACTCTTCAGGAACAGATTCTATTGGTTGCAATTCTGTGTAAAACTTAGCAACACTAGTTGTTGAGACACAACTAATCAACAGCATTACATTAAGCAAAAAAATTAAATCTACAAATATTGTCTTTTTCATTTTTAATCCCCTTGAACATCATATCACATTTTTTTGAATTCATTAAGTCTTAACCGAATCTCTTCGTTAGTCATAATTCGGTTCTCATTGACATTTGCTTTTACAAACCAATCTGGAATGGATTCTCCTTGGCTTATATTTCCCATGCATAAAAGAGACTCTTTATCTTCTGAAATATAACTGAAAAAACAATTCTGACATTTGGAAAATCTTACGTCGAACATTTTTGCAATTCTGTTTCCGATAACGCCGCACTTCATCGGGCATTGTTGTACAATTCCGCTTTTAATAAACTTTCGAATTCCTTTTGCTTTTATCAGCTCTTTTTTGTATTCCAAAGTCATTTTGGCAATTGTATCATCATAAATCACCCGAATATTCTTCGTGTCGTAAATTGCATTTTTTATGTCATCTTTGTTTTCATATTTTATTTTTGACAAATCGATTTCAAATGTTGTGAGTTTCTTATTCAAAATCTTACCGAATTTTACATTATCAACCGCATGAGTAACAAAAATTTCAATAGCAATTTTGTCTTCACCACAAACAGCAAGAATATCAGGAATTATTTCCCCTAAATTTGATTCAAGTAAAATTTCATCCGCATGGATGAATTCAAGCTGTCCGTTCTTGTTTATTGAAGGCACACACCTTTCTTCTGCGATAATTTCTTTTGCAAGAATATGAAGTGCAGTCTGAGAGCAGTTTATGCTGTCGTTTCCGGTTGCGTGCGCAAAGTGATGGACTTTTATTTTGCCGTTGTTCTTTGCGACAAGCTCGCCGCCACATTCCTTGCAGAAACAGCAGCACTGTTTTCCGTTCGGAACTTCATCGATATATACATTTTTTCCGGCTTTATTCACAGCCATCAGGATATAGTTTTTGTTCATTATATTTTCCCCTCATTGTGCCAGATTCTCGCCATTCCGTGATAGAATGTCGGGATTTCCCATTTTTCGGTCTGCTCGATTTTTGTTTCGGCTATGAATTTCAGGAGTTTCAACGAAGCATCTTGTTTTACCTGCTTTTTCGACGCGTTGTCGGCTTTAAATGTTCCGTAGCCTTCGAGAATCGCCTTGCAGTTCCAGATTGGATTTCCGTTCTCATCGTGGTATTCGTTGAATTCGTAGCGCACTTCCATAATCACTTTTTTCTGGAATAGCTCGTGAAGCGTGCTTGCCGGATTTGTGTAGTCAAGATTCTGGAACTGCTGTTTTATTTCTTCCTGAATAAGAAACTGATAGGCTTTCTGTTCTGCGTCAAGCTTTGCCTGGGCAATTCCGTCGCCAGTTCCTGTGAATTTATTTTCTCCAACTTGGATTCCGTATTCATGTTTCCCGGTTTTAGGATTTTTTGATGTGCTTCCAAAGCCGCCAAATCCGATTCCCATATTGAAAAGATTGTCCGATTGCCAGTCTTCAGGATTGTCTGTCTGCCATGCGAGAGGGCGATAGCAAGGTTCGCCGAATCCAAGCCGGTGAGATTTTTCCTTGACAAGCAAAGCAAGGTAGCCGTTCGTTGTTTCCATATCCAGCATTGTCCGGCAGACTTTTTCAAGATTTTCGTAATTCCAGTCGCAGTCAGCGGCAACCGCCCCGATTATCGCCTCGAACAAATCTTCGTTTACGGACTTGCTTTTGTACACTTCATTTTTTTCATCGCTTTTTCCAAGATATAGAAACTTTGAAAACCCGATATTGTACATGCAGCGCGCAAGACTTTCCTTACTCACTAGAATCGATTTCAGTTTTGTAAGCTCGCCCTCGTTTTTTTCCGAAACAAGCTCATTGTTGAGAATTCTTGAAAATCTTTTGTACATCATCTTCGTAACAAAAAAATCAAGAATTTCGTCTCCGTAGAATTCAAGAACCTCGTTGTTCTGAACTTCCAGATGCTCCTCCGAATAAGACTTGCGCGTGAATGCCTGCTCAAGCAGCTGCAAATTTTTAAACTGATAGTTGATGCTGCTCTGGACAAAGTCGATGTCCTGTCTGTTCATAAAATGCTCCTAAAAATAAATTTAGGCACAATAATCCTGTCTGCATGAGAAAATAAAAATGTTTGAATAATTAGGATTTAAGAAAACTGGAAATAAGAGAACTAAGAAGAATCTGTTTGCTACGCTTAACTTGCATCAAGACATGACAACCAAACTGATTTTAGAACAAGTATTTTCTGTTTTGCTTGTGCCTATGATTTGTATTCTATGCGAAAATCGGGGATTGTCAAGGAGAAAATGTACAAAAACAAAAAAGTGTTTTTTTTAACTTCTTGTCTTTTGTTTTTGTACAAGCTCTTCTCCCTTATCTCAAACCAAAATAACAGAACGCGGCTACCCATAAGCTTATTTTTTCCAGCTGTTCTGAATCTGTAATTTCCTCTGATATTATTTTGCCATCTGTAGAGCGGAATTCAACATTAATTTTTTTTGCAAAGCAAAAATCTTCAATTGCCATGTCATCCCATAGTCTATATGAATAAGTATTGTCCTCACTGTTGTAGGAAACACCTTTTTCAACAATTGTTTCTTCGCCATTTTCTTTTGTAATGCCCAGTCTGAAAAATCCTGCGTTTTCATCGTCTGATTTGCGGTTTTTTATTATCAAGTAAAAATATCCCTCATTTCCTTTTAGAAAAAAGGTTCCTGAACCGGACAAGTCAAAATCCGCAAGCTCCGGATAATGAAAAAAATCATCCGCAGAAAATGAGTTCATGGTTTCATCCTGAAAGTAGAAATCAATTTTATCCAACCGGTATTCATTCTCTCCTAAAAATGAGTCTGTCAGACTGACCTCAGAACAACCGCCAGGAATCAAATCGAGCTTGACAAGCAAACTTGTATAATCAGGATTTCCTGTGCTGAAAAAAAATATTTCCGCCTGCGTGATTTTTTTTGCAGAAATATTGGCGAATTCCAAATACGGAGAAGAATACTTGCCTTTTTTTAAACAATAATTTGATGGATAAACTAGTGCAGGAACGGTAACCCCGGAATATTCCTGCCAGGCATAATTCATGGCTTTGCCTATAAAATCAGGATAATTCAACATAAAATGATAGCTGCTGGAAACATAATATTTTTCAGCAGTTGTTGATGCTTCTAAATCACCAGATGAAACTTTAGCTTTATTTTTACTGCGGGCTATATTACAGGAACTCAATGATAAAAATAAAAGTAACAGCAAAATGAGTTTTTTCATACAGACTAGGATAATGTACGGACTTTTTAAAATCAATGGAAAGCAACTTCAACAACGTAAAAATAAACGGATTGCAGTTGTAATATCAAATCCCAATGAACTAAAAAGATTTTCAGCTGCAAGTTTTGTTTCTGAATCAACTCTGGTTTGAAGAACTGTCATTGCCATATAACAATCTCAAAAATATTTTTGTACTACAAATGTAATACAAAAAAATATAAAATTGCAATTAATATGTTTTCAAATATCTCACCTCAAAAAAATGTTGGCTATAATTTTCAATGTTGACTATAAAGCAGAGCAATGTTATTATTTTACTTACAAACTGTCATTGCCAGAACTGCTCCGTTGTGTTTCTAAAAAACTCATTTGGCAAAATATTACTTTAGATTTTCGGGTCAAGAGCAAAGATGACATTTCATTATATCGCAGGAGGAAACTATGTGTAGAGCTTCAATTTATGACGCGCGGAACAATCTTTCAAATTTCGTAAAGATTGCGGAAAGCGGTGAACCTGTTGAGCTTACAAGGTACGACAAGCCGGTTGCTGTAATTATCAGCTATGAGGAATATAAACACAAAGATGAAAAACCGTCTTTAATTGCCCGGATTAACAAACTGAAGGAAAAGTATACGGATGTTCTAAGCGATGAAGGAATTCCTCTCGGACCAAAAGTTTATGCTGACCCGAACAGAGTAATTTTCGAGGAATAATTAAGTACTGAAGATTTATTCACACACAAATATAATAAGAATCACTTACGGAGGAAAAATGAAAAAAATATATCTTCTTGATACAAATATCATATCCGAGTTCTCAAAGGAACGTCCGAACCAAAACGTGATTGCTTTATATGAGGCAAGAAAAAATTTCTGCGCAATTTCCGCCATTACCTGGCAGGAACTTATCTATGGACTTGAAAGAATGCCCGACGGAAAACGCAAAACTTATATTGAAGAATGTCTTGTTGAATACAAAGAAGAATTTGAGATAATTCCCTACGACGATTTTGCAGCAGGAATATGCGGTCAGCTTTCAGGAAAATGCTCAAAAGAAGGAAGATCTCTTCCATACTGCGACACACAGATTGCCGCAACCGCAATTGCAAACGGAATGGTTCTTGTAACACACAATACAACAGATTTTGCTGAAGCCGCAGAACGCTCTTTTTTACGTATGGAAGACTGGTTTTCTGTTGAATAATTCAAAACTGAAGGAATACTTCCTAAGAGCCGTAGCGATACTTCCTAAGAGGCTAAGTAATACTTCCTAAGACCCTGAGTAATACTCTCTAAGGCTCTTAGGAATACTTACTTCAGGCCTTAGGAATACTTACTTAGGGCTTTAGGAATACTCACTTAGCCTCTTAGGAAGTATTCCTTCAGTTAAGCGTTGAATTTTGGTAAAAACAGCCCTTTAAGAATTATTATCCAGTTCAATTTTTTCTGTCATTATCAGGTTTGAATTTTTTTGTCATTCCCACACTTGATGCGGGAATCTATCACAACGGATTATCAACCGAGTTTCTTTCAGAAACATCGCAGGGGGCAAGCCCAATAATGACAATTTGAGTGGGTAAGTTTATGCTCAGGATGATTTTCGTTCCAGGAATCAACGGCAGAATCATACCCGGAGTATCCGTCAGACTGCAAGACGCAGCCTTCAAAGCCGTCTAAAAGCTCCAGTACGTTTTTACCACTTCGAGTCCATTTAAAATTGTAAAGATGGACGGGATGCATTTCTTTCCCGCCGCGTACTACCCACATGCAGCACTTTTTTTGCGTTTCTGTTTTTTCTGTCTCTTTTTTGCGGTGGCGGTCTTCGTCCCGGTATTCCTCTCTGACTTCCTGCTCGTTTACCCTCATAACCTCGAGCGGCGTTTCTGCCGTTAAAAAAATGGAAAATTACGTTCCGAAACAGAAGCTCTGGATAAATCCGGACTGCGGACTCAAGACCCGCGGCGAAAAAGAAACAGTTGCCAGCCTTAAAAACCTTGTTGCCGCTGCAAAAATCGTAAGGAACGAATAGTTTTTTGTAAAACTCTTACCGGGCGGGTCCAGCCCGGGCATTGCAAGAAAAAAACAAAAAGTCATCAATTTAAATTCATAGCCTTTCATTGAGTCTGTCTAAATAAATATAGAACAAAGTCTATACCCAAATCCAAGTTTAAACGATAAAAGTTTTTATTTGGCTGGGATTATTATGTGGAAAATAATTCTTAAGGAGCTTTTTTATGAAAAAAGGAATTTTAATTGGAATTGCAGTTTTGTTTTGTTCATTTTACTGCATAGCAGATTCTGTTGATGATGCATTAAATGGTTTTAGCCAAGCACTTCAGCAAAGCATGAATGATTTAGATGCCTTTAGTAAGGGAAGATGTAATCAATGCAAAGGCAGTGGAACTTGTTCTTATTGCGATGGAAGTGGATACCTTAATTTTGCAAAATGCTGGTCATGCCATGGAACTGGAGAATGTTCTAATTGTGGCGGTGATGGAAACTGGTTAAATTAGGTTTAAAGATTATTAGAGGAAAAAGGAGGTCTTCTATGAAAAAGAAGATTATTATGGGACTGTTTGTATTGGCAACAGTTATTGGAATGGGATTTGCGACAAGTTACTACGCATGCGGTTGTGTAAAAAATCGTCAAGGTAGTGGTAAGGTATCGTATAAATGTGATAAATGTAAACAAACTGATGACTATGCAGATAGATTTAGAAAAAAACAAGCTGAGATTTGTACGAAACCTGACAAAGAACTCACAGTTCAGGACTATAATGACTACGATTGTGGAACTTATAGAAACTCTAATAATAACTCTAACTAATTAAAATATATGGTAAAGTTTTGAAATATAACATTTCTTAGCTTTACCTTTTTTTGTTACATATATGAATATGAAAAAATTACTAATATTTCACATTATATTTTTATTTTCGGTATTTTCAATATTTTCTCAAAAAGCGAATCCTGTTGTATATAATGCAATTAAAGAGTTTGAAGAGTCTTTTCCTGAGTATTCTGGTAAGGTTTACATGACTGGCGGTAATGGTGAAAGAACTTGGGAAAAACAAATGGAGTTCATTCTTTCTAGACCTGGAAAATATCCGAATATACAAAACAGATTTTCAAAGTGTTTTGGAAAAAAATTGCCAGCAGCTCCATCAGAAATGACAGAAGAAATGCTTTCATGGTGGGAAAGAGAAATTATGGCTCAAGCAGGAAAGCCTAACGGTTTTGCTCATGTAGGTGGAAAGGCTCAAGATGTTTCTGTTCGGAATTTGGACTTATCAGGAAAGCAAGAATTTTCAAAAATACTGCAAGCTCATAATCTTGGCATTATATATGAAATTCCGCCAGATAGTTATTATGTTTCTATAGATAGAGCTACAGTTTTTCATTGTTATTTACCTTAATTTACAAGGAGTTGGAATTGAAACAAATTTTTATATCAATTTTATTTTGTCTTCTTGGTTTTGCTTTTGCTGATACGACTTTTAGATTTAGACTAACAGATGACGGAAGCGGAATTTATATTGACAAATACACAGGAACAGATACTGTTGTTTATATTCAGCCGTACTACAATGACCTTCCTGTAAAGGGAATTGGCAGAAATGCATTCAGCGGTACAAATGTTGCAGAAGTTGTTGAAGTTCATCTTCCTGAAACAATAGAATGGATTGGGTTTGGTGCATTTTCAAATCGCCGTTCATTAAGGACAATAAATTTTCCAAGCAGTTTGCAAATAGTTTGGACTGCGGCGTTTTATGATTGCAGATCACTTTCACAGATTTATTTTTCCTATCCAGTTCATAAAATTTCTTGGGCTGGAGACAGTGCAAATGCGGCAAGTTTTGGAGGTTGCCGTTCACTTCCTATGGATGTTCAGCTTACTCTTATAAAAATGGGATACCCTAGAGGATTTGATTGAAAATAATATTTATTTAAAAAAAATTCCATATCCACTAAAATAACAAAGATTGCTAAAAAATTCTTGTGGGTTTTGCTATGTTTGCTTTCTTGATGAAAAAGAATTGTTGGGTTTTATCAGTCTTGTTTTTTGTTTGCGGCGGATTTTTCTTTGCGCAGGAAAATTCAGCGCAGGTTTATTATTGGCAGAACGCGGACAACGAGCTTTCTTCTGACTTTTCAATTCCTTCTGATTGTAAAAAAAGCGGATTTCGTTTTTCGCCCGGATTTATAAAAGGCAGTCTTTGGTGCGCCGTTTACCGCAAAAGTCCTCAAGAATTTCCTGCGCAAATTCTTAATCTTGGCCCTGAAATTGTAGATTCCGCGGAGCTTTATGTTTTTGAAAATGGCAGCTGGAAAAAAAGTGGCGTTGCAGGAAGGAAAATTTTCAATTCACAAAAATCAATAAAATCCTGGAGAGTTTTTCTTGAAATTCCAAAAGGTCATTTCTTTGACGAATGCTACATTTTAAAAATTAAAAATTCAGATTCAACTTCGTGCACGTTCCGATTTTTTTCAATAAAGCAATTTTTTGAGCAAACAGAGCGATTTTCGTTTGTGCATATAATATTTTTTGTCGTTATGCTTGTTACGGCGGCGGCTCTTTTTGTTTTGTTTGCAAGCCTAAAGGAAAAACTTTTTTTGTATATGGGCATTATGACTTTTGCATTTTTTCTTTATCAAATTGCAATGAAAGGATTTGGCTGCACGTACATTTGGAACGCTTTTTGCCAGAAACTGTTTTTTGTAAGATTCGGCTACATTGTTTGCGCCGTTGGACTTTGCTTTTCGCAGATTTTATTTTTGGAAAATCTTTCAATTGAAAAAAATATTTTGTGCAAAAAAATTCTTGGCTTGATTTTATTTGTCTGCCTGATTTCTGTTTTTCTGTACGGATTTTGCGATGATGTAAAAATTCCATACATTGCAACAATCTGCTTTTTGATTTTTGGCTGTGCTTTTTGCAGCGTGCTTCTTGTGCATTCATTTTTTAAAAGAAAAAATATTCCGGCGCTTTTGATTTTTTCCTGGGTTCCGCTTTTTGTCTATATAATTTTCAGGCAGTCATTGCATCTTTTGCGTCTAAAATTCAATGTGAGTTTGCTTTCTGTTTTTGACAACGATTATTATTTTGGCTACGACATTTGTTTTGTTTCGCACATTCTTATTTACGGGGCGAGCATTTTTATAAAAGTCAGGCAAAGGCAAAAAGAATTCAATCTACTTAGGGAATCTTCGTATTTCTTAAAATCTTCAGCGCATGAGCTTCTTGCTCCGGTTACAATTATTCAGAATTCAGTTGAAGAAATGGAAAACATTGCAAATGAATTTTACAAGCAAAATGATTTCCGTGGGGGGGGGGAGAGCTTTAAAGAATTTTTCTGCCTGTGTAAAAAGCGCGAATGGAAATATACAAAGAATAAAAAATATTACGCTCATGGTAAACTCGCTTGAACGGCAGGAACAAAATATTCAGGAAGCTGCAAGAATGAAATCCGCGGTTCTTGTTATGAATTTGTTCCGGCAGTGTCTGGACAATTTTATTTCTTATGCGCAGTTAAAAGGAATTGAAATTTCTTGGACTTATTCATGCGGCGAAGAACTTTGCGTTTTGGTCTTTCCTTTGTTTTTGGAAACTGTTTTTATAAATCTGATTGACAATGCGATAAAATATTCCGCGGAAAAAACTCAAATTGGCGTGAACATTGAATGGGACAGTTCGAGCAAAATGCTGGTTTATAGAGTCTCAAATTTTTCTGAAAATATTTCCGAGCAGAACATTGAGCAGCTTTTTGCGTTTGGCTTCCGTGGAAAAAATATTCCAGAAAATATTGCGGGAATGGGGATCGGGCTTAATCTTGTGCGGCGGATTTGCAGGCTTTATAACGGAAACTGCAATGCGGTTTGTGTTCCTGCTTTTAAGGACGGAAAAAATTTGCACAAAGTTGTTTTTGAAGCCCGTCTGCCTCTTGAAATTGTTTCCGGCACTGATGAAAATTGCGTTCAAAAAACGGAGCGGCTTTTTTATGAAAATGAGCAGGAGCTAAATATTTCCGCGCTTCAAAATTATGACTTTTTGCAGATAATGCAAGGCGTAAAAATTCTTTGCGTGGAAGACAATCTTTCACTTTTGGAAAATATTCAAAATATGTTCAAGCCTTACTGCACGTTTTTTGCCGCTTGCAATGGAAAGGATGCTCTTGAAAAAATAAAGGAAGAAATTCCCGATTTGATAATTTCGGATATGGTTATGCCGGTTATGGATGGAAAGGCTTTTTTTGAAATTTGCCGCAGGGACGAACAGCTAAAAACAATTCCATTTTTGTTTTTAACGGGCGTGCAGGATTCCAAACTTCGGCGCATTTCAATTGAGGAAGGAGCGGTGGATTATATTTTCAAGCCTTTTTCGCAAACGGAACTGCTTTTAAAAGTCTATTCGATTTTGTCATTAAAAGTAAATGTTAAAAAAGATTTTGCAAGGACAATAACAGATTTTATAAACAGGTCGGCGGAAATTTCTTCTGGAAGCAAATTGAATTCAGACTTGCCGTTTGCTTCTGCCGCTGATTCAAAAGAAAACAGAATTTGTGCCTATAAAAAATTCGGCTTGTCGTCAAGGGAAATTGAAATTGCCGAGCTTTTGCTAAAGAATCAGACTAACAAGCAGATTGCAAAGGAGCTTTTTATTGCCACCAGCACGGTTGCAACTCACATTCAGCACATATATGAAAAATTCGGCGTAAAAAGCAGAAGCGAATGGATTCTGGCAGTTATGAGCTTGTAGCTGAATTTATTTTAAATGAAGAATCCGCTGATTTCTTGAGCCGCGGAATTGCAGTGAAATGTCCTTAAGCTCTTCTATAAAAGGCCCGTCTACAAGAACGTCAATGCAGCTTAAAAATTGCTCTGTAAAGGCGCAGTGTTTTTTTCCGTCGGAAGGAAGAATGTCCTTGTCGTAAACGTAGCCTGTGTAGCACCAGATTGTTTTCTTGGGAAACATTTTTTTTACTTTTGATAAAAACGGCGCAAGAACTTCCTGATTTTCAGGTTCGAAAGGCTCTCCTCCAAGAACTGTAAGTCCCGAAATAAATTCCTTTGAAAGAGCTTCGGTTATTTCGTTTTCTGTTTCTTCTGTAAAAAGTTTTCCGTACTGAAAATCCCAAGTGCATTTGTTAAAGCAGCCCGGACAATGAACTCTGCATCCTGAAACAAAGAGGGAAACTCTAACACCTTCTCCGTTTGAAATGTCGAATTTTTTAATTTCTCCGTAGTACATTTACAAATGCAGCACACGCTCTTTTATTTCCTGTGTGCGTCCCTGATTCCAGTATTGTGTTCCGATGTAACCGCAGGTTCTTCTTGCAACGTTCATTGTGGCCTGATCGTGATTTTTGCAGTTTGGACATTCCCAGATTAATTTTCCGTCGCCGTCTGTTGCAATTTGAATTTCGCCTGTGTAGCCGCATTTCTGGCAGAAGTCGCTTTTTGTGTTCAGCTCGGCATACATTATGTTGTTGTAAATGTGCTTTAAGAGAGCCATTACAGCCGGAATGTTGTTTTCCATGTTCGGAACTTCAACATAGCTTACAGCTCCGCCCGGCGAAAGTCTTTGGAATTCAGATTCAAACGAAAGCTTTGTAAATGCGTCGATTTTTTCTGTTACATTTACGTGGTAGCTGTTTGTGATGTAGTTTTTGTCTGTAACGCCTTCAATTATTCCGAATCTTTTTTTGAGGCACTTTGCAAATTTGTAAGTTGTGCTTTCAAGTGGAGTTCCATAGACGGAATAGTCGATATGCTCGGCTTCCTTCCATTTTTTGCAGGCTTCGTTTAAGGCTTTCATTACATTGAGCGCAAAAGGCTTTGCATCTGGATCTGTGTGTGATTTTCCAGTCATGTAGCGAACGCATTCACAAAGTCCAGCATATCCAAGGGAAATTGTTGAATATCCGTTGTACAAAAGTTTGTCGATAACTTCGCCTTTCTTTAATCTTGCCAAAGCTCCGTTTTGCCATAGAATTGGTGCGGCATCAGATTTTGTTCCAAGAAGGCGTTCGTGGCGGATTCTAAGCGCTCTGTGGCAAAGTTCAAGGCGTTCCTGAAGAAGCTGATTGAATTTCATCATATCTCCGCCAGAAGAGCAGGCTACATCAACAAGGTTCAGCGTTACAACTCCCTGATTGAATCTTCCGTAGTATTTTGGCTTTCCAGTCAAGTCCAGGTAAGGCGTTAAAAATGAACGGCAGCCCATGCAAGGATAGCAGTTTCCGTTTCCTTTTGCGTCGATTTTTAGCTCCAGCATTTTCTTTTCGCTTATGTAGTCTGGAACCATTCTGCGCGCGGTGCATTTTGCGGCAAGTTCAGAAAGATAATAGTATGGCGAGCCTTGTTCCACGTTGTCATTTTCAAGAACATAAATAAGTTTTGGGAACGCAGGAGTAATCCAGGCGCCTTTTTCGTTTTTTACTCCCTGATAACGCTGCTTGAGAACTTCTTCTATAATAAGCGCAAGGTCGGCTTTTTCCTGCTCGTTTTTCGCTTCGTTCAAGTACATGAAAACCGTTACAAAAGGAGCCTGGCCGTTTGTTGTCATAAGGGTTATAACTTGATACTGAATTGTCTGGACTCCGCGCTTGATTTCGTCCTTTACACGCTGTTCAACCATATAATCAAACTGCTCTGAAGAAACCTGAAGTCCTGTGGCTTTTATGAGTTCTGTTGTTTCCGCCATGATTTTTTTGCGGCTTACGTCTACAAACGGAGCAAGATGAGTGAGCGTAATGCTTTGTCCGCCGTACTGACAGCTGGCGACTTGTGCTATAATCTGTGTGGCTATATTGCAGGCTGTTGAAAAAGAATGCGGACGGTCGATTTTTGTTCCGCTGATTACAGTTCCGTTTTGTAACATATCCTCAAGGTTTACAAGGTCGCAGTTGTGCATGTGCTGTGCAAAATAGTCCGCATCATGAAAATGTATGATTCCTTCGTCATGGGCTTTGCAAATATCCGGATCCAAAAGAAAACGGCGTGTAATGTCCTTGCTGACTTCTCCAGCCATATAGTCGCGCTGGACAGAAACTACAGTCGGATTTTTATTTGAATTTTCCTGCTTGACTTCTTCGTTGTTTTCTTCAAGGAGGCTCATTATTTGCTGGTCGGTTGTATTTTCTTTGCGCAAAAGCTGATGGCGGTAGCGGTAGGTTATGTAAAGCTTGGCAACTTCGTAAGCACCGTTTTGCATAATTCCGTTTTCAACGAGGTCTTGAATGTCTTCAACATTAAGCGCATGTCCTGAATTATGGCATTCGATTTCAATATCATCAACAATGGATTCAATCTGGCTTTCTTTAAGGCGATGTGATTCTCTTACCTGCACGTTTGCCTTTCTTATTGCCGTTGAAATTTTATTGCGGTCGTAAATAACTTCCGCACCACTTCTTTTGATGATTTTCATGCTTTTCCCTCTTTTTTTTAGCACCCTTGTCTATATATGGTGTTACAACTGCCTTTAGTATACTAGCAGTAGTGTTTTCAGTCAATAAAAAGAGCTTTTTGTATAAATTTAAGAATTCTATAAACAGGCGGTTTATGCGTGATTCTTGGGGGCAGATTTTTTTTGATTTTTTTAACTGCGGAATTAAGGGAAAATCTTTAAAAATAAGGGTACAAAAACGAAAATAATTCCAAAAATTCCGCATAATCAGTTGAATTATCATACTTTTATAGTATTAAGGCGTTTTTAGAGTCTATTCTATAAAAAAACAGCGCACTTTATGGTTTTCTGAAAGCTGCTTTAAAGGCGGAATTTCAGAACGGCATTTTTCTTGCGCTCTTGGGCATCTGTGGGCAAACGGGCAGCCAGAAAGGCTTTCCAGCAATGTTTTCATTTCGCCTGTTTTTTCAACTTGAAATTTTCCGCCTGCTCCGGCAAAAAGTGTCTGCGTGTACGGATGCAAGGCTTCCTTGTAAAGGTCTTTTGCCTCGGCTTCTTCTACAATCATTCCGCGGTACATTACACCGATTGTGTCGCAAAAATAGCAGGAAACTTTTAAATCGTGGGCAATAAACAAAAATGAAAGTCCGCGTTTTTTCCTTAAATCCTGCAAAAGATTCAGAATTTGCGCCTGAACAGAAACATCCAGCGCGCTTACAACTTCATCGCAAATCAGAAGTTCCGGCTCAAGAATCAGCCCGCGTGCAATTGAAATGCGCTGCCTTTGTCCGCCTGAAAATTCCTGCGGTCGTCTGTCCAAATCCGCTTTGTCTAGCCCGATTTCTTCGAGCAACTCGGTGGCTTTTTCACGTGCCTGCTCTTTTCCCTGCCAATGCGATGAATATTTTAAAGGCGATGATAAAATGCTTGCAATTGTCATGCGCGGATTCAGCGAGCGTGAAGGGTCTTGAAAAATGTATTTTACTTTTTCCCTATATGCGGAAAGAGCTTTTTTGTCCAGATTTGCGACTTCAATAGGTTCTGTTTTTTCCTGCGGATTGAAATATATTTTTCCGGAATCGGCATTGTACATTCTTACTAAAAGCCGGGCTGTTGTTGTTTTTCCACAGCCGCTTTCGCCTACAAGTCCGTAGGTTTTTCCGCGCTCGATTTCAAATGAAACTCCGTTTACCGCATAGACTTGCTTGTTTTTTTTTGCAAAGAATCCTGCGTCAAGCCCAAAGTGTTTCTGCAAGTTTTCAGTATATAATATTATATCTTTTTTCATATAAAACCAGTCCTTTTTATATCATTTTGTAGCATCTGAAGTTTTCTTTTTCGCATTCATCTTTTTTAAAGCCGCATCTTGGAGCAAACGGACATCCGGGTACAGGTGAAGCCGGATCTGTAACTCTTCCCGGAATAGAAGAAAGTTCTTGTTCTGTGTAGTGGCTTCCGAATTTTGGCGTGGAAGCTAAAAGCGCCTTTGTGTATGGATGCCGCGGATTTTTTATGATTTGGGCGGAAGTTCCTTTTTCCATGATTAGCCCACCGTACATTACGATTATATTGTCGCAAAGTGAAGCTACAAGGTCAATGTTGTGGCTTATAAAAATTATTGAAAGTCCGCGCTTGTTTCTTAAGTCTGCCAAAAGTTCCACAATTTGCGCCTGAATTGTAACATCGAGCGCAGTTGTAGGCTCGTCCGCAATAAGAAGGTCGCAGCCTTGAGCCAAAGAAAGCGCAATGCTGATTCTTTGAAGCTGTCCTCCTGAAAACTGGTGCGGAAAATTCTTTAGGCGTTTTTCTGCGTCTGGAAGTCCGACTTCATTTAAAAGCTCCACAGCGCGTTTTTTGCATTCTTCTTTTGAAAGTTCTGGCTCTGAATTTTTTAAAGTTTCCGCAAAAACATTTCCTATGCTTTGGAGCGGATCAAACGAGCGTCCGGGTTCTTGAAAGATACAGCCGATTTTTCTTCCGCGCAATTCCCTGAACTGATCTTGCGAAAGTGAAGTAAGCTCTATGCCTTTAAAGAAAATTCTGCCTTCAACAAAAGCGTTTCCCGGCAAAAGTCCTGAAATCGCCGTTGTGGAAACTGATTTTCCTGAGCCGCTTTCTCCGACAATTCCAAGAATTTCTCCGCGCTTCATTGAAAAAGTTACGCCGCGTACAGCCTGAATCTGAATATTTTTGTTTCCTGTTGTAATATCAAAAGTTACAAAAAGATTTTGCACGGTTAAAAATGAACGCTGAAGTTCCGCCATTGAAAATTCGCATTGACCAGGATGCGTCTTGATTTTCTTTTCAAGCCGCCTTTTTTTCCAAGTTGGAAAGACTGAATGAAACGGATCATAAAAATCGCGCAAACTGTCGCCCAAAAAGTTGAATGCAAGCGTTACGGCAAGCAATATCCAAACAGGAGTTAAGAGCCACGGGAAATTTTTGAGATTGTTCAACGTGGAAATGTCGCGGTTTATAAGCGAGCCCCAGCTTACCGCAGGATCATTTATTCCAAGCCCAAGATACGAAAGTGTTGTTTCGCTCATAATAAAGCCCGGAATCGAAAGCGTTGTGCTTACAATAAGAAGGCTTGCAATCTGCGGAATTATATATTTGAAAATTATTACAAGCGATGGAGTTCCTTCAAGGACTGCGTTCTGAATAAATTCTTCGCGTTTAATTGAATGGATCATTCCGCGTAAAGTCCGCGCGCTTCCCGGCCAACCTACAAGAGAAAGAATTACAGTGATGACCATGTAGGAAGTTCCAGAATCCATATTTGTGTTTAAAAGCGAACGTAAAAAAAGAATCAGGTAAAGGCTAGGAATGAGCATAAAAAATTCGCTGAACCGCATTATGAACCAGTCAGTTGAGCCGCCGTAAAATCCTGCGAGTCCACCGAAAATTATTGCAAGAACTAATGAAACTGCGCTTGCAATAAATCCAATCGTAAGTGAAATTCTGCTTCCGTATACGATTCTTGAAAAAAGGTCTCGTCCTAAATTGTCTGCTCCGATTAAGAATACCGGATATTGGTTTCCATTTGAATCAGGCTCTGTTCCAAAAAGATGAAGGTCGCACGGAATAATTCCAAGGACTTTGTATTTATGTCCATGCACAAAAAATTTTAGGTTGTGCCGCAAATCCTTTACCTTTGCGTAATGCCAAGTTGTGCTTTCCAGAACTCTGAATTCACGGACTTTTAAACCTTTGGAAGTCAGCTCAATATTTGCAGGATGAAAAGTATCTTCCGAAAAAGATGCAGTTGCTGAATACGGAGCAAAAAATTCAGCAAAAATCATGACAATGTAAATCATGGCAATCACGATTAAAGAGGCAAGCGCAACTGGTCGTCCTGTAATATATTTAAAAAGCTGCTTCATTTTGTTTTATTTTCCAATGGCAAATTTGCTTAGCGGAATTTCTTTTGAGCAAGACAAAGGCAAAGTTACTGATTTTAACTGCGGAAATGAAATGCCGCTTTTAAGCGCGAATGTCGGATTTGTTCCGGACTTGTTTATAATCTGAGTAATAAATTTTCCGGCTGTAATTGTGTTGATTGTGGCTGTGAGCGGGATTGTTCCATCTGCGGAATTTATTTCGTTTTGGGCAATGTCAAGCTCTGTAAGTTCTTTTCCGCCTGAACTGATTTTGCATGAATTTAAAATGTACTTCCAGTCTGCGCCGCCTTCATTTTTTACATTCAAGTTGAAATTTATTTTTACGTCCATGTTCACGTTGTCGAGCAAATTTTCTGCGATCGGTTTTCCTGAAGCCAGTGAAGTTGCCGCGCTTGCTGCTTTTACCGCCGAGATTCCGCTTTTTGTGAAAGAAGAAATAATTTCTTTTGCAGTCGGCAGAACAACTTTTGGACTTGAAAATGAAAAGCTTGGCTTGAATACAGGAACGTCAAAGTCTTTTGAAAACGGCAATGTTATTGAAGAAATCAGCGGAATGTTGTCGATTGTCGCATTTCCCGCTATCTTGAATGGAAGTGTTTTTTCAGACTTGAAAGTTTTTGCAAAGTTCAAAATTGAATCGTAAGGAATTTTAAAGTTGAACGAATTTTCTTTTGTGGATTTTGCTGAAAGTGAAATTCCTTCGTCTGCGGTCAAAGTTGTAAAAGCTTCACCGTTGCAAGTTATGTCCGCCGCAAGTTTTGCAAGTGAAAGTGAAACCGGGTAAGGGTTTTTGATTGCATAGTCGCACTTTAAAGTTATTCCTTCCAAATCGAGCGAAACAAATGAAATTGAATTGAATGAAACCGACGGCTTTGGAATTTCCGTGGGAATCTTGTTTGTTGAGCAGGAAATCTGAACAAAAGCAAGCAGTGCGCTTGCTGCAATGGTAACTAAAAGTTTTTTCATAAAGCACTCCAAAAAATTATTTATATCTGATTCTAGGATCTACAATTGCAAGTGTGATGTCTGAAATAATCATTCCGGCAAGAACCAGCGCGGAAACAAACATGCTGTTTGCCAGAACAAGATTTACATCCTGCTGGGTTACAGCTTCGTACATCAGACGGCCTATTCCCGGATACGAAAAAATTATTTCCAAGATCAAGCTTCCGCTGAAAAGGCTTGCAAGAAGATTTGCGCTGCCTGTTATATACGGATTGAGCGTGTTTTTAAAAGCATGGTTCAAGTAAATTCTGCGCTCGCAAATTCCGCGTGAACGAAGAGCCATGATGTACGGAAGCCCCATTTGATCTAGCATAGTTGAGCGGATCATTCTCATAGTTCCTCCAACTCCTCCAAGAAAAGAAGCAAGCAACGGAAGAAAAATATGATGAACATAGCTGAATGAAAATTTCATAGGATTTTCAGAGAATGGAAAATTCGGATAGCCTGTTACTGGAAAAAGTCCTGTTATAGATGCAAAAAGCTGCAAAAGAATCAAAAGCAAAATTCCCGGGAAAGCATGAAAAAAAAGCGCGAAAAAAGTTGCCGCCACGTCAGTTCTTGTTCCGGCTTTGCTAGAAAAATAAACTCCGAGCAAAAAAGAAAACGACGTGATAAAAACAAGCGAAATCAAATTCAAAACTATTGAATTTTTAAGCCGCGATAAAATCAAAAAGCTTACCGGTGTTCTGGAAATCAGACTGATTCCAAGATCGTGATTTACAAAAACTCTTTTTAGCCAGTCCATATATTGAGAATAAAACGGTTTGTCCAGTCCCAGTTCTTTTCTAAGCTGCTGGCCTTGGTCTGTTGTAAAGCTGTTGTCCTTTGAAATCTGCGATGATGAAACCGAAGTTGAATTCATGGAAGATGCGATTTGCTGCGTCATCATCTGGTCAACTATGTCTCCGGGAGCAAGTTCCATGAGCGCGAACATTGCAAGCCCCAAAATAAAAAGAAGAGCCGCCATTGTTGCAATTCTTCCAGTTATAAAAGATGCGAGGGGACTTTGCTTTTTTAAGTAGTTCCAAGGAAAAGAAATTGTTTCCCAAAGTTTTTTTAAAAATGCTGCCATATTTTTTCCCTTACTGAATCTGCGACAAGAAAATCCGTTCCGTCATTGCTCCGTTCATGTTGTCATAAAAAAAATTTGAAATATCCCATTTGCCTTGAAGCGCAAAAAAAGTTTTCATGCTTACAAGATAAATTATCGGGCATTGCTCAAGAATAATGGACTGATATTCGTCCCAAATTTTTTTTGCCTGATTGAAATCGTTTGTAAAAGAGCCTTCGTTGTAAAGGTGGTCGATTCTAGCTTCCCATTCAGTTGCCGGAGTTTTTTGCTCTGGATACCAAAGATGCAAATTTCCGCTTGAAGGCCAGACATTGCTTCCTTGCGTTGGAAAAATATTTGCGCCAAGACCGATGAACACCGACTGCCAGTCATAAGTTGAAGTCAAAAGCTCAATCAGTTTTTGAAAATCAACCTGACGCACATTCACGGTTATTCCTACACTTGAACATTCGTCCGCTACAATTTGCGCCATGTCATTTGAGGTTGCGCTGGATGAAGGGATTGCAAGGTCAAATGAAATTTCGTTTCCAAAGGCATCGCGCATTGTGCCGTTTGAATCTTGGTTTATTCCGATTTTTGACAAAAGTCGTAAAGACATTTCCTTGTCGAATCTGTATTTCAGCGTGATTTCTTCGTTGTAGTACGGATTCACGCTTGGAAAAAAATTGTATTTTGGTTCGGCAAGTCCGCGGTAAGTCTGTGCAATTATTCTTTCACGATTTAAAAGGCAACTCATTGCCTGGCGGAATTCTTTTTTTGTAAACCAGCTGTAGAAATTTTTTCCTCTGTTTTTTGGATTCTGATTGAACGTCCACATTGCAGTTCCGATTGAACCTTCCGAGCGGAAGACTTTGTAAGAATCTTTTTGTCCGTTTATCACAGCGTCAACTTCTTCCGGAACTGGCGAATAGGATTCCATTTTTCCCTGCTTGAATAAAAGATATTCAGTCCGCGGATTTCCTACAATTTGAACTGTTTTTGTGTCTATGTAAGTTGTGGTTTTTCCTTGCGAGTCTTTTTCCCAGTAGTACGGATTTTTTTTGTACACGATTCTCTGGCCCGGAATATATTCAGCTATGTACCATCTTCCCATTGAAGGAATTTCACGGACATTGCACGAAGCCTTGAATAAGTCTTTTACACCTTCTGCGCCTTTTTCTTCTTTTGCTTTTTTATAGATAAAAGACGGACAGAAACTCATGTTTGTGGCAAGAAGCGGATCTGCTATAATCCGCGGAAAGACAAAGTCAAACTGCCTGTTGTTTATTTTTACACATTCAATGCGCGCGGAAGTTCCGTCTGGCATAGAAACAAACTGTCCACTATAGCCTGAGCTTTGGAATGCCGGGTCTCCTGCAATTTCGTTGTACCAGAAAACAACATCATCAGAAGTTACAGGAACTTTTTTGTCTGAGCCGTACCAAGTCCAGTAAAGATTTTCACGCAAAGTGTAATGGACGGTTAGCGTGTTTTTTTTCTTGTTGGTTTCTACTTCAAAGAATGCCGCTTTTGGAAACCATTTTTTTTCAGCATTGTCATAGTCCACAAGCGAATCCAAAGTCTGGTTTATAATTCCTGCGCTTTCTGCATCGCGTTCTGCAATATACTGGTTGAAAGTTTTTGGATCTGCGTTTATTGAAGAAAACCATTCGCCTCCTTCTGTTCCGTCTGCAAAACCGCCGCCTTTCCATGGTTTGTATAGCGTTTTTTCAAGAAGAAGCGAGCCTGAATTTTTTTTGTATTCCGCGATTTCTTCAAGTGTCATTTCAGGAGATTTTTGTCCGCAGCTAAAAAACAAGCCGACGCATAAAAACAAAGCGAATGTTTTTTTCATTTTATGCTCCTACGGTTATAGTTCCTTTAAAGACATCCCGGAGAATTTTTACTTCTGTTGGAATTTCCTGTTTTTTTTCTTCAACTTTTTTCGGAACAAACTGAATTTCAAAGCTTATTGTCCGTCCGTAAATTTTAGAAAGATATTCTGAAATTTTAAAAGCCTGCTGCTGAATCTGCATCTGCTCAAACTGATTTTCACTTATCGCGTTTGCTTTGTTTTCTTCAAGCTTCCATTCTTTTGTCTGCATTAAACTGCTGGCAAGCAAAGCATCGTCTATGGAAAAATCGGAAATCATTGCATCTTTTACTTTTTCTATGTCCGAAGTGTCCACGTTTTTTGCAACGGATTCTTTTTGCTGCGGAATATCTTGATTTTGCTCTAAAGGCTTGGTTTCTGCCTCTGCTGAAAATTTTTCAGGCGGTTCAGCTCCGCCATCATAAAAAGAATCTTCGTCTTCTTCCAGTGCGCTGAATGTGGGAATTGGAGCGGGAACAGATAAAAACGAATTCCTTGGCGCATTTATATTTACCGGTTCATTTTTTTTTTCAGCGGGAATTTTCCTTTGTGAGCTTGAGTTTGCCAAAATCGGTTTTACAGCGTCAATTGCTTTTTTTACTTCCGCCGCGGAAACATAATCCTTGAGCCAGCAAAGCCTTGAAACTGCAAGTTCAAATTCGTATCTTGGACTTAGCGAGTAGCGAACATCTCTGTAAAGCTGCATGAAAATTCCAAGTGCTCTTTCTGTCTGCATGGAATTCCATGAATCCAGCACTTCCTTGGAAAAACGGTCTGCGCTTTGTCCAAGCAATGATTCTTTTTTTACACCGCTTTTTATAAGAAGAATTGAGCGCAAATAATCCGCGCAGTTTGAAATAAGCTGCTCAATGCTTACTCCGTTCTGCAAATATTCATCAAGCTTTAAAAGCGCGTTTTCAGAATCTTTTTTTACACAGAAACCGAAAATTTCATTCAGACGGTCAACTCCAACAAGTCCAAGTTTGTCGCGGATTTTTTCGTAAGTGATTTCTCCGCCGGAAAAAGCTGCAACCTGATCAAAGAGCGTATACGAGTCTCTCATTGAGCCTGTCGATTCTCTTGCAATCCAGTAAAGTGCTTCGTCTTCTGCCTTTATTCCAAGTTCGTTGGCGGCTTCTGCAAGCTGCTGTTTTACTTTTTCAATTGGAACAAGCCTAAAGTTGAACTGCTGGCATCTTGATTTTATTGTGGCTGGAACTTTTTGGATTTCCGTAGTTGCAAAAATAAAAATGCAGTATGGCGGCGGTTCTTCAATTGTCTTTAAAAGCGCGTTGAATGCCGAGGTTGAAAGCATGTGCACTTCATCGATTATGTAGATTTTGTATCTGCATGAATTCGGCGGAAACAAAACTTCGTCTTTTATTTGGCGGACATCGTTAACGCTTGTATTTGAAGCTCCGTCTATTTCAATTACGTCGAGCGAAGATCCTGCTGTTATTTCTTTGCACGCTGCGCATTCTCCGCATGGAAAAGCTGTAGGTCCTTTCTGGCAGTTCAGGGCTTTTGCAAGAATTCTTGCGGTTGATGTTTTTCCGCATCCTCTCGGACCTGAAAATAAATATGCGTGAGCTATTTTTTTTGACTGGATTGAATTCTTGAGAGTTTCCGCAACGAATTCCTGACCAATAAGATTGTCAAAATTCTGTGGACGACGCCGTGTCGCCGTAACTTCGTAAGCCATACTTTATAGAATACATTAAAAAATCAATATTTACAACGGCAGTTTTTAAATGAAAAAGCTATAGAACTTTTGTTGATTGCTTTAAAATGAAAAAAAGGACACTTTATTGCAAAGTATCCTTTATAGTTTTTTTGGGCCATCTAGGACTTGAACCTAGGACCAAGGGATTATGAGTCCCCTGCTCTAACCGACTGAGCTAATGGCCCGAATGTCAGATATTATATCTGAAATTTTACATTGGGGTCAATAGCAAAAATGTTTCCTCAGCGCTAGATTTTGAATTTCGACAGGACGCTGTCCATGACCTTTATGCTGTCGTGGGTTGTCTGCGCCATTTCGGAAATGTTCTGAGCGGAGGTGTTTATTTCCTTTACGCCTTCGGACATTTCGTCCATGCTTCCTTCAACCTGCTGGGCCAGCATATCGAGGTTTCCTGCGGCAGTAGCGACGTTTTCAATTGCGGCGGACATTTCCTTTGCGGTCTTGAGAACTGTCGAAGTCGTATCGTCCACGTCCTGCAGATTCGCCAGAACCTGCTTTGAGGACTCATGCTGGCGCGACATTGTGCTGTCCACATTCTGAACAAGCGATTCGGTGGAGCTGACTTTTTCAGTTATCTTTTCAAATTCCTTTACGGAAATCTCGGATGTCTCGACAACCTTTGCAATCACCTGGCCGATTGTCTCAAGCTCCTTCTTGATTGAATTTGACTGCGCGGCGGAATTCTCGGCAAGCTTTCTGATTTCATCCGCAACAACGCTGAATCCTTTTCCGGCTTCTCCCGCGTGGGCTGCTTCAATCGCGGCGTTCATGGCAAGGAGGTTTGTCTGCGAGGCAATCTGCGAGATTACGGAGTTCGCGTCGGCAAGATTCTTTGACTGCTCCGCCATGTTCTTGATTTCATCCGCCATCTCGTTCTGACGTGTTTTTCCGGAATCAGTAATACGGATAAGCTCCTTGTATTCGCCCGCAAGATTCGCGACGGATTCCGACATTTCCGCGATGTCTGCCACCATTTTTTCGATGAACGATGACGATTCGGTGATTTTTGCGGACTGGTCCTCGATGTTCTTTTCAAGCGACTCAATTCCGCGGCTTGAGCTGTCAAGAATTCCCTGAACTTCATCAAGCGTCTTATTCTGCTTTTCAATCTGATTTTTTACGCTAAGGATGTTCGACATAATCTGCGAGACCGCGCTTGCCGATTCCTGCGAAGTTGAAGCCAAACTTGTTCCGATTGACTCAAGCTGGGATTCCGCCGAATTCACGTCTGCAAGAAGTCCGCGCAAAGTGCCGATAAAATGGTTCACGGAATCTATCATCTCGCCGATTTCGTTTTCATTTTTGGCGTCTATTTTTATCGTCAGGTCTGAAGTTCCGGATTCTCCGTTCAGTTTTTTGAATGCCGCGGAAGTTCTCTTCAAAGGTTTTGTCACAATCTGAAGGATTATAAAGAGAATTATTCCAAGGCTCAAAAGAATCGCCGCAACCACGACAGGAAGCGCGAGTTTTATAAGCCGCGAAGAGCTTTTTTCAAGTTCCTTTAAATTTATTCCGAGATAAAGCATCGCGTTTCCGTCATCGCTGTCAATCGGGCTGAAAACCGTAGCCGAGACGTTTCCCTTGTAGCGGTCAATCAGCTCAAGGACATGACGGCTTTTGTAGACTTCGCCGATGATGAACGGACTTCCCATTTTTCCGCCGGTCTTTGGCTTGCCGTTTTCACCGATGTCCGAGCTTTCAACGCAAGTGTCTTCTATAAAAATATTCATGCTGCATCCGAGCGTGGAGCCGTATTCCGAAAGCCATCCGTGGTCTGAAATTTCCTGCTGAATCACAAGAACACTTCCGCTTATCGCCGGAAATCTTGCGGCTGCCGTTGCAAGAACCTCGTCATTTTTGAGCGAGACGCACGAATTCAGTTTTCCGCCCGCAGCATTTGAAAGCGCCTTTTTTTCGGAGGCAAGTGAAACTGAACTGTTCTTCCCGGCTGAAAAAATTGTCTCGCCTGAATTTTTGGCAAGAATCACGCTGTAAAGCTCCGCCTCTTCCTGAACTTCCGAAAGCCGGCTGAAAATTTCATCCTGCGAGGAAATGCTGTTCCAGTCAATTTTATCCAGAATCACGGAAAGTTTTTTCTCAAGATTTTTCTGCCGCGCGGTGAACAGAACGTGCATTCTGTCCGAGCTTGCCCTGAGCTCCATTTTTTTCATTCCGGTAATTTCGCCCGAAATCATATTATAAAGCACAAGCGAAACGCAGACTGAAACCACAACCGAAAGCGCGACCGAAATAGCAACAAGCGTAAAATAAATCGACTTCTTCTTTTCCATAAAAACACCTACCGAGAATTTCGTAACCCCTTTTTATATTATTCAGGCGCAGGGGGAATGTCAATTTTTTTTATAAGAAACTGCATTCTTAACTAAACTGTATTTTATTGATACAATTTTAGCATGACCAGTGTAACTACGATTATTCCGACACCTTCAACTTTTAAACGCGTGATTCTTGTTATTGCCGGTGCGGTTATTTTTTCCATGAATCTGAATTCTTTTGCCTATGCGGCGGAACTTTTTCCAGGCGGATTTGCAGGAATTTCGCTTTTGATTCAGCGCGCATTTTTGAAGTTTTTCAATGTGAAAATTCCGTATACAGTTTTGTATTTTGCGTTGAATGCAGTGCCGGTTTTTATAAGCTTTAAATACATTGGAAAGAAGTTCACAATTTTTTCTTTGCTGATGATTGCAGTTTCTTCATTTCTTACAGATTTTATTCCTTCAATCCGTATTACAGATGATTTGCTTTTGTGTTCGATTTTCGGCGGAATCTTAAACGGACTAGCCATAACTTGCTGTCTTTATGCTGATGCAACAAGCGGCGGAACGGACTTTATCGCAATTTATTTTTCTGAAAAAAAAGGCATGGATATGTGGAATATGATTTTTGGAATGAATATTTGCGTTCTTGTTGTAGCCGGAATTCTTTTTGGCTGGGACAAGGCGCTTTACTCGATTATTTTTCAGTTCAGCTCGACTCAAATTTTAAATGAGCTTTACCGACGCTACCAAAAAATCACTCTTTTGATTATTACGGAAAAACCTGACGAAATGTACCAGGTTGTAAAGAATTCTACAAATCATGACGCTACAAAATTTATTGGAACAGGCTGCTACAAAAATTCAGAAAAAACAATGCTTTATACGGTTATTTCTGCGGATGAGCTTGGACCTTTGAGTCGCGAACTGAAAAAATGTGATTCTGCAGCTTTTATAAATGTTTTAAAAACAAAAGAAATTTTCGGGCGTTTTTTTACAAGAAGCAAAGATTAAAACGTTTGTTAAACATTTCCGCAGCATTTGAGAAGAAAAAATATGTGCTGAATTTTTCTTGGAAGAATTTTCCGCAGAGGCTCGGTGCTTTTGTTTTCGGGGCTGACTGCCATTGCCTGCGCCATTATGTCGCTCATTGCAGGAGGAACTTCGCCCAGAATTTTTTTTGCCATATCTTTTGAATATTGTCTGTGGGAAAGTCCAAAGTCTGAAAGTTTTTCTTCCGGATAAAATTTGCATGGCCGCCAGACAAGTGAACGGTTTTTGCTGTAAAAACTGCTTGCTCCAAAAAGTCTGCAGATAAAAGGTCGCGCACCATAAATGGAGCAGTGACAGTCATTTTCCGCATTGAAAAAAATGCAAGTTTTACTGGAATTTTCATTTTCTTCAAGAAGTTTTTCTGCGGTTTGTCTTTGGTTTTGTATAAGCCACAATACCATAAAATTTGCTTCGGCTTCTGTTAAGTCCGGCTCAAAGTTGTGGCAGCACATTCCGCAGCCAGAATGGCAGGTGAATTTTGTTTTTTTGTACCAATCCGACTGCTGTTTTTCAAGTTCGGCATAAAGTTTTTCTATTTCAGCGGCAATTTTGCCTTCGCAAGTGTCTTTAAGATTTTCAAAAACTGATTCCATAGACTTTGCCCAAGTTAAGCTTTTGCAAGAATTTTGCGCTGCGCAGAAAATGAAAATTCCGCACAGCATATTTTTTATTTAGCTTTTGTAGGCGTCATTATGCACGCCGCTAATGGCTCTTCCGCTTGGTTCGTCCATTTTGCTCCAGGCTTCATCCCATTCCAGAGCTTTTGCTGTTGAGCAGGCGACTCCGGCTTCGTGTGGAACTGCAAGCGCTGCGCTTTCGCTTGGGAAGAGGTTTGAAAAAATTTCCCTGTAATAATATTCTTCCTTTGTAACAGGAGTGTTTACCGGGAATCTTTTTGCTCTCTGGGCGAATTCTGCATCCGAAACTTTTTGTGCTGTCATTTCCTTCAATGTGTCAATCCAGCTGTAGCCTACGCCGTCGCTGAACTGCTCTTTTTGTCTCCAGCAAATGTCAGGTGGAAGAATGTCTTCAAATGCCTTGCGTACAATCCATTTCTCAATGCGCTGTTTTCCGTTCGGAAGTTTTATGTTCATTTTGTCAAGCGGATTCAGTCTCATTGCAATGTCGATAAAATCCTTGTCAAGGAAAGGAACACGGCCTTCAACTCCCCAGGCTGCAAGAGATTTGTTTGCACGCAGGCAGTCGTAAAGGTGCAGTTTGCTCATTTTACGCACAAGCTCTTCATGGAATTCGCGGGCGTTAGGCGCTTTGTGGAAATACAAATATCCGCCAAAAAGCTCATCGCTTCCTTCGCCGGAAAGAACCATTTTTATTCCCATTGATTTTATAACGCGGGCAAGCAAGTACATTGGTGTTGAAGCGCGCACTGTTGTAATGTCGTAAGTTTCAATGTGGTAAATTACATCTTCAAGGGCATCTAAAGCTTCCTGAATTGTAAAGTGAACCTCATGGTGAACAGTTCCTATAAAATCAGCGGCTTTTTTTGCTGCGATTAAGTCAGGACTTCCTTCAAGTCCTACTGCAAAACTATGAAGCTGCGGCCACCAGGCATCTTTTAAAGAGCCGGTCTCAATTCTTTTTTTTGCGAATTTTTGTGTGATTGCCGCGATTACAGTTGAATCAAGTCCGCCTGAAAGCAAAACTCCATAAGGAACATCGCTCATAAGCTGCTGTTTCACGGCTTTTTCAAGTCCGTCGCGCACATTCTGAATTACATCTTCGTTTATGATTTCTCCGTTGTCATCCGTCGCGCGTTTTGCATTTTCTACTGCGCAGAATTCTTCCCAGTCGCGTTTGTACCAAAGAGCCGGCTTTTTGTCTTTTGAATAGAAATAATGTCCGTTTGGAAATTCTTCAATAGAAACCATGTTTTGCCCTTCAAGAGCCTTTAGTTCTGAAGCAACATAGTAACGTCCCTGCTTGTCCCATGCCTGATAAAGCGGAATAACGCCGATTTCGTCACGGGCAATTAAATAAACGTCTTTTTCTGAATCATAAAGCGCGAATGCAAAAATTCCAGAAAGCTCTTCTATCATTTTGCAAAAGCCGTTTTCTTCTGCTCTGTATTTTTTGTAAAGCGGAATTATAACTTCGCAGTCGCTCTGTGTTTTAAAGCTGTATTTTCCTGCAAACTGTCTGCGGATTTCCTGATGATTATATATTTCACCGTTTGCCGCAAGAATGATTTTTCCGTCATCGCTAACAAGCGGCTGTTTTCCAGAAAGCGGATCTACAATAGAAAGACGTTCGTGGCTTAAAATCGCATTGTTTCCTGTGTAAACTCCGCTCCAGTCCGGTCCCCTATGACGGATTTTTTTAGACATATCCAGAACTTGGGAACGAAGCTGTTCTTTTAAGCCTTCATCAATCGGCTGCGAGCCGCTGTTTAAATCAAATGCGCCAACAAATCCACACATAAATAACCCCTTTTCAATTAATTGGCAAAAAAAAAGACGCCTGCTCTGAGGGCATAAAAATACCCAGAAAACAGACGTCATTGTCTAAAAACAATATATTGATTTTTTAAATTTATGTCAATTCTTAGATTGAAAATTGAAATTCCCTTTGCTTTCTATTATTCTGTTTTTGACAAAAAAATAACGGACTGCCCTAAGGAGGAAAAAGACAGTCCGTTTCTGAAGCGTGTTGACTTCATTTTGTCGTTTATTTACTGCTGGCTATAATTTACATGAAAAATGTAATGCAGTCAATGGTTTTGAAGAAATTTTTAGAAGTTTTTTGTAAATAATGCGGTATTTCGCAAGGAGTAACATTTTATGTCAAAAAAGGTCGGGATAATCGGCGCAATGAGCGTTGAACTGGAGCTTTTAAAGTCAAAATTGGAAGAAAATCCGGCGGTAACCAAGGCTGGCGGAATGACATTCACTGAAGGAAAAATCAACGGAATTTCTGTAGTTCTGGTTCAGTCTGGAGTTGGAAAGGTGAATGCGGCTTTGTGTGCTCAACGGCTGATTCTTAAGTTTGGATGCACGCATATAATCAACACTGGAATTGCCGGCGCAATGGCTTCTGGACTTAAAGTGCTTGATTTTGTTGCTTCCACGGATGCAGTTTATCATGACATGGACGCGACAGGATTCGGCTACAAAAAAACTGAAATTCCGCAGATGAAATGCAGCGATTTTCCGGCGGACGGCAAAATGCTTGAAGCGGCTCGTTCTGCATTTAAGGAATTTCCGGCGGAACATAAGCTTGTGTTCGGACGGATTGCTACAGGCGACCAGTTTATAAGCGACAAAGAGAAAAAATCAGCAATTCAGGAAACTTGCTCTCCGGCTTGTGTTGAAATGGAAGGAGCTGCTGTTGCGCATGCCTGCTGGATAAATGAAATTCCATTTGTGATTATCCGTTGCATGAGCGACATGGCGGACGATGACGGAGAATCAATTTACAGCTTTAATGAAAACGAAGCGGCTTCATTGAGCGGTTCGCTTGTTTTGTCCATGCTTGGCAGGTTTTAACCGCATTTAATTCTTTTTCTTGCATTATATTGCTAAATCTTCCCATTTGTTGTAAAACTATAACTTTAGTTATTTACAATAAATGGAGATGTTTTCAATGAAAAAGTCATTTTCTGCAGTTGCGCTTTTTGCTATTTTCGCAGGTTTTCTTAACGCTGAGCCTAAAATCACGAAGTTTGAAATTCAAGGCTTAAAGCGCACAAAAGAATTTGCAGTTCAGCGCGACTTAAAAAAGTTCATTGGAAAAGAGGCTTCCGCGGAAACTTTGCACAGCGTAGAAAATTCACTTCAGGCGGACAACCTTTTTACAAATATTTCCATTGGATGCGAGCCTATAACCGAAAATGAGAGCCGCGTTAAAATTTCACTTGAAGAAAAAATGTCCATTTTGCCGCTGCCGATTGTTGCCGTTAATGACGGAGTTTTTTCTGCGGGCGCGTTTCTCATTGATTCAAATGCGATGGGTCTGAAAGATTTTTTTATGCTGGGCGGAATTTTTTCGCGGGACAACATTTCTGGAATAGCATTTTTTTCACGTCCGCCAAAAGGCTCGTCGCTTGGATTTTCGATTTACACAGGAATTTCAAAATCGGACACGGAGCTTGTTACAACAAAAGATGATTCAGTTTACGATTTTGGCTCTCTTTCTTTCCGCGGAAGCCTTGGTGTTTCCAAGAAATTTTTTGACTGTTTTTCTGCGGAACTAAGCACAGGATTTGGAATTATAAAAGTTGACGGCTCGGACGAAATCAAAGGCGAAATTGAATCTGAAAAAGTCTGGGAATCTTCCGCCGCAATAGATTTTAAATCCGCTGACTGGAACGGTGTTTTTATGTCTGAAAAATTTGCAGCTGTAAAGGCTTTTGTTGATGTTACGCCTTGTCGGGATGTTTTTAACGGATTTGAGCTTAAAATAAAAATTCAGCAGCCGATTCTTGACAAACTTAGAATTGTTCAGTCAGCATCTTGCTTTTATGAATTCGATGCTCCGATTGTCTTTTATACTGGCGGACGTTCGGCTTCTGTGAGCCTTTTTCCTACTGAATTTTCTTCTGATTCAATGGCAGGGCTTTCTCTTGGGCTTGAATATGCCGCTCTTAAGACAAAAATAGGTCTTTTTTCTGTTTATGCGGTTTATCAGACAGCACGCGCAAAAGACTTTGACAGGACTTGGGTTTTTAATCAGGGAGCTGGCGGCGGAATGAAAATGTACCTTTCAAAAGTCGCGTTTCCGGCTTGTTCAGTTGAAGTTATTTACAATATTACCGAAAAAGAATTCAGGACAGGCTTTTCTATAGGAATGTCGATGTAGTTTTTTTTATAAAAACTGAAAAAATATATTTTGCCATAAAGGACGAATGTCGAGTTTTAATAAAACAGCTGCTAAACAATTATTCCTATGCTAAAAAGGCTGTCATTGCCGTGCAAACATCGCAGGGTCAAGCACGATAATGACTAGAAATTTCAAGAAATCCTAAAACTCGACATTCGATCTTATAATCTTTTGATGACAGATAGTTGGAATCAGTAATAAAATTAATGTTTTTAAATGAACAGAACCCCGGTTGCCCGGGGTTCTGCCGTTCACTTTCGTGAACTAAAGGAGAGAGTTTTATCAGCTTTATAAGCTGATTAGAATATACATCATTGCATTTTCTTTGTCAACAGTTTTTAAAAAATTTTTTAATTTTTTTTACTCGCTTTTGATTGCAATTTTCTTTTCTGTGGAATCTTCCTTGCGTCCGATTTCAATAGAAAGAATGCCGTTTTTGAATGTCGCGTTCACTTTGTTGGAATCAATGTCCTTTGGCAAAGTAAATGAACGTTTGAACTGGCTGTGCCTTGTTGTGCGTTCGCGCAGAATGTAGTAAGCATCGTCAACCTTTTCTTTCTTTTCGCCTGAATCAGACTTTGCGTTTTCAACAGAAGAAATTGTAAGAACATCGTTTTTAAGTGTTATGTCTACATCTTTTTCAGTTTTTCCAGGCAAATCCATAGAAAGCACATAGCTGTCTTTTTTCTGCACAACATCTACTTTCGGGGCAAAAGCCGCTTCGCGGTAGCTTGGCAATGCAAATCCGTCATTTCCAAAAAGTGAATCTAAAAGTGAAAGTTCGTTCATATAAATCTCCTCGCTGGTTTTACAGCATTGTTTTAATTTTTTTCGTACTGCCTTTCAGCTGTACACTAGATATATAGCAGAATACGTGCCAAGTAAGAAAAATCAGCAATTTGCCGAATAAATGCCTTTTTCGCTTGTTTTTGGCTGAATGTCTGCGTTTAACTTTATGTCTGCATGAAAATTTGTGCTATTGCTGTTGAATTTGCCTTTTTATTTGAATTTTTTTGACGCAGAAAATAAAATCAGTTTGGTAAAACTTGGGAAATTTTGGCTCACATTAAGTATGCGAAATTGCTGTACAGATTGGAAAAACTTGGCGGATTTTTTGTATTTGATTTTAATGCGTAGTAAATTCAGTTAAGAGTAATAGGATTTTTCGACTTCTGATTTTATGTCTTCAAAAGATTTGAGGCTATTTTTATGAAGGACTTTGCAAATTTCTTTTCCACGTTCGGCATTAAGAGAGTCGTTGAAGAAAGAAATAATTCCTTGAGCAGTGTTTTGTATATTAAGTCTTGTTCTTGTATTTTTTATGCTTTTGATTATATTTTCTGGCAGAAATTCGCAAGAGAGTGCAGGTATGATAACATTTTTTTCAATGATATTTATAAGTTTTGTTTTTTCAGCTTGATGAAGCTCTAGGATTAATTGCGGCAAATTCTTTTCCTGCGAAAAAACATTTACAAATGAATTGATTGTTTTTTCTTGTTCTAAAAAATCTGCATAAATGTAAGATGATAAACTTGGATGCATAACTTCATTTCTTATTTGCCTTACTTTTTTATAAAGAATCTTATTTTCTTCTTCAAAATAATATTCGTCTTTCGGAAAAAGATTTTTTAAGTTATGCCAGTTTTGTTCGTCCAACAGAATCTGGAGCAGATAATAAATGTCAAGTTCGAAAAAGTTTTTGTTTACCTTTTCATTTAGAACATTTTCAATACATTCTTTTTTCCATTGAGATGACAAAGCCGGTAAACGCTCTTCAAGAAAATTTGCCAAAGGTTTTCTTGCGACATAGAGTTCTTCATAGATGTTCTGCAGAATTCGGATTGTTTCCATTAAAAGTATTAATTAGTGAATTTTTCTAAATACAATGTGTAGATACCTGGAGTGTATTCCGCATTTGTGCTGCATCCGTTGTCACTTCCTGGACTATTGATTGTTGCGGTTTGAATCCAATAGTCATGAGGACATATAACTGCTATAGCCTTTCCATTCTTGATTATGGCATCTATATAGCTATTTATGACAATATATCCTGTGCTGAATTTCTTGATTAACTTAGTAAAAGTTACTAAACCTTCTGAGTGATCCTCTTCTAGCGTATCTACGATGTCTCCGTCGATGTTTAGGTTTAGCAGTTGGTAGGAATCATCAGGGTTGTGTTGTAACATACGCTTGTATATTTCGCATACTTTGCAATCTTCTGCATATACGCCTGCGACCAACAGAACTAATGTTAATAATTTTCTAAAAAATATTAAAATAACTGTTTTCTTCATAAGGATTTTCCCCGTTTAAATGTATTTTTGTGAAACGGTTTTTAGATTTTCTTTATATTCATTAATGTCTGTGAAATCTTCTACGTTTGGAATAATATCTTTTAACCAAGAAAGAGAGTCAGTGTTGAAATATGAATTTTGACAGTTTGTTATTTCTGGTAAAGTTGAAGTTGACAATTGACGTTCTATGAAACTTTTTAAAACTGATTTTTTGCTTTCGGAAATTGCGCCACATTTCTCACAAAAAGCAGATGTTTCTGAATTTTCTTCATAACCACATTTTTTGCATTTCCAATAATTATTGTTATCTGCGACAGGAGAAGCAGAATCTCCATTCATATTGAAATATCTTGCAGTTACATTTTGGATATTATTGTTGTATATTTGTCTTCCACAGTATTGGCACACACTTGCTCTTGTGTCTATTGTTGCAAAACAAAATGGGCATTTTTTTGCTTCTCTATTGCGTATTTTTGCGGTGTTGTTTTCTTGCATGACAATTGAGTGAACAAGTGCTATTCCCCAAAAGAACCATGAATATACAAACCAGCTCCAAAAATCCCTGCCTTTGGATTGTGCAATATATGCTGGAATTAATAGTAAAAGTAAAGTTATAGGATAAACAAATATAAATATATAAGAATTGCAAAAGTAAAAACAACCGAAAAATCCTAAAACCATTAATGAAATAGAAAGTGCTTTCATTTTAATAACCTCTTTGATTTTTATTTATAAAAATATTTTGAGTAAACATTAAGTTTTACAAAAAATTTTTAATATGCTGATTATGTATGTTGTATTTTTGTTTTCATCTCGAAGCTCATTTCTTTTTATTTCCCCAGAGATGTATTTGTCCCATTTGTTAAAAATATTCTCAAAATCTGTTTTTGGAATTGAACGTTGATGTTTGTCTTTGATTGTTAAAACTTCAATAGCATTGTTTGTAATGGAGCATATTTCAAATTCGCTTTCTAAAAATCCGCTGTGCTTTGTCCAGTTTGGAATTTGCTGAGAAGGCTTTAGTGTGCTTGTTATTTCATTCCATAAGAAATCGAATTTTCTTTCGTTTTTTAAACAGTTTTTGATTTTTGTGTTTTCGAATGTATTTGCTAGGCTTCTTGTTATTTTTATTTTATTGCAGTTGTGGCATTTTATATTTGCGTGTTTTGAAAATACGTAAAGTTCCTTGTTACACAGTTGGTTTATAGATTGCCTCGGTGAAATTCCTGTTAATGAGCTTAGGCAGTCATCGCAGAAATTATAATTGTGTTTTTTTAGAAATGAAATAATAAGTTCCTTGTTTGTCATTTTTTTGTCTTTTAAATTTCTCTTGTGTTTTAGTTAATAGAAATTATATTCTAAAAAACATATTTGTCAAATAATAAACTATAATTTGTTTTATAGAATATAATAAAAATGTAAAAATCCATACAGAATTATGACATGGGAATTAGGCGCATTTTTATTCAGAACATGAAATATTATAGAAAGCAAGCTGGTTTGACTCAGGAAAAACTGGCAGAAGCAATAGACATGAGCACATCTTATATTGGAGACATGGAGGCGAGAGAGCGTTTTCCTTCTGCGGAAACTATAGACAAAATTGCGGCGGCATTGGAAATTCCTGTTTCACTTCTTTTTAATGAAAGAGGAAGTCCCGATTCTTTAAAAGACACTTTCTTAAAAATTTACGGAGCTTCGTTAAAAGACGAATTGTCTTCCCGTATTTTAAAAGATATAAACGAAGTCTATGATTTGCTTTAAGAAATTTCTTTTGAAAAAACTCAAATTTTAATTTGCAATTCTTTCCGATATTAAAAACATTTGTTGACGATACAAGAAATTACCATTATAATTTTTCTCACATATATATATGGAGGACATAATGGCTAAGACCAAATATGTTTATTACTTTGGTGATGGCGACGCAGAAGGCGATGAATCAATGCGTCCAATCCTCGGTGGAAAAGGCGCAAACCTTGCTCAGATGGCAAAGAAACCTTTGAGCCTTCCTGTTCCATCTGGATTCACAATTTCAATTGATGTTTGTCAGGAATACTACAAATTAGGCAAAAAGTATCCGGCAGGACTTGATGCAGAAGTTGCTAAGTATCTTGCAAAGCTTGAAAAATCAATGGGCAAAAAGCTCGGCGATGCAAAAGATCCGCTTCTTGTTTCAGTTCGCTCAGGTGCTGCAGAATCTATGCCTGGTATGATGGACACAATCCTCAACCTCGGTCTTAACGACAATTCCGTTCTTGGTCTTGCAAACAAAACACAGAACCCACGCTTCGCATGGGATGCATACCGCCGCTTTATTCAGATGTACGGCAACGTTGCAATGGGTGTAGATCATGACAAGTTCGAAGAAATCATCGACGAAGTTAAGTCTCACCGTGGAATCACACAGGATACAGATCTTACTACAGAAGAACTTCAGGAAATTGTTTCTAAGTACAAGGCGATGTACAAGAAAGAAAAGGGCGAAGATTTCCCGCAGGATCCACACAAACAGATGTGGGGAGCAATCGGAGCTGTATTCGGTTCTTGGATGAATCCTCGTGCTATCACATACCGCAAGCTCAACAACATTGATGAAAGAGTTATCAAAGGCACAGCCGTAACTGTTATGGCAATGGTATTCGGAAACATGGGAGATACATCAGGAACTGGTGTTTGCTTCAGCCGTGATCCTTCTACTGGTGTTAACGAATTCATGGGTGAATACCTTATGAACGCACAGGGTGAAGACGTTGTTGCTGGAATCCGCACACCTCAGCACCTTTCTCAGCTTGCTGAAACAAATCCAAAGATTTACGATCAGCTTTGCAAAATCCGCGCTCGCCTTGAAAAGCACTATCACGATATGCAGGATATGGAGTTCACAGTTCAGGAAGGAACTCTCTATATGCTCCAGTGCCGCAACGGAAAACGCACAGGACCGGCAGCTGTTAAGATGGCAGTTGACATGGTTGCAGAAAAACTCATCACAAAAGAGCAGGCTCTTCTCCGTGTAAAGCCGGATCAGCTTGACCAGCTTCTTCACCCGCAGTTTGAGCCAAAAGCTCTTAAAGCCGCAGCACCAATCGCAGAAGCTCTTAACGCATCTCCTGGAGCCGGAGCTGGACAGATTGTATTCACAGCAGATGAAGCTGTTGAATGGAACAAGGCTGGAAAGAAAGTAATGCTCGTTCGCAAAGAGACATCTCCTGATGACATTGCAGGTATGTACGTTGCAGAAGGAATCTTGACATCTACAGGCGGACGCACTTCACATGCTGCTGTTGTTGCACGTGGTATGGGAACTCCTTGTGTTTGCGGATGCGCGGCAGTTGTATTTGTAGACAAAGAAACAGTAAAGATTGGCGACAAGACTTTCAAGAAGGGCGACAATATTTCTATTGACGGTTCAACTGGTAAAGTTTATGCAGGTCTTATTCCTGTAGAAGAAGCAAAAGTTTCTGGCGATCTTGAAACATTCCTTGGCTGGGCTGATGAAATCCGCGAAAAGTCTGTACGCAAGACAGCTTCCGGAAAAACTGTAAAGGGATTCGATGTTCTTGCAAACGCAGAGCAGAACGAAGCTCCACAGGCATTCAAGTTTGGCGCAAACGGAATTGGTCTTTGCCGCACAGAGCACATGTTCTTTGAAGAGCCAAAACTTTCTTCGTTCCAGAAAATGATTATTTCTGAAAACACAGAAGCCCGCAAAGAAAACCTTGCAAAGATTCTTCCACTTCAGGAAAAAGATTTCTACGGAATCATTAAGGCAATGGGTGGACGCGCTGTAACAATCCGTCTTCTTGACCCGCCTCTTAACGAGTTTATTCAGGCTGCTACAGATGTTGAAGCTCAGGCACTTGCTTCTAAGCTCGGAGTTTCTGTTGCAACAATCAAGGCAAAGTTCGCTGATCTTAACGAGCACAACCCTATGCTTGGACACCGTGGATGCCGTCTTGCAATTACATATCCTGAAATCTACGAAATGCAGGTTGAAGCAATCGCTTTGGCAACTGCGCACGCAGAAAAGGACGGAATTGCACATGATGTTCGTATTATGATTCCTAACGTAACTTCTGTAAACGAACTCAAGCAGATCCGCGCACAGGCAGAAGCTGTAATTGCAAAAGTAAACGAAGCAAAGGGAACAAACCTCAAGTTCCAGATTGGTTCTATGATTGAATTCCCACGCGCAGCTTGCACAGCAGATCAGATTGCACAGTACGCTGACTTCTTCTCATTCGGTACAAACGACCTTACACAGACAACATTTGGCTTCAGCCGTGATGACTATGGCAAGTTCATTGATTCTTACCTTGACCAGAAGATTCTCGAAAAGGATCCATTCAAGACTCTTGATCCAGACGGACCAGGTGCTCTTATGGAAATTGCAGAAGCTAAGGGACGCTCAGTAAAATCTGATCTTCACCTTGGAATCTGTGGAGAACATGGTGGAGACCCAGATTCAATCGCTCTTTGCTACAAGCTTGGTCTTAACTACGTTTCTTGCTCACCATTCCGTGTACCAGCTGCACGCCTTGCCGGAGCACAGGCTGTTATTAAAGCTCTTGCCGCTGCAAAAGCTGCAAAGGCACCAGCAAAAAAGCCAGCCGCAAAGAAAACCGTAGCAGAAAAAAAGACTTCAACAGCAAAGAAACCAGCTGCAAAAGCACCAGCAAAAAAGGCTCCTGCTAAAAAACCGGCTGCAAAGTCAACAGCAAAGAAGCCGGCCGCAAAAGCACCAGCAAAAAAGGCTCCTGCTAAAAAAACAACAAAGAAATAATTTTCATTGATGTTTAGCGGCTAAATGCTAACTTCCCCCTCTAGGAAACTGGAGGGGATTTTTTTATGCCCTTAACATAATTCTTCTTTTTTAATAAAATCAAGCATATATGAAATCAATTTCTAACTTTCATACACACACAGAGCTTTGCCATCATGCAAAAGGACAGCCGGTTGACTATGTTAATCAGGCTATTCTGGAAGGCTGCACTACTTTGGGGTTTTCTGACCATTGCCCATATCCGGAAGATTTTTTTGACTACTGGCCGGAAATAAGAATGACAACAAAGGAGGCTTCTGAATACAGCGAATGGATTGAAGAGGCAAAAGAAGCAGCGATGTTTCCTATTTACCAGGGCTATGAATGTGAATGGGAAGAATCCTTCGTTGGCTGGTATGACGAGCTTAAGGCGGATTTTGGAGCGGACTATCTTGTTCTTGGCTCGCACTGGGTTACAGACGGTTCAAGCCATATTTATATTCCCGATGTTGAAAGCCCTTCGCTTTTGAATAAATATATTGACCAGACCATAGAAGGAATGCGGAGCGGCCATTTTGCTTTTCTTGCCCACCCGGATTTGTTTATGGCAGGCTACAAGGAATGGGACGATCAGGCAAAGGCTTGCAGCCAGGCGATTTTGGATGCGGCTTCCGATTTGGATTTGCCTATTGAAATAAACGGTCTTGGAATAACCAGAACTCCAAATCATACAAAGCGCGGAATGAGATACCCTTATCCGTTTGTTGAGTTCTGGGAAATGGCTTCTCTTACAAACGTCCGTGTAATATGCAATTCCGATGCCCACAATCCGCAGGATGTTATCATGAACGCCTGGAAAGCTAGGGATTTTGCAAGCCGCTTTGGAATTGAGCCTTTGGAGCTTCCGGATTTTTGTACTGATTAAAAACAAGAATTCCGCTTTTCCTTGAATCTATCAGGCTGAAATTTTCCGGGCAATTTATAAAAATTTTTGCGTCTGGAAAATTCCTGCAAAAAACTGTTTCATAAACAATACCGTCTACAAGATTTTTGTTGAACGCTTCTGTAAAAAGTTTTTTTCCGCCGATTAAAAAAATATCGTCCGGGCAAAGAAAATCAAGCGCATTTAAAGCTTTTTTTATAGAAGAAAAAAAGAAAAATTCATTGTCTGTGCGTTCTATTTTTTGCGGGGCGGCGTTTCTTTTTATTACAATGTTCAGCCTGTTTTTAAGCGGAAAGGGCAGAGTCTTAAATGTATTGAATCCCATTATGACGGCTTTTTTTGCGGTCATATTTTTGAAGAAATCCATGTCTTCTTTGCATTCTTTTTGAAGCGAAGAGTTTTTTTTCCATGGAAGTGTTCCGTCTTCTAGCGCGAATTCTCCGTTAAGTCCTGAGGCGTAAATTGCATTCATTCTTTCACTGGTCCTTTTACCTTAGTTTATAGTTCATGAGATTTCAAGGTCAAGGCTTTTGCGCCAGAGCCAAACGCATTATAAATAATTTAAGTAAAGTTTGCGCGAAGGAACGGTTCTTTGGTCAAAAACACTCTGATTGTTGCGGCCGCATGAGCGGGGAATTCTATAGTTACTTTGCAACATCAGCGTGTAGCGCATTATTGCGCGATTTTGAACCAGGAAACCATGCCTGGGATCCAGTTTTATGCTGAATACATTTATAATGCGTAAGCCCTGTTTTGCGCGCAAGGTCTGTATTGCCATATTTTTGCAAATCAGAGATAATGTTAAGTATGAGAATTACAGATTTTATGAAGAGGCTTTTTCAGAAGTCTGGAAAGAAAAATGAAAACTCCGGTTTGCTGGACAGAATAAATTTATCAATGAACCTTCTTGTACAGAAATCGCAAAATTTAAATAGCCAGTTTGATGAAGAAAAAAAACAGATAGCGGAACTTGCCGAGGAAGCAAAAAAACTTGCTGGTTCTCCTGAAATTTTTTCTGCAAAGCTTGAGCAAGACATCCTTGGAAACATTACGGCCGTAAGTTCAGCCTGCGATTCAGTTCTTTCAGGAAGCAATGAGTCTGCGGTAAAAGAAACACTTGCTTCCCTTAAAACTGTTTTGGCGCAAAGAATGGCATTAAAGTAAACTATAATTTTGAAAAAACATTTCCAAGACTTTCGTGCAGAACGAGGTTCGCAATTCCGTCGCTTGGAGTCGGGTCGCGGTTTATAAGCACGATATTTTCTCCGCGGAAATAATGAATCATTCCTGCCGCAGGGTAAACAGTGAGCGAAGTTCCCCCGATAATCAAAAGGTCTGCGCCGCCTATTGCTTTTATTGCGCCGCTTACAATTTCATCCTTTAGAGATTCTTCGTACAGAACAACGTCTGGCTTTATAAGGGAACCGCATTTTTCGCACAGGGGAAGTCCGTCTTGGTCTGAATGTGAAGCGATATATTTTTCATCATAAAACTCGCCGCATTTTGTGCAGTAGTTTCTAAGAACACTTCCGTGCAGCTCAAAAACTTTTTTGCTTCCTGCCGCCTGATGAAGTCCGTCAATATTCTGAGTTACGACTGCCAAAAGCTTTCCCTGCTTTTCAAGTTCCGCAAGTTTAAAATGCGTAATGTTCGGTTTTATTCCGGACACAAGAAGTTTTTCCCGGTAGAACCTGTAGAATTCCTTTGGATTTGAATGAAAAAAAGTCGCGCTCAGTATTGTTTCCGGCGGATAAGCCCACTTTTGATTGTAAAGCCCGTCAACGCTTCTAAAGTCTGGAATGCCGCTTTCTGTGCTGACTCCAGCTCCTCCGAAAAACACAATTTTCTGGGATTTTTCTACAATTTTTTTTAACTGTTCGATTTTTTCTTCCATAAAAACGCCTCCGCAATTTTTTTAAGTTGCCGTTTACATTTCAAGTGCGGAAAGTTCTTCCCATCTTGAGTACGCTTTTTCAAGCTCCTTTTCTAGGTCTGTGTATTCTTTTCCAGCCTTTGAGGACTTTTCGTAGTCTGGACAGGCCATAAGTTTTTCAAGCTCCGGCTTTTTGTCTTCAAGCTCAAATATGCGCTGCTCAAGCTGCTCGAATTCCTTTTTTTCCTTGAACGACATTTTGTTTTTTTTCTGATGGACAGAAACCTTTTCCTGTTTTTCTTCCTGCTTGGATTGTGATTTTTGCTGTGCGCTTTGTTCCTGCTGAAGATCAAGATATTCAGAGCATTTTCCCACAAAGCCTGAAACGCTTCCATCGTTTTCCATTATAAACATTGTATCGCAGATTTTGTCCATAAAGTAGCGGTCGTGGCTTACAACTAAAAGACAGCCCTTGAACGAAAGCAAAAACTGCTCAAGGATATTCATTGTAAAAATATCAAAGTCGTTTGTAGGTTCGTCCAAAATCAGAAAGTTCGGATTGCTGATTAAAAGCCGCACAAGATAAAGCCGCTTGCGCTCTCCGCCGCTCAAAGTTCCCACTGGCGAATGCTGAATTTTTCCTTCAAAGCCGAACTGCTCAAGAAAGAGTGGCGCGCTTAAAACTGTACCGTCATTCATTTTCATAACGTCCGCCGCTTCCTTTATGTATTCAAGAACAGTAAGCTCCTTGTTTTCAAAATGCGGATTCTGCTCGTAGTATGCAATCGAAGTGTTTTCGCCTTTTACAACTTCGCCGGAATCTGGCTGGATTTTCTGCGTGATTATATTTAAAAGCGTGGTTTTTCCAGAGCCGTTGCCGCCGAATATTCCGATTTTTTCGCCCTTGTTAAAATTGTAACTAAAATCCTTAAGGACTGGAAAAGAATTTTCAAGGCTGCTTTTGCCCAAAGATGCGAATCCTTTTTGAAAATTCTTTGTGATTTTATGAAGCTCTAGAATTTTTCCGCCGAGCCTTCTTCCTTCAACTTCAAAAGTAAAGCCTTTGTCTGCGGAAAATTTTTCGCGGTTTATTAAAGCCTGGTCCCGCTGGATTCTTGCCTTTGCCTTTGTTCCGCGCGCGCATGGTCCTCGCATAAGCCAGTCGCGTTCAAACCTCAAAACGGATTCAATGCGGCGTTCTGTGTTCGCTTCAATCTGCGCTTCTGTCTGCTTTTTTTCAAGGTAAGTTGAATAGTTTCCTGTGTAAAGCTTTATCTTGTTTCGCGCAAGTTCATAGATATTGTTGCAGACTGCGTCTAGAAAGTAGCGGTCGTGGGTTACCATAAGAACTGACCTTTTTGTTTCGGCAAGATAATTTTGAAGCCAAAGAATTGTGGAAATGTCCAGATGGTTTGTGGGCTCGTCCAAAAGAAGCAGCTTTGTGTCTTCAACAAGAACTTGTGCAAGCGCGACTTTTTTTATCATTCCGCCTGAAAGCTCGCCCATTTTTCGGCTAAGGTCGTTTATTCCAAGCGTGGTAAGAATTGACTTTATCTGGGACTCGTAGTTCCAAAGATTGTCTTTTTGCATTTTTTCGTTCAGGGTGTTGAACTTTTTCTGGGCTTGCTGCGAGTTTGTTTTTTGAAGCTCGTCGCAGGCTTCTTCATATTCGCGGATTGTCTTGAGCTTGGGACTTTGGAATTTGAAAATGTGGCTTTTTATTGTGTCATCCTTGCTGTACAAAGGATTCTGTGCAAGAAAAGAAACTCCGGCCTCTTTGTTCAGCACAACAGTTCCTTCGTCTGGAGAAAGCAGTCCCGCAATTGTGTTGAGCAAAGTTGATTTTCCAGTTCCGTTGCGTCCTATAAGAGCCGCCTTGTCTCCTTCGTTTAAGCCGAACGTTACTCCTGTAAACAAAGGTTTTTCTCGTCCGATTTTTGCAAGGTTATTCACAGATAAAAGATTCATGCCAAAGATTTTAGCAGTTAAAAAGTGAAGTTTCAATTGTAATTCGAAGGGTAGACGCTGGGCAAAACTTTTGTTATTATACACACATATTTTGCGCGACTAGCTCAGTTGGTTAGAGTACAAGCATGACACGCTTGGGGTCTTTGGTTCGATTCCAAAGCCGCGCAGTTTCCCGCTGCCAGAAAAAACGGCTGTTTTTATCAGAACTCGATATTTGACTTATTATATTTCTTCCAAAAAGAGCATAAAATGGATTATTCATACATTCTGAAAACATCAAAAGTTTTGCCGGAAAAACTTGCGGAATTTGGCTTTGAAGAAAAAAACGGCTCTTATTTTTGCAGAAAAAACATTCTGAACGGCGATTTTTATTCAATAATCGAATTGAAAGGCAACATTCTTACCGCTAAAGTTTTTGAATCCGGCTCAGATGAGCGTTACGTTCTGTTCGATGTGGAAAATGCAAACGGAAGTTTTGTAGGCGAAACAAGAAATCAGGTTCGTAAAATTATTGAACTTTTCCGCTCCCAATGCTGCAAGACTTCGGACACAAAGAAAAAATACGTTGACTTTATTCAAAAGAAATTTGGCTGCAAAGGTGACAATCCATGGTCAGATACGCCTGAAAACACAGTGTTCCGCTGCAAAAACAAAAAATGGTTCGCCCTTATAATCAAGATAAAATTTTCCCGGCTCGGGCTCTCTGGCGATGAAGAGGTTTCTGCCGTAAACCTGAAAGCCAACCCCAAAATAATTCCAGAAATCACAGACAAAATCACGGTTTTTCCAGCGTGGCACATGAACAAAAAATACTGGATTACAGTGCTTTTGACAGAAGCGGCCGACTGGGAAAAACTCTGCACGCTGACAGAACAAAGTTTTGAACTTGTAAACTCAAAAAACTAAACTTTTTTCCATTCTGCGCATATTCTCAAAACATTCCGGATTTTCATGTTGACTTTGTTTTATCCGCCAATCTTGATATAATAGCCCAAATGTCGAGTTTTTTACTGAATCCGTAAATTGAATGAGCAGGAAGAAAAAGAAAGCGGCAACCGAGCCATTCTGAGCGATAGCAAGCGATTTTGAAAAAAATCGCGCAGTCTGATACATTGTACGCGAAGTATGGCGAATTGACGCGCTTTTTCTGGTAGCTCATTCAATTGCTGAATTTATAAAACTCGAAATTCGGACTATAATTAAGAAGAATAAAATTTTATCTTAATTCAAACTGATTTACGGCTTACAGCCACACCAGTTTTCGGAGGCAAAAATGAAAATTGCGGCGACTTACGATATTTCAACAGATTCTATTTTTCAGCATTTTGGAAAAACACAGAATTTCAAGGTTTACACGATAGAAGACGGAAAAATAGCTGATTCAAAAGTCATTGACAACGGAGGCTTCGGACACCACGACCTGGCGACATATCTTAAAAATCTTGGAATCGAAACTTTGATTTTGGGAAACCGCGGCCAGGGAGCAATCGACGCATTGAACAATGCCGGCCTTAAACAGATTGCAGGAATCACAGGAAATCCGGACGATGCGGTAAAAGCGTTTCTGGCAGGAACACTAAAAGACAATCCGGATGCAAAGTGCGACCATCACCACGGAGAACACCACCACGAACATTCAGAAAACACGCATACAGAACAACCAGTTTTTACGCCGGTAAAATAAAGTCTATCTGGCATTTTTTCGCGGCAACATGATTTTTCCATACAAGACAATAAAAATGACAAGCGAACTTTTAGAAAATCTTGAAAAACTTCACACAACGGAACTCGGTGTTGTCCGCATAAAACGGAATCTTGGACTAAAAACCGATGATGTTATTGGTTGGTGCAAAAACACAATTCTTTCCGCGGCAAAAAACATTGAAAATGAAAAATCTGACGGAAACAACGGAAAATCCGCCAATAAAATCTTCCGTCAGGGAAAAAACTGGTACATAAAAACAGCCGCCTGCACAATTACGGTGAATGCGCACAGCTACACGGTGATTACAGCGCATAAGGGAAAAAAACATTCTTGACTAAACGTACGAAAAATATGTGCGTCCGGTTATTTTTTCATCTCCGCACGCAGAAAAATCACCGCAACCACGAACGAAACCGCATCGCTTATAAGCGCGCTCCAGAGCATTGTCACAATATTTTGGCTTACGGCCGCAAGGATTATTGAGGACGGAACAAAAATAATAACGTCGCGCAGAAGAGCCAGCAAAGTTGACTTTCCGCTTTTTCCGATTGACTGCAAAATTATCGACGTGGATTTTATAAAGCAGGTCATTATAATTCCGCTTAAAAAAATTCTTACGCAGAGCCGGGCATATTCCATGTATTCAGGCGAGTTGCCCTTTCCAAAAATCGAAATAACCATATCCGGCAAAAATTCAAAAATCAAAAAAACCGCGGTTCCTATTGCAAGCACAAGACGCAGAACCACCAGGACAGTTTCCTTCACGCGACCGGAGTTTCCTGCTCCCATATTGAATCCGATTATCGGCTGACCGCCCAGACTTATTCCAATCACAACCGAAATTACAATTCCAAAAACCTTCATCACAATCCCGACTACGGCAAGAGGAACTACAGAACCGAACGCAACTCCTGTGCTTGCGAAAGTTTCGTATCCATATCTTGAAAGCAGATTGTTGTTCACAGCAATTACAATCACGATTGAAAGCTGAACGATAAGAGAGGCCACTCCGATAAAACAAATCCGTCCCAGAAGGAAAAAATCAGGTTTCATGCTTTTTAAATTGATGTGAAAATTCTTTGAGCGGAAAATATACGCAATGCTCATTGCAAAAGTCAAAACCTGCCCTATTACAGTCGCAACCGCGGCGCCTTTTACGCCCATGTCAAACACAAAAATAAAAACCGGATCCAAAACAAGATTAGAAAACGCGCCTGCCAGAGTGCAAGCCATTGCAAACTTTGGAGAACCGTCCGCGCGGATTGCGCCGTTCATTCCCTGTCCAATCATGTAAAAAGGAAGTCCCATGCAAATCACCGTAAAATACTGGTCCGCAAAATCATAGCAAACCTTTTCATTTGGATTCGCGCCGAAAATTCCAAGAATCTGTTTCTTGAACAGAAATCCCAACGCGCACAACAAAACAGAAAGAACAACCAGAAAAGAAAATCCGCTTCCGACGCACCTGTCCGCCTTTTCATTGTTTTTTTCGCCCAAAGCAAGACTGAACATTGCCGCCTCTCCGTCGCCCACAAGAAGCGCGAGCCCCAGAGCCAGAACCGTAAAAGGATAAACAATATTTGTAGCCGCATTTCCCGCCGCACCCGCGCTGCTCCACCCTATAAAAATCTGGTCAACAATATTGTACAGCGCCGCGACCAGCATGCTGATAACACAAGGAACAGCAAAATGCCGCACAAGCCGCCCGATTTTTTCACTCCCCAAGTCATAACTTTTCATAAAATACCTCAAGAAAAACGCAATCCGCAAAAAAAAAGCAGCCCAAAAACGTGTCCAAACTGGACTTACGCTTTTAGCTGCTCGTTAGATAGATTCCTTTATTTTTATTTATTGCCGCCAATATTATCAAATTTTTTTATTTTGTGTAAGCGATTGGGGGAAGGATTTTTCCACAGAGTTTTAGGGCGTTACGGTCGCTCTGGTTGCTTCGCGCCTTCGGACGGCGCTCTCAACCGCCGCGACCGCCGGGCTTTTCAGGGCTACGTCTTCCGCCTCCGACCAAACGCAAGCGTTTGTTTTCGCACATTTTTTTCAAAATGCGCTCACCCTTCCAATCCCTAACGCAAAAATCAATTACATTAAAAAAAACTCTGATTCAAATTCAATTAAATCATTTTCTGCTTGTTCTTTCATAAGAGAAATACTGAAAATAATATTTGCGTTTTTAGTATTTGATAGTCGCCGAATTTCAAATAAATTATCTTTTATTGGATTAAACTGGTAATCATAATGAATTGCTTGAATTTTAAATTTATCATTCTTGGCTTGCAATTTTATATATGATTTACCATTTTTGAAGTCAATTTCTGAATGTATTATTCTATGATTTTCAAGACTGTTTTCAATTTCTTCAATACAATTTTTTGAAGGAACACTTGAACCACTTTTCTTTACGCGATAAGTAGCAAATACATCAAAATACTTTTGAAAATGTTTTATCGGAAAAATTATAAAATTATCTGAATCAAGTTTATTTCTTCCAACTTCCTTTTCAACTATAAAATATTTTACATTCTTTGATTTATAAAAGTTACAAATCCATTCATAGAAATAGTCTTTTCCAATATTTAAACTTTTTCCGGCTGTACCGGGATTAGCGTAAGATTCAAATTCTTCATTCATTTTATCAATAATGACATCTTCAATAAGATTCTTTTGATGCCGATTATTTTCAGAATTTACAAATCTATCATCTAACTGTTTTACAACAAATTGACCACATTGTGCTGCTGTCATTTTTGATTCAATGTAAAAACAAGCGATTCCATTCTTTTTTAGCAGAATATCTGACTTTGTTGAATCTGAACCGCCGTTATGTTCAAAAGCGTAATCTTTATTTGAATATTTTAATTTCAGATATTCAAAACATTCTTTTTCACAAATTTCCCAGTTTTCCATATTAGTTCTCCAAAAAAGATTTTAGATTTTTTCCTAATGCTTTTATTACATTTACTGTCATTGCGTTCCCCGCTTGCATAAGCAAATGACGGTCGGAAACAGTGTCTTTCACTTTATCGGCATATTCTTTTGGAAAGCCTTGCAGCAAAAGGGCTTCATAGCCTGTAAGTTGATATATTTTTCCATCTCGAACATATAAAATTCCATCTCTCTGCGAACGCAAAGTAGGACATCTTTCTTCATAAATCCGTAGGTCTGACATTCTTGTATCAAGTATTTTTCCTTCCATTTTTTCCAAATCTTTTACACTGTACTTTCCTTGATTAGTAGGATTGTTCAAATAATATTGAAGTATTTCCAGTCGTTCTTTTGTTGCTAAATTATTATCAATTAGAAAATTTTTTAACGACGGCTTTTCCTGCTCTACTGGCCAGTTAAAGTTTTCAATATTCTTATTTAGTTTTTTATTGATTCCGACAAAATAAACTCGCTGCCGCATTTGTGGAACACCATAATTAATGCTTGTTAAGACTTTGTAAGTAACATTGAAACCAGCCTGATTCAATCGTTCTAAAATAATTCTTAGAGTATTTCCACTGTCGTGAGTAACAAGCCCACGCACATTTTCAAGCAAAAAACATTTCGGCTGTGTTTCTTCAAGAATTCGTGCAAGATGAAAAATAATTTGTCCGCGTGAATCATCAAATCCGGCTTTTCTTCCCATTACAGAAAATGTTTGACATGGAAAGCCTGCTATGAGCATATCAAAGTTAGGAAGATTTTCTGATTTTAGTTTCTTTAGATTTCCCCAATTTTTTTCATTTTCGGTTTCAAACATCTGTTTATAAGTGGCAACTGAAAGTCTGCTCGTATCTGAATAACCAACAGATTTTAAGCTAGCTTGTTCAAGTCCTAAACGACCACCGCCAATGCCTGAACAGAAATCAAAGAAAGTTGAAATTTGCATAGAAATACCTTTCTTATTTATCGGGCATTTTTAGGGAAAAAATCAATAAAATATGATAAAATACAGCACCATGGAAGACGATAAAAAGCAAAACATACAAAGCCTAAAACTAAAATTGAAAAAATATCTTGAATTAGAAAATGTCAGCATACTTGCAGGAGCAGGCACAAGCTGGCATTTAGGAGCACCGACAATCAGAAAAATTCCAGATGAATTAAAAAAAGAAATGTCTAAAGAAATAAATCTGTATTTTTCAAAAGGTTCAGAACCGTCTTATGAAGATTTATTTAACTGTCTGCAAGCTGATAAGTTTTTAAAAATCAATAAAAATGAAAGTAATGATGAAATTCAAAAATCAATTCATAAAATGCAAAACTGGTTATTTTCCAAATGCAATACCGAGAAAACTTCTATAAAAGATAAAAAAGATTTATTACTGAAAGAAAACAGATATTACTATCATGAATTATTCATAAAGAAACTGCTTCAACGACCAAGCAACTTAAAAAGAGCAAATCTTTTTACAACAAATTATGATTTAGCTTTCGATTATGCACTTGACAACTTGGGAATTCATTATATAAACGGATTTTCAGGTGTCCACAACAGATGTTTTAGACCGGAAGTTTATGATTATGATATTTATTATCCTGGGCAGAGTGTTTCTGGCAAAGTTCATAGAGCCGAAAAAGTATTAAGATATTATAAATTGCACGGCTCATTGTCTTGGATTGCTACAGAAGAAACTTTGTCGAATCCGTATGGAATAAAAGAAATTCCTATTGATAATTTTAATTTTCAAGAACAAATGAATCTGATGATTTATCCGTGTGTAAGCAAAAAGACTTTTACATTGGATTTGCCATACTCTGAATTATTCAGACATTTTGCGAATTCTATAATACAACCACAGTCAGTTCTTATTGCACTTGGATATTCTTTTTACGACGAGCATATCAATGATATTATTTATCAGGCTTTAACAATCCCTTCATTTACTTTAATTATTGCAAATTATTCACCAGATAAAAATGAAAACATTGAAAAATTAAAACGACTGAATGACAGCAGAATTATAATTATTGACGAAGCTAATACTGATGACAAAGCTAATACTGAATTATCAACTTTTACTGGCTTTGTAAAAAATGTTATGCCTGATTTATATGAAGAGGAAGAAAATGAAGCCGTATTAAAAACTATGAAAGAACTTTATCCAGCTGGCAAACAGACTTCGGGAGATAGTGGGAATGAGCAAAAATAGAATTGTCGGAAGAGTTTTAAGTGTAGATAACTTTCGTGTTTATATAAAAATAGAAGAAGAACTTAATGGAGCTTATAAAAGCGGAGTCGGCGGAATTTACGAAGTTGCAAGAATTAATTCTTACCTGATAATTCCTGTTGGCTCAGACAGAATTGTAGCCTTGATTACAAGAGTTTCCATGAAAGATGAAATGGAACTAGATTCTAATTCTGCAAGTATAACATTACCGACATCAGCAAGATACGTTTCTGCTACAATGCTTGGAACAATAGAACAAAGAGGCGATAAAGAAATTTTTGTTCAGGGAGTATATAGCTTTCCAGCTCTTGATAATCCTGTATGGTATGTAACAGAAAAAGACCTAGACCAAATATTTGATAAAAATGCAGATACAAAAAATATTGATTATACAAAAGATTTTTATCTGCCTATTGGAACTTCTCCAGCCTTTCAAAATTACAAAGTAAGAATCTGCCCTGACCAGTTATTTGTAAAACACGCCGCAATTCTTGGAAATACTGGCTCAGGGAAATCTTGCACACTGTCGTCAATTTTACGGAATATTTTTAAATACAAATATCATAACAATGGAAATGAACAATATTTAGAAAATGCACACTTTGTTATTTTTGATACAAACGGTGAATATAAGAATGCATTTTTACCAGATACAAAAAATGTTTCAGACCAAGACAAAAAAGAACTTGAAAGAATAAACGCATATTATTATGGCGGAGACAGTAATGTAAAAGTTCCGTATTGGCTAATGAATTGGAATGAATTTAAGTATTTATTAAAACCAAGCGATGGAACACAAGCACCGATTTTAAATAAGGCTATAGGATTAGCAAAAAATGAAACTGAATCATTAAATAAAAATTTACTTCCTCATAATCTACAAAAAGATATTGAAAGCATTCTTGAATCATCAACGGATGAATTAAAAAAAAGAACAGGAGTCAATTCATATAGTAATTGGGCATGGAAATCATCTAACGAAATTGAAAATATAGGAAAAGCTGTAAAACAAGTAAATGACGAGTTAGGAAATAAGATTATAGAATTATCCAATCAAGAAAATTTTAACAATGCTGAAAAACAACAGCCTATAAGGAATGAAATCGAAAATATATACAATAAAATAAATCAAGAAAACATAGACACGCAAATCACGAATGAACAAAACATTGATTTACCAGTATGGTTTAGTTATCAAAAATTATGTGATTATTTTTTAGATTCTGTACTTTCACAGGAAAAAACAAACAGCAATAAACTCAATGAATACATTTCACCACTGCGTTTACGCATGAGCAGTTTTTTGAATGATAAAAGAGTAGCAGAACCTTTAATGTTAAAAAATGAAGAAGAAATAAACAAAAATATTCTGCCACAATTTTTATCTTTGATTCTTGGAGATTATGGAAAGAGTTTTTGCAATAAAGAAAGCAATAATTTTATAAAAACATACAATGATACTTCCAATCAAAAAACTGATAAAACTCACCAAATTACAATAATTGATGTTTCGCAACTTCCTTATGAAGTTCTTGAAACTGTAACAGGACTTTTAGGAAGAATTATTTTGGAGTTTGTTTCAAATTTCTTGCCAAAACAAAGAGGAAAATATCCAATAGTCATTGTTCTTGAAGAAGCACAAAATTATATTGCAGAAGAAAAAGACTCTGTTGCAAAAACGGTTTTTGAAAGAATCGCCCGCGAAGGCAGAAAATACGGCATTTCTCTTGTTGTTTCCAGCCAAAGACCTTCGGAACTTTCAAAAACAGTTCTTTCTCAATGCAATTCTTTTATCATTCACCGTTTACAAAATCCTGATGACCAAAAATATGTAAGAGGCTTAATTTCAAGTGCAAATGCGGACTTACTGGAACAACTTCCTATAATTCCGCAGCAGCACGCAATAATTACAGGAGATTGTGTAAGAACTCCTGTTCAAGTCCGAATAAATGATGTAAATCCGACACCTAACAGCAATAATCCGAAATACATCAATAATTGGCTGGAAAATAAAGAAATTCCTTATGAAGAAACTTGCAGTCGATGGCTAGGCGAAGACAAAGATTAATGCTCCAAAAAGCAAATATATCTCTTAATAGCATATTTCAATACAGAATACTGTTTTGAAGTTCCTGAAAACTCAAGTTTTCGTTCATACAGATTTTCTTTGCAGCCACCAGACAGATATTTTAAAAGCTGTTCGCATTTGTCTTTCTTGTATTCTTCATCAATATCGAAAATTTCAAGACCTCGCTCAATCCGTTTTACCCTTGAAACAAAATCTGATTGCATTTTTCTTGAAACTTTGCTATCTGAAAGCCATTTTCTGAATTCCATCTCCTGCATATTTTTAAGCCGTAAGAATTTTTTCTTCTGATTTTGCCTCTTCATTTGCTGAAAGCGTTTTTCCGATTTCTATAGCAATATATTGAAGCACATCCACAACAACAGAATTTCCGAACTGTTTATAAGCCTGATTCTTGTTCTTTGCCATTTTGTAACTGTCAGGATAGCCCATAATTCTTGCACATTCTCTTGGATGAAGTTTTCTAGGTTTTCCATTCACAAGATAGCCTCCAGTTTTTGAAAAAACTCCCCCACCATAGGCAGAAAGCGTTATAGCAATTCCTTTTATGCTGTAAATTCTTTCTCCTTGTCCGCCTTTATTCACAATTCCAAGACGAATAGAAGAATCACTATATTTATCGTCTTTTGTATCATTGTAAAAAGTATCTGCACGGTTCACATATAAATCTTTGACCATTGACTCATCGTTTAGCAAAAAATCTTCCACGTGGCGAGTAAGCTTAAAAGGCTTTGGGTATGAAAAATCTTTATTCAGTAAATCATTTCTAAAGCAAACCATATAGATACGCTCTCGTTTTTGAGGCATTCCATAATTCACTGCATTCAAAACTTTTTGATAAAAAGTGTATCCGAGTTGTTCCATAGTCGCTTTTACAACTGCGAGGGTATTTCCATTATCGTGAACAGCAAAGTTTTTTACATTTTCCATAAAAACAACTTTAGGACGTTTTGCTTTTACAACCCGGGCAACATCAAAAAACAAAGTTCCACGGCTATCCTCAAATCCTCGCTGTTTTCCACTGATTGAAAATGCTTGACACGGAAACCCAGCACAAAGAATATCGTGGTTTGGAACAGTGTTTTCATCAACTTTTGTAATATCATCTTCCGGTTCAATACCAAAATTATCTTTGTAAACCGCCTGAGCAAATTTATCCCATTCATTTGCGTAAACACATTCAGCACCAAGAGATGACAAGGCAAGATGAAAACCGCCGATTCCTGCAAAAAGATCTATAAACTTATAACCTGAAAGACTTTTATTATTCACTTCAATCATAGAAACCTCGACTATGTTTTTATTTATAGCGCTTTGCGCTATAAATTTCAAGATAAAGAATAGTTTTTATTCTTTACAAAGCATCACAGACAGTCTTTTTATTTTATGCAAAAATTTATTTCTTCCTCAATATGTTTTCTGCAAATGAAATCAGTTTATAAACCAGCAAAAAGCAGTTTCTAAAAATGAAAAATTTTCATTCATTGTCCAGCAGTTTTGTCTTAGGGGCAAAATAAAAAAAATCAATTCTAGAGTGCGTATTAATAAACTCGACACACTTTATAATGTCTTGTACGTTTGTACAAAGATTCTTTTAGTAACACCTCTAGTATATCAAAAGATGCCAACCTCTCCTTACATCACCACCGCAAAGCACACACAGGTCTCTCCCCTTTCGTTCCTCGCACTTTGTACTTCGATTTTTCCGCCGCGAGGCTTGCGATTGCCTGTGCGATTCCTCATAAGCGAGGCTGAGCCGCACCCGCGCTGCTCCACCCTATAAAAATCTGGTCAACAATATTGTACAGCGCCGCGACCAGCATGCTGATAACACAAGGAACAGCAAAATGCCGCACAAGCCGCCCGATTTTTTCACTCCCCAAGTCATAACTTTTCATAAAATACCTCAAGAAAAACGCAATCCGCAAAAAAAAGCAGCCCAAAAACGTGTCCGAACTGGACTTACGCTTTTAGCTGCTCGTTAGATAGATTGCTTTATTTTTATTTATTGCCGCCCATATTATCAAATTTTTTTATTTTGTGTAAGCGACAATTTTAACATTGTAAACAATTTGAAAATTTCAAAAAACTCCAGGACAAACTATAAAATCCCGATCTGGCACATTTTCATTGCGTTCAAAGCGTTTTGGTGGCTTTCCGGAGTAACTCCGGCGCAACAGGAAGAATCTACGCAAACCGGAACTTCGGGGAGTTTTGTCTTAAGAAGAAGAGCGTTTGAAATCACACAGATATCCGTGCAAAGTCCGGCAAGCTCTATTTTTTCCAGATTTTCAAGTCCAAAGACATATTCAGCAAGTTCCATTGAACCAAAAGCCGGTTTATTAAAAACCCTTGAACCGCCGACTTCCAGCTTTTCAGAAATCTGCCATCCGCCCGTACCTTCCACGCAGTGAACAACCGGAAGATTTTTGCCTTCCTGAGTCTGCAGATAATTTTCCTGATGCGTATCTCGGGTAAAAACAACAGTTCCTCCAGATTCGCGGTATTCCCTGATTTTAGCCGCTACATTCGGCACAATCTTGACGGCTTCCTCAGTTCCAAGCGCGCCATCTATAAAATCATTCTGCATATCAATTACGATTAAAAGTTTCATTCTTGCTCCGTATCTGTCTGATTTTTTCTGAATTATAACATACGGCTTAGACACTTGTTTAGAGCAATTTTTTTCGTGTTATATTCGCAAAATGTTTCTATTACGATAAAATAATCGAAAAAATCAAGGACTGCAAAAAACTCTCTGGATTGGCACTGCCGATATAAAAGACCTATATGTAAAAGACGGGCTAGGAAACAAACCCCTGCTTGAAGTACTTTCCGACCTTGCCAAACGCGGAGTTGAAATCCGTCTGATTCACGCAAAAGAACCGGGGCCTGCTTTCCGCCAGGATTTTGACAAATACCCTGCCCTCATCGAAGGTATGGAACGAGTTCTTTGCCCGAGAGTTCATTTCAAAATCATTGTTTTTGATTTAAAGACAGCCTATGTAGGTTCTGCAAATCTTACCGGAGCCGGACTCGGTATGAAGGGTGAAAACACCCGTAACTTCGAAGCCGGCGTTCTAAGCAGCAACAAAGACTTCGTAAAAAACGCTGCCGAACAATTCGACAGCGTCTGGATGGGAGCCCACTGCAAAGGCTGCAGGCGGAAGGAGTTCTGTGGGGACCCGATAGCTTAATTTTCCCCCAAATATTATTTATTCATGGTATAATTAATAGAAATCTAACAAAGGAGAATGCTCCATAATGCATATTCTACTAAACCAAATTTTACACCTTACTGAAGATGAAATTCAAAAATCGAATTTAATATGACAGAAGGTAGTGGTGGAGATTCATATATTGACCTTTGGTTAGAACATTCTGAAAAAGATAAAACTGCTGGTAAATGCAATGAATGTTCTTTCTGGGGATGGTATGGAAATAAGAGAAATTTTTATCCTGGTAATATTGTTTTCAGCTTTGTTAGATTAAAAACAGATGAATGGCTGTTAATCTCTGTAGCTGAAATAGAAGATGTACCAGAGAATAGTAGAGCTAGTGTAAAGATTTGTAAAAAATATTCTTCTTTATTTGGGCGATTAATTATAAAATGTGAAAAAGGAAATACTTTTTTACGTTATGTTTTTAATTTAAGTAATTATCTTGAAAAAGCAATTGTCAAAGAAATATTACCTTGTTTATATAGTGGAGAAACATTTGAAGGGTATGACAAGGTAAATTTACCATATCGTAAGCTAAACGATATATTTAATGGGAAAATATTACCTTCTTATTACGAAGCTCTTCAAAAGATTCTTGGAGTCTATTGTCTGACCGATACAAAGACAGGAAAGCTCTATATAGGTTCCTCGACAGGTTCTGGAGGTGTTGCTCAGCGTTGGGGAAATTATCTAGATAGTCGGCATGGTGGAAATGTTAAATTGATTGAGCTATACGAGAAAAAAGGAGCTGACTATTTTGAAAAATACTTTACTTTCACTTTATTAGAATACTTTTCCTTATCATATGATCCAGAAAAAATTATAGAAAGAGAACAGTATTGGAAACATTGTCTAAATACAATTGAGCATGGCTACAATGATAATTAGATATTCTTTATCGAATGTGTATAAAGGCTGTAAACAGAAGAATCTGTCGCGAGAGTTTACGGTTGTTACACATTATTAAGCTTTATATCAGAAATTGTAATAAAAGGAGCTTTTATGTCTGAAAACAAAATAGATTTGAAGTCTGTAAAAGAACTTCTTGGAATGCATTTTTTTATTCCAAGTTATCAGAGGGGATATAGATGGACAAAACAACAAGTTCTTGATTTGCTTAATGATATCAAGGAATTTGCAGAAAAGAAAAAAGATGAATTTTACTGTGTACAACCTCTCGTTGTAAAACTAATGGACAATAAAGAAAAGGAACAAAATAATCTAAATACAAATGAAGATTGGTATGAAGTAATTGATGGGCAACAGAGATTAACGACGATTTATTTAATACGGGGCTGTCCAAAAAGAAATGGGCAGCCCTAATTATTTTAAATTTACAAAAGAAT
>OJAW01000091.1_pt1 | contig 70577 bp, 40 predicted proteins | sample 1589151 | NCBI WGS metagenome assembly OJAW01 (sample SAMN03283290) | human gut metagenome | biome: human-associated habitat; material: feces | host: Homo sapiens | place: Peru | collected 2012
CTCTCTCCGGAACCCCGATCGAGAACAGGAATTTCGTTTGGGAATCAGCTCTCAACATCGCCGGCAACAGAGGTACTATGGACGGGCTTCCTAAGGGTATGGACGTTATGTATGTGACCGATGTTCAGTACGGAAGCGCCAAGGCTGCTTCGTTCTCAGGCGGTGACTTTATGGCCATCAGCGGAACAACCTGGATGAGGGATGATGATGGCAAAAACATTGTACTTGACTCGAACAATATGCCTCTCAAGAGTGCCGCTGCATCAATTCAGGTAGGAAATCGTGAATCCAAGCTGACCGGAGGTTGGAACAACACCTTGACTTACAAGAATCTGTCCTTCAATATGCTGTGGGAATTCCGCATCGGTGGTGACGTGTTCAACGGAACCAAGTACGCTATGACACAGTACGGTACCAGCAAGTTCTCAGCCGAGGTAAGGAACCAGCCTCTTGTCATCAGTGGTGTGCATCAGATCTTCAACGACAAGAAAGAGGTGATCGGTTACACTGATCCGGAGACCTATGTTTACGAGCCTGATCAGACATACAACTTTAACAATCAAATGACATCCGGTTACAATATCATCAAGAACTACTACACTGGAGCCTATAACTACGAGACAGCAAACTGGATCACCAAGGTCAACTCTCTGAGGCTCCGTACCCTCTCAGTCACCTACAACCTTCCTAAGAAGCTTCTGGAGAAGAGCAAGGTGATCAAGAGGGCGTCAGTTTCCGCCATCGCTAACAACCTCCTTCTCTTCACGAACTATGACGGGGATCCTGAGGTTGCCGCTTCCGGAGCGGGCCGTGGAGGTTCTTCTTCAGTCGGATTCGACTACTGCGGTGTTCCTGCCGTCTCAAGCTTCACGTTTGGTGTGAACCTTACTTTCTAATCAGCCGTGACATTTTAAATATTTAAAAAGTATGAAACTTATCAAAACAATATTTCTCACTGGTGCCTTGACGGCGGCGCTTTCATTAGTGTCCTGTGCTGAATGGCTGGATGTGAACACCGACCCTGAGAACCCGACTCTGGAATCCGCCGAGTACCAGCTCGAACTTGCCCATTGCGAGTTCTACACCAACAGCGCGCAGCAGTTCGCTGCCTGGCGTTCCTCAATGGCGATGGGAGATTGGACCAGAAACATCGGTGGCGGTACATATTGGAGTATGTCCTACTGGGCTCCTGTGGATGGTATAACCACAACTCCTTACCAGTGGTTCCTTGTCGGCGCTGGTGCCACTCTCAAGGATATGTACGCAAAGGCTATGGCCGCCGAGAACTGGCACTATGCCGGAGTGGCCAAGGTGCTCCTTGCCTACGGCTATATGCTTATGACCGACCTTTACGGTGAGATGCCTTACACACAAGGGCTTGCCGAGAGCGCCATTCCTGAATATGACAACGGCAAGACAATATATCTTGGTTGTTTTAAGGACATCGACGAGGCAATCAATCTCCTGTCCAGAAGCATAGACACCAATAAGATGCCGTCACTTGCTGTCGGAGATTTCTGGAATAACGGTGATGTCAACAAGTGGTCGAAACTTGCCAACCTGCTCAAGGCCCGTTGGATCAACAAGCTCATCAAAAAGGGCGAGGGCAGCTATCTTGAAGGTAAATATGACCGTCAGGCTATTCTGGACTGCCTTTCCAAGGCTATGACCAGCAACGCTGACAACACCGTGATCAACCATACGGATGACAATGGTACGACTCACGATGACCTTGGTTGGAACGAGCCTGTGGATTATTCTCCTTTGTTCTCCGTCTGCGGAATGAACAGCGGTTATATGGCCACAAAGATGCTTTACGACAACCTGACGAACTTCGATGGCCTTGGAGTAGAGGATCCGCGCGCCGACCACATTCTTCCTTGGGCGAAGTCCAAGAAGAGCGATGCCGCACCTAAGGAGATCAAGTGGAATGTGAACGGTACTTGGAGAAGGACCCTTGGCGTGGATATGTCCTCGAATATATTCAGCACCGGCGGTCCGCTCAGGGCCAGCTATGGTTCAGATGACGCGGCTGACAAGAAGGGCATCCGTAATGGTGATTTCTTCTGGATCAACTCATCGTCAGCAGACAGACTTGGAGACACCGTCTATGTTGAAAGCACATCCACATCCAAAGGCTATCACGCCAAGAGCAGTCTTATTTACAGAAGAAACAACAACAAGGAGGGATCTGAAGAGTCCGGATCGTTCTATTCACGTGTCTCTGCCCCTACTTATGTCGGAACATACGCAGAGGCTTGCTTCATCAAGGCCGAGGTTCTGTTCAACACCGGCGACAAGAGCGGCGCATATACAGCTTACAAGGAAGGTATAAAGGCTTCCATCGAGCTGATGAACGATAAACTCAAGGTTTGGGTCAATGAGGATGCATCTTTGGCTTCCTGCCCTTCTTTCACTCCTATCGCTCAGGCGGATATCGACAACTTCCTTGCGAACGGAATCGGTTCCTCCGGTGATCTGACATTGGGCAGAATCCTTACCCAGAAGAGAATAGCGTTGCTGTTCTCTGTCGAGATCTGGAATGATATGCGTCGTTACGACTTCAACAAGAGTCTCTTCCTTGGATGGAACATCGCGGCCTATCACGATGTGAACGCAGCCGCTTCCCAAGCAATTCCTGCAGGTCAGTATTTCCGTCGTTGGAGGCAGTGCTCGCACGAGCTCAACTACAACACCGATAATCTTCAGGCTATCGGAGCGGAAGTCCCTGGAGCCGATATGTCATTCGTAAAGGAAGGCAAGAATTGCTGGAACCTCAAACCAGATGTCTGGACCATCAACGTCTGGTGGGATTCCGACCAGCAGTAATTCAATTGTTCAAATAACACAAGCAAAAGGGGGACGGTCAGTTTGGCCGTCCTCTTTCTGTGAGGCGCTGCCAACGAGTGTGTTGCTTTCAGCATCTTGCAACTTCAATTTGGCAAAGTATGTTGTTTAATTTCCTAATTGTCGGACGTCGATTCCATCAGTTATTCCATTTCCGAAGATGATTGGGAATCCGGGAATATTCATTATCTTTGAAGGTAGGACATAAAAAAGGTTGGCACTATGGAGGCAAAAAGGATAAGGTACCCGATCGGGGTGCAGACTTTCGACAAGATCATAGAAGGGGGCTATCTGTACATTGACAAAACGGGATATGTGCATGAATTGGCGGATACGTACAATTATGTGTTCCTGAGCAGGCCGCGGCGGTTCGGGAAATCGCTGCTTTCCTCCACGTTCCACAGCTACTTCGCCGGGGAGAAAGACCTGTTCGAGGGTCTGGAGGCGGGACGGCTCAGGAAGGAGTGGACACGACACCCGGTGTTCCACTTTGACATGTCAACAGCGAAGCATCTTAATGAAGAACAACTGCAACGTATATTGGGTTACAAACTATCCGAATACGAGAAGAAGTGGGGTGCGGATTCCGGAATCGCGGAAGATGACATCAACGCGAGATTTGAGCGTCTTGTCAAAGCGGCTGTCGAAAATACCGGCGAGAAGGCGGTCATAATAATTGATGAATATGACGCACCGCTGCTGGACGTGATGAACGACAAGGAGAGGCTGGCCCCGATGCGGCAGATAATGAGGAACTTCTATAGCCCGATCAAGAGCCTTGACCCGTACCTGAGGTTCGTGTTCATCACGGGGATAAACAAGTTCGCCCAGCTCAGCATATTCAGCGAGCTGAACAACCTCCAGAACATCTCGATGATGCCAAGGTACTCTGCCATCTGCGGCATCACGCAATCCGAGCTAGAAAGGGACATGAAAGAGCCTGTGCGTGATCTCGCCGACAAACAGGGAATCTCCTACGACAATGCGTTGCTGCAGCTCAAGCACAACTACGACGGTTATCACTTCTGCCACGAGTCCGAGGACATCTACAACCCTTTCAGCCTGATAAAGTGCCTTGACGCACGGGAGTTTGGCTCCTACTGGTTCGAGACCGGCACGCCTACATTCCTTTTGGAAAGGTTACGGAAGAATCCTATGGACGAGACAAAACTGGACAAGATGACTGAAATCGCCCAAAGCGACTTTGACATCTCTCCGGAACTGACGGAAGACACCCTTCCGATGCTGTACCAAACAGGCTATCTTACAATTAAAGGATACAACAAGGAAGATCATTCCTACACACTTGGCTACCCGAACAGGGAGGTTCGGGAAGGCTTCTTGAGAGGTCTTCTCGCTAACTACAAAAGTTCGGAGGGAATGAGTGCGTCATTCGTGCTGAAGTTCAACAAGGCTCTGAAGGACAACGATGTGAACGGTTCCCTTGAACTCCTCCAATCCTTCATGGCCGGCATCCCCTACGATCTGGAGAACAAGACTGAGAAACACTACCAGACAATCATCTACCTTGTCTTCTCGCTCCTCGGCTACTACACCCGGGCCGAGGTCAAGTCGGCCGTCGGACGAGCGGACGCTGTCTGCCGGACAAAGGACCGCACCTACGTCTTCGAGTTCAAGGTGGATGGCTCAGCGGAGGATGCCCTCAAGCAGATCGACGAAAAAGGCTACATGATTCCATACAAAAAGGAAGGCCGGTGCGTCAAGGTAGGGGTGAACATCTCCTCCGTCACAAGAACCCTGGAATCCTGGAAGGTTGCCGAGGAGGAGCAGTGGCACAGGAATATTCATAGAGCGGATCAATGACACCGCTTCCCCGTGAGACTCTTTCCCGAAGACCCGGGCGGATCTTGCGGCGATTTTGCAAAATGCCTTCAGGTCAAATGCCCGCATAAGGCCTTAGAGCGGAACATTGGATGAATAACTACGAGGGCAAGTCAAGACTTTTTCATGTAAGCCTGTGAATCAACCCATTCGGAGGCATTTGAGGCTGAACGTGTTTTGTAAGATGTGTCCTCATATAAGATCAATAGAATAATAACAAAACGAACTATTACCAACCCTTGGTCTGGGTGAGTGTGAAGCCATTTTCGGCGTAATCGTCGATCAAGGCTATTCGGCGACAACCTACATTTGAGTTAACGTTTCAGCCTTGAATGGCAATGATAAGATTATTATCACACGCAGATATTTTATTTTATCGCTGTCATCAACTGATAAACCTGATGGAAGTCGGTGAAGTTGACCTTATGAGTGTCTAGATAGTCGTTGATGGTGTCAGCTCGGTCTTTAAAAAACCTTAGCAACAATTTTTTAGTAGGAGCGTAAGCAACCTTGTTCCTGTAAATGAAAGGAATGTTCTTGATTTCATAGGATGGATTTCCGTTGAGGTCATAGACACTGCCTCCGTGGCTCTCAATCTTTTTTACCTCCTTGATGTTGCTTGTGCTGGATTCCGAGCCGAACGCCCCTTTTTTCTCGTCTTTAAATACCAGTCTGCGAGACGCACAGAGGTACGTTCCGTCGATGTCAAGCGAGAAAGCAAGGTAATAAGTCCTATACCTTATGAAGAGTAACCCTCCAATTGAAGCCATGTCAACCGAGGCATTATCCTTTATGCCCATGACCTTTTCGTCGGAATCCATGTAGCGGATTGTTTGGTCTAGAGTACTAATGTTGAAGCGTCCTGTTGAAAAGCCTCCGTCTTTGTAGATTATTCTGCCTTCCATGAATTCCGGTAGGTAGTACTTTACGCTGTCTGGAAGCTGTTTTTCAAAGTCTCCTTGAGCGGATTGTCCCGATAATGCGATGTTCCCTATCGTCAAGGCTAAAATAAGTGAGATTATTTTTTTCATGTCATGTTTTTATAAAATAAGAGGGGACAATCACTCATCCCCTCTTATTTTGGATAATTATCAGTTACTCTTCCCAGCCAGGGTTCTGAGTGATTGTGACATTCTTGTTGGCATACTGTGTGATGACATCGGAGCAGATAGGCTCAAGGTAATTCCTTACATCGACGTTGCGGCTGTCTCTGTCCTTGATGTTGACCGGCACAAGGAATCCACGCATTTGCGAGTAATTCTTCGCGTCAAAGTCAAAGTATGTGCGTTCTCCAAGTTTCAATGTACCATCAGGGTTGTAGCCTACGATAGGAATAACACTGACTTTTTTAGAGTTCGCTGAAGTAAGAAGGTTATAGCCCTGATTATTCAATGTTTTCTTCAGATTGGTTGTCTGGGCAGGCCTTCCGAAGTCTTCGGCTTGACTCTCCTTGATGGTCGCAGCAAGGTCAAGCTCAACATAGCCTCCAATCAACAGATCTGGGTTATTGGCTCCCAACATGAGTTCAAGCTGTCCCCAACGTCTGATGTCAAGTACCCGGTACTGTTCGAGGAAGAACTCCATGCGGCGTTCACGACGGATTTCCCAGATGAGCGGTGTCACCGCACCTGTTGTCTTGTAGCCGAGAGTTGTCTGCTGTGCGGCTCCGGTCCTTTCTGGATCATCAGGCATGTTTGCGAGCTCAAGTGGGGCAGTCTGCTTTACACCTTTATCTTTCGCGGTCTTGTCCAGAGGACGTTTGCGGATAGCATTGATGGACTTGTCAAGATCCTCCTGAGTAACAGCTGCACCACCGAATTTGTCTGCAAGTTCAGCCTTGGCTTCTATCCAGTTCAAGACCGTCTCGGCATATCGTACGCATGGAAATCCGTTTTCGTTCGTGCAAGATCCGTAATATGTAGGCAGAGACTTTCCGTTGTACGAATATGTCGGCCCCTCTCGGTCTATGAATTTTTCGCAGTACAGACCTGTCGCACTGGCTTTCGGCTCATCCCAGAAAGTGGCTTCAAACCGAGGGTCGCGTGTTACCACCATATCCTGTAGACGGAAGCTCTTGGCGTTCTCGACTGTTGAATTGGAATACGGTTTTCCGTCTTGGCAGATCCAGGCTTTCAGCGTGCTGAGGTTCCCTGACTGGGTCTGGGACTCATTACCATTTGAATATGAAGCTATGCAGTGCTGGGAACCGTTGTTGATGGATTTGTTGTAGGCTCTGTAGAGGATAATCTCTTTGCTTGACGGCCTGGAGTACAGTGTTCCGAAAAGGGTTCGGAAATCTGTGTCAAATGCGTAGGCTCCGCTGTTGATGATCTGCTCAGCATAGCCTTTAGCAGCTTCAAGGAACAGTTTGGCCTTTGAGTCAACGTCGGAGCAGGTTTTCATGGCCTCATCGTTCTTGTGATAGATGTACCATGTGCCTTCGAACAGCAAGCAACGGGAGGCTATTGTAGCCACCACAGCCTTATTCACGTAATCCTCCCCGTCATTGGAGCGGACGTTGGCCATAGCATAGTCAAAGTCTTCTTTAACCTTGGCCATCACCTCTGTTCTTGGGGTGCGTTGGGCGTACATGGCATCGTTGTCAGTAACTTCCACAACGGCATCGTAGTAAGGAACATCGCCGAACGATTCTACGAAGCGGCTGTATTCCCAACCTCTGAAGAAGCGGGCGACACCGTTCCAATGGTTGTAGGCCTCATCCGTCAGCTTGCCGTTGTCATGCATTGTGGCGAGTCTTGCGATAAGGAGATTCCACTTGCGTATGTAGGTGAAGTTCCAAGGACCTGAGCCCCGCCTTGCCAGCCAGTAACCACGGTAGGGAAGTTTTTCTTCTTTGTACCAATTGTCAGACGGCAGGGAGATAAGAATGTTAGATTGTTGTCCGGTAGTGGTGCGGTCATCACTGAACTCACCGGAAGAGTACACGCCTGGTGCATAGACCTGTCCCCAGTTGTCGGAATAGCCGGTGAAATATGACCCGTACGTTCCGTTCACAAACAATCGGATGTTGTTCTCATTTGCCCAGAAGTTATTGTCATTCATCGTTGTTTTTGATTCCCTGTCAAGAAAATCGCTGCATCCGACGAAAGCAAGTGCCAGAGCACCAACGGAAAATATTTTAATAAAATTCTTCATAATGTTCTTTTTCTTATGAGATGAGATTAGAAAGTAACCTGAACTCCGATTGCCGCTGTCTTGAATGCAGGAGAACCTACACCGGCGCGGCTTGAGTTGTAGTTAGATGTGTTGAATGATGAGTACCCTGCGATTTCTTCCGGATCAAGAGGTAGGCCTTTGAGATGATCAAACGTGAAGAAGTTCTCAAGGGAAACATAGAATCTGGCCTTTTCCATATTGATCCTCTGGGTCAAATGTCTTGGCAGAGTGTAGCCAAGAGTAATGTTCTTGATGCGGAGGTAGGCCATGTTCAGCATGTACCTGTCGTTAGGTACCATGTTGAAGATGCTGCTTCCGGCGCAGTTTGCGGCACGCGGATAGAAAGCGTCATAATTGGCTGGTATGGTGGTTGTCGAACCATCCGCATTCGTTATGTCGTAAGAGTCATACCAGAAGTCTCCCGCGATAGCCTGGGCCATGGCTCCATCCGATGTATTAAAGCCAGGGAGGGTCATAGAAGAGGATCCGAGCATGTTGCGTTTGCCGATTCCCTGAAGGAAGATAGAGAAATCAAATCCCTTCCAGTCCGCATCAATCCTGAAGCTATATTCGTAGCGTGGGGTTGTGTTGCCGATGACAGTAAGATCGCCGTGGTCGTCCGTTAGGTTTTTCCCATTATCTATGACGCCATCTCCGTTCAGGTCAACGAATTTGACATCACCAGGACCTGAGATAAGTGTCCCTGAAGCGATCTTGCCTTGTGTCGCATAGTTCTTTCCTTCGGCGAACTGGTAGTACTTTCCGTATTTATCTTTCAACTCGATGAGCTTTCCGTTAGCATCATGAGCGAAATCATCGTGCTGGAAGAGTCTGTCGACCTTGTAACCCCAAATTTCTCCATAGGTCTTGCCAGAGTACCAACCAGACAGTATTTTGCTTGTCCCATATTCCGTGATCTTCGTTTTGGCGTCGGCTATACTTGCTGTGGCCGAGATGTTAAGACCGTTAGAGAAAGAGCGTCCCCAGTTGATGGACAGTTCCCAACCGTCAGTGCGCAGAGAACCGAAGTTTCCATTAGGAGCCGGAGCACCTATGTTGTAGCTGACACCTTCCATTCCGATGATCATGTTGTTGGTGTTCCTCCTGTACCAATCAAAGGTAATGTTGAACTGATTGAACAGCGAGATGTCCGCTCCGATGTCGTAGGTTTCGATGTCCTGCCAGGTTATGTCAGGATAAACCGCACCAGGAGTGGCGAAAGACTGGTCTTTTACGCCCGAGTGGATCCAGTATGTGGTGGAGCTTCCCATTGTAGGAATGTACATGGATGAGCTTACTGTCTGGTCTCCGATGGTTCCCCAGGATGCGCGGAGTTTGAGTGATGACAGGACATCCGTGAACGGCTGCATCCAAGGTTCCTGCGTCACGCGCCAACCGGCCGAAACGGATGGGAACCATCTCCACTGAAGATTGGTTGGGAATTTGGAAGATCCATCGTAGCGGAGGTTGCCTTCAATAAGGTACTTGTCCTTGTACGTGTAGTTGACACGTCCAAAGAAACCAGCCGTTGAACTCCAGGAGGCGGAACCGCCGGAGGTTTGTGTACCCGTAGCAAGGTCAAACTGAGGGTTGGAGGTGTCGATAAGCGTCATCTTCTTTCCCCATACTCCCGTATAGTCGTAAGCCACAGCCTGGAATCCAAGGAGGAATTTGAACATGTGCGTGTCGAAGAGGTTCAGATTGTATGTCGATGTGGCGTTCCAAGTCTGGCGCTGGGAAGTGAACGAGTCCTGATAGATGGAATCATATGTTGAAGTGTAACTATAGACATTCAATTTCTTGGCGGTTATCTCTTTTCCAAGTCCATTGATGTTATTCCACTCGTTGGTGATTGTCCGAATATCGCCGTTGGCGTCAAGAGCGTTCACCGCGTCAGACCATGTGTCCCCCGCCATATATTTAATGCCAGGGTTGCGCTCCTGTGTGTTGTTGACGGCGTAGGTGTAGTCCACGTCAATGTTCCAATTCTTGACAGGAGTTATTGTCGTTCCTACATTCACACTTGTGTAGTAGGTGTCAAGAGTCGCCTGGTTGGCTGTCTTGAACTCATAAGCGGCATTCCTTACATTGTCCCCATACTCGTTGGTCGGCTCCATCGGGTAGGTAGGCCCCCAGCGGAAAACATAGTACCAGACATCCGCTGTGGTCGAGTTGGTGGCAAAGGCCCATGACTTCGTTGATTTCGTGAACATGATGCCGGAATGGATGTTGAGCCAGTCGTTGATCTGTGTGTTGATTCGAGCGTTGGCGTTGTAACGCTTGAACCAATCGTAGTCCGTAACCTTAAGCATGCCGTTCTGGTCAAGGTAGGCAAGACTGATGTTGTAGTTGGTTCTTCCTTTGTTTCCGGCTACGGAGACATTGTGAGACTGAGTCGGAGCGTTTTCCCTTACGAGATAGTCGTAAGCGTTGAAAGTTCTGATACCAATTTTCTTGTTTGAGCCGTCAACATACCAGTCGCGTCCGTACGTGAAAGGATCGCCAACGCCGACGCTGTTCCCGTATTTGTCTTTCCAGGCGACAGCGGCGTTGTAACCCGCGCGGTCAATCTTCCAGAACGCTCCCACAGGAGTGAAGGTTCCGGTACGCTCGGCAGCTTCGACAGTATAGTGAAGTCCGTCAACATCAGCCATTTCGTAGTTTTTGGCCTTGTTTTGGATAGAGAAGTTACCGGAATAACTTACGGTCACCTTGTCAGCCTCCTTGTTACCTTTCTTTGAAGTGATAAGAATCACTCCAAAGGCAGCCTTGGCTCCATAGATTGAGGCAGATGCGGCATCCTTCAGGACGGAAATGCTCTCAATGTCATCCGGGTTGACAAGGTTAAGAGACGGAATCTCCACGTTGTCAAGTAGAATGAGAGGGGAGGATGCCCCATTGTACGACCCAACCTGACCACGTATTCTGAGGATAGGGTCGGAACCGACCTCGTTGCTGCCGACGCGAACGTTGAGACCGGCCGCCGCACCCTGAAGTCCACGTCCGACATCGGAGATAGGACGTCCTTCGAGAGCATGTCCGACATTGACGCTGGCAACGGCTCCCGTAAGGTTGGCCTTCTTCTGTGTGCCGTAGCCGACGACTACGACGTCGCTCAGCATCATGGCGTCCTCCTTGAGGACTACCTTCATGCCGTTGCGGGCGGTTGTGGTGACTGTGGTGTAGCCGAGGCAGCCGATTTCTACCTTTGTGCCTTCGGCGACATTGAGTGAGAAAGTTCCGTCAACCAGGGTGACGGTTCCGGTGGTTGTGCCTGGAACCATCACGCTGGCTCCCGGAATCGGGTTGCCGTTGGCATCGACGATCGTTCCCTTGACTAGCTGCTGCTGAGCGGCTGCCTCGGGCAGTAAACCAGACTCGGAGGCGGCTGCCGTGGCGCTGAATGACAGCGTGCCGGCGAGCAGCATCATGAGAATGGCGTTTACTTTGTAAGTGCGATTCTTTTTCATTAAATAATGGTTTTGTATTAACTTATTGGTTGTTAATTAATGTCCATTTTTTTAAAATCGCGTAGTTTGGTGCGCTGATTTATTCTGCAAATTTAACGTTTTACACCGAATAACCAAAAAATTCCACTAAAACATTCTCCGGCCATCGCGGATGCTGACCGGAATTGCGGGGTGACGTGTCGAGGGCTATCGGTTTATGGGACGGTGCCGGCTGCGGAGCAGTCCCCTGTGCCTCGAATCAAGTTCCGGGAGGTCGGCAGGAGGGACGGCGAATCCTACGAAACGGGACCAGAGATAGTCCACGGCCTGGTCGGACGGGTGGATCATGTCGGCGGCATAGAAACGGTAGTCCCGCAGCTCGTCAAGCACGATCTCGTAGGCTGGAAAATATTCACAACGCTCCGGGAACTTCGCCAGAACCTCGTCCAAAGCAAGCAGAAGGGTGCTTTTGCTGATCTGGTTGCCATGCGCCCCGTCCTTGAAGTGGCGGATGGGAGAGACGGTGAACATGAATTCCTTCTCCGGATGCCGCGCGATCATATTCATGAGCAATGTCGCTGTCTCGCGGACTGAGAGGCGTCTGCGGGTGAACTCCTTCGCCTCGATCTTGAGGCAGTTCGAGACGGTCTCGCCTGAGCGGGTATATTCATAAATCCATGCCGTGCCGAGGGTTATGATGACTTTGGAGGCTGCTTTCCACCGGAGCGAGGCTTCCTTCAAAGATGCATTGGCGACTTGCAGGAACTCGTCCTCGGTGCGGCGGGCGAAGGATGTGTGGTGGCTGAACGAGCAGACGAGGCCGGCACCGGCGCCCATCTGGACGCACTCATCTTTGGAGAACGGGATTCCGGATGTCAGGCGGGCGACGGAATTGCAGACCGAGACTGGGTTGTAGATGGTTCCGAACGGGTTGACGCAGACATCGAAGCCCAGATCCACCATTTTCCCGCCGATGTTGTCAGCGAAGCAGCTTCCGAGGACGAATATCCTGTCTTTCAGCGAGATGCAGACAGCACTGCGGCCGGTTTCCACCGGTGTCTGTAATTTGAGTCCTTCCATACGGGTGCGAAATTACAAAATAATCAGTAATTTTGCATAAACTGCCTCGGAGGCGGGATTTTTTCCTTCCGGGCTTATGAATATGAGAAAGAGCGTAATTGTAATAACACTTCTTCTGGTGTCGGCCTTCGCCGGTCGTGGCCAACAAAAGGCTACCTTTACCTACGGTGCTGATTTTCAGTACTATTTTGACAATCGGGAATATGATGGCGCTGGCAACAAGTTCGAGACATCCGGCACGGTTCACGCCGCGAGACTGACTCCCACGGTCGGTGTCAAGGTGGCGGGCGGACGGTTCACCCACCAGCTTACGCTCGGAATCGATGTGATGAAGAATATGGGTGAGGCTCCTGTGTCCGAAAGCGACAAGGATCTTCAGAACATAGGACTTTTCCGGGAGATGACATTCTGGTACGGCCTTGAAAGCCGGCGCAAAAGCGGAAAATTCAATCTCTTGGCTGGAATATTTCCCCGCGGGAACTCCGTTTTCGGCTCGGGTTATCAGGGCTGGGCGGAGGATCCTGTGAAAACCGATCAGGTTCCGTCCCTGTTCATCTCCGATGTCAACCAGTTTTATGACAACAACATAGAAGGATTACTCCTGAAGTACGAGACCCGGAAAGGCTATTGCGAGGCCGGTTTGGACTGGATGGGAATGATCGGGCACGGCCGGCGTGAGCGCTTCCAGATATTCACATACGGCAATTACGCCCTTGCCGGTGATTTCCTGCGCGCCGGGTGGACGGCGACTATGTACCACTTCGCCAACACGCTTGAATATCGGGGCGTGGTGGATAATATTCTTGTCTCGCCTTTCGTGTCGCTGACCGCCGGGAGACGCGACTTCCGTTGGAACTCCAAGCTCAGCTATATTCAAGGAATACATCAGGACAGGATCAACGAGACGGGGCTTGAGCCTGCGTTCGGCGGGCTGCTGACGCTGAACCTCGCGTACAAGAAACTGGGCGTTCAGAATGATTCCTACTATGGCACGGGCCAGATGCCTTACTACTTCACCATTGACGGAGGAGGGAATATGCTCGGACAGGATTTGTACGCCGGAAGTCCGTTCTACCGCGTCTGTGACTATGGCGGGAACTGGAAGCATTCCGGGTTTTATGACCGTGCCGAGATCTACTGGCAGCCGTATATCGCTGATTTCGTGCGTCTGAGGCTTTCCGCCGTGTTCCATTTCACAAGTGATGGATTCCAGGGCAGCCAACAGAAGCTGAGCGTCCTGTTCGATCTCGGGCGTGCCTTGAACTCCAGGAAAACGGCTAAGGCTTCGGGAGGCTCACGCAGGCAAAGGAATTTTGAAATATATTTATAAGGTATGAAAGTAATATTCAAGTCTATCATTGTCGCCGCTTCCGCCGGATTTCTGCTGGCCGGATGCGGTTCGGGTCCCAAGGACGGGGAATATGTCATCCAGCTTCTTACCACGAATGACGTGCACGGAACCTATTTCGATTCCACCTATGTCGGGAACGGGGTGAAGAAGTCCCTTTTAGCCGTCAAGCCGATAGTGGACAGCGTCCGTGCGGCGGCCGGTGCGGACAAAGTTGTCTTCATCGATGCGGGGGACTGCCTTCAGGGAGACAACGCCGCGTACTATTTCAACTATGTGGACACACTCTCTCCTCATGTCTATCCACGCCTTGCCGCCTACATGGGCTACGATGCCGTCACGGTGGGCAACCATGACATCGAGACCGGTCACAAGGTCTATGACCGCATCGCTCGGGACCTTGAGTCGCACGGGATTCCGTTTCTGGCTGGTAACGCTATCCGCACTGACAACGGGGAACCGTATTTTCCTTTGTACAAGATCTACAAGAAGGGCGGACTGAAGGTCGCCGTACTGGGTTTCACAAACGCCAACATGAAGAACTGGCTGTCGGAGAAACTCTGGAGCGGAATGACGTTCGAGAGCCTTGTTCCTCTGGCTCAGGAGGATGTGGACAAGGTGAGGGCCAAGGAGAAGCCTGATGTGGTGATCGTGTCCGTGCATTCGGGAACAGGACCCGGAGACGGCTCGATGCTGGAAGGACAGGGAATGGATCTGTACAAGAGTCTGCGTGGAGTGGATTTCGTGGTCTGCTCTCACGACCACAGGCCGTTCGTGACCTGCTGCGACAGCATCGGACTCATAAATTCCGGAAGCCATTGCCGCTTTGTGGGACACGGAACACTGCGTCTGACCGTTGATGACGGCAAGGTCATTAAACGTGAGCATTCCACGGAATTGATTCCGGTTGATCCCCACAGGATTGACACTCAGATGGAAAGGAACTTTTACGAGGACTATCAGGCCGTGCAGGTCTTCACCACCCAGGAGGTCGGTGAGTTGAAGGTTGATATGCGTACCCGTGACGCGTACAAGGGAATGTGTGATTATGTGAACCTTGTCCACACGCTTTGCCTTGGCTGCGCTCCGGCGCGGATCTCGATCGCGGCTCCATTGACCTATGACGGATTCGTCAAGGGTGGGACTTTGATTTACAAGGACTTGTTTACAATTTATCCGTTTGAAAACCAGCTTTATGTGATCACGATGACCGGAAAGGAGATCAAGGACTATCTTGAGGCATCCTATAACCGTTGGATAGTCACGGCCACCAAACCGACCGACCACGTGCTGAACATCGTACAGAAGGATGACCCGCGCACGGGCCAAATGGGTTGGTCGTTCATCGAGCGTGCCTACAACTTCGACTCCGCCGCCGGAATCGACTACACCGTTGATGTCACAAAGCCTTTCGGCTCAAGGATCGTGATCACCTCTATGGCCGATGGAAAGCCGTTCAGTATGGATGAGACCTACAACGTAGCGATGACTTCCTACCGCGCCAGCGGTGGCGGCGGACTCCTCGCCGAGGTCGGAATCGACACGGACAAGATCGCCGAAAGGACCGTTGAATATTACCCGGAGATCCGCGAGATTCTCTATGAATATCTCAAAAAGAACCGTGTGATCGACCCGGCCGTCATCGGTGACCCTGCCAAGATCGGCCACTGGTCTTTCGTGCCGGAGAACATCGCAGGTCCGGCGATCGAGCGGGATATCAACCTCATATTCAAGAAATAACACTAAAATATTCAGATAATGATCAAACGAATTTTAACAGCATTCGCGGCACTCGCCGCCACTCTGACAGTCTCCGCCGCCGAATATGACGGGAAATGGATCGGCTGCGACTATGAGGGTGATGTCCTGAAAGGCAGCACCGTGCTCCCTGCCCGCTACCTTCGCAAGGAAGTGACACTTGACGGCAAGGTGAAGGAGGCGACCCTCCGCATCAGCGGCCTCGGAGTCTATGACACTTGGATCAACGGGGAATATATCACCCGTGACCAGGAACTTTCCCCGACCGTGTCGGAGTACAGGATAAGGGTATATTTCAATGAGTTCGATGTCCGTAAGGCTCTCAAGAAAGGTCAGAACGCTCTTGCCGTAAGCCTTGGCTGCGGCCGTTATACCACGATGAGGGAGCCAGGTATGAAGGGCTTCGGGGTACCGAGGCTTTGGTACCGGTTGGACATTGTTTACACGGATGGCCGCACGGCGACCGTTGTCAGCGACGAGAGCTGGAAGATCACCTGCGAGGGACCGATCAGAGCCAACAACGAGTTCGACGGTGAGACTTACGATGCCCGTAAGGAATTGACCGGATGGACAAAGGTCGGTTACGATGATTCCGCTTGGGCGAAGGCCTCATTGATGGACGCTCCGGGCGGCAGACTGGTTCTCCAGCCTAACCCTAACATCGCTGTTCAGGACATCGTGAAGCCGGTCTCCATCACCAAGACCGATCACGGTTACATCCTTGATATGGGACAGAATATGGTCGGCCGCCTTCAGATCAAGGCCCAAGGACTGCAAAGAGGCGACACCCTCACGATGAAGTTCGCTGAACTTCTCAATCCTGACGGCACTCTCTACCTTGCCAATCTCCGTACCGCAAAGGTCCTCGACACCTACATCGCCAAGGACGGCAAGCCGATCGTCTGGCATCCTGAATATGTTTACCACGGTTTCCGTTACGTTGAGATAAAAGGCTTGAAGAACGAACCTAAGCTCGGCGATTTCGAGGGGCAGGTGATGTATGACAAGATGGCCGTCACGGGACATTTCGAGACATCCAACCCTGTCATCAACCAGATCTATCACAATGCTTTCTGGGGAATCAGGGGCAACTATCGTGGTATGCCTACCGACTGCCCTCAGAGGGACGAGAGGCTTGGCTGGCTTGGTGACCGCACGATGGGTTGCTACGGCGAATCCTACATATTCAACAACCACGCCCTTTACTCCAAGTGGCTGACTGACATCCACGACGGGCAGAACGAGGCCGGCAGCATCTCGGACGTCTGCCCTCGCTACTGGACCCTCTATCAGGACAATTTCACCTGGCCAGGAGCGTTCCTGACAGGCGCGGACATGGTCTATCGCCGTTTCGGGGACGACCAGTCCATCAAGGACCATTATGGCGCTATGAAGAAGTGGCTTGGATATATGAGGTCAAGATACCTCAGGGACGGTGTGATGTTCAAGGACACCTACGGGGACTGGTGTATGCCGCCTGAATCTCTGGAACTTATTCATTCACAGGATCCTGCGAGAAAGACAGCCTCGCCTCTGATATCCACTCCATTCTACTTTTTCCTCTTGAACAAGATGATAGAGTTCGCTCCGATCGCCGGTCATCCGGAGGATGTGAAGATATTCAATGAATATGCCGCCGCGGCCCGTGAGGCGTTCAACGCGAAGTATTTCAACGCTAAGGAAGGCTTCTACGGCAACAACACGGTGACGGCCAACCTGCTTCCGCTTTATTTCGGAATGGTTCCTGACGGGCGTGAGGGTGATGTGTTCGAGCACATCGTGCACAAGACCGAGGTGGACTGTGGCGGCCATGTGAGCTGCGGGGTTGTCGGCATGATGGTTCTGATGCGCACTCTCACCGAGTTCGGCAGACCTGACCTTGCCCTTAAGATCGCCACGAACGAGACCTATCCAAGTTGGGGTTACATGGCGAAAAACGGTGCCACGACAATCTGGGAGCTTTGGAACGGCAACACCGCCGATCCTGCGATGAACTCCGGCAACCACGTGATGCTTCTCGGCGACCTCGTGACCTGGTATTATGAATATCTTGGCGGCATACGCCCTGCCGAGCCAGGCTACAAGTCAATCGAGCTGAAGCCTTACCCAATCGAAGGCCTTGACTGGGTGAACTGCTCTTATGATTCGCCTTACGGAAAGATTGTAAGCAACTGGAAGCGCACCGGCGACAAGTTCGAGTGGACCGTGGAGATTCCGGCCGGCGCCACTGCCACCGCCCTCATCCCTGGTCCCGACAGTTCCCGCGAGACCAAGACCCTCGCCCCCGGCAAACACCGCTTCGTGACCGAACTGTAATTCCGTCTCGCTGAGCCAGCCTCATCCAGTCGCTGAATTTACATCTTCTGGTCGCTGAGCTTGTCGAAGCGACTTCTGCTACAAGCCTTAGTGGCTGAGCGACATCGAAAAAAAAGCAAATGGTGGATTTTGCACGTTACCAAAATCCACCATTTGATTTTTTCGCTGTCTATTGTTCACTTATCGCATAACGCAATATTTAGGGCATTATTATCACTGTTCACACGTCACATTTTATAAAAGTATGCAGTTGTGGCTATTGTATTAAGTGACAAATAATTAAGTTTTGTCAGTGTTTGTTATTGAAAGGAAGTACTGGCGTGAGCGAAAAAATAAAATCCAAAATTTTGGTAACGTGCAAAATTTTGGATTTTCCTTTTTTTTCGCGTTCGCCCCAAACTTACTCCCCTAAACAAGAATCCATCAGATCTGCTATCTGTTTGCGGTCAAGATTCTGCCCGATGAAGACAATCTTGATCATACGGTCGCCATAGACCGGATCCCAATCCTTACGCAGATTCTTGTCCCTGCGCATCATCTCCTGAAGCTGATCCTCCGGCATCGTGGCGAACCACAGACCGGCGTCCTTGATGGATTTCTGCACTCCGGACTGCTCGAAGAGGTAGCACTTGTCCTTCTCGTCCGCAAAATAGCACAGACCCTTGGCCCGGATCACGTTCTTCGGCCACTTTTTGGAGACAAGCCAGTCGAACTTGTTGATGTCCAGAGGCTGACGGCGATAGTAAACGAAAGTGCCGATGTTATATTCCTCTACCTCACCGCCCTCGTGGTCGTGATGATGGTGATGCTCGTGCCCCTCGTGGTGATGCTCGTGGTCGTGTTCCTCGTGATGATGGTCATGTCCATGCCCGTCATGATCCTCATCGTGGTCATCGTCATCATGATCAACTTCGTTGCCCTCTCCTTCGATGGCGTTGATCCAAGCCGCCGAAGTAGCCGTCTTATCGAAATCGAACATCCTGGTGTTCAGAAGTTTGTCAAGATCGATGTCTCCATAGTCGCACTCGAAGATCGTCACTTTCGGATTCAGCGCCTTCACGATGCTCCGTACCCTGCCGAGTTCCTCAGGCTTCACCTCCGAGGCCTTGTTCAGAAGCACGATGTTGCAGAACTCAATCTGCTGGATGACAAGATTCTCAAGGTCATCCTCCTCCAGATTGTCCTTCTTGAGAGCGTCCCCGCAGGCGAACTCACTCTGCATCCTCAGGGCGTCCACAACGGTGACTATGCAATCGAGTTTCGGAATATTCGATTGGGCATATTCAGGAACAAGCTTAGGGAAGGAGCAGATGGTCTGTGCGATAGGGGCGGGCTCGCATATTCCACTCGCCTCGATGACGATGTAGTCGAACTTGCCGGAGCGGCAGAGGTCGTTCAGCTGGGCGACAAGGTCCATTTTCAGCGTGCAGCAGATGCAGCCGTTCTGGAGAGGGACAAGGCTGTCGTCCGTGGTGCCGACAACGCCGCCTTTCTGGATGAGGTCCGCGTCGATGTTCACCTCGCCTATGTCATTGACGATGACGGCGAACTTGATGCCTTTCTTGTTGGAGAGTATTCTGTTGACCAGAGTTGTCTTGCCGCTCCCGAGGTATCCCGTCAGAAGCAGCACCGGTATTTCCCTGTTTTCCACTGTTATTGTCATGGTAATACAATTATTGTCATAATGTCATATTGGCACAAAATTATAATAATTACATAAGTTTAACAAATCAGATGCCACCTTGCCAGTTGAAGTTCTTGTGCAAATGAAGATATTTTACTAAATTTGCGCTCATGCAGGTAAAAACAGTCCTGAGGTATGCTTGAAGGTATAAAGACAGATATCGAAAAGTTGATCGCGCTGTACGAAGCGGAAAGGTCTGAGCGTGAAAGGCTCCAGGCTGAGTTGGTGCGGTGCGGGGCTGAGAATGAGTCCTGTAGGAAGCGGATTGAGGATTTGGAACAACAGGTGAACAACCTTCATCTGTCCGAAGCTTTCGGAGTGGGCGGAGACAGTTCCGCCGCCAAGGAAAAGATAGAGAGACTTATCAAGGAGATTGACAAGTGCATCGCCTTGCTTGAGAATTAGGAATGGGACAGAACATCAAGATAAAGATCGCGGGCAATGAATATCCCCTCGTCGCCTCCTCTCCTGAGATGGAGCGGATGATGAGGCTTGCGGCGGACGCCATCAACCAGAAACTGGCGGCTTACGACGCGAAGTACCCGAACAAGACCCTTTCCGACAAACTTTCCTTTGTGGCTCTGAACGAGGCGGTCGGAAGGTTGGCCTACCAGAAGAGAGTCGCCGACGCTGATGCCGAGGCGAAAAAACTTCAGGAGGATGTTGAGTCCTACATCAAGAATATTGAAAAAGACGGCCGTTAGTCCCACGTGCTCAAATCAACAAGTTCCACGGAACCGAGTTTGCTCGAGCCGGCCATGACGGACCAAGGTTACCTTCGGGGATTGCGCCTGTGTGCGTGACGATGGATTTCTGAACCGGTGCGGATCTCAAATCTTATTCATTAAGATTTCTGACAAGCGGCTAACGGCTTTTTTTAATGTTTCTCAGACGATCGATCAGTTTCCGTTCCGGACTGTCGGTCGTTTTTTTGCGCCGGACTGTTACGGATGACGCTGTGGATGGACAGGGGAGGACTGCCACGGTGACATATAAGGGAATATTAGAACATTTAAAATATTTATTGATATTATGTTGCAATTTTTTATAGGAGTCCTGATCGGCGCTGTAATCGCGCTGGCGGCTTACATAATCATTCAGAAAATAGTTCTGAAAGGGCAGAAGAACGAGATCATCGCCAAGGCCGAGATCGAAGCCGAGGGAATCAAGAAGGACAAGATCCATCAGGCCAGGGAAAAGTTCCTCCAGCTCAAGAGCGAGCACGAGCAGTACATCAACGAGAAAAACAGCCAGCTCAAGGACGCCGAGAACAGGATCAAGCAGAAGGAAAACTCTCTGAACCAGCAGAATTCCGAGCTTCAGAGGAAGATGCGTGACGCCGACAACGCCAAGGCGAGTTTCCAGGCCCAGCAGGAGACCCTGACCAAGAAGACTGAGGAATATGAAAGACTCAGCGCCCAGGCCAACAAGCAGCTTGAGACGATCGCCGGAATGAGCGCGCAGGAAGCCAAGAACATTCTTATTGAGAATATGAAGGCTGAGGCGAGGACCGAGGCTCAGGCCTACATCAACGACACGATGGACGAGGCTCGCCTGAACGCTTCCAAGGAGGCTAAGAGAATCGTCATCAACACCATCCAGAGAACGGCCACCGAGACCGCCATCGAGAACGCCGTGACGACATTCCCGATCGAGAACGATGAGATCAAGGGAAGGATTATCGGTCGTGAGGGACGTAATATCCGTGCCCTTGAGGCTGCCACAGGTGTCGAGATCGTGGTTGACGACACACCTGACGCCATTCTTCTTTCCGCGTTCGATCCTGTCCGCAGGGAAGTTGCCAGACTCGCCCTGCACCAGCTTGTCGTTGACGGACGAATCCACCCGGCGCGTATCGAGGAAGTTGTGACCAAGGTTCAGAAACAACTTGAGGACGAGATACTTGAGACAGGTAAGAGAACCTGCATAGACCTTGGGATCCACGGACTGAACATCGAGCTCGTGAAACTGATCGGCCGAATGAAATACCGTTCATCCTACGGTCAGAACCTGCTCCAGCACTCCCGTGAGGTCGCCAACATCTGCGCCATCATGGCAGCCGAGCTCGGTCTGAATCCTAAGCTCGCCAAGAGGGCCGGTCTCCTGCACGACATCGGTAAGGTTTCCGAGGAGGAGCCGGAGCTTCCACACGCATTGCTTGGTATGAAACTGGCCGAGCAGTACAAGGAAAAGCCTGAGATCTGCAACGCCATCGGCGCGCACCACGAAGAGATCGAGATGACATCGATCATCTCTCCTATCGTAATGATCGGTGATGCGATTTCCGGTGCCCGTCCTGGAGCCCGTCGTGAGGTCATCGAGTCTTACATCAAGAGGCTCAAGGGAATGGAAGACCTTGCCGCCGCCTATCCGGGAGTCACAAAGAGCTACGCCATCCAGGCCGGCCGCGAGCTCCGCGTCATTGTTGGCGCCGATGAGGTCAGCGATGACCAGGCCGGAAGACTCTCCGCTGACATCGCCCAGAAGATCCAGGAGGAGATGACTTATCCGGGACAGGTCAAGATCACTGTGATCAGAGAGACCCGTTCCGTAGCCTACGCTAAATAACATTCTGAATATAACGGCAAATGTTTTGACGCTATGACACATACTTTCAAAAAAGCTGTGGCGTTGGTGGCTGCACTCCTTATCGGGAGTGTGGCCTCTTTCGCGCAAGCCCCGGAGGCCACCGCCAAGTGGTCGGTTTCCAGCAAGGTGGTTTCAGAGAATGTCTATGAACTGACATTCAAGGCCAGCATTGTGGATGGATGGCACATCTACACTGTGGATCATGCCTACAATCCTATTTCCATCGAATTCGCCTCCGATCAAGGATATTCATTGGTCGGTGGTCTCAATCAGGTGACAAAACCGTCTGATTTCCAAGGAGAAAAAGTTTTCTTTGATTCTGTGACACTCACTCAAAGGGTCAAACTGACCGGCAGTGAGGCCACGGTCACAGGTGAAGTCTCATGGAGCGGATGCAACGACAGGTTCTGCGCGGCTCCGGAATCATGGGAATTCTCCGTTCCGCTTGCTGCGGCTGTACCTGCGGCGAGTGCGTCTTCGGATGACGTTACCATTGACACTAAGTCGGAAGAGGCCTCTTCATCGCTTGAGGCCGGTATCGCATCCGGTGATAATAGCGATAACGAAGGGTCTCTGTGGGCTTTGATCATCGAAGCCATCCTGTGGGGATTCGCCATGCTGATGACCCCATGTGTGTTCCCGATGGTGCCGATGACGGTGTCGTTCTTCATGAAACAATCCTCGACCGCCGCTGAAGGCCGCTTCAAGGCTTTCATCTACGGTCTCTTCATTGTCCTTTTGTACACTGTTCCGATCAGTGTGATCATCGGCCTGACATGGATAATCGGAGGGAATACGGTCACCGCCGACATATTCAACTGGCTTGCGACACACTGGCTGCCGAACCTGATATTCTTCATCGTGTTCATGATTTTCGCGGCATCCTTCTTCGGCGCCTTCGAGATAGAGCTGCCGTCCAGCCTTGCCAACAAGAGTGACGCGAAGTCCAGCGGCAAAGGACTCGGCGGCATATTCTTCATGGCTCTGACCCTTGTGCTGGTGTCATTCTCATGCACCGGTCCTATTGTCGGCACGGTGCTGATCAAATCAACTCAGGGAGAGTTCTGGACTCCGATGGTCACGATGCTCGCCTTCTCCGTCGCCTTCGCCTTGCCGTTCACGATCCTGGCGATGTTCCCGTCGCTGCTGAAAAAGATGAAAGGCAAGTCCGGCTCTTGGCTCAACAGTGTCAAGGTCGTGCTCGGCTTCATCGAGGTAGCGCTTGGCTTCAAGTTCCTCAGCGTCGCTGACCAGACCTACCACTGGGGACTGCTTGACAGGGAAGTATATTTAGGAATATGGATCGTCACGTTCTCGCTTCTCGGATTTTACCTTCTTGGCAAGCTACGTTTCAAGAATGACGATCCTGTGGAGCATGTCTCTGTGCCGAGGCTCGGCCTTGCGATCGCCGTCTTCACATTCGTGGTCTATATGATTCCGGGAATGTGGGGCGCTCCGCTGAAGGCTCTGTCCGGCTACCTTCCTCCGCTTGAGACTCAGGATTTTGTGGTTTACAATTATGCGGACACTCCGGTGGGAACGGTCACTTCGACAGGCTCAGTGACCATCGAAGCGACCGAAGAAACCAGCACATCGACAAGCTCAGTGACCGGTGTCTCCACCTACGGCCAGAAGTACGACCTCAAGATGCCGCTCGGTCTGACCGGCTACTTCACCCTGGAGGAAGGCCTCGCCGCCGCTAAGGCCCAGGGCAAACCCGTCTTCGTCGATATCACCGGCCACGGCTGCGTCAACTGCCGCGAGATGGAACAGCGCGTCTGGAGCGATCCGAGAGTCCTGAATATTCTCAGGAATGAATATGTCCTTGTGGCTCTTTATGTGGATGACAAGACCAAACTCGATGAGGCGGAATGGCTGACCACTCCGGATGGCAAGACCTTGAAGGAGATCGGTCGTGTGAACTCTTACATAGCCCGTACACGGTTCGGAGTAAACGCCCAGCCGAACTATGCCCTTCTTGACGCCGAAGGCAACCAGCTTGCCCCGGTCCGTGGCTATAATCTTTCCGTTGATGGTTTCATAGCCTTCCTCAACTCCGGCCTGAAAAAATAGCCGTGGCACTTAACGTGCTGTAAATGAATATAAAGACCGAAGTCCTGATGCCGTTACCAGCGTCAGGACTTTGGCCTTTTAATTGATTATGAGCCGCTTATCCGCCACGTATATTCATTGGTTCAGAAAGATGTTCGCTTTCCGGACAAAATTCGTTATATTTGCGGCAATGCCATACCACTGGGCAGAGTGGAGCCGCAAAATATGATAACCCCAAAATAAAACGAGACTTATGGTCCAGACTTTAATAGCCAACTCAGGAATACAGTTTTTCTCCAGAGAGATACTTCTGGATGCGAACGACGGATTCAGACAGGTCTTTTACGAATGGTTTGATGAGGAACAGGTCGAGCAGGTTCTTGAGTATGCCTACGAGATCAGGCAACTTGAGAAGTTCGTGCATTATTCCGACATGTTGAAGTATGGTTTCGTTGATCCGCAGGGAAACCTTCTTGTCGAGCCGGATGTGGTTGACGCGAATCCGGAAGTCCGTGTCATCCACAAGGGCGACATCGACTTATGCCCCAACCTGTTCAGAATGAGGCTTGGGGACAAGAACAACTGCACACTGTCCAAGTACCTGAACGTTTGGCTGCCGGCGCCGTATTACGAAATTGACCGATCAGGAAAATTCCGGACAGGACCTTACAACTGGTGTCGCTTCAAGGTCTGTCCTGTTTCCGAGGAAAATGGCCGGATACGGGCGAACGTCCTTTTCGCCGTTGACACACACACGGCTTACAGCGCGGGAGACGACTACAATGAGTGTCCGGTGTTCATCGGCAACTCGGAATCCGAGAAAAGGTTTCAGTTCTGCGCGGACGCTGACAAGATGATCGATTTCTGCACTGGAAGGAATGACTGGATCCGGACATACCTGATGAAACTGGTCCATGGCACGGATGACATCAACAAGATCCCTCCGCAGGTTCGGTACAAGTACTCATTCCTTGCCTCGTACTACATGCTTCTGAGTTATGTGGCGAAAAACGTGGACCTTCCGCAGGTCAAGCTGATCCGGGACAGGGGCATCGGCGAGATCAATGTGGAGATGATCATCGACATCGGAAACTCCCGCACGTCAGCGATACTTTTCGAGGACGCTGACTTCAAGAAAGTCCAGTCGCTGAAACTTCAGGACTTCACACGGCCGATGCTTCCTGACGGTAGTCTGAACCGGATTGGAGACACGTTCGACATGCGGCTTGCGTTCAGCAAAGTGGAGTTCGGAGGGAACCTTGACGGAAGCACACAGTTCACATGGCCGAGCATTGTCCGTCTGGGCAGGGAAGCGGAGTATCTCACGCACGAGGCCACGAACATGGCCATCGGCAAGCAGACCCTTTCGACATATTCAAGTCCCAAAAGATACTTGTGGGACTACAGGCCGCGGCCGGAGGAATGGCGTTTCGTGAACCTTGGCGATGGCGTTGACCGTCCTCCTATCCTGAGGGGGATAACTGACTACTTCGGCTATGACGGGAGACTTGACAAGGATGGTTTCGGAACAGGCGCGAATTATTCCAGGAGGACCCTGATGACATTCGCCTTCCTGGAGATTCTGGCGCAGGCCATATCTCAGGTCAACTCTCATGAATACAGAGAGTTCAACGGTAACATCAACACTCCACGCCGGATCAACAGGATTGTCCTCACCTGTCCTACGGCTATGTCCAAGTTTGAGCAGAAATCCCTGCACTCCAGCCTTGAGGACGCCATATTTGTGATTGACAGGTTCAACAACAATGTTGACTCCACGGCGGTGCCGCTCGGCATATCTGTCGAGCCATCCCTCAAGCGGGACAGTGATGACAACTCTCCTTGGATCTTCGATGAGGCGACCTGCTCGCAGTTTGTGTACCTGTACAGCGTTCTGGCCACAAGGTACAGGAACAACTCAAAGGACTTTTTCGATATCTATGGCAAAAGGCGCATGATTGACGGCGAACCGCGGGACAGCATTGTCATCGGGTCCGTCGATATCGGTGCCGGAACCTCTGATGTCACGATCTGCCGCTACGAGAGGAACGACAGGAAGTCGGCGAGGCTGAGACCCATGCCTGTTTTCTGGGACAGTTTCGACTATGCCGGCGATGACATGCTCCGTGTCCTCATCAATAATGTTCTCCTTGAGGGGGAGGACGGCATGCTTCAGAAATACCTTTCGGCAAAGGGTATGGGGCGGCAAGACATCTACGCGAGGCTTTTCGACTTCTTTGGCGAGGACCATAACAAGTTGTCGTTCAGGGATCGGAGCATCCGAAGGGACTTTAATATTCAGGTGCTTGTGCCGATAATGTACTATTTTCTCGACCTCATGGGCCGAGGCGAAAAGTACCGCGAGGTCGGTTTCAACGAGATATTCGCCGGCTCCATGCCAAGCGAGGTGGTGGAGGAGGCTTTCAACGAGAAATTCGGGATCTCCCTCAGGGACATCAAATGGAAATATGACGCCGATGTCATGACACGCCACATCGAGAACGCGATGGATCCCTTGATTGAGAATGTCGCGACCATAATGTACGCATACGACTGTGATCTGATACTCCTTTCGGGACGTCCGACATCACTCAAGGTCATCAGGGACATATTCTTGAAATATTTCGCTGTCGCTCCGGACCGTCTCATCGCCATGACGGACTTCCGCATCGGCCATTGGTACCCGTTCGCGGACAGGAACGGCTACTTGAAAGACTCAAAATCCATTGTCCCCGTGGGAGCGATGATCGCTTGGCAGGCCTCCCACGCCGGTGGTTTCAACGGATTCCTGCTGGATCTGAAGGATCTTGGCAACCGTATCTCTCCGACGACCGAATATTTCGCAAGGATGAACGCCACTCGCCGGAACGGCCAATGGTTCATCTCTCCGGAGGTCGGGAACGGAGAGTTCACTGCCGGATCATTCCCGACCTACATCGGCAGCAAGCAGTTCGACATCGCCAACTATCCGCTGCGGCCGTTCTATGTGTTTGACATAGACGAGGCGAACATCACGGCCCGCGTCAGGCATAAGAAAGCCGAGGAAGGAATTGACTTGACACAGCAGGAACTCCAGGTTCTGATCAAGACCGAAAAGGAGAGAATCCTCTCCAGGTGCCCTTTGACCGTGAAAGTTTCACGTGAGGACTACCGCGAAAACAAGGAGAGGCTCACACTTGAGAATGTCGTGGGAGATGACGGAGAGGAATTGAATGTGAAGGACTTCAAGTTCGAGATCCAGAGTCTCAACGATCCTGATTGCTATTGGCTTGACTCCGGAGAGTTCAACATCAACATCATCGCTAACAACAAGGAAATTTACGGACAAGATGAAAACAATGATAGATAAGCGATTGCAGGTCATCGGGAAAGCTCTCGACTGGAGTCCGAACGTGCCCGAGGCGGAACGGCTCCAATTCCGCCAGCAACTCATAAACATACGCCGTGGACTCAACAAGGTCCGCTACGCTGTCGAGGAACATTGTTCCGCTGCGGCTTTCGGGGAAAGCCAGATGGGCAAGTCCTACCTCGTCAGCGCCATGCTGTCCAAGCCGGGCGAGGCTTTCTGCGTGACGGACACCTCCACCGGGGCGAAGTACAATTTCATAAACGAGATCAATCCGAGCGCGCCGGGATCCACGGTCGAGGCAACGGGGCTGGTCACACGTTTCACGGCCGGCAATGATGACAGGGACATTCCGGCAGGCTATCTGAAAATCCGTATGCTTACCGTTGTGGACCTTATCCTCATCCTCAGCGAAGCCTACTACACGCAGGTCGTGGACTACGATAACTCCCGGATTCTCCGCACATCCGACATCAACGAGCGCCTGCAGGCCATCCAGCTCGGCGACATGCGGGAAAAGGCTTTTCTCTGCGAGGATGACATCCTTGACATAGAGGAATATATGCGTTCCCTGCTGATGTATAACCGCGCGATCCTCAACATCGTGGATTCTGAATATTTCACATTCCTTCTCAAGAACGTGCGGAAGATGAGCGAGGAACAGACACTTGAGGTTGTCACATTCCTCTGGGACGGCAACGAGGACATCAGCCGGCTGTTCAAGGATCTTGTGAACGCCTACCGGGAGGTGGATTTCAGCGAGTGCGTCTATGTCCCGTTCAAATCGGTGCTGAGGAAGCACGGTACGATGCTGGATGTCGCCAGACTGAACGAGATGTACTGCAAGCCTGAGAACGAGCCTTCTGAATATATTCCCACAACCGATGTTCGCACCGGCAAGGGACTGAATATCCAGACAAGGAAGTCGTTCCTCAGCGCCCTGTCGGCGGAACTGTATTTCGTGCTTCCGGAGAATGTCGTGGAGGAACATCCTTTCCTCAAGGATCTGGATATCCTTGATTTCCCTGGCGCGCGCCGGCCTGAAAAGATAAAGGCGGCGGCGCTTGCCGACGGCAACAACCTGCCGACTGTGTTCCGGCGCGGAAAGGTCTCCTACCTGTTCAACAAATATTCCGCGGCGAAACGCATCAACTCATTGATGTTCTGCCACAACAACAACCAGTCCGCGGAAAGCACGATGAGTTACACCCTGAACAACTGGGTCGCGGGCAACCTCGGTGAGACTCCGCAGGAGCGGGAGATGATCATCCAAAGGGCCAAGGTTTCCCCTCTATTCATCATAAGCACCTGGTTCAACAAGGATCTTGTCTATCACGATGAGATCAAGGGCAGGTCCGATCTGGATGAGCGATGGAGAAGGCGGTTCAACACCGTGCTGGAAGGTGAGGTCCTTAAATCTTTGGATGATGAAGGACATTGGTTCAACAATTGGACGCCACGGAAATGTTTCGACAACATATTCATGCTCCGTGACTTCAAGTTCTCCAAGGAGTTTTATTCAGGCTATCATCCAGGGCCGGAGAACAGGTCGCCGGAGCGTGAGCCTATCGTCAACGCGGCCTATCCGGACTTCATGCTTGACCTGAAGGAGTCTTTCTGCAAGGATGAGTTTGTGGGAAGGCATTTCGAGGATCCGCAACGTGCCTGGGATGATGCCGCCTCCATCAATATGGACGGAACAAGGAGGATAATCGACGCATTGAACGTCATCGCTCCGAATCTCAACGATGCGAGGCGGGCAAAGTTCGAGGCTGACATAGTGTCTTTGAATGACAAGCTGATGTCTTTGCTGGGAAATTACTATCACACCAGCGACATCTCCGAGGAGATCCGCAAGGCGAAGAAGCAGGCCAGAAAGGCGAACATGCAGATTGATGCCAGGCTTGGGCAGGATCCGTTCTTCTTCGGTAGGTTCATGGACGCGCTGATGCTTGATGAATCCAAAGTCCACGAGCTTGTGCACGAACTTTTGGTCAATTACAAGGTTCAACCCAAGATGTCGGGCAAGGAGTCTCAGATATTCATGTCCGCGGGGCTGAGTTCAGACAACAGCAGGAAGGAGAATGAAGAGCTTTTGATTGACTACACTGGATCTGACACGCTTGAGGAATGCCGTCAGAGTCTGGAAGAGATCGGGGTTGACATTAATAGTCTTCTTGCGACGACCCGGATGCAGGTCGGGGCGGCCGAGAGTGTTGTGGATGCGGTTGAGGATTATTGGTTCAATGAGACATTGTCTCATTATGCCGTCGCTATGTTCAAGGACGAGGTTGATTCCGTCTCCGGCATCGTCTCGACACTTTTCAGACTTTACAGACAATTGGGAGTAAAGGCGGAGTGGGTCGGAAAGGTTGACGGTTACATTCAGGATTATGGAACGGAAGGCTCGGTCGAGGTCGTTTCTGATTACCTTTCGATGATGTTCAACCGCTTGTCCGCATCGTTTGGTTACGATTACTTTGACGCCGCCGGACGCCGGTCCGTGGCTGAGAAGAACCAGCGGTTCCGGCTTCAGCTCAACGAGAATCTTCTGGAAGACGGGAAGGAAGGCGCTTCGATAGACCTTGTCGCCGATCTGGAGACACAGAAGTCAATCCTTCAGCACAATGCCTTCAAGACGGATGACAAAGAGTTCCTGAACCGCTTCCCGCAGTATAACAGCGTGTGGAAATGGGAGGAGAGGATGAAGGCTGGCTATGCGTTCTCATGTGATCTCCCGGACTTCGATCCGGTCGCGAATGAGGAGCTGGGAAAGATATTGAATGACATAAAGGAATAGAAAAGAGCATGGTAAAGGGAAAAACGAAACTTTGTTCAACGCCCGCCAGTGGTGTCTCGGTCGAAAGCATCGGCGGGATTCCGTTCTACGACAGATACATCGAGTTCGAGCGGTTGCTTCAGAAATATGTCGGTGACCGTCGTTACAAGGACTCTTTCGCGGAGCCGTTGTTCAACGGAGCGGACGGGACGATAGACTGGTATGTTCCCGCTCAGTATTCGGAGGCCAGGCGGCTCGACGGCCTGAAGGGAACCTTTGAATATGACGATGCGGTCCGCCGGAAAGACGCTTGCCTGCAATACATGAAGCGGCTCACGCTCGACATGCCGGACCACGACAGGAAATATTTTGACTGCATGCTGAAATTCGCGGACTCCGAAATCTCAGACTTCACCACGTTCGTCCATGGCGAACACGTCATCTTAGGAGTCTGGGGCCTTCAACTGCACAATGGCAAGGACATCTCCATGGCCATCAGGACGGACATAGATGACAGGAGGGTTTACACAATCACTTACACATTGCAGGGACAGGGTTCGTTTGTCGGTTGTGACACCGTGATAAGGCGAAGGCATGGTTATGTGCTGGGCGGCGTCCAGGATATTCCCAATGTCCAGCCCGAGGAAGGGTTTGAGTTCACGTCATGGGAGCCTGACGCGCCTCACAACAAGGTTGTGGAGTCTGACATGACTTTTACCGCCATCTGTTCCCCAAAGCCTCAGGCCGAGGTGGAACCGGTCGCAGAGTCCGTGGCGGAGGAGCCAGTCGCTCCGGAAGCGCCGACCTTCAGTGATGTACGTTTCGATCCCGGCGACAAAGGGAAACTCAAAGGGGCGCGCGCGGTGCAGGCAATGAACGGGAAACCGCTTGATCCCGCCATTATCCCTCACGTGAAACCAAGGCGCGGATATGAATTTGTCGGATGGGACAAGGACACTACAGAGCCTATTCATCAAGACACTGTGTTCAAGGCTCAGTACCAGAGACTTGAAGGTGGCGGTGGATTCTTTGGCGGCGGATTTGGCCCCTCGGGATGGGCCGGAGGGCGCGGAGGCTGTCTGAATTGGTTGATAGGGCTTTTGTTGGGGCTCTTGCTGTTGTTCCTGCTCTCGCTGTTGCTCAGGATGTGCTCCGGTCCGGCGGTCACAGAGCCTGTCGAAGCGCCTCAGGAGGAGACTGTCACGACGCGGACCATAAAAAAACTCCCTGAGCCGGTGAAGGAGGGAACGTTGGAGAAAGAGAAGGTCACAAAGGAGACCGAGGTCGATTACGAGGCGGTGCGCGCGCTGATTCAGGAATACCAGCAGCGCATAGATGAACTTGGAAAAATGTTACCGGAAAACGAGAAGAAATAATGGAAAAGGCCAGATTCAGTTTCGCTTGGGTCATCTCCGTCATAGCGTTGATGGCATATTCCTACATCAGCCTCATGGGGCTGGTGTACCTGCAAGTGTTCAATGTGGCTGTTTGTGTCTTGCTGACGCTGGCTGCGGACGCACTGATCTTGATGCTTGTGCGTCTCATGTGTAAGGCAAGAAACACCAAATGGCTCCGTCTTGGACTCATAGGACAGCTTTTCTTCGGTTTTCTCGTGTTAGTCATATTGCTCGGTTCCTCCGTTCTGTTCGCTCACTTCACAAGAATCATCAGGCAGAAAGACAACATCAAGGAAGCATACGCGGCCGCGGTGGAGGACGCGCGGACAATGGACGGAAAATATGATGAATATGTCGGTTCCAGATGTGAGGAATATGCGGCTTCCCTCAGTGCCTTGCCGTCTTCTTCGTCTGAATATAAAGCGATCTTCGGCAACAGCATGTCTCTTGGGTTCTCTCAAAAGGAGATTGTCTCGAAATGTGTGGCCAACCTCAGGAAACTTTTGAAGGGAAGCAGCCAGGCTGGTGAATTGACTGCCAAACGTGGCCGTTGGCTTGCCGATGCCTCGGCGAGCGTCTGGAATCTAAGTCTCCCGGCCAATATCCGCGACATCACGTCCAGCGTGAACAGATGGCTGGAGAACTACAAGGAACTCAGCGGCAGGACCTATACCGGGGAAACCGATGCGCGCCCTTACGAGGACACGTCGTTCAACCAGAACGTATCAACCTTGAAGTCATTGTGTTCCGGTGTCAAGGGTCCGTCAATGCTGGCGGTCATTCTGGCGCTTGCCTGTTTTGCGCTCATACTCTTGCCATGGATAATAACCCCAAAGAACATAGCGGCCGTCGGCGGAGACTTTGATGATGTCGTGCTGATGCCGGATGATGATGAATAACGTATGGAACAGAAAGAAAAAATACTTACCAGGTGCAACTCAATCCCGGTTCCGAACCTTGTCAACTACCTCAACGATGGTGTCGTCACACTTGACGAGCTGAAAGCCGCCGGCCTGACTGCCGAGATGGAGGAAGAGATCCATAAGCACATCGCGGCCAATGAGGCTTTGATGTGGCGGAACGCGTGCAGGAAAGACACCCCTTCTGTTTATCTGGAGTTCCTGAAGATTTTTCCTGAGGGGACATATTCAGAGCAATGTCGGCGGCAATTGTCCGACAAGGAGGACTCATGGTGGCAAGACATCAGCCTGACTCCGACCGAGGAGTCGCTCCGGAACTATCTGGAGGTGTTTCCTTACGGGAAATATGTCGGGATGGCTCGTTCGCTTATGGAGGATCTTCCTTGGTTGGAGACCTGCAAGGTCAACACGGAGGCGGCATACCTTGACTACAGGGAGAAATATCCTGGAAGACACGAGGGCGAGATCAAGACGATCCTCAACACATTCCGGGACGAACAGGATTGGGTGAACGCCCAAAACCTCAACACGACGGAGGCGTTCCGGGAATATCTCAAGTTCCACCGTTACGGAAAGCATGCGGCGGACGCCCAGAGGATCATTGACAGCCGTAGCCTTCACGACAACATAGTGGAAGGACTTAGGAAAAACAAGAACGCCTTCAGCGCTGAGGAAATCCAGCGTTACATCGGGGAGAAGACGGTCACGGAAAGCGAGATCGCCGATGTCCTCGGAGGCGCGTGGGTGGAGCGGATAATGAACTATTCCCGTCCTGATGACCTGCCTATCTACTCCTATAAGGATGAACTTGTCAAAGGCCGGACAGAAGTCTATTTCTGGGGTACTCCGGCTTCGGGAAAGACCTGCACACTCGGCGCGATCTTCAGCCGCGCGTTCTCCAAGGGCACATTGCGGCCGAGAGGCGGCGCGGTGGACTACCTTGACTCTTTGAAGAATATATTCAAGAAGGACGGGGTGAGCAGACTGCCGAACAGCACCTCCAACACCTGTATCTACGACATGCAGGTGGACATCATCGACAAGAACGGCCGCAAGCATCCGGTGACGATGATCGATCTGGCCGGTGAGATATTCAAGTGCATCTACTACGATAGTCTAGGCAAGTTGAACGAGGACGACGAGCGCAAGAAGATCCTGGACACCACGTTCGGTTACCTGACCAACAGGAAGAATAAGAAGATAATGTTCTTCGTCGTGGAATATAACGGTCATGACAGGTCATGGAACGACAACACCAACCTCACGATGAGCGACTATCTTGACAGATGCGCCCACTACCTTGACGACAAGAAGATCATAAGTTCCTCCGTGAACGGTATCTATGTCCTTCTGACAAAGTCGGACATGATCGGCTGTGAGTACAATGAGCTGCCCGCCAAGGCCAAGGAGTACATCGAGGAGCATTTCAAAGGCTTTTGGGAAACGCTGAAGGACATCTGTGTCCACTCCGGGATCCGTGACCTGAAGATCATTCCGTTCTCAATCGGCAACGTGGTGGCCAAGCAGCTCTGCGAGTTTGACGGCAAATACGCCAAGCTGGTCCTGGACAGGGTGATCGAGAAGAGCGACAGCACCGGCAACAGTTTTTTGGATTTCTTAAAAGGATAGCGTCATGACATTTTCAGAATCAATAAAGGTTGACCTTTACGGCCAGTACAACAACAACACCGAGCACGTCTATTCCTACCCGGAAAAGATCACGAACCAGTACAGTTTTACCGAGAGCACGAGATGGGCGGCTCCTATCACCGATCCGCGCGCTCTTTTCCAGTCGGTGTGCAAGTCCGGCCCGTGCTACATCGTGCACCGTCACAAAAACGGCTATTACTATTCGTACATCGAGAGGAACGCGGCCGACTCCCGCGGTGGACTGGAGATGATAACCATATTCATTCCGGCGGGTCGTCATGCGTGCGGCGGCAGCGTTCTTGATGCCTTGGGGAAACTACGCGACACGCTCATCCTGGCTCGCAGGTACGATGATGAACTTGTCCGGAACTGCACCGCGTGTGTCACGGAGTGCCATTCCAAAGAGTTTTTCCCGGTGAAAACAAAACAGGATTCCACAGGGCAGCCTACCGCGGCGTTCCGCACCTTCAAGGATGAAACGGAATTGAGGAATATCCTCACATTCCTCAAGCAGAAGGAATATGCTGACATAGACAAACTTATCCTTGTTCCTGAATATGACATGAAGGAAGGCTCTAATATTCAAAGAATAACGGCACCTGTCACGCAGGTGTTCAATGTCGTGGCATGCCGCGGTGCCGTTGCGGACAGGGAGGAGGTCGCTCTTGGGGAGTCATTCCGCGTCACATACACGAAGGATGATTTCGAGCCTTTGATCCATGATGTCAGACTCTCCGCGATTTCCGTTCCCGCTTATGTGATCAATGGGAACGATGTCTGTCTGAGAAGTCCGGAGGCATTGGGAATATCATTCAGCAAGAAGTTGTTCGTCAATGTCGAGTCCAATGATGGAAAGTCTCAAGGATTCATCAAGGCTGAGGTCATGTTCAGCGGTATGCCCGCGGAACGTTCGGAGGACGGCCGTGTGTACGTTATGGTTCCGGAAACCGATGTCTTTGAGGGCAGCAGCGCGGCTTTGGATGTGAACGCCACACATTTTGAGCCTTATCACGTCTCCGTCGCGTTGGATGGCCTGAGGAATAATTCGGTGTTCAATGTTAGACTGACACCTAAGACGAGAGTCATCCCTATCGAGTTCCGTTTCGGAGACACCGGAAGCGATGAGGCTTGTACTCTCCCGGTTCTCAATGTGCATTTCAAGGAGACGGATCCGATTTATTACGCGATGTTTGTCAAACAAAGATTCCATGGTTATGACGCTGTCAGATTGCCTGGCGAGGGCTTCCGTGTGAATATTCCTGACAAGGACGACTGGACCGAGGAAAAGGCGGGATGGCTCAAGATTGTGCTGATTGTCGTCGGCATCTTGATTGTGTCGCTGGCTCTTGTCTGTGGCGGTTATGTTATGGGACATTTTGATGTTTTGGGCAAAATATTTGGCAGGTAATGGAGAAGAAGAACATCATAAAGATGCTGTTGATCTCGCTGGCGGTTGTCGGGTTGATATATCTGATTGTGGATCACTTCAACGAGATCGGCACGTCGGAGGGAAACATTGATTATTACGACATGTCCGCCGACATCAACGCCAGAGTGGACAGTCTGCCTTCAAGTTGGAGCGGATCGCCATATTTCTCATTCCGTTCCATACTGTCGGACATTGATGTGGCCGCAGCCATGCAAGGAATGGACGAAGAGTCAGCCAGGATAGCCACGAACAAGGTTGGCGGCATTTTCGGGAAAGCGGCGGACTCTTATTTTGGTCGCGGTTCATGGATTGATCTCGATCTTTCCCAGATCAAGTTCATCGCTGCCTATCTCCATAACAGTCAGGTTGTCCGGACCGTGGACGGCTACCATGAGGCGAGGAAGCTGATAGCGTCCAGCAAAACCTGCGCGACCACCACTGCCGTGGACAATTGCATAGCCAAAGCCGCGTCCTACAACAAATCTCCTTGGAGCAACTGCAAGGAGTTGAAGGACGGACTCTCCCGTGTGAGATCCAGCGCCCTTGAATCCTACACCAACCGCAGCCTGATTCCTCTCTGTGACAAGTTGGTCAAGTACAAGGTCAAATACACCTACTTCGATGATTTCGACAGGGATTACCAGAAAGTCCGGAAAGGGAAAGAGTATCTGGAGAAGAAATCATATTCAAACGCCGCTTTCCTGTCCAGGTACAATTCAATAAAATACAACAACGCGGCTAATGACTTAGACCCAAGATTCTGATGAGAAATATAGTTTTCAGCCTTATACTTGGTGTGGCGGCCGTATGTGGTCCGGTTCCATGCCAAGCCCGCGTTTCCGGTTCGGGAATCGTTCTGATCCAGGACGTTGGTTCCGCCATACGTCAGGCGGAGGCCCGCTACAACAGCGGCAATGTGACCGGCGCCGCGGATCTTGCCAGGAAGATTCTGGCCAAGTACCCTGCAAACACCGATGCGAAAGCGATTCTGGACAAATGTGTCGCGATGGAACGGAAGGATTACACCGATGCCGTCGCCAGCCAAAGCGTCGCCAGTCTCGATGCGTTCATGAAGAAATATCCGGATTCCGCGTTCCGGGAGGATGTGGCCGACAGGATCGATGATCTTCCTCTCTGGCTGAAAGCCAAAGGCCAGAATACGATAGATTCCTACAAGCGGTATCTCGCCGAGTCCGAGCACCGGATCTACAAACAGGAGGCCGATGACGCCATCGCCGACCTGTCAACCTCGCAGGCTTATTTCAACGCCCTCCGTGTCAACACCCTCGACGCGCTGAAGCAATTCCGCAAGGATTATCCCGCCAGTTCCTATGACAAGCGCGCCTCCAGCAAGATCGCCCGCCTGATGGCGGACAAGTTCACGTCTGAATCCTCCTACGCGGACAAAAGAATGGCCATGGAATATGCCGCTGATGACGAGACAATCAGGTATGTGAGCGACAAATACGCCACCGCCACCCGGAATAATGAAGCATATTCCTCGGTTTACAAGACATCGGCGTCACAAAGTAGGTCGTCAGATGCATCATCCCGCGGAAGTTATAGGTCCAGCCAATCTTGCATACGCTTTGGATTAACTTTGTCAGCGGATGTTGGATATTCTTATGACACTGGTTATGAGGCATATCCTTTCTCAATAGCTGCAGGTGGGATGATAAGGTTCGGAGACCAGAGACATCCGTTGAATCTTATTATCGGAGCCAAGGCTCTGATGGCCTACACAAAAATAAGATATGATGATTCTTCCTATGGCTCAAAGGAAAGCCTGACCGTAAATGAGATGGTGATTCCGGTGGATTTGAACTGGAATGTCATCACTTCCGAATATACGTCAATGTATGTTGGTGTTGGCTACCAATATGGTTTTCAGACATCACGTGCCATTAAAGCGTCATACGGTTTCGCATGGGCCAAAGGTGACTGGCACTGTTACTATATTCATTATATTAAAGGTATGTTCAAAGGATTCGATAAAATCTCTCCATTCCTTGGCATGAGCTACACTTATTATTTCTAGTCCGCCATTCATTCAGGGAACGTTTGAAATTCTATGACATGGACATATTGAGGGATTTCATAAAGTACGCCAGTGACTCTTCCCTGCGTGAGCGGGAACGTACCATGTTTCCGGCCGAATCTCCTTTCAATGCTAAAGGAAACAAGGGGGACAAGATCCATTTGCGGATTCAGCCGCAAATCAATGAGCAAACCTTTCAAGGAAAGATTAGGAAAGTCCAATCCACAATCAAATTATATGAACCGCTGATATTTCCGGAAAAGCGTCCTGAGTTTGAGGAGATTGAGAAAGTCGTCATGGCCGAGGCCAGAAAAAAGATCAGGTCATTCAAGTTCTGGACACTCCCGCGGCTAAGGGACGATTATGTTGGTGAGAATACATTTCCGAGATACAAAGAAGCTGTCGGAAAATGGGAAAAAGAGAAGATGGATTTCGATGAATCCGAGATCAAGAGAGTCACTGAACTCAATAAATCAGAACATGAACGAGTCGAGATAGAAATCAAATCCATCGAAGATGACATGAAAGTGTTTCTGTCATCTTCATTGGAAGGCGTTTCGTGGCGAATTCAATCAGCGTTGGAAAGTATGTGGTTTCCATACGGGTTGTCTATTGCCTATGCATGGTCGGAAAACACGGTTTTTCTTGATGTTCTTTATCCGGAGCGGGATGTTATGTTGAAGAGTGAATACCGCTCGGCTCCCAGAACACTAACCGAAAGCAACTTCCGTTATATCAATGTGCTTTTAGGATCGCCTTATGTGTTTGCGTCACACATTTTCAATCTGGGAACGGCGGTGAGGAACGTTGTCGTGATAGGGCATTCTCAATTGGTTGATTCTAGAGTTGATATGACCTATTATGCTGTGAATTTTGATAGAGTTACATTTCAGACGGAATTCATGTCTGTTAAAAAATTCAACCCAATAAACAGCATATCCAAATATCAGTACCTTTTTGATGCGACTCCTGTAAGAGGCATTATTCATCCTATCCGACTCAAATTTGAATATGACCTGTTCCATAATGGTTTTGAGCAGTTGCAATTCAGATTTATGGCTGTAAGTCCAGCGGACCAAAACTGCCGGACTTCCAGGTGCGAGAAACCACGCGCACCTAAAACATCATCTATTTGATAGTAAGTGAGTTGGTGTCCTGGGTACGAGGATATTCGCGCACCTAAGAGTCGGCGGATCCGCTGCAGAGCATTCTGTTGGTGTTCCAGACTTCCAGGTGCGAGAAACTACGCGCACCTGAAACACCATCAGCTTGATAGTCAGTGAGTTGCTCTCCCAGGTGTGAATATGTTCGCACACCTGGATGCTATGGGAAATATCATGGAATAGTCTGCGGAGCCTTTTATTTGTGTTAAGAGAACGTCTTTTTTTGCAAAATGCGACGTTTGCACCTGGGAACGCGTTTGTCACATGGTTCCGAAATGGTACTCTATCTTCCATTCCGCCTGGCGGCCGGGCTTGATGAGGAGGTGGGTATAGGGTTCGAGGCATGCGACTTCGTGGTTGCACCAAAACACGGCGTATTCCATCGCGGCGTCCGAACGGGCATCCACGGTCAGGCCATTCGCGGTGTTCGCAAGCCTGAAACTGTAATTCTTCCGCTGTTCGGAACCCTTGAGGTCACCCATGAATATGGTCTCTCCGGGTCTCAGGTCCCTTGAGAAGCGTATTCCGTTGTCGGTAAGCGCCACGCTGTCATATTCATCACGCCAATGCCCTTGAGGTTTGAAAGGAAGGGTGATGACGGTGGCTTTTCCGGTCGGTGCCCCGTCAAGGACGAAAAAATTGTGGTTATAGACATACATGTCCATGATCCCCTTTCCAGTGTTCTTCAGAATATGCTCCAGAACCAGAGTCCCTTCCCGGGGGATGATGATCCTTTTCATGTAATCGTATGAATATCCTCCTGCCGCCATCCTATGCCTGAATTCCGTCTGGCCGGGCGCCGCCTTGAAGTCCCTTTCGCCTTCGTCCAGCACTTTGTATAGGCGGAAGTGGTCATATTCATCAACATCCCTCTCCAGCAGACCTACCCCAGGCTTCAGAAAACCTCCCCCCGGATCGGCGTTGTCATAGCCTATCGGCGAGAACTCCTCAGCCGGTCCGCCTACGGCGTCGTGATTGAACGGGTCATATTCCCGAAACCATTGGCTGACATATTTCCTGCCGCGGCTTTCGAGGGACAGGATTATTCCGCTCCTGTCGAAGCGGGTGCCTCTGTAGTAGGGAGTTGCGACATCCGGACGCGCCAGGACCAGTTTGGTCGAACGGTTGTGTAATTCAATCATCAGAATGTGCTGCGTTTGTTCATCTTGAATCTAATGTGGGTTTTCCACAGTGTCTTGTCGTTGATCATTCTTGCGATCTCGCGGCCCATCTCGTTGAAGTCAGTGGAGATGGTCGTCAAGCCGTTCAGAACTACGCGGTCAACAGGGGAGTCATTGTAGGAGATTATGTGATAGTCGGTCCCGACCTTGAGCCCTTTGGCGTTGTCCACCAAGGCGATCAGGCCAGAGTCCAGTTGGCTGGTCAGGATAAGGAACGCATCGCCTTTCCTTACCGTTGACGGGGCCTCGCTGAGAAATTCCACATCTATCCCATGCTCCTGACAGAAGCCGGTCACTTTCTTCTTTATGACAGGCCAGTACAGTGATGTGGGCATCGCTATAACTTTAAGGTTACCGATCTTTTCCAGTTTCTCCGCGCCCTGTTCCAGCCCCGAGTACACATCGTTCTCGAAATCCTGATAGGCGGCTCCGAAATTTCCCGCCATGCCTGACATGAGGTGGTCCGCCATTATCAGCTTGTGGTTGGGAATCCTTTTGATTATTTTTCTTGCCCTTTCCTGAACGGTCTTGTCAAGGCTGAAGTGGGGCAGCACGACGTACCAGTCGAATTTTCCAAGATTCTCGTTTATGAAATATTCGAATATCCCGATGTCTTGATTGTGCAGCAGGATTGTGTCTTCGGACCGTCCTTTCAATTCCTGGTGGAACCCGTGCACGATCTCCTGCTTATAGACGCTGAATCTGTCAATGAGGAAAAGCACTGATATGGCGCTCTTTGCGGAAGTGTCCGCCACGTAGAATCCCTTGCCTTGCTGCGCTTCCAGGATCCCGTTCGACCGCAGGAGGTAGTATGCCCGCTTGACCGTCTCCTTGGAGATTCCCAGCTCTCCGGAAAGAGCGTTCATGGACGGAACCAACTCACCGGTTTTCAACCTTCCGTCTTTCACGGCATCAGATACGGCTGATATAAGTTGTTTATAGACAGCTGTCTTGCTTGTTGTGTCAATCGCGAAACTAATCATATTTCACTATCCTTTTTTCTTATAAGGGTGTGCTTTGGTGTGGTAAAGTTACGGTTAATTTTTCAATCTCTATACACTTTTTGAAGAAAACTGGTGTGGTATAGTGTGGTATTTATTCCAAAAATCATTATATTTGCAGGAAATAAGGACTGAAATGAAAAAATCAACTGAAATTCCGGCCACGAAAAGTGTTCAGGAAAAGTCTTGGGTCAAGTGGGAGGTCCTGCTTCTCCTTTGGATGGCGTACCTGCTGAACCAAGGTGACAGGCAGGTGTTCAACACCGTGCTTCCTTCCATAAGGGAGGCGTTGAACCTGACGGACACATCTGTCGGCCTGATCGCCACAGTGTTCAATCTGTTCTATGCCTGCATGGTGCCGCTGGGCGGTCTGGCGGGCGACAGGCTCAGCCGTAAATGGGTGGTCACAGGCTCGATCCTGTTCTGGAGCGTGGCCACGATGTTCACCGGGCTGGCCAACAGCGTGTTCCTTCTCGTGATCATGAGAAGTGTCGCCACCGGCGGCGGCGAGGCTTTCTTCGGTCCCGCTAACTATTCTCTTCTGGGGCAGTACCACACGGAAACGAGAGCCAGGGCGATGTCCATACATCAGACCGCATACTACGTGGGCGTGATAGTGGCCGGATGGCTGGCCGGCGCCATAGCTGACTATTTCGACAAGGCCGCTCCGGGGAACGGGTGGAAATATTCATTCATTATTTTTGGTGTGGCGGGAATATTCTGGGGTATCCTTATGGCTTTCAGGCTGAAAGACAAGCCTTTGACCGCGGCTGAGCAGGCGGAGAAGGATCGGAGCAAGCCTGGCATCCTGGATGGTTTCAAGACCGTGTTCACAACACCTACGGCCGCTGTTCTGACGATTGGTTTCTCTGGACTGATCTTCGTGATCACCGGCTACATGACATGGATGCCGGCGTATCTTCAGGAAGAGCTTGGCCAGAGCCAGGCCGCGGCAGGATTCAATTCGATGTTTTGGACGTATGTCGCCGCCTTTGTCGGTGTCCTGATCTCCGGCACGCTTTCGGACAGGCTCGCGACCAGGAACCATAAGGCGAGGATGCTCCTTCAGGCGGCCGGCCTGCTGTTGGGAGCCCTGCCGCTTTTCTTCATCGCGCGAAGCACAACCCTGACCGTACTCTATTTATGTTTTGCCGCCTGGGGCTTCTTCAGGGCGTTCTTTGATGCCAACACTTACGCGGTTCTTTATGACGTTACCCCTGAGAATCTTCACGCGTCATGCTCCAGCGCGATGATAACGACCGGATTCGCTGTCGGTGCGCTCGCTCCTGTCGCCCTTGGAGCCATGAAGCAGAGCCTTGGCAGTCTTCAGGCCACATTTCCTGTGCTCGGATGCATCTGGCTGGCCTGCGGAATCATGATGGCGGTCGTGAGCTACACAAATTATCAAAAAGACTACAACAAACTGAATAAATGAAAAAGGAAACAAAAACAAGAAAGCCGAAGGCAGGTTTGCTGCTCGTCGCTTCCCCAAGGTTCAAAAACCTCTCCGGGCCTAAAAGAGGTTCATACGGTGAAAAGAAGGAAGCCGTTTCACGGCAGATAGTCGAATCCCTTGATTTCCTTGATGTCGAATATCCCGGCATCGTGTACGAGAGGGAAGACGCGGAGAAAGCCATGGATCTGTTCTACAACAGCAGGGTGGATTTCATCATCGCCGAGTTCCTTTCATGGAGCGAGGACTTCGCCTGGATCCGTTTCTTGAGGGATTGCCCCCAGATCCCGATGATCTTCGTGAACGTGGCGAAAGACAGGATGGCGTTCGAGACCACACTTGATGAGGATGATTTCATTGAATATCTCTGCTCGGGCACACTGGTCGGCTCCCTTGAGGCTTCCGGCTCGGTGCGCAGGGTTCCACGGAAGGATGTGCGCTTCGTCATGGGCACAAGAGATGAGGTGAATGAACAGATCAGGGTCTTCTCCCGCGCGGCCCTGGCACGGGCGGTGCTCCGTAAATCCAATGTAGGCCTCATGGCCAACATGAACGAGGCGATGTGGTCGACTTACATCGACAACTATGACCTGTTCACCAAGATCGGACCGGAGATCCACTACCTGCCGTATTCAGACTACAAGGAATATATCGACGCCCTGACGGACGTGGAGGTCAAGGAATATGCAGACAAGCTCACGTCCCGTTACCGGATGATGGAGGATGTGGAATATGACAAGTTCATCGGCTGCGTGAAGGCATCGTTGGCGTTGAAGAACATGGCCAGGGACAACGATGTGGACGTCATGGTGTATAATGACATCGACAGGGCCACATTCAAGGTCAGCGGCTGCCGCGCCGGATTCTATCACGACTGGTTCAACGAGAACATGAGTGTCCTTGTGCCCGAGGCTGACATGGGAGCCGGACTGGCGACCTTTGTCCTGAAACTGATCTCGGGAGGCCATGTGAACTTCATCGAGCCGTTCCACATCGAGAACGATTTCGGCACCTTCGCCGGAGGACATGCCGGACCGAACGACCACAACGATCCTGAGTGGCAGGACAATGTGCTGATCGCCAGGGATGTCCGCTTCGCTAAGACCAGCTGGAAATATGCCGGGGCACCGTTCGCGTGGTACCGTTTCAGCACGGGAATGAAGACGGTCACCGGCATCTATGAGGAGAACGGGAAGTACAAGATGGTCTGCTTCCAGGCTGAGTCGCTTCCGGGAGAGCATGTCCTGGCGACATATTCCCACAGCATATTCCGTCCGGTCGTTCCGGTCAAGGAACTGTTCGAGAGGCTTCTCAAGGTCGGCGTTACACAGCACTACGCCATCGTGGACGGAGACTGGCGCGCGGAACTTGCCGCGTTCGCCGAGATCATGGGATTTGAGTTTTATGATATCAGATAAATAGGAGAAACGCAAAATGAGTTTTATGTACAACCCGTTTCCGTTCGATGACCCGAAGCCGGTCAATCGTCCGGAACTGTCCAAAAAGACAATTGACGCGGTGGTTTCAGGAGGCACACCTGCCGTGGCGAAGAAATTCGCGGCCTCTGTCATTGAGAGCGCCCGTGAATCCAACCGGATCCTGGCTTTCGATGGTTATACCACGGTGGACTGGAAACTGTTCCTGAACCTTGTGGCGAGGGAATGCCGGATAGCCGGAGTGGAGTTCGTCTCGATCGATCAGAACAAGGAGTGCTTCAAGAGCGGTGAGGAAATCGACAACATGATCGATCCGCTCCTCATCTGGGACACCAAGATCGATCCGACCCTTCTTTACGGAAAGATCTACAAGGGAGGCTATGAGGGCCTTCTTGACGAGGTCAAGACCAAGAAGTTCGAGGAGAATGTGATGTCTTTGAAGGAAGGTAAGGGCAAGGTTGTGGCCGTTTACGGCTACGGCTGTCTCATTCCGAGATTCAGGAAGCTGTACGATGTGAAGTGCTTCTTCGACATCACTCCGAAAACCTCCATCCTGCGCATCCGTGGAGGAGAGTATTCCAACATCGGCAAAGAGCGTCCGGACCAGATCAACCGTGTGATCCGTCGTTGCTATTACTGTGATTTCGAGATCGCTGTCTGCAACAGGAGGGAACTTCTGCATAACTCGGCCATAGATTTCTTCTTCCTCGCCGATGACCCTAAGAACATCGTGATGATGCCTTTCGAGACGTTCTCGGACATCTGCGCACAGTTGGTGAAATACCCGTTCAGGGCCAAGCCTTGCTACCTTGAGGGAGTGTGGGGCGGTTCCTACATGAAGAAACTCCGTCACCTGCCGGACAACATGAGGAACGCGGCCTGGGTGTTCGACTTCATCCCGATGGAAGTCAGCGTGCTGGTGAAGGTCGGAGGCGAGACTCTGGACATAAACTTCTGCACATTCGTCTGCAAGGAAGGCGTGAACCTCATGAGCAAGGACTGCGTGGAGAAGTTCCACGGCTATTTCCCGATTCGTTTCAACTACGATGACAGTTACCACTCCACCGGCAACATGTCCATCCAGTGCCATTCGGGCTCAGCCTTCAATCGTGAGCATTACGGAGAGTTCGGACGCCAGGACGAGAGCTACTACGTCTGCGTCACCGGGCACGATGCCAAGACATTCATCGGTTTCCGTGACGATGCCGACATCCCTCGGTTCTTCAAGGACATAGAGGCGGCGGACACTGAGCACAAACCGTGCGACTACATGAAATATGTCAATTACGAGGAGTCCAAGCCGGGCCTCCAGGTGATGCTGCCTGCCGGAACCATCCATTCCTCAGGACGCAACCAGGTCATCCTTGAGATCGGCTCCCTCACGATCGGTTCCTACACCTACAAGATGTACGACTATCTCCGTCTGGACTTCGACGGAAAGCAGAGGCCTATCCACACCCGCCTTGGTGAGGAGAACGTGGCCCAGCATCGCACGGCATCCGTGATCCATGACCCTCAGAGTCCTGACTATATCGTCCAGAAGCCTCGCGTGGCCGCGTCCGGCGAAGGATGGAAGGAACTGATTCTCGGCGAGAACGAGCAGTTGTATTTCAGCCTGAGGCGCCTGGATTTCGAGACGGAATGCCCTCAGGACACTCACGGAGAGCGCTTCCATGTCCTTGCGCTTGTCGATGGTGACCACGTCAGGGTACGCAGCGTGGCGCATCCTGAGCGCAGTTTCGACATGGATTATCTGGACATTGTCTGTGTGCCTGCCGACATGGGCGAGTACGTGATCGAGAATCTCGGCAAGGAGCCTGTCATGGTTCACAAGACGATGCTCAGGGACGGCTATCAGGAGGTTGTCCTCTGACGAGCCTGTTGACTATTGTTTTGTTTCAGGCCATCGAGGGTAGTATATTCATAATGACCTTCGGTGGCCTTGATTTGTTTATGACTCAAAAAACGTGTAATTTTGGCTTTGTTAAGATTGATTGAATCATGCCATTGAATCTGAATATAGTTGAGCAGAGCATTGTCCCGCCTTTCAGACAGATAATAAACCAGATCGAGGAAAGCATCAGGAACGGTTCGCTTAAAAGCGGAGAGATGCTTCCTTCAATGAGCGAGATGGCCGAGTCTCTTGGATTGTCAAAGGAGACGGTGAAAAAATCCTACTTGATTCTCAGGGACCAAGGTGTCATCAATTCCACCAGAGGTGTAGGTTATTTCATAGCGTCCCCGGATTCGAACCGGAAGAAGCGCGTCATGCTGCTTTTTGACAGGCTCAGCATAGTGAAGGAAGTGATTTTCGACTCTTTCGCCTCGACCATCGGAGAGCAGGCTGAGATCAACATCTACCTGCACAACCAGCAGGTTGAGCTTCTGGACTACTATGTACGGAAATATCTTGACAGCTATGACTGGTTCGTCATCACCCCGCATTTCCCTCTTGACAGCAAGACTCAGCGGCAAGTCCTGACCATCCTGCGCAGGATTCCGATCCGCAAGCTTATTATCCTTGACCATAAACTTGACAACCTTGTGGGGAACTACGGGACTGTGTACCAGGATTATGCGACGGACGCCGCTCTCGGACTCTCCATGGCGGCCGAGGAATTGAGACAGCTCAGAAAACTGAATGTCATCATTTCCCAGTCCAGTCTTTACCATGCCTACGCGTGTCAGTCGATAAGCGATTTCTGCAAGGCGAACAAGATTTCCTGCGTGTTCCATTCCAATGTCACACCGAGGATTGTCCGTGCCGGAGAGGTTTACCTAATCGTAAACGGGCAGATTGACATGGATCTGATAAATCTTGTGAGGGCCGCGAGAGCGAAAAACCTGAAGCCCGGGAAGGACTTCAGGATCATAGCTTACAATGATTCTCCGATCCGGGAGATCGTTCTTGACGGACTCACGACCATCTCCACCGATTTCGAGCAGATGGGCCGGCTTGCCGCCGAGATGATTCTGGACAACACACCTCGTAAGGTCAAGTGCGATTTCCGCATGATCCGCCGAGGCACATTCTAAAGGAAATCCATGCAGAGGGCGAGATCCTCTTCGTCAGAGAGAACGTAACTTGCTCCGGCGATAAGCATCTGCTGGGCGTCGAGCTCGCCCCATGTCACGCCGGCAGGTATCACTCCGGCTTTCTTGCATGCCAGAACCCCTCTTTCGTCATCTCCGAGATGGGTGACCTTCCTTCCTGTCACTCCAAGGCTTTTCACAATCTCCGAAAGGATTGATGAATATGCCTCCACATCGCTCCTGCTGACATCGCTGTACACCTTCGCGAACTCCACTCCGCCGAGGTTCTTCCTGGCGGTCTCGTTGACTTTCACCTCGCTTTCGGAGGAGACGAGGATAATTTTGATTCCTCTTGAATATAATTCCTTCACCTTCTCGCTGACCCACAGGAAGACCTTTCCGTCCGCATCCACCAGCGTGCCGTCCATGTCAAGCACAAGAGCCTTCATGGCTTTGCGGACGTAAGGATATTCATCGAACGACATGTCGTTCGGGTCGGTCCTCGGGTCACCGGTCCTGCGCATCCATCTGTGCAGCTTGCGGGCCATCCTCTTTCCGATCGCTTGATAGTCAGGTGATTCGGCTACGTTGACAATCCTGTCAGCGTCGTTTCTGACATCGTACAGCTCCCTTGCCGGACGGAGCCCGAACGCACGCTCGAAGATCTCTGACGGATATTCGTCCCTGTGGAACGACATGTAGGCCTTTGCAGGACCGTTACCCGTGTCGCCGAATACCGGATCAACCCCGGCCGGAAGCCTCTCAGGGTGAAGATTTTCGATGTAGTGATACTCCTTGGTCACCACGGCTCTCATCGGGTAACCGTAGCCACCGGGTCTGGTGTTTGTGTGACGCTCCCGGTCAAGATAGAGTTCCTTGCGGGTTCCGTCGCGTTTCCCTTTCAGAACCGGAAGCATGCTGCGTGAGTCCATGTCCGACGGGCCTTTGACACCGGCGGCCTCGTAGAACGTGGCCGTAAGGTCCATCAGGCTCACAAAACCGTCACAGACCGAACCGGCCTCGACCACTCCCGGCCATCTGATTGCAAGCGGGATGTGGCATCCGAGGTCGTAAAGATTGGACTTGGCTCGCGGGAATGAGTACCCGTTGTCGCTGGTCATGACGAGAAGCGTGTTTTCAAGCCGTCCTGACTTTCTCAGGGCTTCGATCACCTCCTCGCATTCGTCCTGGAACAGTTGGATGTTATAGTAATAATCAGCCACGTCCGTTCGGACATCCGGAGCGTCCGGAAGGTCCGGACACAATTTCAGCGAGTCCGGGCAGAAACCGTGTTCCTCACCGGATCCCACAGAATATGGTCTGTGTGGCCGTCTGCTGCCCATCCATGCGCAGATCGGCTTGTCGGCTGGAGCCTGCTCGATCCATTCGGCCAGATTCTGGACCTCATGTCCGGCGGGATTATGCTTCCATCCTGTCTGCGAGAATACTCCAGGCCCCCATCCCTTGTGCCAGTAAACTGTCATATAACCAGCCTTTTCCAACAGTTCCGGGTACACGGTCAGGTCTCGTGGAAAGTACGAGTTGAGGTTGCAGGCCTCGCCCAGGCGGTGGGCGTAGCATCCTGTCAGAATACAGGCTCTTGAAGGGGATGAATGTGGAGCCGCGCTGTAAGCCTTTGTGAACAGCATCCCTTCAGCGGCCACGGAATCGAACACCCTCGAATCCACGACTTTGTCTCCATACGGTGTCGCGTGAGGGAATCCCCAGTCATCGGCCAGAAGAAGCACGATGTTAGGTCTCGTCTGCTGGCCGGACATATTCTGTGCGGCAAGACAGGCGATCGGAATCAAGATAAGGGATGATTTTCCAGACTTGGTCATATTCTTACTTCAAATTGACTGTCACCATTATAGGGTAATGATCAGAGATGTAAGGCACGCCCCAGTCCGGGTTGTTGAAAGTCTCGAACTTCGTGATTTTGGCGTTCCTGTAGAAAATGTAGTCGAGCACATGCTTTCTGGTAATATCCATTTTGCCGAACGCGTTGAACGTGGTAGCGTCACTGGTCTCAGGAGCCGTGAGTCTCGCGTCTTTCATCCAATAGTAATATGGCTGGAGACCCCATCTGCGTATGTCATCGGCCTCGTAGGACGCGTTCATGTCCCCGGCCAGAAAGACCGTGGCCTTGTCTCCAGCCTCGGCCTGCATCCTGTCCAGATTCAGAAGGCTTGAATTCAGCTTGCCCTCAAGGTCGCGGTTGAGTATTCCGAGGCAGAGGTGTGTGCAGTACCAGTAGAATTTCTTACCTGTCGCTTTCTCACGGAACAGTCCCCAGACCGTGCCTCTCCATTGTTTTGTGGTCACGTCCCAGCACATGGACGGCTCATCGGGTGTGGCGCTGTGGAAGAACCATCCGTTTTTCAGCAGTCTGACCGTGTTCCTGTTGTAGATGATCACGGCGTTGGCCCCTTTGCCGGAACCGGTGCCTTCGATCTCTATCATGTCATATTCAGGAAGTAGTTCCTTCAGGTCCGCGCGCATCTTGGCCCTTGCCTCGTTTATCGCGACCACGTCAGGTTTGACGGAATCCATCATCCTCTGGATGGCGAATTTGCGTGTCTCCCAGTTCAGGACACCGGTGTCCTTAGGGGTGTTGTAGCGGATATTGAAGGACATCAGTTTCAGTTCGGCGGACGCCCTCAGGGAGAATGCTCCCAGAAGGACGGCCACCGCGAATAATAATTTGAAGAAGTGTGTTTTCATATTCAAGAAGCACATCAATATCCAGGGTTCTGCTGGATGTTGCCGTTTGTCACAAGCACATCGTTGGTCGGGATCGGCCAAAGATAGCCTTGCTCTTTGTAGAAATGCCTTTCGTGCATGGTCTGTACCGCTGCGAAATCCGACAGGCCGCTGAGGTCCGGGATGCCGTCCTCGTCCACGTCCGGGGTGTAGCCTATGAAGTCCCCGCCAAGTTTCTGAAGCTCGGCCTTCTTGTTGTAGGCGAACCCATATTCAAAGCCGTTGAGAACTTTCTCCGCGATTCTCCATCTGCGCATGTCGTACATGCGAAGCCTCTCGCCGGCGAACTCCATGCGGCGTTCAGTCCTGAGGATAGTGCGCAGTCTGGTCTGGTCCGTGGTCGTCACGGCAGGGTAGGCGGACGTGTTCTCCGGGGTTGTCTTGTAGGCTCTTGCCCTGACCTTGTTGATGGCCGCCACCGCCTCCCCGTCGGAGGTCTCTCCGAGCTCGATCTTGGCCTCGGCGTACATCAGAAGCACATCAGCGTATCTCAGGATCTGTTTGTCAGGATCAGTGATGAAATCATCCGTCCAATCCTCGTCCACGCCTTTGCATTTGATGAGGCCTGTCCTGGAAGGCAGTTTAGGGTCGGTGTTCACAAGCATGTTGTCATTGTTCGGCACCATTCCGCCAGCCTTGTCGCTCCAGACTTTAAGCGCGTTGAAACGGAAGTCATAGACAATGCCGCAGAATTTGGTCCCCGGCTCCAGAATCGTGGCCTTGAGGCGTGGATCCCTGTTTTCCCACGGATTCTTAGGGTTGAACCTCTTGGACTCATCGACAGGCAGTCCGTCATCGCAGAGGAAAGCGTAGAGGAGATCCCATGTCGGATTGTTCGAGCAGTAGCCGTTGTGCATTCGTGGAAGTCCGGAGGTGACACCGAGGCCATGAAGGTACTGGTTGCCGTTTCCGCCTGACAGCTCGTATGATCTGGCTATGCTGAAGACTGCCTCGCAGGTGTTGTGTGTCTTGCTGAGGAACAGTTCGCTGAAATCAGGGTAAAGGTCATAGACTCCGAGGTCGATGCAAGCCTTTGCCGCGTCGCGCGCCATCTCAAGATATTCCTTGGAAGCCGTCTCGTCCGGCTGCTCCTGGAATTTCAGCATCGTTCCAAAGTACAGCGCTGTCCTGGCCTTCATGCCGAGGGCGGCCCCTTTCGTCACCATCTGCTGTCCTGAATATGCCGCAGGGCAGTTTTCCGCGGCATAGTCGAAATCCTCCATTATTTTCGGGAGGGCCTCCATGACTGGGGTTCTGCCGGTTGAATAGGCCACGTCCAGTGTGATGTCGTCTAGGAAGAACACCGGGTCTCCGAAGAGCATACATATTCTTGAATAGAAACATGCGCGGTAGAATCTGGCGCACCCTTCAAGCATCCTGTAGTCCTCGTCGGACATTGAATCCTTGGCTTTGTGCATGTTGTCGAGAATCGCGTTGCAGCGGCTGATTCCCTTGTATGTGAAACTCCAAAGGTACTTGACGTTCACGGAACTGTTGCCGGTCGTCGTTCCGAGTTTCATGGAATTCTGCGAGTTCCTGTTGACCGCGTCGTCTGTGAACTCGTCAAGGTCGGCGGTCATTCCGGCTTCCGTGCGGTCGGAAAGCCAGAACTGCACTAATTGGATGGTGTTCAGGCTCATGATTACCTGTTCCTTGTCCTTGTACCAGTTCCCTGTCGCCGGCTTGTCAAGAGGCGCGAGATCCAGGTTGATGCATGACGCCGCAGCGATCGCCATGGCGGCAAATGTGAATATTCTTTTGATTTTCATCATCATGTCCTCCTAAAATTTGACGCTTGCTCCGAATACCACGCTCTTGGTGATAGGATAGCCGCCCGAGCTGACTTCCGGATCCCATCCCTTAGGGAAATGGCAGATCGTGAAGAAGTCGGATAGCGAGCATGACAGTCTGAGGTTTCTTATATTCATGGCATCCAGCCACTTGCTTGGCAAGGTGTAGCCGATTGTGATGTCCTTGATTCTGAGGTAGGCTCCATTTATCAGCCAGAAATCAGACACCGCGTAATTCTGCGAGCTCGTTCCAGTGGTCTGGGAATATCTCGGATACTTCGCGGAGAGGTTCTCGTTGATCGTATTGAACGGGCTCCAATGGCTTTCCGCCACGAATTCCGGAACATTTCCCCAGTAACTGTAAAGAGGCTGGACCATCTGGGCCGACAGCAATGCGTCCCGTTTGCCTACTCCCTGGAAAGTCAAGTTGAAGTCAATCCCTTTCCATCCTAAGAATATGGAGCCTCCGTAATTCATCCTTGGTAGCGAGCTTCCGATCACTGTTCTGTCATAGTCATTGTTGATGATTCCGTCCGGAACCCCGTTGGCTCCGCTGAGATCCTTGAAACGGATGTCTCCCGGCTGTACTGTGGCGGATGTCACCGCCGACTGGGCGACCTCATCAGTGTTCTGGAATATTCCGTCCGCACGGTAACCGTACCAAGCCTTGTACTCAAGTCCGGACGCGACGATGGTTCCACCACTGATCGTGAGTTTGTCACCGATGTCTCCCATGACGGACTTGTAGTCATAGAGATTGAAGTTGACTCCATAGCTGAGTCCACCGATCCTGTCGTTCCAGCCGATCGAGAGGTCCCAGCCTTTTGTGTTCATGTCACCGGCGTTCTGGTCAGGGGCCGAATAGCCCATGAATGAAGGTATGTCAAGCTCTATGAGCATATTCCTTGTCTTTTTGTAGTACCAGTCGAAATTCAGTGTGAGACGGTCCCGCAGGAAGTTGAGGTCCATGCCGACATCGTAGGTTGTGGTAGTCTCCCATGTGATGTCCTCGATGGCCAGTTTCGAGTTGGTCACGCCTTGCACACCGATCACGGAACCACCGGAGAACACCGACGGGCTTGTGAAGCTCATTGTTGTCTGGTAAGGGTAGTTTCCGATTCTTTCATTTCCGAGGTTTCCGTATGAGGCCCTGAGTTTCAGGTAGCTTACAACATTCTGATCCTTCATGAATCCTTCCCTGCTGACCACCCATCCGGCGGAGACGGAAGGAAAGTATCCCCATCTGTAGTTCTTGGCGAACCGTCCGGAAGCGTCGGCGCGGAAGTTTGCTTGGAAGTAGTATCTTGAATCATAGTTGTAGGTGACGCGTCCGTAAGTCGAGAAATAAGCATTCTCGTAAGGCGCCGAGTTGCCGGCGGTGACCTTGTCGTCCGGACCTGCCGACAAGTAAGGGAAGTAGTCGGTGATGTAGTCCGCCTTTGATGCGGAGATGTTCTGCCAGTTGTTGTAGAACTCCTCGATTCCGGCCATCATACCCAAGTAGTGTCTGCCCCAATTCTTGTTGTAGTTGGCGAACAGCTGGGTGGTGTAGGAATATGACGATGTGCGTGCCTCCGTGAGGTCGGTGGTGTTGGCTCCGGCAAGAAAACTTTCCGGCCCGTCAGGATTGTCATACGGTGTGTAGGTGACGGCCTTGTTGAAATTTTTCAGCCTGCTCTCGTAGAATTTCGGAGAGAACACACCCGAGATGACGAGTCCCGTGACCGGACGTATGTCGAGTTGGATCTTGCCGCCGCTCACTATGGAACGGGACTCGCTGGTGCCGCCGTAAAGCATCTTAGCGTAAGGGTTTGTTCCGTCCTTTCCGGAAGCCGGCCTGCCGTCGGACCATTCGGCGGCGTAGATCGGCCCGGCGTTGCGCATCCATCCGGCTGGGCTGTAATATGGTGATCCTGAATCGACAACCCTACCGTTGAGGTCGATGGAGAATGTCATGTACTTGTTCAGCTCTATGTCGTTGTTGACCCTGACAGCGTAATTGTCCCAAGTGTAGGAGTCTCCAGTGTAGAGCCCATCGACATTGTCGTAGCCGAGAGAGATCTTCGTCTTCACTTTCTTGGTGCCGGCGGTCACTGACAGGTTGTATTTCTGTCTCGGAGCGAAGCTCTTCAGAATCATTCCCGCCCAGTCAGTGTCAGGATAGAGGTCTGGATTTGATTTGTGGAGAGCGTTGTAGCCGCTGATGTACTCCTGAGGCCACACTGAGTACCGTCCCGCGGATGGGGTGTCGTTGTAGGCGAGTTCGTTCATCGCCTCCATGTAGCCGACAGCGTCACCGTATTCAGGCATGGCCGTAGGGACGTCCAGTGCCATGGTGTATGAGAAATCCACGGAGGCCTTCTCGCTCTCTGTGGCCCTGCGTGTGGTCACCACGATCACTCCTGCCGCAGCCCTGGAACCGTAGATGGCCGCCGAGGCCGCGTCTTTCAGGACGGTGAGGTCTTGAATGTCAGACGGCTGGACATCCGAAAGGGATCCGGGAACTCCATCGATGATCACAAGCGGGGATGATTCCTGCATCGATGTGATACCTCTGACTCTCAATGTCGTGCCCGCTCCAGGGCCGGAACTGCTCCTTGTGACGGTGAGGCCCGGGATCGCGCCTTGAAGAGCGTTCTCCACGGCGGTTGTCTGCCTTTTCTTGATCATGTCTCCCTCCACGGAACTTACCGAGCCGGTTAGGTCTTTCTTCTTCATGGTGCCATATCCGACGAAGACAACCTCGTCAAGGAAATTGGCGTCCTCTTCCAGTGTTACATTATAGGTGTCCTTCCCGGTCAGTTTCACCGTGGCTTGCGTGTAGCCTATGCAGGACACAATAATGGCTGTGGTTTCTGATGGCAGGGTCAACGCAAAGTTACCATTGATGTCTGTGGCTGTGCCGGAAGATGTTCCGGCCGCGATGACACTTGCCCCGATGATTGGCTCCGATGTGGCGCTTACCACGGATCCCGTAATCTTCCTGCTCTGGCCGAACGCGGTCTGGGAAAGGGTCAGCGCCGCGACCAGAATCAGAAGAAAACGATTTCTTCGGAAAAATTTGTTTTTTAATTTCATAATGTCTATAATTGCACTCGGAAAGAACACCATACCATACCATACCCAAGTGTGATGCAAATGTAGACATTATTTTTAAAATACAAATGAAAAAGATATACTTTTTTCTGCGAGGCGTTCCGCTCATCATAGGGATCATCCTTTTGATAAGCGGCTGCAAAGAGGAGGTCACCGCCGAGGCAAGATTCCTTACGGTTAGTTCTCCGTCAGGTGAGGACATAGCTGTCTCCGGAGATGGAGGAACGTTTGATCTTTCCGTCCAGACCAATCTTCAATGGACGGTCAAGGCGGAGTCGGACGGCTCCACGGCAAAGTGGGTCACATTCAGCCAGTCAAGCGGGATCGGAGACGGCACTGTCACGGTCACCGTGCAGAAGGGCAGGTTCGAGCCGAGGACCGCGGTGGTCACCGTCATGTCGAAGGACGAGCTTGTAAGCCATTCGTTTAATGTGACACAGGAGGCTTCCGGTGAGGCCCCTGAAGTCGAAGGTTATGTTCTCCCGGCATATTCAATATTCCAGAATATAAACGACAGGGATGTTTCTCTTGGCATCGCCAACGCTGAGATTGATGGAGGCGCCTGCAAGTTTGAAGGCGGAGCGACGATAACGATGAGCGGTGCGGCTTCAGAGGTGTCGTTCGCGTCTTCCAATTATTATCAGGTTAACGCGAAGTTCACAGGTTGGGGTGCGGAAGACGCGAAGGACATCATCGTCAGGATTCCTGTGAAAGAGGAACTTTCGGGGGATCTGCGTATGTTCTGGGGCTGGACAAGCACCGTGGCTTCATCATGGAAGGTCTATTCGGGAATCGATGGCGAGAACTGGACAGACACTGGCACGATAATGGGTTTCACCAAAAGCGCACGTTTCAACAGGACCCTGTTCTTCTCTGTTCCCAGTACTGTTCCGGCCGGCGGGTCCCTTTACCTCAGGCTTGTGCCGGAGACCGCTCTTGCTGCAAGCGAATATGTGCAGTTCTGCACAGGATTCCTTCTCACCCGCGCGAAACCGGACGAGACCGTACTGCCTTCCGGGGACAAGGTTCTTTACACTTGCGACTTCAACAACGTGACGATCGGCTGTCCTTATAATCTTCCGCTCGGCTATCTGAGATCTTCCGCTGAGGCTTTTGACGCGTCGGCGTTCGGCTATGACGGCATGGGCAAGAGCGGTACGGTCGCGGGAGAATGGGGCAGTGTGAGGATCGGTTCCGCTTCAGGAGAGGCCGCCATCATATTACCTCCTCTTTCCGAAGAAAAACTTGGTAGCGGCACCGCGGATGTGAAAGTCTCATTCAAGGCTGTCCTGTACCAGTCGGCTGACTACCTTAATGACAAGGAAGGCAAGGCTTCCTGCAACATCGCCGTGTCCGTGGCGGAAGGTGATGGAACCGTGGAGAACGGTGAGATCACGGATCTGGACAACTGGACTGACTTTGAGGAAAGGAGTGTCGTCATCGAGGGCGTGAGCAAGAACACCAGAATAAGGATAGGAATCAGCGGCGGATCCGGTGACAGAAGATTCTACCTGGACGATGTCGTTGTAGAGGCTGTTTCCGACATAACGATTCCGTCCGAGCCGAACAAGACGCTTACCGAAATACTGTCCGGCGGGGACGGAACGATCACAGAGCCGGTCAAGACCACTGTCACGGTGTTGTCTGACCAGGCTGGCGCCAACCTGCCGGCCAACACGGCTGTCGTCACGGACGGGACATCTTACGCGGCTCTGAATTTCTCATCGGCGACATCGCTGGCTCCCGGGACAAAAGTGACCTTACGTCTTAAAGGAGCGGTTCTGGACAAGAAGGCCTCGACGCTTTCCGTCTCTCCGGAAATGATCGCGGAAAAGGAAGACGGCGCCTCTCCTGCACCTGAAAACGCCACTGTCTCGCAGCTCTCTTCTCTTGAATATCATCTCGTAGAGGTCAAAAATATTCAGGCCACAGAGTCATTCATCGGAAAGACGTTCTCCGGTGAGGTGCTGATGGAAAACGCCGATAAGGAGACATTTGGTCTGAATATCTATCCTTCGGCGTCGTTTGCCGGCGGAGTCATTCCGGAGAACAGCGGATCTGTCAAGGGAATTGTCATCGGAGACAGGATCTGTCCGAGGACGGCGGAGGACATCAACCTTGTTCTTGACAGGATTGGAAGCGGAGGGGTGAAACTCTTCAAACCGGTTTTCTGTACTTATGATTTCACCAGTGGCTCGACCACGCCTCAGATAAAGAACGCGTCCGTCAGTGGTCAGACAGTCTCATTCACCAACGGAGGACGCATCGAAAGGATCGGAGGCGCTGAAGGTGAGATGGCTTTCGCCCAGGGCAAGACATCGACTCCGTATAATGTCTATCTTTATTCGACAGGATGGAATGTCGATGACACTTACTGGAGGCTGAGCTGTCCTGCCGCCGAGGACATTTCGGGAAAGGTTGCTGTGACATTCTCCTTGAACAGTTCCGCCAAGGAGGTGCAGCAGGTATGGAACATTTTCTGGAGCAACGATGGAGAGTCTTGGACTCCAACGGAATATACATGGAACAAGGTCAACAACACCGATGTCCTTGCGACCGAAGCAAAAAACACGTTCAAGGCCCAGAGCACGACATCGAACGGCATCACAAGGACTGAGTTCACGGTGCCTTCCGGGAAGAAAATCTCCGCCGGAAAGAACCTTTATATCAAGATTGTGCCGACCACGACATTGACATCCGCCGCCACGAAAGTCCAACTCGGATTCGGATTCTATGTGGCACCGGGCGATGTCTTGAATATGGACAGGCCGGCCGACGCTTTGATATTCAATAATTTCTCGGAATGTACGGCAGGAACGGACTATATGCTTGGCTCGGAAGTGCGGTACTTTGGAAACGTGACCACTCCCGCATATTCAAAAGATGGTTGGACAGTGGTGTCGGGCTTCAGCAGGACTGGCTATTCGATGTTCGGGACCGCTTCTTCAGGGAATCATGGTGTCACGACTCCTGAAATCGGAGGGCTCAATGGTAAGTCTGATGTGACTGTCTCTTTCAAATGCTGCCTGTACATGCCTTCGAGCTATGTTGGGGCCAAGGATGACATCTGCGTCAAGGTCGCCGCCGGGGAAGGCTCTGTCGGCGAGCTTGTCTGGGACAGCGCTCCGGAGAGTGACTATTACGGATGGCACACGGCCACCGTGAAGATTTCCGGAGTTTCTTCCGCCACGAGGATATTCATAGGCGCGGGAGCCGGGAAATCCGAAGGTGACCGCAGGTTCTTCCTTGATGACATAGTCGTTAAATAATTGATTATATGATTATAAAACTTCTGGGTTATTTTGCTGTAGGTCTGCTGGCCCTGACTTCGTGTTCAGGGTCGGCGGATCCTGATGACGGCCCCGGCTCCAACGAGCCTTACTACATCAACATCATGCAGTTCAACATCAGGTATGTGAACAGCGGCGACACCGGTGACAATCACTGGACGGTGCGCAAGAATGCCGTGAAGGCTCTTGTGGATGATCTCAGCCCTGATGTCATTGGTCTCAATGAAGCGAGGTCCACACAGAGGACCGACTTGAAGACTCTTTTGCCGCAGTACACCTTGCTTGTGGTTCCGAACACAGGGACATCGTCAGGGGGCAACGTGAATATGATGTACCTGACTGACAAGTTCAAGTTGCTGGCGTCCAAGTCATTCTACCTCAGCGCGACACCGAATGTGCAGTCGTTCACGTGGGACAGCACTCAGAAGCAGTACCATGTCTGTCTGTGGGCGCACCTTGAGGACAAGGAGACGGGAAAGGCATTCTATGCGTTCGCAACGCATTACAACCTCGGATCGTCCGATTTGGATGTCATCGCGAAGACCAATTCCACGAACCTTATCCTCTCCAAGATTGATGAGATTGTCGGGAATGACACCTCCGCCCCTGTGTTTGTGCTGGGTGACATGAACGCCTCCATCGAGTCCAACGACGCTCGTTCCATCAGCCTGAGGCCGTATCTTGAGAATGGATTCAAGAATGCCAGAGTCTCGGCGTTGAGCACCGACAACGTTGTCAGCTATAACGGATTCTCGGACAAGGAGCGAGATCAGAAGAGCAATATAGACTTTATTTTTTACAAGAATGTGACCGGCATGGCATTCAAGACCGTGACCCAGTCGTACAATGGCGTAAAATACGCTTCCGATCATTGGCCGGTGACACTTAACGCGATGACATTCTGATGAATAGATTATTTACTTTGACAATGGCCGCGCTTATGTGTCTATTGTGTGCGTGCGACCGGAACGGATTGAGTTTCAGGGCTCAGGATGCTGTGGTCTCGCCGGGAGTCCGTTATGTGCTTACCGTCGAGTCCCTTGACAGCGCCCGTAATGAGATCAAGGTGTCAGACTGTTCGGAGATCCCTGGGATGGCTGTGGACATAAAATGGAGCAGGGAAGGGAAAAACCTTGTGGCTCATGCTTTTGTACGCAACGACAATCCGGGCTATGTCATAAAGAGCCTTGAAGGACCGTTTGTGGACGGATTGGATTTCAGACTTGAGGACTACCATCTGCTCATGCCTTTCGGGATGGGCGAGATGTACAGGAAATGTCCGTCCGAAAAGGATGAGAAGCAACCGATGGACCGTGATACCCAGTGGAAAGAGAAAGACGGAAATTTCATTCTTTCCGCCGGCTACCCGTCAAGGAATATGTCCATGCAGTGGTGCGCGTTCTCTTCCGAGGGGCGCGGACTGTACATCGCGAGCCATGACCCTTTGAGGAAGGCCAAATTTTTCAATGTGTACTACTCCCCGGCTGACAGCACATTCTCTGTCTCCCTCAGGCATCTTTTCACTTGCTTTCCTGGACAGGAATATGAGGTGCCGGAAATGAGATTGGAGGAATATTCCGGAAGCTGGCACAAGGCTGCCGACCTCTACAAGTCCTGGTTCGACACATGCATTGAATATGCCCGCCAGCCTCAATGGCTCAGAGACTGCTCCGGCTGGCTCCTGGCCATCACGAAGCAGCAGAATGAGGAGATTCTTTGGAAATATGACGAATTCGCCGGCGCTCTGGGGGATGCCGCGGAGGAAAGGGGACTGGACATCGTAGGCCTTTTCGGCTGGGCTCATGGAGGGCACGACAGGTTCTATCCGGACTATTATCCTGATCCTGAGCGAGGTGGCGAGGAGTCTCTCCGCGAGGCCGTGAAAGGCATTCATGCCAGGGGACTGCGGACGATAATGTACGTGAACGGCCAGCTCATCGACCAGAACGGCACTCAATTCTGGCCGGACACCGGAAAGTTCATCACGATGACCCGCAAGGACGGCTCGTTGGTCAGCGAAACGTGGCACAAATACTATGACGCTCCTGCAAGGACTCACGGAAGGGCATGCTTCGGTTGTGACGTGTGGCGAAAGAGAATGCTCTCTTTGGCCAGACAAGCCCATGACTATGGCGCTGACGGCATCATCTATGACCAGCTTGCCACAAGGTCTCCGATGTTCTGTTATTCTCCGGACCACGGCCATCCCGTTCCGGCTGTTGTCGTTGAGCAGGACAGGCTTGACTTTATCACAGAGATAAGGAATGCGATGTCGGCCATAGATCCCGAGTTTGTGGTGATGACCGAAGGTGTGGCCGATTATGAGCTGGGGTGCATCAACATATTCCATGGCTGCTCGTTCGATGTCTATCCGCCGGACCAGAAGGCGATGGAAGACCGGATGACCGGCCGTTCAGGAGCCACATGGTTCCCGGAGATGCTTGAATATACTTTCCCGGATCTTCTGATGACAGTCCGCAATCCGGCTCCCGTGACGAGCCGCAACATGAGCAACTTCACTTTGGTCAGCCACTTGAAGAACGAGATTGAGTGCCGTTACCTTGCGGATGTCCGGTATCTCAAGGAGAACAGAATCCCTGAGATCGAGGACTACTCCAATGTCACCACAAAGCCTGACCTTGCTCTTGTCCGCTCTCAGGATCCGGTGGCGATGAGGGACTATCAGAAGAAACTTGCCGATTTCCAGGATTCACATAAGGCACTGCTGAAGACCGGCCGGTTCATGGATGTTCAGGGCTTTGATTTCGAGGCCTCCCATTCTTTGAGTATGGCCAAATCTTTTGTCTCCGGCAGGAAGACCGGCGTTGTGGTCTGGAATATTTCCGAGGACACTCCTTTGGAGTTCAAGGTTTCTGTCCCGGCCAGGAAGTTGGTTTTGGCTCAATCGCCGGAAGACACCGCTCTGTCATCCACGTCTGACGGGCATGTTTTGGCACCTCAAAGCATCGCCCTCCTTGTGTTTGAATAGTCTTATTTTGAAAATTATCTGAAAAACGAAGAAGCCGACCGATGAAATGGCCGGCTTCTCTGTTTATAGTCTTTTTATTATCTCTTTGAGGTGACGTCAGCCTCGTACTTCTCCACGGAAGCGATGAAGTCCTGGCCTACAGGAACACCGTTCTTGAGGTTGAAGTAGTCGTAAACGGCTCCGAACGGAAGTGACTTGGCCTCTTCCAGAAGGGCGAGACGCTGGAAGTACTTGCCGTTGTCCTCGTACTTGCGGAGGGTCTCAAGCGGCTCAAGGAAGGCCTGAAGCATACACTTCTGGGTCGAGCGGGTGCCGATGATGTAGGCTCCGATGCGGTTGATCGATGCGTCGAAGTAGTCAAGACCGATGTGTGTGCGGTCGAGGGCACCTGCGCGGACAACCTCCTTGAACAGGTCGAGGGTCTGGTCGTTCATCGTGACAACGTGGTCGGAATCCCAACGTACAGGACGGCTGGTGTGGAGCATCAGCTCAGGCACGAAGAGAAGGAGGGAAGCGACCATATCGCTGATGTTCTCGGTCTGCTCGTAGTGGCCTGTGTCAAGGGTGTACATAAGCTTGCGGGTCGAGCAGTAGCCGGTCACGAAGTCGTGTGAGCCGACGGTGTAGCTCTCAAGGCCGATTCCGAAGAGCTTAGCCTCAAGGCAGGTCTTCATTCCCGGCAGGTCCTCGGCGAGAATCTCGTCCAGAGACTGCGCCATAATCTCGCGGTAGCGGAGACGCTCCACGGTCTGGTCCTTCGATCCGTCGTGAACCCAGATGTTCATGATACAAGGGTCGCCCTGGAACTTGCCCATCGCATCGGCCACCCTGCGGCAACGCTTTGTGTGCTCGATCCAGAAGTCACGGATGGACTTGTCCGGGTTGGCGAGTGAGAGGTCACCGCTCTTAGGATGCGAGAAGGATGTGGAGTTGAAGTCGAGCTTCATCCCGTTCTCCTTACCCCATTCCATCCAGCTCTGGAAGTGAGCCGGCTCAACCTCGTCACGGTCAATGTGCTTGCCCTGGAAATCACCGTATATCTCGTGCAGGTTCAGACGCTGTGTTCCACCGAGGAGGCTCTTCACGAACTTGATGTCGCTGCGGAGCTCGTCGATGTTGCGGGCGCGGCCAGGGTAGTTGCCGGTCGCCTGGATTCCGCCTGTGAGGGCGGTGTCGTTCTCGAAGCCCATCACGTCGTCAGCCTGCCAGCACTGGAGGGAGATCGGGGTCTTCTCAAGAAGCTCTATCGCTTTGTCTGTGTCCACGCCGATGGCGGCGTAACGCTCTTTGGCCATCTCATAGGCCTTGGTTATCAGATTCTCGTTCATATTGTTTTTAGTTTATGATTTGTTATATTCTCAAAATTGATTCCGGAACAGTCCGCTCTTTGTCGTTGAGGACTAACTCCTTGGCTCGTAGGTGATTGTCTGGATGGAGTTTTCGATGATGCGGCGCATATCCCAACGGTCTCCCACAAGGCCGGCCACCTTGGCCTGGAGCATAATGTTGCCGATCGCCGTGCCCTCCATCGGACCTGCGATGACAGGGATTCCGAGTGTGTCGGCCGTCAGCTGGCACATAAGTTTGTTGGCCGATCCGCCACCGATCACGTGGAGTTTCTCGATCTTGAATGACGCGAATCCCTGAAGCATCCCGATGACTTCCTTGTACCTCTTGGTGAGGCTGTGATAGATGCAGCTGATCATCTCACCATCATTCTCCGGAACCCTCTGGCCTGACTCCTGAAGGGCCGCCTTGATCTCGGCGTACATATCCTTCGGAGCGGCGAAACGTGGATCGTCCGGGTTGATCGTGGACGGGAAGTCGATGGCCTCGCGGGCCATAGCCTCCATCTGGGCGTATGAATATTCCCGGCCTTCCGCCTCCCAGGTCTTGCGGCTCTGCTCCAGCAGCCACATTCCCGTGATATTCTTGAGGAATCTGGTCGTGCCTTCTATTCCACCCTCGTTCGTGAGGTTATATTCATAAGACTTTTCATCGATGATCGGGGTCTTGGACTCGATGCCCATCAGGCTCCAGGTGCCGCTGCTGAGGTAGGCGAAGTTCTCGCCGGACGCAGGTACGGCGGCGATGGCTGAGGCTGTGTCGTGTCCGGCTACGGCGATCACAGGAACCGCCTCCATTCCGGTCTCCTCGCAAAGTTCCTTTTTGAGCACACCGACCTTAGTACCCGGCTGGGTGATGTCAAGCAGTAGGGAAGGGTTGATTCCGAGACGCTCAAGCAGGTCTCTCTGGAAGTCCCTTGTGCGCGGGTTGATGAGGCCCGATGTGGACGCGTCGGTATATTCGCAGACCATCTTTCCGGTCAGCATATACGCCAGCAGGTCAGGCATAAAGAGGATCTTGTCGGTCTGAGGCAGCCTTGAACCGGCTTCCTTGCTTTGCGCGTAGAGCTGGAAGATGGTGTTGAAGTTCATTATCTGGACTCCGGTGACGGAGTAGAGCTCCTCGCGGGGGATGATTTCAAAGACCTCCTCAGGGATTCCGTCGGTGTAAGGATCCCTGTAAGCCCTTGGCATTCCGATGATTCCGCCGTCCTTGCCGATGTGGCCGAAATCCACGCCCCAGGTGTCGATACCGATCGATTCGATCTTCACGCCCATTCCGGCGACCTTTTTCAGAGCCGCTTTGAAGTGGTCGAAGAGGGAATTGATGTCCCAGTAATATTTCCCGTCTATCTCCTTGACGGCGTTCGGGAATCTATAGACTTCCTCTGAGGTAAGCTTATCGTTTTCGACAGTTCCGATGATGGCTCTGCCGCTCGTGGCTCCGAGATCAAATGCTAGAAATTTCATAAATTACGTGGCTTTTTTGTGCTTTACAAATTTTGTTTTTTTTCGCTGTTTTACCGCTGAATATTTTGATATTATAACTTGGAAATTTGATTGGGAATTATTTTTTGCTATATTTGTGACGCACAATTAGTAACAAAAGGTCTGCAAACTATGGCTTCGGTTCATCTCAAATATTTGGCGGTTAATCCTGTTGACCTCAAGTGGGGGACTGCCGTCAACTCGGTGGGTTTTCAGGAGATCGCTCCCGGAATGGACTATCCGCCTCGCAACCATCCGTCGCGCTATGTGTTTTCCGTCGCCAGCGGAAGGATTCTCCAGGAATATCAGCTCCTTTACATAACAGAAGGCAAGGGCCGGTTTTCCTGCGAGACCTTGGGACGGTCGAAGTCAATCCCGGTCAAAGGCGGGATGATGTTCCTGCTTTTCCCGGGCGAGTGGCATTCCTACTATCCTGACAAATCGACGGGGTGGAAGGAATATTGGATCGGCTTCAACGGGGAGTTCATCGACAATCTGATCAGGCAGGGCTTTTTCTCGAAGGACAGACCGCTGTTCAAGGTGAATATCCACGTGGACATAGTGAACCTCTACACTTCCGCGATCAACGCCGCCGTGGCTCAGGAGTCTGGTTTCCAGCAGGTTCTGGCCGGCATAGTGGACCGACTGCTCAGCCTCGCGTATTTCTACGACAGGAACTCGCAGTTCCAGGAGTCGGACACGGCGAACAAGATCAGTCAGGCGAAGGTGATGATCCACAGCCATTATATGACGATCTCTCCGGAGGAGGTGGCGGCGAAGCTGTGCCTGAGCTATTCCTCTTTCCGCAAGACTTTCAAGGAATATACCGGGTTCTCGCCGGCGAGGTTCATCAACGAGGTGCGGATGAGCAAGGCCAAGGAGCTGCTGACCAACACGACGATGAGCATCAAGGAGGTGGCCTACAATGTTGGCTACAACAATCACGACTATTTCTTCACCGCCTTCCGCCATATGACCGGCCAGACCCCCGCTGAATATCGCAACGCCACCCAGGTCGCCAAGTTGTAGGCTTTCAGTCGTTGATCTTGTGGTTGGTCACTATCTGTTTCCTATGATTCGTACCGGGCCGAGGAGGCCGGAAGGGAGGAGTTTGTCGGTGGACTTGTAGAAGCGGCGGATGGCGGTGACGGGGTGTTTCTCGCCTGGTTGCACATCGCCGATCATACGGTTGCGCCAGACGTTGGTGATCTTGATTTCCAATAGGTTGTCTCCTTCTTTGAGAAGCGGCTTGATGTCGGCGGTTCTGAACGGGGCCTTCCAGAGGACGCCGGCTGGGGTGCCGTTGATGGAAAGGTCTGCGATGTTCTTCACGACTCCAAGATCTATGAATATCCTTGCGCTGGTGGCCAGCTGGGTGGAGTCGATAGTCACCGTGGTCTTGTAGATGGCGGTGCCGGAGAAGTATTTCACGATCGGGTTCTCCTTCCTGGTCCAGGACACCAGTTCTGGGAACTCCTCGTCGGCGGTGCCGCCGTTCTTCTGGTCGAAATGCACCTGCCAGGTCGAGGTGACGGTCTGGATTGTGGTCGCTTCGACAGGCTCAGCGACCGAATTTTGCTGGTCTCTGAGAGATATTCCTTGGTCACTGAGCTTGCGTTGTGCTGAGCTTGCCGAAGTATCGAAGTGGCCGGCACTCACCAGCGAATCAACCGGGTGTACCTCAGTAGAGTCCGATGTGCAAATCATAGTTGTGTCTGTCGTATTGACAAACACAGTGTCGATGGTCACCTTGATCTGCGGCCTGTTTGACAGCACGACGAACCTTGCGTCGGCGGAGAGCAGCGGAAGCGATACGGTCGAACGGCCGTTGCCGAACTTGACATCGGCGTCCGTGACATCCCCATTCTCAGGATTGAATATGGCCGCGAACTTACCGCCGTCCCGGAAACTGAGTTCTACATTGGAATCCTTTCCGGAGAAGTTTCTCACCCAGTAGATCTGTGTGCTGTCCGGTAGGGTTCTGTGGACATATTTAAAGTCTCCGTAACTGTCCGGAGCGTTCGCCGGCGCCTCGACAGCATTTTCCTGGTCACTGAGCGACATATTTCGGTCACTGAGCTTTTCGAAGTGACCTGCGGAGCCACCTGTCGCTTTGATGGTTGGTGAGCTATGCCGAACCACAGGCTCCGCGACCGGTGACGTGACCGTGGCCCTGAAATCCGGCTGAATCCCGCTGCGCCTCAAACAGTCTTCAAGCCCTTTGGCAAATACATTCTTCCTGCGCGAATGCCAGATGTCATCCACAATCGAGGCGAAAGCCCTGTCGTCAGCCTTGAGCCCCGCGCAACTCTTCGGCTCCTTGCCGCAGATGATCACCCCAGCGTCGGCGAACTCCTTTATCTTTTTAAGAATATCCAAGGACATCACCTCGCAGTTCCTGTCCAGCCACAGAACCCTGTATCGCGCTCCCGACGGAGCCACGAGTGTCCTGTTCTCAACCTTGATCCCGGACCTGAGCACGGTCGGATTCGCGAAATCGTAGTTATACCCGTCAGGAACCTGCGGCAGACTGCTGAAAGCCTGTCCACCGTAGAGCCCTGTGATATTCAAGTCCTCTCCGTAGTATAGTAATATGTCAGCGACGGAGTTTCCCTGCTGGAGCATCGAGCTGGAGCGGGCAAGGTAGTCGGTCAGTACCCATGCATATTCACCCCACGTCTCGTTTCGGTGCAGCCACTGCCCGTAGCGGAAGAGCTGGAGGCCCGGGAGATATTGGTCGTTCGGCTGCGAGGCGGACTCGTGGATCACGAACCTGTTGACACCTGCGCTGAGCCCCACATCGGCGATATACTTCATATTCTCTGGGCAATATGTGTACGCCCTTCCTTCGTCCCCGTTCACGGAGAAGGATTCCGCAGCCACGAGCCGTTGTCCGTAAATATGTGACACAGAGGCTGATTCCCTGATGTCGCAGATCGCTGACGGCACGGCCGATCCGGTCGGAGTGTTCTCCATCCAGAACGCCGCCATCGGAATCGTGGCCTTGATCTTAGGATCCATTCCGTCTCCGGTGTAGGCACGGCTTGCCTCGTGGGATTCCGTGTAGCGGCCAGCAAGGTCATATTCATTGACTATCTCATTGATTCTGTCGTAGTTCTCGCAGAACAGTTCGCCGAGAGTGCGGCGCCAGTCCCAGAGGAAACGTTCGCTCATCTGGGAACTGCCGATGATCTCGCCCGCGAGCACCGGCAGCCACGGCAGCAGATCGTAGCCCCGGCGCGCCTTGAACTCCTTGGCGAGCTTCGGTGTCCAGGTATATGCCCCGGCCTCGTAGCTGTCAACCAGCAGATATCGGATGCCTTTTTCGCCGAGCATCCCGTCGGCCGCATCCTTATAAAGATCGAGATAGGTTCGGAAATATCTCATCCAGGCGTCCGGATCAAGCTTGTCAACCTCCAGCCCTGTCGCTTCCGGAGAGGCTGGGTGGTTGATCTTTCCGGTGATCGACCATCCGAATCGGTAGATTCTCCAGCGTCCGGCCGGCAGCGAGCATTCCAGTTTTCCGTCCGCGGTCATCTTCCCGGTGAGGTCGATTATGTCCGAGGTCCTGATCGCGTCCTTTGAATACGGTGTGTGGTATTTCCAGAAATCGTGGATGATTCCGAATCCGCCAAGTTCCTGGCTGTGATTGATTTTCATTACCGTGAACAGCTCCAGTGACTCCAGCTTCTCGCCTTTGACCCTGAAAAATCGGGCGCAGGTAGGAGGAACGTTCACCGTCAGGTATGGCAGTACGGTCGGCTCAATGTCGCAGACCTTCCGCCATTTCAACCCATCGTCGCTGCATTCGAGAATATTCCGGCATTCCGGTTTCCCGGTTCTCGGCCTGTCGCCCATAGCCATTGTCTTTAATGTCAGAGACTTGATTGTCTGCGGCTTCCGGAACTCGACGCTGATTGTGGATTCGCTCTTGCTGATCTGCGCTCCGAGCGCGTTCATCGACTTGTCTGAATATGGCAGCCTGACAGCGAGGACGTACAGATCCTTGCCATAAGGCTCTACCTTGATGCGGTCGTTGTCTGTGTGATAGTCTTGGTACGGGCCGACAACATTGTAGAGGTCAGGAAGTTGCACGGAAATCTTGCCTCCTCTGGTGTCGATTGACCTCCATTCGAGTTTCTTTATCGCATCCTCCGGCTTCACCCACGTTCCGCCGGTCGAGCTCCAGCCCGGTGCACTTGCGATAGTGACATCCATATCCAGCGAGTCGGCCAGATTCAGCGCGAACCGGAAAGCGTCTTTCCAACCGTCGCTGAGGTAGGGGAGTTTGACCTTGGCCGCTCTCGGCATATTCACTCCGCCCGCGTCGAACTGGTGGAAGCCGCCGATCCCGTTGCGTTTCATCCATTCGATGTCCTTGCGGATGCCTTCCTTTGAGACGTTCCCGTCCATCCAGTGCCACCAAACCTGCGGCCTCGCGTCTTTCGGCGGTGTCTGAAAAGACTTTACAAGCGCGGATGTGTCCGCCTTTCTGACCAATGAATATGTCTGTGTGGAGTCCGTGTACGGAGTGGCTGACAGGGGGTGTGCCAGCAGAAGTGTCAGTGTCGTGAGTGCTATGCCGATCTTCATATTCCTTATTAATAATATTCAAATATAGGCATCTCTTCCCATTATTTCAAGGTTTTTGGATTTTGGCAGTGTGAAGAATTTGGGACAACCTTTAAAAACTGATGCTTTATGTTTGATTTTTGGCAAAATTGTCAAAATATTCGAAAGAAAAGTCGATTTGGCACTGATAATGCATAAGGAAGGACAAAGAGTTAATTGGTTCTAATAGGATTTTATCTTTCTAATCTATTAGCCTATGGGGACTGTTTATCATACGTTTTATTCATAATTAGGTTTGTATTAAGTGGGAAAGGTCGGGGCTGTGAAGTTCCGGCCTTTTTTGATTTTATCAAAAAAGGCCGGAACTTCGTTCCTTGTTTTCCCCCCCCCAAAGTCACCTTGCGACAGGCACGCTAATAGTTCTTGAGCTTCTTTGTGATGTCGATGTCGTAATAGCTGCCGACGAAATCGTGGAATTCCTTCTTCATTTCCTCCAGGATTTCAGGCTTCTCGGCGGCGATGTCGTTTTGCTGTCCCCTGTCATTTACGACATCGAACAGAACATAGTCAGGAACATTTCCAAGATCCACCTTTTTCGTCTTTCTGTAAGCCGGACCATAGTATGGCGGAATCATAATATAGTCCCCCTTTCTCATCGCCAGGCGGCTCTTCGCCTCCACGATCAGCGATTCACGTCCCTTGCCTTTGCCGAGGAACGCGTTCAGATGATTCTGTGAATCAAGGCTGTCAGGAGTGTCGGCCCCTATCAATGAAGCCAGCGAGGCATAGTAGTCAAGCTGGGACACAAGCTCGTTTGAGACCATCTTGTGGGTATGCCCTTTCCACCATATTATCATCGGCACGTGCGCGCCGCCGTCATAAAGACTGTACTTGCCTCCGCGGAGTTTTCCGTAGGCATCGTGATCGTCCCTGTGCTCGTATGCCTGATCCACATAGCCATCCTGGAGGACAGGGCCATTGTCAGAGGTGAAAATCACAAGCGTGTTGTCGAGGATGCCCTTTTTCTTCAGGTAGTTGATGACCTCTCCGACACACCAGTCGGCCTCCACAACCGCGTCTCCTCTCGGCCCGAGAGCGGTGGCTCCGACAAACCTCTGGTTAGGCGTGCGCGGGACGTGAGGCTGATGAAGTCCATAATAGAGGAAGAACGGCTTGCTTTCGTCACGAGTGTCGATGTAGTTCTTAACCTTGTCCACGAAATAATCCGCCATATCCTCATCCACCCAGAGGGCTTTCTTGCCGCCACGCATATAGCCGATGCGGGGGATTCCGTTTATGATGGCCTCATTGTGATGATGATCCCACATCATCCGTATCATATCCAGATCTTTCTTTCCGTCAGGTTCTCCCGGAAAATTGTGTTCGTAACTTACCTCGATAGGGTCGTTCGGATCCAGATTCAGCACGTTTCCGTTTTCCACATAGACAGTCGGAACCCTGTCATTGGTGGCGGCGATGAGGCAGGAATAGTCAAAGCCTATGTCGTTGGCGCAAGGGCTGATGTGCTTGTTCCAGTCCAGATTGCCGTTGCCCATTCCAAGATGCCATTTGCCGATCGCGCCGGTCTGATAGCCGTTGGCCTGCATCATCTTCGGAATAGTTGGCATTTCCGTGGAGATGATCAATGGAGCGTCCCCGGGAAGGATCTTGGCATTCGTGTTTCTCCACGGGTATGCTCCGGTAAGGAGTCCGTATCGGCTCGGGGTTGATGTCGCCGAGGTCGCGTACGCATTGTTGAACAACACCCCCTCCGCCGCCAGCGAGTCAATGTTCGGTGTCGGGATCGAACCGTATCCGTAAGCGTTCACGTCACCTATTCCCAAGTCATCGGCAATGATGAGCAGAATATTCGGTTTCTGAGGTTCTTGCTTCGCGTCCGCACAGGCACCGGCCACAACCGGAAGCACCGCAAGTCCTATAAGTGATTTCGTTTTCATATAGGATCTTTATTGCATTTTCTCATTAAGAATGAATGAACAAAGGTACAATATTTCGATCGACTTTTGTGGCCTTGCAACACTTTTTAGAGCGTACGATTTCATAAATCATTGATTACAAAACGGTGCCGCGTCACTAATTAACCCTCAATCAGTTGTGAAACGCCGGCCTTCCATTTTGACCACCAGAATTTCACAACATACTAATAATAAACATCTTAACGATCACAGCGCACTTCGGCAGACTCTGCGCCCGGAAGGTCACAACTTGGCGACCTGGGTGGCGTTGCGATATTCAGCGGGGGTCTGGCCGGTCA
>OJAW01000093.1_pt1 | contig 70120 bp, 84 predicted proteins | sample 1589151 | NCBI WGS metagenome assembly OJAW01 (sample SAMN03283290) | human gut metagenome | biome: human-associated habitat; material: feces | host: Homo sapiens | place: Peru | collected 2012
CTCGGATAGTTCTTTTATTTATATTTTCAAAGATGAAAACATATCCGCCAAGAAGACAGTAGACAAGCATATTTGAACAAAAAGGGGCACGACGCTTGCCCAACAGGGGTACGCTGCTTTCTCATCAGGGGCACGCTGCTTGCCCCGGATGGGCAGAATTGCTGTCAGACGTCTGACCAATAAGTTAATGTTGTAACACCATATTTCTGTTGTCGGGATTCTGCCAACGCATGCAATTCCTGCAGTCTGAATTCCTCACATCTGACAATTCCTTTCATCAGCCAACCATCCAGACAATTGGCTGACAATCGGGTGATGGTCAACTGTCTGTTTGTTAGAGTGTTATGGCAAAAAAAACAGATGATCTGACAGTTTTTGAGCATTTCTGGTTATTAGTCAATTTTGGTGGTAACATCTCTTCCATCTCAGTCTGCATAAAGAAGCGAATTCCTCAATTACATATTGCGCCAAAACTACTTCCCTCTACACCACCGGTCTTGCTGATTCGCTTCTGGTGTATTGTTTCGGGGTGATGCCGCAGACGTTGCGGAAGGCGCGGATGAAAGAGGAATAGTCGTTGAAACCGCAACGCAGAGCCACGTCGGTGAGCAGAGAGGTAGGGTCGGCATCGAGCATCATGCAGGCTTTCCTCACCTTGACGCGCTGGATGAATGACGCTGGGGTGAGACCTGTGGTGTCGCTCATCTTGCGGTAGAACTGGCTCGGACTCATACATACTGTTGCCGATATCGAACGCACGTCGGCACATTTGTTCTGTCTTATCATGGCATATATGGCGTCGGTAACCTTGGCTATGAATATGCGGTCCTCGTCTCCTATCGCGTTTTCTTCATTCTTGGCCTCTGTTTCACTGTCGGGGCGTATGTCAGATGCAATCTTGCGTCGCTGTTCCAGCAGCTTGTCCACTCTGATCAGCAGTTCGCTGCTGTTGAAAGGCTTTGTGAGATATGCGTCGGCACCGGCTTCAAGACCGCAGAGCCTGTCTTCGTCGGTAATCTTCGCCGTTACCATCACTATAGGTATATGCGCCACGCTCTCGTCGCCTCTTAGTCTCCGGCACATCTCATATCCGTCCATCACCGGCATCATCACGTCGCTCATGATGATGTCAGGCATTGCGTCCTTCGCCTTGTCCAGTCCCTCCTGCCCGTTCTCGGCATACAGCACGTTATATCTGTCCTCCAGCAGTTCGCCGATATACTGTGCCACGCTCCTGTTGTCTTCCACCACAAGCACGGTGTATTCTTTTCCGCTCTTCTTGTCGGCATTCTGCTTCGTCATGTCTTCAGGCTCCGTGTTCTCCACTATGACAGGTGCTGCCGTCATCTCGAAATGCCGCTTCACGTTGTTCTTTACCGGTATGCAGATATGGAATGTCGTGCCATATCCCACCTTGCTCTCCACCTTGATTTCTCCGCCGAGAGCCTTCACTGCGTACTGCACGATGGGCAGTCCGATGCCGGTGCCGATATATTCCTTTCCGTTTTCCGACTGATAGAAAGGTTCGAAGATATGCTGCAGGGCGTTAGCCTCTATTCCGCTGCCCGTGTCGCAGACGTCGAGATAGAACATGTTGTCGGCACACCATGTGATGACGCTCACCTTGCCCGACTTGGGAGTGAACTTCATGGCGTTTGACAGCAGGTTGTTCATCACCTTGCTTATGTAGTCGGGTATGAAGTCCATTGCCATCTGGTTTTTCTCCACATACTGCAATGCGATTCCTCTGTTTGTGGCATACGGCTTGTATCCCTCCACTATCATTTCCACGTAGGCACACACGTTTCCGTTGGTCCATTCCGGATTGCCGATGTTCGACTTTATCTTCGAAATGTCGAGAATCTGGTTGATGAGCATGAGCAGGTTGCGTCCCTGCTTCTCTATCGTCATCATCTTCTTCCGGCTGTCGTCGTCCAGGTTCTTCTTGTCCTTCGCCATGTCGTGGCTAAGACCGAGGATCAGCGTCAGCGGTGTGCGGAATTCGTGGGTGATGTTGGTGAAGAAGTTCTCCTTCATCTTCATGTATCGTTGCTGCATGGCAAACGATTTTCGTCTTGCCTTCAGTGTGTATGCCATCATCAGCGTGATGCCGAGCAGCAGTATGGCGGCGGCGGCAAGCATCCATTTCTGCATTCTCTGCTCGTTCAGGTGCTGCTCGTTCAGCATCCTGTCCTTCTCCTTCTGCCTCTGGTTCAGGTCGCTGTGCAGCTTTTCGATTTCAAAGAGGTTTCTGGCGTTCATCGTGCTGTCCTCTATGCTCTTCGCCCTGGCGTAGCAGTCGAGTGCCTTCTGGTAGTTGCCGTTGCTCTTGTATAGTTCCGACAGGATCTTCAGTATTCTCGGGTCATATTCCCTTGTGCCGATTTCGTTGGATTGCATTCTAACAGTCTCCAGATATTTCCATGCGCTGTCCGGCTTGTTTGCAGCCACATACGCCTCGGCGAGCGCCGAACAAGGTTGCAGCCAAAGCCATGCGTCGCGGTCGCGGTTTATCGTTCCCATTGATTTTCTGAACAGTTCTATGGCGTTCTCATACCTGTTTTTTTTCATCTCCAGACTTCCAAGATGCATGTAGCAGTATGCCACTCCGGTCCGCGAGTTGCATTTCTTGCTGTGATACATGGCACGGTTGTAGTATATCCGTGCGGAGTCTATCATTCCCCTTTTCTCAAACACCATTCCCAGGTTAGAGCAGTCCACGTTCATTCCCAGGTCGCTGCCCAGCCTCGTCTCTATGGCGAGCGCTCTTCTCAGCATCTCGTCAGCTTTCTGGTAGTGGCCCACGGCCATATACGAGTTTCCGCATCCGTTGTATCCGATAGCCATACACTTCAGATATTTGTATCTCGCCTCCTGTATTGACAGAGAGCTCACCTCCACGGCAGCGAGATGGTTTGACAGGGCATCGTAGTATAGTCCCATTCTGCGGTAGTTCACTCCAAGGTCGTTCAGCGCACTAGCCCTCATCAGCGTGTCGTCGAGTTCTGTGGCGATTTCGAGTTGCTGCTGGTGTGCCGCTATCGCACTGGTGTAGCGGTTGGCGTTCAGGAAGCAGTGACCCAGTTCGGCGTATGCCGCCATCTCCTTGTCGCGCTCTTCCGATTTCTTGTATCTGTTCACGAGTGCAGTCAGCGAGTCGATGTTCTTGCTGCGTATCGCTGAAGTGTCGAGCTGCAGCCGCTGGCTTTCGGTGTATGATTCAGACGCATTGTTTCGCCGTTGGCATGCCGTAAGGCTTAGCATAGCCAACAGTATAGCGAAGAGGTATCGTAGTTGGTCTTTTTTCATAGCTTGATGCTTTTATGTCTGTCGAGGATAGTAGTGTCGTAATATGTACGTCTCTTGTTTGTCTGCAAAAATAGTCATTTTTTCCTAAATAACGACAAAAAGTGGAATAATAAAGTATATGAGTTGATTATTCCGAACAAACCCAGATTTCCGTTTTGAACTTAAAATATCTTAATAACCCGCTTCCTTTTCAATCTTTATTTGTTCTTATGTGTCGAAAAGTGTAATTATCTGGCTGTTTTATGTGTCTAAAAGTGTAATAGTCAGGATTGTTATTGTGCTTTTCCAATGAATTTCTTATATTTGCAGAAGAGTAGGGTAGTCTGCCGCACTCATTGATGAAAAACGAGATTGATGGTCTGCCGGCCATTTGTGACATTATATATTAACCGATAACAAAAACGAAAGAATTATGAAAAGATGCGCATTGTTACTGATGATTTTTGCATTCCTGCAAACCTGTGTGGCTATTTCAGCCGAACCGTTCACCAAGAAGCAATACGAAGAGATGGTGAGACTGTTCAACGACCACCAGCAATCCAACGTCAAGCAACCATTTGACAAGTGGACCACGCTGCCGCTGATAAACAAGCCGGAGGGGCTCGAAGTGGTTTTCCTTGCTTCGGAGAATGAGGCAACGGGAGGCTTTTTCTTCGTGGACAGTACCGACGGCAAGGTGAAGACAATCACGACATACACCTCACCAATGAAGTTCGCTTTCTATTCCATGTCGATAGAGGGCGGCAAGATAGGACTGACGGCGTTGGCAGGAGGACCGTGTGTCTCTTATTGGACATATTCAGTGTTCCCCGACAAGGCGGATTATTATGTCTTCGTGAATGAATGCTACGGAGAAGTTACGGAGGCAACAAGTACTACTACCGACAAGCTCGATCCGGAGATTGCCAAGATTACAGTAAAGCAATTCATGATGGAGCATGACCCGGTGGGGGAGTGGCATAAGCTGCGCCGCTGATGATACAGTAGGTATATAAACTCCAAGCGGCCTAATGAACAATTTGGGATAAAAGTCAAAATCCAAGCAAACCCTAATGACTGATTCGGGCTAAAATCCAAGCAAACTCTAATGACCGATATCCAAGCAAACCCTAATGACCGGTGTCGGATAAAAAACCGCCCCATCGTCGTTGGTCTCCCAACGAGTGACGGGGCGGTTGACAATTCATTAGCGAGTTGTTCAGGAAAATCCTGTATGCGCTATATACATTTATATAATGTGCGACAAGATTTCAGAACCTCACTTTCTAAGAACATGATTTTTGCTTAGATGAGAACATGATTTATGTTTGAAAATATGTAGCTTCTTGTGAGTTGGATTACAGGTTGTTGGCAACTTCAAGTATGCTCTTGATGCACGTTGTGTTGCGGTTGTCTTCCAACCATACCCTACCGTTCTTCTTGTCAAACTTCTTCACGGTAAACTTGTCCTCATAAGAATCTACGTATAAGCCGAACACCTTGTCTCCAGGTTTGAACGAAGGTTTCAGACTGATGAGCTTACAGTCGCTGCGCTTGGCAACGTAGATGTGGTTTGCAAAACCTGAGATGAGCACCTTGTCGTCTGTAAACGAGATAATGTGACCCGCTTTCTTCTGTCCATCCTCTTCGTATGCCACCTGCATGCCAGGAGCCCATTCGCCTTCTTTCAGCACTCTGAATGTGCCGGGCTTAATCTTCTCGTCCTCTTTGAATTTCTTCACCTCTCCGTCCTTTATAGACCAAGACAAATCGAGGTAAGACACTGTAGGAGCCTTAGGGTCAGAGGCGTCGGTCACGATGGCACGCTTCAGACCAGATCCCGACTGCCACCATGTGAGCAGGATGTCGCCCACCTTTGCCGTAGCGTCGCTAGGTATCGGAATTACAAAAGCGTTAGGAATATTGTATTCCCGGCCGATATGTTCCACCTTGGTGCTGCCTACTCCTGGCTCTATCACATCTGCTTTGTAGAACACGTAGGCCCTCTTGTCCATTTCCTTGTCTTCTTTCGTGAATTTTTCATAGCCGGTAGGTACCATCACGTACTGTCCCTTCTCCACGTCCACCTTCACGTCTCTCGGGAAGTCCCATGGCCATGGGTCCACGTTGCCAGCCTTTGCCTTGTCACCTTCATTCACTTCTGTAGAGTCAGCGTCAGGATTCGGTCCGTCCACTTTCTTGTTTCCACAGCTCATTGTCGTCAGAAACGCTCCCGCCAAAAGCGAAGCAATAATGATATTTTTTTTCATAGTCTTGTTGTTTTAAGTTGTTGTTATTGTTTTCTTGGTCACTTCCAGGGGTCTTTGTCTGCCGGAGTTCGTATGTCGGTGAGGGCAATCATCACGTTGGTCACAAACCATCTGCCCGTAGACTCCTTGTATCTCATCGTGATAGGAGCCGGCGAGTCAGCGCCTCCGCTGTGCAGATACACCTTTGCCCATTTGTAGCCGCCGTCCTCGCTGAACGAGTTCTTGTCAGAAGTCACCTTGATGGTGTACGGCATTGTCGGCGTGTAGCTGTTGGCAGGTGTCGCACCGTCGAAGAAGGCGTAAGTGATATAACTCTTGTTGTCCTTCGATTTCAGCAGCCTCCTGTTCACGAGCTCCTTCTGCGACTGCGACCACTGTGTCGGACCGTTCAGGTATTCCAGCATCTCCCATGTGGCGTTGAGGTCGTTGTTGATGTTACACAGAGCAGCCACACACAGGGCAGCCGTCTTGTGAGGAGTGTTGAGCGACGCCTCGGGCAGAGCTTTCATTTCCGCCAGGTTCTTTGGCAGGGCGTTGAAAGTGAAGGTCTCTGTGCGCGGTGTGGTGTCCACTTCTCCCGGTGTGCCGTCGAGGTTCGCTCCCGGGTCGTTTGCCGATGAACCGCCATTGTTTGTTCCGCCTGTGTTTGTTCCGCCTGTGTTCGTTCCGCTGTTAGGCTTGTCAGTGCCGTCATCATCCTTTGAGCATGATGTGAGGTTGAGCGATAGTAAGGCTAATGCCATCAAAAAAAACTTTCTCATAATTGTCAATTCGTTTTTAGTTGTTATGTTGAGCATGTAGTAGGAGCAAGGATCCGTGGGAGTCTTAATGTCAAACTTATATACTATATTTATTCCTAAACTTATGAGTTACTTTCAAGTGTAGAAGTCGGAAAAGTTCGTGTTTCACTTGGTGAATGTCGGACAATAAGGCGCACAAAATATTCGTAAGGTCTTGTAGTTCAATGGATAGAACAATGCTCTCCTAAAGCGTAGATTTGGGTTCGATTCCCAACGGGACTACTGCAAACGCTCAACTTTCTTGTAAGGTTGGGCGTTTTTCTTTCTTATTTTCAGCAAAAAGTGCGTACATTTGCCGAAAATAGTTCTACAAATATTCTACAAAGATATATGGCAACATTCAAGGCAGAAGTGTATGCCCACCAAAAGAAAGCGGATGGCACATACAACATTAAGATAAGAGTTACCCACAAGCAGCGCAAGAAATACCTTGCTACACCTTGGTATGTGGGTAAGGAAGATTTGACACGTTCCCTCAAGCTCAAAAACCAAAGATACATTGACATGGTGGATGATGTTATCAAGCGTTACCGCACGATATGCAACAATGTGGGCGAGGGTTTGGATAACATGACCGTGGAGCAAGTTGTGGAGCTGATAACACGCAAGAAAGAGGAAGAACACTTTGAACTTGACATAGTGGCATACACAAGGTCGTACATTCAGAAACTCTTTGATATGGGACGCACAGGCAATGCCAAAGCCTACCAAGTAGCCATTAACAGCATGGTTAAGTTCGTGGGGCGTGAAAGCGTGGATATAAAGGAAATCACGGTTAAGTTCCTTAATGATTGGATAAAATGGATTGGTGAGCAGCCAGCACGGAAGAACTGCAAGAAAGGCGGTCGGGCGCAAAGCCTGTATCTCGCAGAAGTGAGAGCAATGTATAACAGAGCCAAGAAAGAGTTTAACGATGAAGAGGCGGGCGTGATACTCATTCCTTTCTCGCCTTTCGCAAAGGTGGATATACCGAAAGCACCGCTCACACGCAAACGTGCCTTGACAGTTGAGCAGATGCGAGAGTTTGCACAAGTGCCATACTCCACGATATTGCAACAGGGGTGTAATCGGTTCAACCTCGCAAAAGATGTGTTCCTGTTAAGTTTCTTGCTAATCGGCATGAACGCTGTGGACTTGTACAATGCCACCGACTACAAGGACGGTCGCATAACCTACCAACGTACAAAGACACGGTACAGACGGGCAGACGGTGCGGAAATATCAATCAGAGTTGAGCCAGAGGCACAGGCTTTATTCGACAAGTACAAAGACCCGACAGGGCAGCGTGTGTTCAAGTTCTACAAGCTGTATTCCTCAATGGATAGTTTCAGTGCGGCACTAAACAAGGGATTGAAGAAGATAGGCAATTCACTTGGTATAGACGATTTGGAATTTTACGCAGCACGGCACACTTGGGCAACCATTGCAACCAATGATGCAGAAGTGGATAAGTACACCGTACACACGGCATTAAACCATGTGGACGAAAATATGCGTGTTACAGACATCTATATTCGTAAGTCGTGGGACAGCATAGACAAAGCCAACCGAAAGGTGCAAGACCTTATGAATTGGGATTTGTCGGATGTTACAGAGCCTAAAAAGTTGTGAGTGTGGGAGATATTCACTACCTTTGCATTGCTCTACATCATTAAAGGCGATTTGTCGCAAAACATATCCGTATGGGTGGATTATACCCTTACGGCTCACATATCGGTATCGTACCCCCGTGTTGGAGCGTTAATGCGCCCACTGCCTTGATGGTGTAGAGCAACGGGAAAGGCGATACCGTTTTTTATTGCCTGTATTTTTCTAAATGCTCTACAATGGAAAATAAGAAGATTGATTTGCTGATTGACACCCTCAAGGAGTTGCGGACTGCAAACGAGAGGGTTTCAGAGTTGGAGAAAAAGGTGCTTGACGCTATAAGCACCGTCCAAAATGAGAATGTCGGTGTGCTGCCACTCATGGCAGACTTCACGACAGGTACATTCACCACAAAGGACATAGCCGCAGAGTTGGGCATGACACCGCAAGCTCTTAACAAGGCTCTGGCACAAAAGGGTCTGATTGTGCGCTATGGGGACAAGTGGATTATTACACCTCAATATGCGCCTATGGGTCTTATGTGCGTAAGAGCAGCACCCTATATTGACGGCTCAAACCCGAACAGAAGCAAGGTTAATCTCTTGCTTGAATGGACTAAGACAGGCAAAGACTACATCATTGGATTATTCCGTAAATAAACGTGCATTTTGCCTTGGCAAAAAAAATACTTGCTTGATTTTCAATGAGTTAAGTGTGTGATTTTGCCAAGGCAAAATTTTTTTGCGCCTGTTTTGCCAAGGCAATTTGCCTTAGCAAAATTATTAAAGTATTGATTATCAGTGTTTTATGATTTTTGCCTTAGCAAAAGTATTCTTCAAAAATTTTGCCTTGGCAAAATGCGTATGTTAATACGTTGATTTTCAGATACTTAAAATTTTTGCCAAGGCAAAATCGCTTGTTTTTGTAATTTATACAAATCGTGTAAGTCGTTGATAATCAGCGATATTTGAAAAACACCTCAAATTTTGCCTTGGCAAAAATTTTACTTAATTGATTTTCAATGAGTTACAAAGCCGTTTTGACCGATTTTTCCGTCCCTCGCGCACGCGCATGACGCACACACGCGCGTATATACTCACTCTATATATAAAATATTATTAAGTATAAGTATATGAAATAGGGGGTATGGGGGAAAGAACACGCTAACTTCGATTTTTGCAAAAACACGAAAAAGGGGCGTTCAAGCGAACACCCCTTATCTCTAATCCTCAAACATCTTTCCGACACCCAACATTAGCCATTTGGCATTTACTCCAAAGTCCTTTACCATTGGGTACATCCATGAAACTTGAAACCATCCCCTATCCAAGTCCTTACGGTTGGCTATGAAGTTGCGCCTGTCAATCTCATACAGGCGGCAATAGGTGTTTACACCTCGTATCTTTTTCATCGCTATTATCGCATCAAGTGCGCAATAAAAGCGTTCCATTATCTGCTTGCTTACTGGTGTATTCATTTTTGTTGTTGTCTTGTTGTTAGTATCAGAAATATAGGCAAAGCAATAATGCAACTGATAATGCCATATTTGGAACTGTCAAATGTAAACCAAGTGAGAAACCCCAAGAATAAAGCCCCAAGGATTGAGCCTGTTATAGGTGCGCCTTGTGGCTTGGGTTGTGAATAAGTTGTATTATTGATATTTTTGCCATTCTTCTTATCAATATGCAGACTTCTTAATTTCTCCACAATACCGCTTTCGACATACACAAAATCTTTGCCTTGTGCTTGGTATGACAAAAGGTTGGCAAGTGTGGCTGGTTCTATCACATCACGAAATTGTAGTAACGTGGCTATCTTTACACGTTGTGGTTGATTACTATGTTGCTCCTGTTGCACATGGACTTTTCTCTGTTTGGGTCGTTTGTCATAATTCCCAGATAATTTTTCACGCTTATACAAGCCTGTGCCGGGTATTCCAACATTGCCATACACACCACGCTTGCCAAAGTTTACACTTGCGCCTTTTGTCCCTATGGTTGTAGATATTCCGCTTTTACTGAAATTCAGCCATATTCCGGGCAAGAGTTTTACACGCTTTCTGAAAGACCACCCCATTATGCCATTGCTCTAAGTTGTTCAACATCGGCTTTCAACTCTTGCAGTTCGTCAAAGGGCAAGCCTTTAATTTTTGCGGTTGTAATAGCCTTTTCTAACTCTGTCAGCACCTCTAAACTCCTTTCGGGATTTACTTGGTGTATGGCGATACTCTGTTTGCAAAGTTCAATCACCATTCGATAGTATTCTTTCATATCTTTCTGCTTTAGTCTTTCAATACTTGGGGAACTTGCCAAATATGGTTATCCGACATCTGCAACCGCAGCATTGCCTACCTGTTGGGCAGTTCCCTTTTTGGCAACCTCCAACAATGCCTCCAACTTCCCTATTTGGCGGTTGAGTTCTGCAATCTCCCTGTCTTTGTCGGCAAGCAAGCCGTATGGCGCAATCTGTTTTTCATTCATCATGCGCACAATCATTGAAGAAAAAGCCTCCCCTCCTGCTGTGATGAAGTCAAGGCTATCCTCATTTACTTGGACTTGCTTGTTTGCAGTCTGTTGTGCTACCTCGTTTTCGTCTGCGAGCATATCACATTGACCACCCATAAGCCAATTTTCGTTGAATATGTTGCCATACGCCTTGTTAAAGCGTTGGATAAACTTATCTGTCAAATACTTCACATCGCCTTTCAAGGCTCTTGACAAGCTGGATTCTGTTGCACCCATTTGTTCCGCTATGTCCTGTTGCTTGTGTACCTTGCCGATACTTTTCAAGTAATCTATTGCGGTTGCTATTCTTTTTACTTTAATATCAATCATAATTGTTAATAATTGTTATTATCAAAACTTTTCTTGCTATTATGTTTGCTATAACAAAAATAGTTGCTATCTTTGCACCACAACAAGTTTAATAGTGTTGCAAAGATATAAAATTATGTCTGTAAAACACACTAAATCAGTTAGAAAATGAAGTATAAGAAGAAATCTGTCTTTCGGCAAATGTACGATGCACTGCCAACAGAACGCCCCCAAGCTCCAAAAACAGCATGGGTGAACGAAATAGCAGCGGTGGCAAAGGTACATCCCACAACCGTAAGGTGTTGGCTTGCTGGAACACAGAAGCCAGACGAATTGAGAACTGACATTATCGCTAAACACCTTGGCGTTAGTGCAAAAGAATTGTTCAACTCTTAAAGTAAACGACAATGAAAAGGGACACTTTGGTAAACTTTATCGGTATGTGTGTTTGGGGTGCAATCGCCCTGTGTTGCACGATTACCATGTTTCTAAATTGGGGACACATCATTTTCGCCCTTGCTGGTTGGGCATTTGCTTGGCTTTGTTATGTGGAGAAAGAGTATTGCACCGAAAGCGTAAGAGATTATTTCAAGCGTAAAAGGAGGGCATGATATGGCTATTACGATGGAGTTGTACGAATTGAAAAACATCTGTAAGGAAATGGCGGCTTTGGGTGCTGCCACGATAGTACAGAGCAACGCACCAAGCAAAGACTTGGTTTCGCAGCGTGAGGCATATCGCCTGTTTCAAGAAATGCGAGTGAGGCGGTGGGTTGAGCAAGGTCTTATAACTCCACAACGTAACGGTGCTGCCCCCAACTCAAAGCGTTTCTATTCAATGGCAGAGTTGCAATCGCTCAACAATGCGGAAACACTAAAGACAATCATTAACAGATAAAAGAACTATGAAGAAGATTAGCGAATTTATTTCTGCCTATCTGAAAGGCAGAAAGGAACGCAAAGCCGAACAGCAGAAAGCGGTGATGCAAAGCGAGTCCTTGAAAGTTGTGCAAGTAATGGAGTTTCAGAACCAACTCTATATTTGCTACAACAACATTCCACTGATTGATATTCGCTATGTGGAGAATGTGCAATCGGTGCTGAATGACGCACGGACAATCAGAGAAAAGTATATCGAAAGTAACAATATTAAATTTGGCGTACAATGAAAAAGATAATTTTGAAATCGCTTGCCCTTGTGAACTTTAAGGGTGTCCGTGATTTTAGCATTGCTTTCAATGACGGCATTACTACCGTGTGCGGAGATAATGGCACAGGCAAAACAACGCTCTATGATGCGTATTTATGGCTTTTATTCGGCAAGGACAGCACAGGCAGAAGTGACGGTGCTAATGGTTTCAACGTAAAGACCACAGGCGAAGATGGAAAACCAATCTACCGCTTGGAACATTCAGTTACAGCCGTGCTTGAAGTGGACGAAAAGGAAATCAAACTGCAACGCTCACTGGTTGAGAAATGGCAGAAAGTGAACGGGACAACAGAGGAAGTGATGAAAGACGAAACACAGTATTTCATCAACGATGTGCGCACAGGTACAAAGAAAGAGTATCAAGCCGAAATATCGGAGATTATACCCGAAGATGTGTTCCGCATGATAACCAACCCTTACTACTTTACATCATTGGGTGCTGAAACTCAAAAAGATATGTTGCTTGAAATGGTTGGCAACATTGATGATGAAGAAGTGGCGGCTACTGACCCCGATTTTCTTGCATTGCTTGACCAAATCAACGGCACAAGCCTCGCTAAGTGGGCAAGGGAGATTGCGGCTAAAAAAAGGGCTTGCAATGATGCACTTGCTACCATTCCCGCAAGTATCGAAACGGCACAGAAACTTATGCCAGAGAGCGAGAATTGGACAGTGCTTGAAAAGCAGTTGAAAGAAGTGCAAGACCGTGTTAAGGAAATTGACGCACAGATTGCCGACAAATCCGCTCTGAACGATGAGGCATATAAGCGCAAGATGGCACTTATGAAACAACAGGCTGACAAGCGTATAAAACTGCAAGACCGTGAGAATACTATCCGCATGGAAGCCAACGCAGCGCACAACAAGGCACTTTCCGACATTCAGCAAATGGAAAACGAGTTGTCAATCAATCAGAAGAACTTGGATAGCTACCGCAACGACAAAATGAACGTGGACGGCAAGATTGATGAACTCAACGGCAAACTGGTAAAAATGCGTGAGCAGTTCAAGACTGTTGCAAAAGAGCAGTTCCCAGAGCCGAGCGGTGATGTGCTTGTTTGTCCGACTTGTGGCGAGCCTTACAAGGGCGAGAACTTGGAAAATGCCATTGCAAAGTTGCGTGGAAACTTTGAACAGAGCAAATCCAAGCGACAGAAAGACATTCAGACCAAGGGCAAGCAATACAAAGCCGAATACGACAGAGCCGTGGAGCAGCAGACCAAACTAACTGGTCTTATTGCCAAACTTGAAGATGATGCACTTGAAATAAAGGGCAATATCACAATCAAGAAAAACAACATCCCTGTTGCTGGCAACGCTGACGAGGCTATTGCCAATGATAAAGAGTGCATAGGGTTACGCAATGACATAGCAGAAATCGCCAATCAGTTGCAAGTTGAGGTGCCTCAAGCCGATGTGTCGGAACTGCAAAGCGAGAAAGCCGACAGCAACGCTGCCATTGCCGATATTAACAAGCGACTTGGCAAACGTGCGATGATTGAGCGAGTGAACAAAGAGATTGCCGACCTTGAAGAAAAGCGTATAGCCAACAACCAAGCCAAGGCAGACTTGGAGAAATGGGAAGATGTGTATTTGCGCTTTCAGAAAGCCAAGGATGAAGTTCTCATGCAACGCATCAACGGCTTGTTCAATGTCGTTTCGTTCTCATTCGTTAAGGAACAGAAGAACGGAGGCGAGAAAGTAACTTGCTATTGCATGGTGAACGGTGTGCCTTATGCTGATGTCAATGCCTGTGGCAAGGTAAACGCTGGCTTGGATATAATCAACGCTATATGTGCCACAAAAGGCATATCAGCACCCATATTCATAGACAATAGGGAGAGTTTCAACCAGATAATCCCTACAATCTCGCAAATCGTGAACTTGAAAGTGAGCAACGATAAATCACTAACCATAAAATAACATCTGATATGGACGAACAAAAATCAATGACAACACAGCAACAGGGCGGTGTTGTGGCAAAGCCTAAGAATTTGGATGTGCTGAAACGTGTGCTTTCCGCTGATTCCGTCATGGCACAGTTCAAGAACGCACTTAGCAAGAACGCATCTACATTCGTGGCTTCGCTCATAGACTTGTACAGTTCTGACAGCAAACTGCAATTGTGCGACCCTAACCAAGTTGTGAAAGAGGCACTGAAAGCAGCAGTTTTACACTTGCCTATCAACAAGGCTTTGGGACAGGCTTTCATCATTCCGTTCTACAACACGGTGACGGATGCAAAGGGTAACAAGGTAAAGAAGTACGAGCCAGTGTTTCAGATAGGCTACAAAGGCTTGTATCAGCTTGCAATGCGTACAGGCAAGTATGCTATCATTAACGCTGATGTGGTGTATGAGGGCGAGTTACAGCGCACAAGCAAGCTGACGGGTGAAATTGATGTTGAGGGACGCAAGGTGTCAGAAAAGGTTGTTGGCTATTTCGCCTACATTCAGTTGGTGGATGGCTATCACAAGGCACTCTATATGTCCGTTGAGGATATGGCGGCACACGCCAAGCGTTACTCCAAGGCTATTGCTTTCAACAGAAGTGTTACGATAGAAACATTGCTCAATCTCGCCAAGCTGCCCGTCAATGCCGACAGTACACAAGTAGGCTGGCAAGGTAACTTTCACGCAATGGCAATCAAGACCGTGTTACGCAATCTGTTGGGCAAATATGGCTACCTCACGGTGTCACTCCAAGAGGGTATTGCATCCGACACACAAGGCGATACAGACGAAAAGGTTATTATCGCTGACGCACAGGCAATCGAAGTCGTAGATGATGCAAACGTAGAGTATGAGGATGTAACCAATGGTGCGCTACCTCAAAGCGAGCCACAACACGAAACAGAGCCAGACCCCGGCTTTTGATTAACCAAGTGAAGTATGGAGTTGAAAGTGTTAGGTTCAAGCAGCAACGGTAATTGTTACATTCTTGACAACGGCAAAGAGGCTTTGATACTTGAGGCTGGTGTCCGTTTCCAAGAAGTGAAAAAGGCTTTGGGGTACAATCTCCGAAAAGTCGTAGGCTGTCTTATAACCCACAGGCACAACGACCACGCCAAGTATATAAAGGCAATGGTGGATAATGGCTTTCACACGTTGGCATTGGCTGATGTTTGGGAAAACAAAGGCGTATGGGGTTCACGCTCTGTTGCCATTGTTCCCAAACACGGCTACAAACTTGGGCGGTTCAAGGTGTTGCCGTTCAACGCTTGCCACGATGTGCCTTGTGTCGGTTATCTCATAGAACACCCCGAATGTGGGCGAATAATGTTTCTCACTGACAGTTGCGAATGTCTTAGCCTGTTTCCAAGGCTTAACCACGTTCTGATTGAGTGCAACTATTCAATGCCAAAGCTCATTGAGGCTGTCAATGCTGGAGTAACGCCCAAAAGCCAAATAGACCGCTTGCCAAACTCGCACATGGAACTGCAAACGTGCAAGGCGGTACTCTCTGAATTAGACCTTGCCAACGTGTACAACATAGTGCTTTTGCACTTGTCAGACCACAACAGCGACAGGTTGAAATTTGTATCTGAAATCGAAAGGCAGACAGGCAAAGCCGTGTATGCTGCCACTCCAAATATGGATATTGACATTACAAAGTTCTGATATGGCAAAGGTCTTGGTTGAAAAACGAAAAGGATTGTTCACGTTGCAACCGCTCTACGAATGGTTTAGGCAAGTGTGTGACGGAATGTATAGGATTGAGGTTAAGCGGATGCGCAAGCCACGCTCAAACGACCAAAACGGATGGCTGTGGGGTTGCATATACCCCATGCTGCTTGATGCACTCTTGGAGGCTGGTTGGGAGTTTGTGAGTGTTGAGCAAGTACACGAATACTTCAAGAATATGCTTGCCAAGGACAGTGTGGTAAACAGGCATACAGGCGAGATTGTGGAGTTTCCGACATCAACTGCAACAATGGACACGCTGACATTCTCCACCTATTGCGAGAAACTGCGTGAGTATGGGCGTGAATACCTTGGAATTGAAATACCCGACCCCGATAAATATTGGAGAACAAGCGATGATACAAGTACCTAACAACGTGGTTACTGACTTGGTAAGGCACATTCCGATGATTTTAGAGTTGTTGCCCAAGGACACAAGTACAAGGGTGTACAACGCAATGAGAATAACAAGAAAGAACATTCAGAAACTTAAAAGATTAAGCGATGAACAACGAAAGCAAAAAGATTGAGGTGAGCGAAAGCAACCTTAAAGCTGCCTTTGAAGTGGCAGACGAAAGCACAAAGAAAGTGCTTGTGGCTCTGTTTGGCAATATAGAGCCGACAGACGATAATAAGCCAAGCCTTAAAGATTACAAGACTATCCGAACCTATGAGGATGCTTGCAAGGCTTTGGGCGAAAGCGTAGATGAAGAAACGCTTAAAAAGGCTGGTGTGCCAAAGCACATAATCGCCCAAATGAAATTGGAGCTGATTTGCAAGGCTCTTTGGGGTGGTGAGGTTAAGGTATATCCCGACCCCGATGGAAACCGCATTTACTGGTATCCTTGGTTTGCACTTTACAACCAAAGTGAGATTGACGGTATGAGAGATAAAGAAAGGGGTTGCCTCCTGTCTGCTAATGCGGCTTATGGTGCGTCTGCGGGTTTCGGTTATCTGGGTGCGCATCATCGTTCCTCGTACTCGTCTGCGGACAGTGGCTTCCGCTTGTGCCTTGACACAGAAGAAAAGGCTGAATACTTTGGCAAACAGTTCTTGGAGCTGTGGGCGGAGGCAATAGCTTTCAATTTCTCTGTGGGTGAACGCTTGAAGTAAGTTTAACCAAAACAAGATAAGTTATGCAAGATTTAATGTTTGCTGATGAACCCGTAGAGAAAAGGGAACAGCTATTGCGTGACAACTGCGACCAAATTGTGGAACGTAGCTACACACGCAAGTTTGAACAGCACGAAGTGAACGCAAGGCGTGAAGAACTTGAAAACGTGTCTATCCAAGTGGCAGAGCTTGAAGATAAACTCGCTGAAATCAGAGCCGACTACAAGGGACGCATAAAGCCGTTGCTTGAAAGACGAGGCTTAATCCTTGATGAACTCAAAGCAAGAGGCGAGTATGTAAAGGGCGATTGTTTCAAGTTCGTAGATGTGGACGAGGGAAAGACTGCATTTTATTCGCCAGAGGGTTACAAGTTGGAGGAAAGACCGATTACCCCCGAAGAAAGACAGCGTACCGTTATGCAATTCGTGCGTAGAACAGGAACAGAAGATTAAGTTATTCACCAAGTAAAACAACAAAACAATGGAGCAAAACAATGAAAAGATTGCCGTTAATATCGGCAACTACACAGGCGAAAAGCCTATCGAAGTAATACTGCGTGAGGGTGTTGCACCCAAAGTTCAGCAGTTGGAGTTGAAAGAACCCGAAAGTATCAACGTGACAGGCGTACTCTCCACGCCTCTTGACTGGCTCACAAAGCGAATTGACACTATCGAACAGAAGAAAGCCAATATCGTAGTGAACCGTGAGAAAATGACAATCACGCTCACAATCAACGAAAGCGATTACTACACTAAGTCCACGTTTGTAGGCAAGGCTGCCTATTCGGAAATCTTTGAGAAATTCCACATCAACGATGAAAAGATGGGTTGGATTCCCGCAAAGTTGGGTCAGTTCTTGCGCCTTAACCGTGCCGTATTCGCTGACAAGAGCGAGAACATGAAACTTGTATCTGCCCTCAAGAACTTCACTGCAAATGCGAAGTCGGAGATTGAGAAGCAGCGTGACCCGTCTGGAAGTCGTGCCGATGTGTACCGTACACAGGTGGAAAGCAATCTGCCCAAGAGTTTCACGGTGAACCTCTCCATTTTCAAGGGTACGGAGAAAACGCCTATTGAGGTGGAGTTTGACCATTACCTTACAGACGGTGATGTGTTCTTACAGCTTGTATCGCCTGGTGCAAAGGAAGTGGCAGATGAATACCGTGACCGTTGCATTGATGATGTGCTGGCTAAAATTCGTGAGATTGCGCCCGACATTGCAATCATGGAAGCATAACACTTAGCGTATGGCAGACAAGCGGAAATACTCACTTATGCCTTTTGATACGAGGGTGTGGTTGTCAGACCCTCGTATCAATACCCTTTCGCTCATGGCAAAGGGTGTGTGGGTAACAATGCTCTGCTATATGTGGGAAAGTTCCCAACGTGGTATGCTTGTAAAGCCTAACAACACACCATACACATTAAATGAGTTGGTAGTGTTGTTGGGTCTTACAGACGATGAACCATTACAGGAACTCATAGATTGCGGTGTGCTGTCGTTAAACCACAAAGGCGTGTACTATTCTGCCGACATGGTTAAACAGGCTGATATAAGCGAGAAAAGGCGCAATGCTGGCAAGAAAGGCGGTGATGCAATGAAACAACGGCTGACTGAAAAGGACAAAGCACCGTTCACAGAGAAAGAAAACGATGTTGTGCCACCAACCCCAAAAGAACCGCCACCCAAGCATACACAGCAAGAACAGCCTTTGCTATTCTCCAACGATACAGGCAGCGAGGATGTACCGCCACCACTCACAGAAAAGCAAAAGCAACTGATTGAGAAAAAGAGAAAGTACCACTATGCCGAATGTGTTACACTTACCCGTGATGAATATGCCAAGCTCTGTGCGGAACACACGGAAGATGGCGCAAAGCGGATGATTGAAATGCTTGACAACTATAAAGGCTCAAAAGGCAAGCGGTACAAAAGTGATTACAAGGCTATCCTCAATTGGGTAGTGGATAAGTACAACGAAGAATATTTAAGATATGGAACTCAACGGCAAACCAATTCAATTGCCCCAAACACAGGAAGAGGCATTGAAAATAATACGAGATATGCAAGCGGAGCGTTACCACTTGACCAAACAGCGGTCGGAGGCTCTGATAGCACAACACAGGAGGGCTACTCTGAAAGGTTTTAGATATGACCTTACAGACCCTCACGAATACGCACAACACGTTAATCTGATTGTCAGCATTGGCAAGAACTATATGCTGCGTGAGTTTTCGGATTTCGTTGTTGATGAACACAACTCCAAGGTGTTGCGTTTCTTGACCTACTACTTTAACAACTGCATTTTGGCTGAAAACGTGTTCCCCGATGAAGATTACAAGCTCCACAAGAACATTTTGCTTGTCGGTGAACCCGGCACAGGCAAGACCATGATAATGCAAATCTTTTCGGACTACCTTAGAGCGACCAATAACGAGAACTATTTTCGCAATATCAGCATGACCCAACTAATGAACTACCACAAGGTATATGGGCATATTGACAAGTACACATACAATGAGCAGAAAGGCGCAAGCACACAAGAGGCTTATGATGGTGTTGCTCCATTCGGAGTGTGCCTTAACGACTTGGGACTGGCTACCGAAAAACAAAAGAGTTTTGGAACGCTGCTAACACAGATAACCGATGAATTTCTGTTTGCTCGCTACGAGATATACCAACAGTACGGCAAACGCTATCACATAACAAGCAATCTGACGGTGCGAGAACTGAAAGAACGCTTTGAGAAACGACTGATTGACCGTTTCAAAAGTTTCAACGTGATAGAGTTGCACGGTGGAAGTAGGCGCAAGTAGCGTTTTTTATTTACTTACTAAGTGTGTTTGATGAACAATGTTAGAACAGATGGAACATAAATTCAATTACAATTGGACGCTGAAAAATGCCAATTTCACAAAAGATAAAGGCACGGTATTCAGTTGTTTTGCTTGTGGGGGGGTAGTTCTATGGGGTACAAATTAGCTGGCTTTGATGTGGTTGGATGCAACGAAATTGATAAGCGTGTTATGGACTTGTACGAGAAAAATCATCACCCACGATATGCCTTTCTTGAACCGATACAGACATTCAAGGAAAGAACTGCATTTCCTGATGCGTTGTACAACCTTGACATTCTGGACGGCTCGCCTCCTTGCTCCACATTCACAATAGCAATGGCAAGGACACGACAGGAAACATGGGGAAAGGAAAAGCGTTTCAGAGAGGGACAGACAGAGCAAGTGCTTGATACGCTATTCTTCGATTTCATAGATGTTGTACGCAAGTTGCGCCCAAAGGTTGTTATCGCTGAAAACGTGAAAGGATTGCTCCAAGGTGCTGCCAAGAAATACGTTCAACGTATTCACATGGAGTTTGAGGATGCGGGTTATACCTGTCAGCATTTCTTGCTTGATGCGCAATACATGGGTGTGCCACAGCACAGGGAACGTGTTTTCTTTGTATGCCTTAGAAACGACCTCATACAGTATGTACCGACCGCACACACATTGTTTGACACATACCCTTTAATCAATCTGAATTTTGACGAAAAGCCTATAACGTGCGAGGATGCACACCTCACACTTGGCGACCCGATAACAACACCTTGCTACATTGACGAATACAAGCGGTTGAAGAATGGCGAGGAAACGAAATACCAACAATGCGCCTTGGTTGATAAGAATATGGTACACCCCACGATATTAGCCGGGTATCGGCAAAAAGCTTCGCCTATGCCAAGTTGGGGCATGAACTGGCTTTCAAACGAAAGTGTATGCAAGGTGTCCTCTTTCCCGACAGACTACGATTTTGGCAACCAAAAGCCATATTACGTTTGTGGAATGAGCGTACCGCCTGTAATGATTGCGCAAATCGCAAGTAGAGTTTACGAACAATGGTTATCCAAAATTAAAACAGCATGAAAAAGAATGTAATACTGATGTTGAACAGAGTGTTTCCCGTAAAGCACAAGAAAGAGGGAAAGCCTACGATGTTTGCAAACTTGCTCTACGCAAGCCACAAAATACATACCGTGCGTGTGGATGCAAGCGGATTGTGGGCAAAGCGGTGTGAGGAAGTGAACAGCGGAAAGAAAATACTTTCTGTGCGTGAATGGACGGAAAGACCTTACCGCTCGGAACAGCGAGAGTTGAAGAAGTTAAGCCAGATAGGATTGCAATACATAACTATGACATATTCGTCTGATGATGCGCTGCCTCAGTGCTGGATTGACAACAAGCGTGTGCCTGTTGAGGATGTGGCAAGCAATGACGGATTGAGTGTTGATGATTTCGTGGATTACTTCTTTGGCAAGTGCGGATGCAAGAGCAACGTGTTTGAGGGAGTGATAATCCACTTTACAGATTTCAGATACTGACTATGAGCGCAAATGTTTTTGATGCGGAAGATTTACGCAAGGCAAGGCGTGAGTTGCAAAAGTATAATGCTATGAGTAGAGAAGAATATAAAAATATACTCGGTGAAGAAATATGCAAGTTCTGTCCGTGGCGCAATGGCGATATAGACCATAGAGCGGATGGATTGTGCGAGGGTACTTGGTGCGATGATGCAATGGATAATTTCATTGAGGAAAACGAAGAATACTTTGATGATGATGAATGAGCCACTGGTACTGAAGAACTGCACTTGCTATAATTGCGATTGCATGGATGTGATGAAAGATATGCCAGACAACAGCGTGGACTTCATACTGTCTGATATTCCCTACGACTTGGATTTGAACGGTGGAGGCTCACATGGGGACTTTTGCACAAGAAAGCAAATCCAATCACGCAAGAACAGCTCGCTTTATTTCGTGTCGCAAGGTATTGACTATGACAAGGTGTTTGGCGAGTTTGAGCGGATTTGCAAGGGAGTGAACATCTGCGTGTTTTGCTCCAACAAACAGATAGGGCGCATAATGACATGGTGGGAAAACAAGGGGTATGTGGCAACCTTGCTTGTGTGGGATAAACCGAACCCTATGCCGTTGGGCAATGGCTGCTACATCAATAACCTTGAATTTATCGTATATGTGCGCTCCAAGGGTGTAACGTACAACAACCTCGGTTATGAACTGCAAATGAAAACCTTTCACGACCAACCGCCACAGGCAAAGAACAGGCTACACGAAACGGAAAAGCCAATCAATCTGTTACGCCACCTGTTGATGTTGCACTCCAACGAGGGTGATGTGGTGTTTGATGCGTATGCTGGCAGTTTTTCAACAGCCATTGCGTGTTACAAGGAGAAACGCAAGTTTATAGGATGTGAGATATTGCCCAAATACTTTGAAAAGGCGATGAAACGGCTTGAATGGGAACAAAGAACGCAATATTTATTCTAATAAAAACAATCTTAATATGGAAGTGAACGCAACAAAGCGCACAGACCTGTTTCTGATAGACCCAAGAAACATTGTCGTAATGGATGGTTTCAATGTGCGTAGAGATTTTGACTTGGAAGAACTCAAAGAACAGATAAAGGCAAATGGAGTGCTTAATCCTGTTACTGTTATCCCCTACAAAGAGGATGGCGTAGAGAAATACAAGCTGGTGGACGGTGAAAGACGATACCGTGCCACAATGCTTGCAATATCGGAGGGTGCAAACATTCCATTCATCAAGGCACTTAAAGCACCGAAAGGCGCAACAACCGAACAGCTCTACATTGAGCAGATGATGCGCAACGAGGGTAAGCGTTTCTCCGAATTGGAATGTGCCATAATGTTTAGGCGGTTCAAAGAAGAATTTGGCTACTCACAAGTTGAGATAGCCGAAAAGTTCAAGAAATCGCCCGCATTTATCAGCAAGTGCCTCTCGCTGTTGGACTTGCCCCAATACTTGCAAGACAAAATAGCCACTGGCGAGTTGTCGGCAATGGCAGCAAGAGAGATAAGCAACAGCTACACACATGAGAGCGACCAAGTGAGAGCAGCGAAAACAGCGTTGAGAACTGCAAAAGCCAATGGTCGTGCCACTGCCACCAACAAGGAAGTGCAAAGCTCCCTCAAGGAGGCGAAACAGGCAAAAGCCATTGCGGATGCACTGCGTAATGTGTGGGCGTATTTGGACGGTGAAAAGATGATTGATGTTGATAAGCTCATTACGTTGCTTGACAGCACCAACAGCCTACATTCAGCAATGAAAGAATACAAAAAGACAAAACAAAATGAGAACAATTAAATCAATCCGTTTACCTCGTAAACTCAAAAAGGATGTAATCAAGGTTTGTGGTCGTGAAAACTACTACAAGATGATGTTTATGATGCGCCTACGCTACATTAAGACAGGCGAGTTTGTAACCAAAATCAAAAAGGGCAATGGCTAAGATTATTGGAAAGGCTTATATCGGAATAGACACAGGAACGCATACAGGCGTGGCTGTATGGGGCGGTGGGCAGTTTCTCTTGCTTGAAACAATGGCTATCCACAAGGCTATGAAGATAGTGAATGAATACGTCCAATCTGGCATAGATGTGGTGGTGCGTGTCGAAGACCCACGGCAAAGAACTTGGTTCGGAACAGAGAGAATGAGCCGTGAGCAAGAGCGAAAGAAACTGCAAGGTGTCGGCTCTGTCAAACGTGATGCAAGTATATGGGATGATTACCTTTCAGACCTGTGCAAAGACAAGGCTAACATCAAGTATGAAATGGTTGCTCCCAAGCGTAATGTAACCAAGCTGACAGGCGAGAGTTTCAAAGCAATCACAAAATGGCAAGGTCGCACGAATGAACATAATCGTGATGCAGCAATGCTTGTTTTTGGTTTATAGGTAAAATTCTGCTTAAATATGTGTTTATTAAACACAAAATTAGTATCTTTGCAAAGGGTATTCACTAAGTAAATTTACAACGATATGACAACGATAATTCTAAGCATAACAACGGCTTTGTTGGTCTTGGCTTTCCTGTATCTGGGCGGTTGGGAATGGATAGGCTCAAAGGTCGTGCTTTTGTTGCCCCAAGCCACGTTGCAACAGGGCGATAAGGCAATTATATTCCTTAACGGCAGATACAATCGCACGGCTACAATCTCAAAGGTTGTGGCTGATAGCGTGTATCTTTATGACAACAGGGTAAAGCTACCGCTTGATTACAGAGGTCGTTTCTATGGTTGGGGTGTAGATACCAATGACGGCAGTAAACTTGTCTTTCTGAAATACAGAAAGCACTACCGCCTTGTACGCTTGGCTGAATACATACGCAAATGTTTCCGTGTGATTGAGGATGAGGCTAATCTTATCCCCGATTGCACGGATATTCCTACGGACAAAGAAGAAAGTGAGGTGACAGATGAAAAGTGAGCCTATGAAGTTTCGCAAGGTGTCTGAATTGCATCCGTTGCCCGAAAACCCTCGTACAATCAATAAGGCTGACTTGGATAGGCTTGTTGATTCTATCCGTATCAATGGCTTTTGGGAACACAGACCGCTTGCCATTATTGAGCGTGAGGGCAAATTCATTGTCTTGTGCGGTAATCAGAGGTTGAAAGCAGCCAAGAAATGCAAGGTGGCAGAAGTGCCTACCGTCCTGTATAAAGATACCACACCCGAAGAAGAGGCTGACCTCATTCTTAGGGACAACATCAATAATGGCGAATGGGACTACAACGCCTTGCAAGTGGAAACAACCTTTGCAGATGTAAACTTTGACTTTATAGGTTTGGATATTCCAAGCGAGGATGAAGAACCCAAGAAAGGAAAGGGCAAGAAAACTGCAAAGGTGGTGGAACAGGCAGACGAAAGTGAGGATAGCACCGACACAGAAGATGAAGAAAGCGACACTGACGATGAAGATAACGACAAGGAGGCTTTCTATCGTTCCATGTACAAGGATGTGCTTTATGAGAGCGACAACGAAATGGAAATACCTAACCTGTTGCTTGAAATGCAAGCTGGCAAGGTTGAGTTGCCACTTAGTCCGTGGGGTGCGAACAGCCGATTACGCAAGGATGTAGCGACCTATCATTTCTATGTAGATGATTATCGCTTTGAGGCTTTGTTCAAAGACCCCATAAAGATACTGACAAGCGGATGCAAGGCTATTGTTGAGCCGAATTGTAGTTGCCACGACCAAACGCCTAAAGCGTGGGGCGTTCAACTTATCTACAAAAAGCGGTGGCTTGCTCGCTATTTCCAAGAGTGCGGCATTAAGGTATATGCAGACCTCAATGTAAGCCACAAGTTTATTGATTACAACAAAATGGGCATACCAAAGGGGTATAACGCATTCTTTACCCGTGGTTTGGACGGTTGGATGGAAAGTTTGAAGTCTGACCTACAAGTGGCACAGGAAATAAGCGGATTGGAACGCCCTAACTTGGTGGTTTATGGTGGTGGTGAGGAAATCCAAGACTTTTGCCGAAAGCACGGATTACTCTACATTACCGATTTTATCAACGCTAAAAAGAAGTAAACTATGGGTAGGAACAGCGGAGGCGTAACATCAAGCGGTAAGGGTGGAAGTTCTGGCGGCTCCAAAGGTGCAACCGAAAAGGGATATACTGCAAAAATGGTTAAGAATATCGTAGGCATGGAACAGAAATACAGGCGCAACAAAGATGAAACATTGCACGTTTTCAACTCCAAGGGCGATATTGTTTCTTCAATCGGTGGCAAGGGCGCACAGGTGCGATTTGACCCCAAGAAGATACCCGCAAATAGTATATTGACCCACAATCACCCTCGCTCACTTGGCGAAAGTGGCATAAAGCGTATTGGTAACTCATTTTCAAGTGATGATATAAGGTCTGCCGTTAGGACAAATGCAAAAGAAATGCGAGCCGTAACCCCAACATACACATTTTCGGTGAAGCGTCCAAAGGGCGGTTGGGGTGTAACAGCAGATGAAGCGTCAAAGGCTTTTGCGGATGCGAACAGAACAGTATCTAAACAGGGGCATAGTTATCTAACCAAAACAGGGTGGAATGAAAGCAACATAGCAAGAGCAGAAGTTACACATTTCCACAAGGTTATGAAAATACTTGCCAAGAAATACGGATGGGATTATAGTAAAAAGAACAACTAAATATATAACTTTGCAATATGGAAGATAAAATAAAGCAAGTGTTGGAAGAAAACGGTTTGACCGAAAGCCAACTTACAAAAGAAGAACTTGAAAAACTCAAAGAGGAAATCAAGGCAAAGGAACAGGGATTGGTGGTGCTTGATAGCGTACTTGACAACCCCTCATTGTTTTATCGTCAAAAGTAAACAGCTATGGGAAGAAATAGTGCTGGCGTTAAGGCTGGAACCAATGACGGAGGTGGACAATACAAGGGCAAAATAAGCCGTGTTGGTTCACTCGTTGAAATGAAAGACAAAGCTATGTACAAAGCGACAAAAGAGGCTATATCTCGTTATCATGCTGTTATGGGTGTGCGTCAAAGAAACGTGAAGTTAGCCGATTTGGGCGGTTCTGCCTATGGTGTTCACGTTACAAGGGGCGGCAAGTCCGAGGCTGTGTACTTGGATAGAAAGCATTTCGACACAGGCGCAAAGAATGTATCAAGGGAACACTCCAAGAATTACAAAAGCGGTTGGAGTACGACCACAAACAAGCCTGTTGCTCATACGGTAACACATGAACTTGCACACGCTACATGGAACGCCCACATGACAGGCGCAAACCAAAAGGCAGCAGGTAAGGAAGTAAACGCCCTATACAAGAAATGGAGTCGTGACAAGAAAAAGAAAGGCTATGGCAAGTATGCCACAACCAATGTTAGCGAGTTCTGGGCAGAAACCGTAACCAAGGCAGTACATGGCAAGTCTGACAAATACACAAAGGCGGTTAAGGCTATCGCCAAGAAGTACAAACTCTAAATGAACGACCAACTTAATAAAACAGCATAACGATGAAAAAGATTGAACTTTCCGCTGACGAGATTAAAGTAATCAAGCAGCAGCTAAATGGCGAAATCGAAGTGTGGAACGCTACCGATGAACAGCAAAAGTTACTCACAGGTGTAATTGACAAAGCCGAGGCACTCATGGATGAACTGGATGCCTATGACGATTTGGATAATTACATGGAGGGTGGCTTGGTCGCTTGGTTCTACGATAAGTATAAAGCACAAGAGGAACAGGCATAAAAGCCGATTTACCAAGTGAAGAAGTCGGGCGGTGTTTTTCGCTGTCCGATTTTTTGCAGTTATTAAGTGTGTTTGACAAACACGCTATAAAAAGAAATCAACGAATTTACAACGAATGGCACTATTTGAGAAAGGAAATAAAAAGGGCAACCGCTTTACATCCGAGAACCAACCCAAGAAAAGGGGTCGGGGCAATCTTTCTGTGCTTAAATACATTCAGACCACAACAGGCAAAAAGGTAAATCCGCAAAGCAGCAAAGAAGAAATACTCAAAGTCATACAGCACCTTTATGAGAGTTCAACAGCGGAACTTGAACCGCTACTGAAAGACCCCAACGACAGGACAAAACCAAACAAGGACACGCCCATTTGGGTATTGAACATCATTTCGGCTATAAATTCAGATATTCGGTACGGTCGCACATCCACGGTTGAAATGCTCTTTGACCGTGTGTTTGGCAAGGCTACCCAAAACATAGAGGGCGAGATAAACGCCAATGTGTCTAACAACTTGGATTTGTCGGCTCTGTCCGATGAAGAACTATTACAATACAACACGCTACTTGACAAGATAAGGAACAACGCAAAGAATGGCAAGGAACAATAAAGACATATCAATGCCAATGGCTCTTGCAGTCAAAACGGAGCTTTTCCGCCGTGGTCGTTTCGATTTTATAACGTGCCGTGACGGAAAGAACCACGACAAGCAACAGCAAGCCTTAACCATACTTACAGACAACACACACGTTGAAATTCTGTATGGTGGTGCTGCTGGTGGTGCAAAGTCGTGGACGGGTGCCGTGTGGTTGCTCTTTATGTGTCTTGCCTATCCGGGTACAAAGTGGTTTATCGGTCGTGCCGAGTTGAAGCGTATCACGCAATCAACTTACATCACATTCAAGCGTGTTTGTACGATGTATGGAGTGCCAGAGGCTTTGTGGAGTTTCAACGGACAGTTGAACTACATTCAGTTTTACAATGGCTCACGCATTGATTTTCTTGACTTGCAATATAAACCGTCTGACCCACTTTATGAACGCTACGGCTCTATTGAGTTCACAGGCGGTTGGATTGAGGAGGGCGGTGAGGTGAACTTTGGAGCGTATGACACGCTGAAAACTCGTATCGGTCGCTGCCTTAATGAAGAATACGGACTAAAGCGAAAACTATTCATCACCTGTAACCCAAAGAAAAATTGGATGTACGATATTTTCTACAAGCCGTACAAGGCAAATCAGCTTGCAGAATACCGCTACTACATTGCTTGCTTGGTACAGGAAAACCCATTCATAGACCCCGACTATATAGAGGGATTGAAAACGACATCCGACAAGGTTAAGTTTGCCCGTCTGTTTCTTGGAGATTGGGAGTATGACGATAACCCCAACGCCCTTTGCTCACATGATGATATATGCGCCATATTCGGAAACAAGTTAGCCATAAGGACAGGCAAGCACTACATAACGGGCGATATTGCCCGATTTGGTGCTGACTACGCACGTTTGGCTGTATGGGATGGATATTTCATCATTGAAAAGATTTGCTTTCCTACAAGCAAGCTGACGGACATTCAGACATGGATAAACGCCAAGCAAAAGAAATACCGAATACCAAACCACAGGTGCATTGTAGATGAGGACGGTGTGGGCGGTGGCGTGGTGGACTTCTGCGACATCAACGGCTTTGTGAACAACTCCACACCTATGCAAGGCGAGAACTACCAAAACTTACAGACGCAATGCGGATATAAACTTGCCGAACATATCAATGCCAACGAAATAGGCATAGATGCGGACATTGTTAGCCAAGTGGAAAGGGAGCAGATAATCAGAGAGCTTGAACAACTGCAAACGTGGAAAGCGGATAGTGACGGTAAACTGAAACTCAAACCCAAAGAAGAAATAAAGGTTGAAATCGGTTGTTCCCCCGACTGGCGAGATATGCTTTTGATGCGCTGTTGGTTTGATTACAATGAAGTGGATATACCCGATAACATAGAAAGAATTTTAGGTTTAACATAACAATATCATACAATGGGCATAATTCAGACTATCACAAACGAGTTAAAGGCGGCTATTGGCTATCAGCAAAGTTTCGATGAACTTCTAACCGCTGGCGATGTGACAAGGGCGGTTGCTATGCTTAGTAGCCGTTCAGAGGTGGCGAGCCGTAATCTGTTGGAGTACGAGGTGAGCACTCACAAGGTAATGGAGCGCAAGGACAGGGCTGTGTTCGACAAAAAGGGCAATTTCCTACGATGGAGCAAGCGCAACAAAATACCTATCCCCTATCAGAAATTCATCAATGAGATTGCCCTTGTGTTCCTGTATGGCAGACCTGTTAAATGGTCGCAATTGTCAGAGAACACAGACAACGCATTTGACTTCTACCAAGAACTGATGCGCCAAACACGCTTTGACAGTGCCGTGCGTGAAGCCAAGAGAGCAGCAGGTGCGGAGGGTTGTGCTGCCATTCTCTACCACGTTTACAGGGATGCAGACAACACGCCACGGCTTTTGCTGAATGTGTTGAGCAAGAAAAACAACGATGATATATACACGCTTAAAGACCAATACGGACGGCTTAAAGCCTTTGCTTGGGGTTACTACCTCACAGAGCAAGGCAACAGAACTATTCACCACATAGATGTATATACGGCAGATACAATCTATCTGTGCAAGCGTGGTAGTGTCGGTTGGGAAGTTCAGAGAATGGCAAACCCGATAGGCAAGATACCTGTGTTGCTGTTTGAGCAAGAGCCAGAACACGCAGATGTACAGCCGATGATTGAGCGTGAGGAAAACATGGAAAGCGTGGATGCGGATGTAAACGACCGCTTCGCCAACCCCGCAATGGTGGCAACCGCTGAAATTCTCAACTCATTGCCAAAGTCAGAGGAAGAGGCGAAACTCTTTATCCTCAAAAATGGCGGTGAAGTGCGTTACCTCACATGGGACCAGGCAAGCGAGAGCAAAAAAAATCAGTTTGAGCGGTTGGATAAGCATATCCTTTCCAAGTCGTTCACTCCAAATATTGACTTTGACAACATGAAAAGCCTCGGCAACCTGTCGGCAAAGGCTATCCGAAAGGTGATGTTGCTTGCAGTCATAAAGGCAGAGCGACACAAGGAAAAGCACGATGGGTATATGAACCGACACGCCTCGTTGATGAAAGCCATAATGGGCAACGTGCTTGACTACCGACACAAGGCAGAATATGATGCGCTTGATTTGGGGCATGAGTTCCAAGAACTATTTGGTGATGATGTAAGTGAAATGCTTGCCGACCTTTCCAAGCAGTACAACGATGGCGCATTGAGCCTTGAAAGCTATGTTGAAAAGTCCTACCTTGTAAAGGACAGTAAGGCAGAAATGGAGCGTATTAAGACAGAGCAAGCCGAAAGACTTGCACAGCAAATGGAGTTAAACAAAATGGACGTGTTCGGGGAGGCTGAATAATGGAAGTAAAGACCAAATACAACATAGGTGATGAAGTGTGGACTATGCTTAACAATAGACCGCATTGTTTCCGTATCGCTGCCATTGAGGTGTTCCGTAACTCATTGCGTACGTTCGTGCGTAACGTGGAGCATACCAACACAGGCACACGCAACAACCCACAGCACTTGTATTTCTTGGATAGTGCTTGTTTCCCAACGAAAGAAGAACTGATTAAAAATTTATTCAATGGCTAAGAAAGCGAAATCACCCAAGGAATTAGGGTTGTCGTGCAAGGATTGCAAACACTCATACGACCCACACAGCAAGGCACTTGACGGACACATGATATTGTGCCGTTGCAAGTTCTTTCAATACTCCAAGTTTCTTGAAAGGGACATTTGCGACAAATTCAGTAAGAAGTAACAACCAATGGCAAAGATAGACTATAAGAAAGCGCAAGCCGAGTTATTCAAGCGCACAGAGGGGTATGCTGCCAATATAAGGGCGGTGTACCGTGATGTGATGATGCAGATTATTAACTTGGTGAAGAATACAGATTTGGAGAGTGGAAAGCCATTCTCCTTTGCTGAATATGGGTATAGCGAAAAGGTTACGCCCATGTTGCGCAATATGTATAGCCGTATCTATCAGACCATACGAAAGGGTGTTGAAAGGGAGTGGCTAAAGTCCAACGAACACGCAGACGAACTTGTTAAGTCGGTCTTTGGCAAAAAGGCGATTGACAGCCCATTTTTCGCCAAATACTTTCAGCACAACCAAGAAGCCATGAACGCATTTTTTGCGAGAAAGACAGGCACGGCTGGCTTGAACTTGTCGCAGAGAGTGTGGAGGTACACGGGAGCATACAAGAAAGAGCTTGAAAACACTATTGATTTGGCTATTGGAGAGGGAACGGCTGCAAACAGAATGGCAACTGTCGTTCAGAAATATCTCAACGACCCCGATAGATGGTACAGGCGTTTTCGTGTAAAGGTGGGTGAAGATGAGAACGGGAACCCTATTTATGGGCGCAAGTGGAAACGTAGGGTGTTTGACAAGGAAAGTCAGTCTTACAAGTGGATTGACGATGACCCTAAAGATTACCACCCAGGCAGAGGCGTTTATCGTTCCTCATATCGAAATGCACAGCGACTTGCAAGAACCGAAACAAACATTGCATACAGAACGGCAGAATATGACCGTTGGCAAGATATGCCCTTTGTTGTAGGTATTGAAATTAGGTTGAGCAACAACCATCCCGAACCCGACATTTGCGATGATTTGAAAGGTATTTACCCCAAGACATTCAAGTGGACGGGTTGGCACCCGAATTGCCGCTGCTACCAAGTGCCAGTGCTTGCCACTCATGGAGAGCTTGATAAGATGTTAGACAATATCCTTGATGGCAGAAGTCCTAACAGTGTGAAGTGTGCCGATGAAGTAACGGACATTCCCAAGCCTTTTGTCAGTTGGGCGAGGGACAATGCGGAGCGTATGGGAAAAGCAAAGGATGCGGGAACGCTGCCTTATTTCTACAAGGATAACGAGCAACAGATAACAGATGTACTCAATGGCAAGCGACCAATCAAGAAACCGCTATCACAAAAAGCAAAGGAAAGGCGCAAGGAGATAAAGCAGCTTGCAATAGAAACATTGCTTGCAAGGGAATTTGTGCTACCAACGCTCAATGTGTCGGCTGCCATTTCCAACCGTGGCATAAAAGAGTGGCTAAACCAACCATTCTATGATGCAGAAGTAAAGAACGAGGCTTTGCTTGATTTGCCCAACCTCATTAAAAATGCCGTGTATTGTGGTAGCGGTGTGGATAAGCACTTTCAAGAGGTTACATTGCACCTGTTTGAAACAACCATAGGAGGGCGCAAGTGTTGGATAATCGTAAGGCAAAACCATACAGGCGAATATCTGATTTACAGCGTGTCGGATAATGAAACGATATTGAAAGCGGTACAATAAAAAAGGAAACATTGCCATTGGTAGTTTTTCGCGGAACTACAATCCGCGCCTCTTCCCAATTTCAATGTTTCCTTTTCTTGATGCAAAGATACGAATTATTTTTTAATTCCCAACTGATTGCGGTATTTTTCTATTGTGGAATGCAAAAACATTCGCCCGGCTTCAGTCCACACCGTTGTCAGCAGCGATTGCACACGACCGTCTTTCTTGGTGTAGGTGTGGGTGCGTGTCTTTGTGTAACCCTTATCCTCATATTGCTTGTATAGCTGCCACTGCCCGCTCTGCTTGAATTGCACACCGTAGGCGTGTAGCAAGCGGTTGAGCAGTTGTGCAGACATCCCAAGCTCCTTTGCAATCTGTGTTGTGGTATAGGTGCTTTCAGAATTAAGCACGTTGTTTGCATACTCAACGAGGGGTGCTTGCCGTTCTATCGTCTTGATGTAGCCAGTGTGCAGTCTTTGCAACCGTTGGTTCTCCGAGTGGAAGCAATCCCTTTGGTCTGTGAGCGTGGCAATGCGCCTGTTTGCCTGTGCCACCTTTTCACGCTCCGACTTCAACGCCTGTAAGGTCTGTATCATTGTGTCGGGGTCGTTGAGTATCGCTTCAAGCGTGGTGGGGGTTGCCGTTATGCCGTGGCGCATTAACTCCTTTATGCGGTCGTTGCACCATATAGCAAAGGCAGGACTAAGCCAACGGGCAAACTCCAAAGCCACATCCTCGTGTAGCCATGTGCCTTGCTTGAATGTGATGCTGTTGCCTTTATTCACAACAACTAATTGTGATGGGCATATATGCCTAACACTCGATAATTGGTTGATAAACTCCTTGCTTGGTGTGGTGCGTAGCCAGTCTTTCGGTACTTTTCCGAAAGGCTTTGCCATTTCGGTAGCGTTCACCATTGTAGCCTCTCCGAGTTGGAAAGTGATAGGGTTGTTGTCGTAACTGAATACCTTACTACTCATAACGACCCTCCTTTGCTACCTTTTGAACATAGGCGCAAGCCATAGCATAGCCTTTTTCGGCAGAGGCTTTGATGTACGCCTGTAACAGGTTGATTACTTCGCCCTTGGTGAGCGTGATTGTGTCCGTGTCGCTCATTCGTGCGATTTGGACTAAGCCGATAGTGGCTTGTTTGTTGCAGTTGTCTTTCATTGTAGAGTATTTTATGAAAGATTACAGGCAATAGAAAAACGGCATTGCCTTTCCCGTTACTCTACACCACGAATGGCAGTGGGCGCATTAACGCTCCACACGGGGGTACAATGCCGTACAGATATGTATTCCGAAAAGGGTATAAAAATACCGCTTAACGGATTGTAAGCGGTTCATCGCCGCCATTCGTGAAATGTAGAGTACCACAAAGGTACTGTTTCCATTCCACACCTCCAAGTTTTCCGCTGAAAATCTTGGCTTTTGGTTGCATTATGTGTTGAGGTAACACACGATTACCACACGTTTTTCTCAATCTCAATAGAAATGGAGTTAGAGCCTCTTGTGTAGATTGCATCCACATTGAACTTGGTTCGTGCCGTGTTCTCAATCCACCATGTTTCTTGTATCTGCTTGCTCACGCTGTTTTCGGCTACATAGTTCCAAAATTCTGTGCGGTCTTGAAAGTCTATTGCGCCCGCTGTGGTGCTGTAATAACGTGCAATGTAGGTGTCATGTGAAATGGTAGCGTTTATCTTATCCATTTCCTTTTTGAAACACTCAATGCCCTTGTCGTAGCCGTCATATTTGCCGTACACATCAACATCTGTAACCTCTCCGCTTGTATTGGTCTTGAATGTTACGGACAGGCGCACATCATCGGTGGGCAGTGTGTAGGTGAGCGTGTTTTTGCCAAGTGAGCCTCCCTCGCTTTGGAGTGTTGCGCCCTTGATGTTTGCCTTTACATAGTCGGCTGTTTTGCCTACATAGCCAACCAATTCACTTACGTTGAGTGTTGCACTTGCCTTTTCTGGCTCATCATCATTGCTACACGCTGCCATAACGAGCGCAAGCAATGTCATAAAAATAAACTTTTTCATCTTGTTAAAAATTTAGTTGTTATTTGAATGTTTACCTCTGTTTGTCTGTTTGGAGCGTAGCACACCTATTCTTATAGTGGCGGTCTTGGTCGTGTATTTGCCATTCTTGGCTAACACGTTCCACAATGATGTATGAGCAATGCCGACCACATCAACAGGCAGAATGTCGTATATTGCCGTTATGCTGCCAAAATACCAATGGTGCTTATCCTTGTACGGCTCATTCAGTTCAACGTGAATGACCTTTCTTTGCTGTTTCATGTCGTTTTCTTGTTTTTGTGTGCAAAGGTACTCATTTTGAACTAAAAAGCGATACGAAAAGGTTTGCCCTTTAATGTAGGGCGTTTTTCAAGAACGAACTTCACAAGTTCTTCACTGTCTATTGGGAACAGTGGGCAATACTTGTAGAATAACGTGCAGATAAAACGCCCATTGAGCATTACATCAAATGTTAGTGTCTTCATCTTTACTAAGTTTACGCATACCATTTGGGTACTTTCTTGTATTCATTTACAACCTGTTTGAAATCATCCCCAAGCTCATTAAGAATGACATCCTCTAATACTCTGTCTGCGTCTGCATGGGCGCACTCTGTATCACCCATATTCTGACATTTTTTCAAACGCTCAATGTACTTTTCAATGTTGTTTTTACTTGCCATAATTTTATATTTCTTTTCTCTTAATAAACATACAATGAGAAACACTAAGTAAGCTATCAGCAAGGTACATATAAATGCGCCCGCTGTGCTTGTGATAGTAATTGTTATATACATCACGCATCCTTTGGTTTAATGTCTGCCAAATCAAGCCATTTATCAACAGTGCCAATATCTTTGCTATGCCATTTTTCAGTTGCGAAATGGCAAAAATCCAAACACCCTTGCTTTGTCCGCACAAGGTAAGTGTCATATCGTGGTGGTCTTTCGCTTGCATCATGCCAAAGACTTTGCCGTAGCCAGTGCATACACGCCTTAAAACCTCTTACATACGCTTCTTTGCATGGTGTGTTCCACTCGGAGTAAAGGAAAGCAGAGTCCTTGCTTGCTACCTCTTCTATTTTCTTTTCATCAATCATTTGTTTTCTCCTTTCAGTAAGTTTGGATTATCGTATATGTTGCCTATTACTTCAATCGGTACGAATGGGGTAAGGTTTGCAAGTCCTGTCTTTGTCTGGATGCAACGTGCCAAGAAAGCCGTGTGTTTCTCGCTCCACTCAATGACATAGGTGTACTTCTTGTTCCCGTCCAAGCGTACCACATCGCCCTCGTACACCTCTGCTTTGAATATGTCGTGCAAACCTGTGGACTGACATATAAAGCGCACTTCAATAGCTTTTGCTTCATACATACCATTACCCATAAATTTAGGGGTTGGGTCGGCAAATATGAATGTGTTGCCACATACAGCGAAACAACCGCCACCATATACCCAATTTGTAGGGATATTGCCCTTTCCTGTGGCTTTGCCACGAAATCGAATACTTCTTTTTTGCATAGTTCTAACCTTTCAGTCTGTTTAAGAATGTTACATAATACTTGTGGTTGATGTACTCGTACTTAAATTCAAGCATATCATCGTCTGATGTATCGCCCATATCGTTAATAACGAGTGTGGGGAAATCGTATGTCCCACTAAATCCGTGGTCGTGGAAATGGCTGCTTAACTCACTTTGATGTTGAAATTCCGCATCACAGAAAAAGTAATCAAGGCTTGCTCTGATATGGTCGTTGAGCCATTCTTGGCTTGTCTGTGGGTCTGTGTTCACAAGCTCATAAAAGAGCTTTGCCTTTGCAGCCATTATCGCCTTGGCTCGCTTTATCTCTTCGTCAATCTGCCTTTCCAACAACTTGCTTGAGGCGAGTGCTGCGCTACTCCGTGTCTTGAAGTATTCACGCTGTGCGGTTCGCATTTGACTTACCTTATGAAAGAATGTCTTTTTATCCATTATCATACTTTTTAAGTTCTTCAATTAGTACGTTAGCGTATCTGACGGCTTCCCTTGCACTACCCTCTAAACTCTGATACTCAAATTTTTTCCCTAAACAGTCACTACGCTTTTCGTTGCCATCATCCATATAGATAGCGCAAAGCATATCCTTTGCTATCTCGTATCTGCGTTGCTCCCAATCAATCGGCTTATGGGTGGTGGCTGCTGTGCCGTTGCGCTTTTCTTTTGTCTGTCGTGCCACACATTCTTTGCAACGCCCTTTATAGGACTTTGAAAAAGCAGACAGTGGCAAAGTCTTCCCGCATATCTCACACGTTTTCGTTTCCATTTTGCAATTGCTTTATTCGTTCTTGTAATCTTTTAATCTGCCTCTCGTATTGCTTTATTCTTTCCTGTGCAACAAAGCAGGAGTCATACTTGCCAACATAATATTCTTCTTTGAGTATGTTGGGGATATAGAGCTTATCCCCGTTTTGCGTCCAAGAGTTTAAGGCAAGGATATAGTTTTCATTGTGTGGGTGTATCATAAGGAACTCCCACTGCTGAAATTCTCCATTGCAAATTTTTGTTATGGTACAACCTTTAGATAGTTGTGACAAGTCCTTTATTCGTTTCATATCCTTACATTTGAATTGTTCCTATTTCCTTTGTGCCACGGTATAGTATTACGCTATACTTTGTTTCTTCACCAAGTGAATTGTCTTTCAGTGGCTCAATGTCGCTATCTGTAACAGGCTTGCCATTGCGTAGTATCTGGCTCCAAAGGCTATGCTTTAACAAGCCTGTTTTGTTCTCTTGTGAGGGTAAGTTCGTGAAGAACTCTTGTACTGCTTCTTTCATCGCATCATACACCATGCCCTCTGTCAGTTTCACTGTTACTGTTATCTCCATAGCTTAATCTGTTAAGTGGTAGAAGTAATCAGCTTGTTCACCTTGCAAGTTTTCTAATGCGTAGTTGTTGGCTTTGTTCCAAAGCTCATTGTAAAGAGAGGCTTTCTCGCTTTCATCATCTGTGAGGTTGAATTTCTTAACCATTGCCTTTATGTCCTTTGCGTATATTGCTTTCATAATCGTTATGTTTTTACTTGTCATTATCTGTGTTTCATAAACACATTGCAAAGATAGTGTGTTTTATTAAATACACCAAATGTTTTGCAAGAAATTTTGTAGAAAAATTTACTAAGTGAACAAAAAGACCACAAATAAGCCAAATTTACCAAGTAAAATTTATCTGTGTTACTTGAACACATTATTAAATAAATTGCTTACCTTTGCAAAAGTAGAACGTAAACAACTCCAACTAAGGGGTACAAATCCATAAAATTATGAACAAAGAACTTTTTGCAAAGGTCAAAGACAAGTGCAAAGACATGGGACTATCGGAGAAGTGTCTGACAGCGATAACCGAGGCTATGGGTGGCAGCGTGGCGGATGATTCGACCGATACGGACGCTATCGAAAGCACCGCAAACCTAATAGTATCGGTGGCAACAGCAAGCCAAAGCGAGGCTACAAGGTGGGTGAACAAGGCAAAGGGAACACCGAAACAAAAGACCACCAAAAAGGACGGTGAAGAGGGTAACGCTGATGATGACGACCCGAACAACACCGACCCGGACAAAGGCGGTAAAGGTGGCGGTAATGACAATCCAACAGAAAGCGAGGCTATCAAGAAACTGCAAGAACAGATTGATGCGTTGAAAGCGGAAAAGAGCAAAGGCGAAAGAACCGCCACTATCAATGCCGCTTTTGAAAAGCACAACATCCCCGCATTTCTTCGTGAAAGGCTTGCAAAGTCCATTTCCGATGATGAAGATGTGGAGGCTGCTGTGTCGGCTCTCAAACAGGATTGTATAACCAACGGTCTTATGTCAGACAGTGCAGAGGGTGCAAAGGCAGCAAGCGAAAAGCAAGTTGATGAAGCCGCTGACGCATTGCTGGAGTCTATAACCGCAAAATAACAACAAAAGATGAAACGCAAGACAGCTTCATTTACGGGTATGCGCCCTATCTTTACAGGTAGCCCGTCTATCGTACAGGGTGGCTTCAATCTTGATGTGGACGGTCAGAAGTTCCGTGTGGGTGATGTGATACCCGCTGGAACTCTCGCCATTTTCAACGAAACCACAAGAAAGGTGCAAGTAATCAAGACTGCAAAAGTCGTTGAGATTGACAACGAGAACAACAAGAAAGTAACGCTCTACATTGATGAGTTCTACGCTCCTTGTTTCGCTGTTGGTGACAGTGTGCTTAAAGCTGGTGCTATCAGTGGCACACTTGCATCCGCTCCGACTATCACAGCCATTGACAACGGCAAATGCCTTAACAACACAGGCAACGTGTATGTAGTTACGCTTAGTGCCGCTATTAGCGGTCTGAAAGCTGGCGATGTGCTTGTTGAGGTCGTGGCAGACAGTAGCAAAAATGCCGTTGAGCGTGGAAAGGCTAACTCTGTATTATTCAAAGAATACGAGGTTGGCGAGTTTGAAACAGGTGTTGATGTGTCGGCAGACACAATGCAATACGCATTGTATGAAAGGCGAGTGCCTCCCATTCCGACCTCACAGAAAGACAGCACGGGAATGTTCCTGTCTGCCAATCCTCACGTTAAACTCACGCAGTCGTACTAATCGTTTATTCACTAAAAAGGTAAAAGTACAATGAAATCCATTTTTACAACATTCACTGGCTTGCACAAGAACGGTGCGCCATTGGATTTATTGGCAACATGGAGAAAGACCTTTGACAAAGCCTCTGAAAAGGAAGTATCGCTTTTTCAGAAGATGTACTCCGATGGTTGGTTTACCTACAACACGCCTCAGATGTCATTGACAGCCGAGGCTATCGTGGGCAAGTACAACATTCGTTTCATGGCTACTCTGTTGGCTGACGAATCGCCCTCACCATTGCGCAGAACTGACGGCTTTGATGTATGGACTAAGGAAATTCCCCGTGTCGGTCACAAGTTTGTTATGTTTGCCCGTGACTATCGCAAGTTACAGGAAGTTTACGAAAACCCTCGCCTCAAGGAGGCTGACAAGGTTAAGCAGATTGAAAAGACCCTTACACATGACATTCAAGACGCATATCTTGGTTGCAAGGATGTAATGGACTTTATCTGTCTTATGGCTTTCTCCAATTGGGGTGTGGCGCAGTTCAAGCCAGAAATCAACAATCCGGGCGGTCGCTCATACGAGGTTGATTACAGCATGGATGAGCAGAACAAGTTGGTAAGCGTATGCAACTGGACTACTGCAAACACCAAGGCTGGCAAGCTCATTCCTATTCTGTGGCTTTCTGCCCTTTGCTCTGATTTGCGTGACCGTGGCATTGAGCCGGGCGAAATCCTCATGTCACAGGAGCTTTACACTTGGTTGCGCATGGATGCAACCACACGTTTGCTTGCTCATGGCACAGACAAACAGGCACAGGTCGTAACTTCGTCTGAACTTTCCGCATTGCTCACTGAAAACGAGATACCGCCTATTACGGTTATCAAGCGCAAGATGGGCGTGGATAAGGATGGTAAGCGTAACACCATACAGCCGTGGAATCCTAACTTTATTGCTATCAAGCCCGCTGGTGTCATTGGTGAGATACAGCCCGCCATTGAAGACAGTGAGCTTATCGAGGAAGACAACGTGGACTACATCAATGCTGGCAATGGTATTCGCATTTCCAAGTGGCGCACGGGTGCATCTACGGGACAGACCGCTGGCGAGTACACAGAGGGTGCAGCTCGTCTGTTGCCACTCATTACAGAGATGGGACAGATTGTATGCGCACAGGTGCGTGGATTTGATGAGAAAGAGGTAAAAGCCGATGCAAACGGTGTTGTGCCTTACTATATCACCAAGTCGGCATACGATGCAAACTCTACCCTTGTTTCACTCTAAACCTTTCGTGTATGGAACTGAAAGTTATCAAACCATTTCACGGCAAGGTGGAAGACAAGGTTATGGATAAAGGCGAATTGATACACTCTACTGATGTGGGGCGTATCAACGCCCTTGTTGGCGGTGGCTATTGCGCCATTGTTTCCCTGTCAGATGTGCCTAACGAGAATGACAACAACGCTAATGATGATAATGCACACAAAGATGATGCAAATGTTGTCAAAGGTGTTGTAGATTTTAACGGTAAGGTTTATCCGCTTGACACATTGAAAGAGGGTCTTACACTTATCGGTGTAAACCTTGCATCCAACGTAAAAGAACGTGGTGTTGCAAACGCTCTCGGCAAGCTGACAGAGGAACAGGCACAAAAACTTGCCGAATACCTTAACGAGAATGACAACAACATAACAGAGTAACAGTATATGGAACTAACGAAATTCCAAGCACTGACCGCTGAAATTGAGCCTTATGTGCCAAGCAAGCTGTCTATGGTGAAAGCCTTATCCGATGTTGGAGTAAGCGACACAGAAACGCCCTACGACCCCACAACGGATAAAAGGATTGTCGCACAAGCAGCCGTAAAGGTGTTATCCCAAATGGTGGTGCTTAGTAGCGATAGCCTCGGAAAATCCTCACAAGGCTACAACGTGGATATGTTGCGAAAGCGCATCAAGGCTATTTGCAGTGAGAACGGTTTGGACTTGGAAAATTTCGATGAAGTGCCAACAATTACTGACGGCTCTAATCTGTGGTAACTATGAGAATAAACGGAACTTTTGAATACAAGCCGATTGGGAACGTGCAGACAGACCCGACAACAGGCTTTGTTGTCAGTGCTGACGATACACCCTTTTTGAAAGGCTGTGAATGTCAGATTGACAAATCAATCCCCGCAAAGCAAGTCGTTGGCACGGACGGACAGACATACGCCTACAACTATGATGTGTTTATCCCTAAATACTTCAATGGTGAGTTGGCTATCGGATGCACCGTGCGAGTAACAAGCGAAAGCGGAACGACTGACGAATTTTCCGTATTGGGCATTGATGATATGAACCGCAAATATATTGAGATATGGGGTTGATACGGCAATTCGGTGATGGGTATATCGCCAAGCAAGTACAATACTTTCAGCAGCAAGTAGAACTTGCCATGAAGTCGTTGTTACAAGAATTTGGTGAGGAGCTTGTCGCATTCGCTAAAGATACCCACACATACACCGACCGCACAGGCAACCTCACAAACTCAATCAGTTACGCAATAGTGCGACACAAGGAAATTCTCTATTACAATGAAGTCCAACGGGAAGAGGCAAACGCAGCAGCCTTAAAGGTTGCAATGAAAATGGCTGAAAGCCTGTCGGATGCCTATTCTCTCATTGTGGTAGCTGGTATGAACTATGCCGCCTTTGTGGAATCAAGAGGCTACAATGTCATTCTGCCCGCAGAACTCAAAGCGAAACAGGAATTTACAGACAAGGTGAAACCGCTTATTGACAAAGTGAACAAAAGGGCGGTACAAATATTTGGCTCATTATGATAACGACCGAAGAAATAGCAGTTAGGGTGCGTCAAATGCTGATTGACGGCATGAAGATAACGCCCGAAATAAGCGACAACCCCGACTATCAAAGGACGGACTACACAAAGGATGGAATAATCCTTGTGCCAAGGTCTATCACTGGCGAGGGGTCTGTGCGCAATGGTGCTATAAATGTGAATATCCATGTGCCAGACATACCGCAAGGCGTAGGAAACGGAAAAGTGATTTTCCACACTCACTTTGCAAGGCTGATAGAGTTACGCAAGCAAGCTATGGAGATACTGCAAAACCATTATGAGCATGGTTGCGGTTACAATTGGAATATAGGTTTAATCAATCCACCTATGCAAGAGCCAAGCCATAACGAGCATTACGTTTCTTTCACCTTGGATGTTGTTGTTAGAGAAAAGAAGTCGAACAATTAAATTTAATAAGTTATGCCAATACTTTCTACAATGGGGTTAAAGAAAATCTATGTTGCCCCAGCAGGAACAACAGCGGGAACTATGCCCGCAAACGGTAACAGTTGGCTTGATTTGGGCGATGTGTACCAAGACACTTGTACGTTGAAAGACGATGATGTGGAAACCACGGAACACAAGTCTGAAACCTCAAACAAGGTGATTACCCTTATGGGCGATTACGTTACGACCGTTGAGCTTACACTTATGGACCCGGATATGGACTTGATGGCACGTTATTTCGGTGGCACGGTGTCGGGTACAAAGCCAAAGCGAAAATGGTTGCGTCCACGCAAGCCTGTTTACAAGGAGTGGGCAATATGGCTTCAGCCAGAGGAGGGCTTGTTTGTGGGCTGTCCTAACGCTTGCATCATTCCATCTTTCGAGATTACCTATTCTTCAAAGGGTATCTGCCTTGTGCCGATGAAAATCAAGTTCCAAGACCAGCTAACGGTTGATGAAACTATAACAGACCCGACAAAGGCGGGATAACCCGACAAAATGCAACAACTTACCAATTCACGCCTCCTTTCCCTAAATGGTTAGGGGGCGTGTTTGCTATACAACGATATGGAAAACAATCAAGAACAAAAAGAGCTGACAAGAGAACAGCGTTTGGAGATAGAAGAAAGCGCATTGCAAGCCTTGCTGAATATGGGTTGCAAGTTTTCTGTGCCATTGAAAATTTACCCAGTGAAACCCTCCAAGTGGTTCAATATCCGAAAACGCCTGTTTCCAAAGTGTGCTAAAGTGTGGCACGACAAGCGTATTCCCAAAGGTTGGGATGTTTCCATTACGGAAATACCCGATGTGGAAACAGAACGCATGAAAGAGGTATATATGCGCCACTTCAAGGTGAAACCGCTATACCTTGGCACAATAGACCGTTTGCGCCAAATGTACATAGGCATTGAGTATGACGAAAAGACTATACAGGAACAGCCTATACAGGAAAGCAAACGACTATTCAAGTACATAAAGCAGATGGCAGAGATAGCAGCCGTTGCAGTAATCAACAATCCAAATGTTGCCGACAGGGACAATAAGGAAGTGAAAATGCTATCCAAATTCTTTATGGAACATTTGACGGTTGCACGGTTGCAAAAACTCACAGCCATTATAAGCCAGATGATGAACCCATCGGGTTTTACCAGCTCTATTCGATTGATACGGGAAGTCGGAACGACCAAACCAAACCCCGAAGCGGAGCGGATAGAGTAACAGGCTTAAACAGTCCGTGGGGTAATCGTGGCGAACTCATGCGTAACTATGGGTGGACTTACGATTACTTGCTTTGGGGTATTTCGTGGCTCAACTTGCAACTGATGATAGCGGATGCACCACGCACAAAGGATTTGCCGAAAGACGAAAACGGCAATGTTATTGATGAAAGCAAGGTTGAGCACAGGGAGTTGAAAACGAAAGAAGATATTAAGAACTATATCAAAGGAATGTTATAAATGGAAAATATAGGCGGTGGATTAGGCTTTAAGGCTACGCTTGACATAGACGATTTCAATGTGTCGGCAGCGACAATGGAACGGCAGATAAGGAATTTCTCTACCACGGCTAACAAGGAAGTGGAACAGGTAGAGCAAGGCTTTCAACGCATGGCAGAGAAAGCGCAGCAATACTTGTCTTACTATCTTGTAGGGCAAGGTATGCACCAACTTATCAGTTCCATTATCGAAACACGAGGGCAGTTTCAGCAGTTAGAAATTGCCTTTGGTACAATGTTGGGCAGCGAGGACAAAGCCAACACCCTTATGCAACAGATGGTAGATACGGCTGCAAAAACACCTTTCGACCTCATGGGAGTTGCCGAGGGTGCAAAGCAACTGTTAGCCTATGGTGTAAGTGCAGACAAGGTGAACGACACGCTTGTAAGGCTTGGTAACATTGCAAGCGGTCTTTCCATTCCGCTTAATGATATAGTGTACCTGTATGGTACTACAATGGTACAAGGTCGCTTGTATGCACAGGATGTAAGGCAGTTTACGGGTCGTGGCATTCCACTTGTGGCAGAGCTTGCCGAAAAGTACCACACAACAGCCGAGGGCATTAACGAAATGGTTTCGGCTGGCAAGATTGGATTCCCCGATGTTGAGGAAGTTCTTAACAAAATGACAAACGAGGGCGGCCAATTCTATCAGCTCATGGAGAAACAAAGTTCTTCGCTGACAGGACAGATTGCAAACTTGCAAGACGCATGGGACACCGTGCTTAATGACTTTGGAGAAGCCGGGCAAGGTCTTTTCTCCACAGCCATTGAGGGCGCAACGGCTGTTGTTGAGCACATGGATGATATTGTGCGCATACTGAAATCCGTTGCTATCGGCTACGGCTCTGTAAAGGCTGCTATTGCCCTTAACAGTGCCATAACAAAGGGACACACTGGCATTGTAAAACTTGACAACCTCGCCAACAGCGCAAAACTTGCTCTGATGAAGTCAGAAGCCGTATTGAGCGGTGAACTCTACAATCAGAAAAAGAAAATGGAAACGGTGGATGATGCGACTTATAAGGCACTAACACAATTCATCACAGCGCAAGAGCGTGACGAGGCATTAAAGAAAGTCCGCATTGCATCCATATCCAACCTACTTACAGCCGAGCAAAAACAATACCTTTCACAACTTAGCCTTACAGAAACAAGTAAGGGGTATGAAACGGCAGCTATGGGCATACTCACGGCAGACCAAAAACTTGCTTTATCCAAAGTTAAGTTGGAGGTCGGAAGCGATGCGTACAAGGCGGCTATGTTGCGAGAGGCACAAACCAAACTTGGCTTGAAAGCAGCCACTTTGGATGAAATGCGAGCATCCGTAAAGGCAGCAGCAGCGAAAAGCGATGAGGCAAGAAAAACCGCAATATTGGCTTCACAGGATGCACAAGCAGCACGTTACCAAATGGTGTTGGCAAGAAGTAGCGGTAACGCAATCGCCATTCAAAATGCAGAAAAACGCTATGCGGAAGCCTTGGATAATGCAAAACTCCAAAGGGACGCAATGCTTGCCGCACGAACTGAATTTCTTACCAAGAAAAAGCAGTTGGAAACAGCAGCCATTACGCAATCGAAACTTGCATCACAAGGCGATGCGGTAGCAAAGACAGCACAGACAACAGCAACCAATATCCTTACAGTTGCGACAGGCAAGTTAATGACTGGTCTTAAAGCTCTGTGGGCAACAATGGCTGCAAATCCATTGGGCGCAATCCTTTCCCTTGTCGGTCTTGTGTATAGCGCATTTACGATGTTTAGCGACAGCACAGACGATGCAACGGAAAGCCTTAACAAGTTCGGAGAAACAGGCGAAAAGCAACTTATTGACATGGAGGTGCTTTATTCCGTGTTGCAGAATGGCACAAGGGGTACAAACGCATGGAAGAAAGCGTTTGATGAACTGAACGAGAAGCTGAAAGAAAACAACTTGAAAACGCTTGACAACAATGCAAGTATTGAGGAAATCACAGCGTCTTACAAAGACCTCACAGCAGCCATGCAAGCCAACAACGCAGAAACGGCAAGGGCAAACTCGCTTGACGATTCTAAGGAAGAGTATGCAAAAGGTTTGGATGAATTGCGTAAAACCGTCCTTGAAGAATTGAAAGGCGCACATCATTATAATTGGAGCGAGATTTTGGGCATTGGCTGGAGTAGTGACAGTAAGGACATTCAACAAATTGCTACATCACTTGCACCACAGATTAGCCGTGTTATAGAGGATGAATTGCCTAAAATGGTAAAACTTGATGATGCGAAAAAGGCAGAGGCAAAGGAACAGCTTAGAAAGCAGATAACCGACATTCTGAAAGGCGCACAAATAGACGAAAGCCATGCAGAGTTTATTACAAACTACGATTGGCTGACAGATACATTCAAAGATGTATTTTCGGGCGATGGAGGTCTTATAGACCAAGCGTTAGAGTTAAGAAAGGCGTATGAGGCTAACATGGTAGCTGGCAACAAGGCAGCAGATGAAGCCAAGAAAAATGCAGAGGAAACAGGGTATAAATTGCGCCAAGTTACGCAAACGATAGACATTTCCACACTTAGCCTTGAAGAACTCCACGATGTTGCAAGCAAGTTGGACGGTAAGACGGTTAGCATTGATTGTAAGACATACGGATTCGACACGGCACTTTCCATGTTACAAGCAGTCAATGCCGAGATTAACAAAAAGCAAAACAATCTCAACACGGATAATGGCATAAAGGCAGAAATTCAGAGGTTGCAAACAGAACAGGGAGATATTGATAAAAGAACCAAAAAATATGCAGAATACACAAAACAGATAGAGGCTTTACAGAATAAGCTAAACCCCAAGCGAAACAGCAGTAGTAGCAGTTCACGCAAAAGTGCCAATGACGCACAACGCAATGCTGAAAGTTTGCGCCAAAAGCAGCTTGACGCAGACAAACGACTTGAAGAGGCGAGAATTGCAGTCATGGAAGAGGGTTATGAGAAACGCAAGGCACAACTTGACTTGCAACACAAGCAATCCCTCCAACAGATAGACAAGGAGGAAAAGGAACTTGCCGATGCACGAAAGAAAGCGGGCAAAGGTGGTCTGACTTCTGACGAAAAGGCGAATTTCCAAGAAAGGCGCAATCTCGAAAACACAAGTTACACCCAATCGCAAAACAAGTTGTTTGAGGGTGAGCTTGACTATAAGAAAAAGCAGTATCAGCTATATTTCCGTTGGGTGCAGAACATGGGCAAGGAAGTAGCCGACAAACAGTTTGAAAAGTTGCTTGCTGACGGCAATTCATACAAGCAATATGTTGAAAACGAAATCGCCAAACTTGAAGAAAAGCGGAATGGTGGCACTAAGCTAACCGAGGGTGAGGGTAATTACCTTATCTCGCTTAAAACCCAAAAGGGCGAAATGAACGGTGAAACCACGGCTCTTGAAAAATTCAAGCAACAAGTGAGTGAAAGCGTGAACCAATGCCAAACCCTTGCTGAAAAGATTGAGGTGCTGGCACAAGCCAAAGCCAAGTTGGATAATGGCGAAAGTGGCATTGTTGATAAAGATGAACAATTGGGTGAACGTGTGGCGATTGAGCAGCAATTGGCAGAAGCCGAAAAGCAGTTGCAGAACGATGTGCTTAAAAACTACCGTACATTTGAGCAGCAGAGGCTATCCATACAGAAAGACTATGCCGCACAGCGAGCAGCAGCCGAGAAATCGGGTAATACTGAAATCATTGCCCAAATAAACAAGGCAGAACAGGCGGCTTTATCTTCGCTCAACATGAATTTCTTACAACAATCCGATAGCTGGACCAATCTGTTTAACGACTTGGATTCACTTTCTGTTGCTGAAATAGAAAAGCTGATAACCGACATTCAAACACAGTTGAACGCTGGCAATATAAAGCTAAGTCCTGTTGATTACAAGGCGGTGGTGGATAGCTTGGATAAGGCAAAGCAAGAAATCGAAAAGCGTAATCCTTTCAGCTCTCTTTCATACTTCTATAAGCAGTATATAGCAGCCAAGAAGAATTTGAAAGCAGCAGAGGAAAAACTTGCCAACGGTGAGGGCAGCGAAGAAGAGGTGGCAGCAGCCAAGAAGAACGTAAAGGCGGCGGCTGTCATGGTGACGAACTCAATAAAGGATGTTACGGATGTAGCCTCCAACTGTGCCTCGTCCCTACAATCAATGTTTGATGCGTTGGGCATGGATGGTGTGGCTGACGGATTGGGGACTGCAATAGACCTCATGGGGCAGTTGGGCAATGCTGCTGCTTCTGTCGGCAAGTTTATGAGCGGTGACATATTGGGTGGCATAACGGGCATGGTTTCCTCTATTACTTCTGTGGTTGGAATATTTGCAAAGTTGCACGATAAAAAGTACGAAAAGCGAATACAGAACCTACAAAATCAGATAGACAACTTGCAAACAGCCTACTCACGTTTGGAGCGAGCTTTCAACAATACCTATTGGGTATTCAATGATGAGCAACGCCAAGGCTACGAAAAGAATGTACAGGCTATCAAAGACCAAATCGCAGCGTTGGAGAAACAACGTGAGGTAGCAAAGAAATCGTGGGACTTCGCACAGTATGCCAAGCTGACCACACAGATAAAGCAGCTCAATGCGCAACTTAACAAAGCAAAAGAGGGCGGTGATATGCTTGCTTTGTGGCAATCGCAAAAGGAATCATTGCGAGAGCAACAGGAACTTATGCGCCAACAGATACAGGCAGAAAAGAGCAAGAAGAAAACCGATAACAACAAAATCAAAGAATGGGAAAATCAGATTGAGGAAATAAATCAGCAAATCGAGGATTTAGACCAACAGATGATGGAAACATTCGCTGGCACTGATGTAAAGAGTGCCATTGATGAGTTTGCGGATGCAATAGTGGATGCGTATTGCTCTGGTGAGGATGCGGCAAAGGCTTTGGGAGAAACGACAAAGAAAGTGCTTAAAAACGCTGTCGTAGAAGCCCTCAAGCGAAATTTCCTTGCTAAAGGTATCAATGATGCGGTTGAATACTTGGGCAAGGCGATGGAAGATGGAGTTTTGACAGACGAGGAAAAGAAAGAGTTTGAACGCCAAGCCAACGCAGCGGGCGAGAAATTCAAGCAAGGCTTGGAAGCTGTGGGCGATTGGATAAAAGATGTTGATGATGCGACAAGCGACCCACTGACGGGAGCCGTTACCTCAATGAGTGAGGAAACAGGCGGTGTGGTTGCTGGTAGGCTCAACGCTTTCATCATTAACCAAGGTGAACAGACAAGCATAATGCGTGAACAGTTGTTGCAACAGTCGGAGATAGCGAGAAACACGGCTTTGTCGGCTGAACGATTGCAAAACATTGAAAGCACGCTTAAACGCATAGAAACAAAGGACAATTCATTACTATCACAAGGCATTTCGTAATATGGAACTGGTAGAACAACTTAGAAAGGATGGCACAGAGAAAGGTCTGTGCCGCCTTTGGCAGATGAAATTGAGAGGCAACTTAGACACAGAGGCATTGGTAAAGCTCTACATCAAGGGCATTGACTTTTGCATTTGTGAGGATTACCCCACGCTTGACTTTCTTAGGACGCATTTTAAGGGCAACAGCGAGCCTTACGGTGTCTATATTGATGAAGATATGCCCACACTCGCAAACAAGGCTGATTTGGTGCTTAATGGTGCTTGTAGGGGTATGTTGGAGTATGGCGAGTATAGCGTTTCACGCCTGTATGTACGCCACACAAGCGAGATAGCCGTAAATGTTTCAGACCATGCCATTTTGACAATAGATTTGTTCGACAACTCCAAGTTACACCTGTCGGTGGTCGGTGATGATGCAAGCATTATCCTCAATGTGTATGGCAGCACTCCACAAATAGACTTCGTGGACGGTGAAAAGCCTAATTGTGTAATCGTGAACTATAACAATAAAACTACATACTGATATGGTAGATAAGAACTTGATACTTTACTTGCCATTTGACGACCCCGATGGCAATAAGGCTTACGACTATTCGGCAAGCCGTGCTGATGCGACACTTTCAGACGGGGCAACATTCACCAAGAACGCCAAGACAGGCAAGGCACTTGCTTTGAATGGCGGTGAGTGTCTGACAACGAAAGCCATTCCCTTTAGCGGAAACTTCACAGTGTCTGCCTATGTAATGACAACACAAAGCCGTATTGGTTGGGTGGTGAATTTACTTGGTGTAGAAAACTATCGTGAACAATGGATTGATGTTGTACCAAAGCAATGGTACTTTATCGCCTTTGTGCGTGACAGCGACACATTCAGAGTGTACATAGATTCTGCTTGTGTCTATACAGCCTCGCTTGGTGGCACTCCACAGGGTTTGAGCCTTTGCACGGACGAACTGCTTACAACGACTGCAAACATTGACGAGGTGAAAGTGTACAATGTGGCAAAGACGGAAAAAGAGCTGTTGGAGATACAGGCAGACAACGATGTGGAATACTACATTGACGGTGTGAATTTCAAGGACTATGGCGTGTATGTGTCTGGCTCTACTGGCTTGGTAGGTCGGCTTGCACAGAAAGACGCATTGCAAGTGGATTGGGACAACTACCACGGCATTGTGCGTGACAGGAACAGAAAACGCTACAAGGAGCGCACCATTACGCTTGACTGTTTCCTTGAGGCGAGCGGTCGCAGTGCATTCGTGGAATGGACTAACCGCTTCATGTCATTGTTCGATGGGGACGGCACACACCGTTTGACCGTGGAGTATGACGGAAAGGCAAAGCCATTGGTCTATGAGGTAGGCTTGTACGATGAAACGGATGTTACAAAGACATGGGGGCAGTACAACAATGAGCTTATGGTCGGCACGTTTAAGATGAAACTCATAGAAGATGAACCCGTAAAGCGAGTGTTGCGCCACATATCGGCAAGCGACAACTCCAAGACAACAATAAAGGTTACATCCACAAAGTTGCTCAACATCTATTGGGGGGACGGAACGCACACATTCAATGTGAGTGGCAACGAAACAACCGTAGAACACACCTACACACTTGCTGGCGAGTATGACATCATTGTTGCTGGCGTGATTGAAGATATTGAAAGTTTTGAAACAAACGATATTGTAGTATGGGAATTACTCAAATAACAAAGCGCAATGGCGAAACAATACAGCTCAACACAAACGAGCCGTTTTGTTTCGTCAAAGAGGCTACACTCACAAGTTCCTTAATGGGCGATGATTACATTTCGCTCAAAATCGTTTCCGCCAATTGGTTGTCATTCGCCAAAGGAGATAAGATAACCATTGGTGGCAAGGAATATAGTATCAGAGCCACAACAACCCGTGAGGTTGTTTCAGAGGGTTATTACAACTACGAGCCTGTATTCTATGGCGTGATGTACGACCTTATGAAAACTATCTACCGCAATTGCGACAAGTACGGCAAGAGCGACAAAAGCACATTTGACTTGACCTATACAATCAAGGAATTTGTGCAAGTCCTTATCTACAACATGGAAAGGGATTATCCGGGGTTGTGGAAGTTCGATGTGGATAACTGCCCCGACACGGAGGCTAAGACTATTCAGTTTTCGGGCGTGAACTGTTTGCAGGCATTGCAGACCCTTTGCAACAGCGAGCAGTTCAACTTGGAGTTTCAGATAACCCAAGACAAGGGTGTGCGCACTATCCATATAGGCAAGTTCGGCAAGCGTATCAATCCTCCAAGCGGTGCTGATTTCTTTGAATGGGGCAAGGGTAACGGATTGTACAACCTCAAAGAACAGAAGATAGACGATAAAGCCATTATAACCCGTCTGTGGGCAGAGGGTGGTACAACCAACATTCGGAGCAATTACAGGGAGTATTCGGAGCGACTGCAATTGCCGTACCCACAGCGAAAGAACCAGTACGAGCATACCCTTTCAGACGGAACGGTTGTAAAGGTGGGTTCTGAAACAATCGGCATTGCTGACGATGCAAAACGCTACATTGAGGATGCAGAACTTCGTGATAAGATAGGCAGTGAGGAAGATGTAAAGACCTACGATAACATCTACCCCACACGCACGGGAACCGTTACGGCTGTTGTGGCTGATGATATTTGCGCTTTCATTGATGATACAATGGACTTCGACCTTAACAAGAAAGACGATAAAGGCACGGTGTACCTTGTGGACGGAACGAGCGCAAAGATAACATTCACTTCTGGGCGGTTGGCTGGGCAACAGTTTGAGCTTGAGGCGAAAGGTGGCTACAACCACGAAACAAAGAAATTCCGCATTATCCCATTCACGGATAATAGAGGTTTGACCATTCCATCCACTGAAACACAGGACGCTTACAAAATTGAGGTCGGAAACACCTACAAGATAACCGACATATATCTGCCCGAAAGCTACGAGCAAAAGGCAGAAGAGGCGTTGTGGTATGCTGCAATGGAAGATTTCAAGACAGCGACACAGGCAAAGGCTCAATACACGCTGACATTGGATAGGCTCTACTTTCTCCAAGAACTAAGCCGTGATACCGATACAAGCGTGTTTGAGGTGGGCGATTATGTGCCTGTTAAGGACACACGTTTTGGCATTGAGAAACAAATGCGCATACAGAAAGTAACACGCAACCTTTTGTTGGAACAGGACTACCAAATCACTTTGGCAGACACAACAGCCGTGTCTATACAGGCGCAAACCGTGCTTACTGTCATTGAGCATGAAAACATCATAAACAACAACCGCCTCCGTGATTTGAATAAAGCAAGGCGAGGATGGAGAACCACAGAGGATTTGCGTAACATGGTCTATGACACGGACGGATATTTTGACACGGACAACATCAAGCCAAAATCCATTGACACAAATATGCTGACTGTTGGAGCAAAGAGCCAACAGTTTGTTTTGTCGGGATGTGTGTTGCAAGCCAACTTTGGGGGCAATCCGAATATGTTTGTCGCAACGGCTGGCATACTCTCGCACCTCACCATTGACAACGACAAGATTAGGAACTGGCAGATGAATGAAGCCTCGTTCAAACTGCAAAGCACAGGCGGTTACTATCTGTTTGCCAAGTGTTCAAAGAGCGGTGAAAACGGTGTGTGGTATCTTACCCAAGAGCAATTGAAGTTTGAGCCTACGAGCGACCCCAACAATTACTATTTCCAAGTTGGCATAGTATCAAGCCTGTATGCAGATGATAATTTCAGAGATTTTCAGACCACATACGGCTTTACTCGCATCAATGGCAACACTATCACAACTGGGCGCATCATTACGAGTGATGGCGAGTGCTACTTGGATTTGGACGGCAACAAGTTCCGCATTGGTGACAGCACAAGTTCTATTGATTGGAACGTGTCGGCAAAAAGCCGTCTGACATTGAAGAATGTTAGCGTGGCAAGTGGCAGCGGTGATGTTGTGCCGTTGGGCGTTTATCGTGGAGTGTGGAATAAGGATTACATCTACTACACGAGTGATGAAGTGGCTTATACAAGCAATGGCGCAACGTGTACCTATCGCTACATACACCCCACACCTACCAAGGGTAACTTGCCAACCAATTCAACCTATTGGGCGATTGTAGCACAAGGTGCTGACGGCATTAGCGGAAACAATGGCGATTGGGTGAGCTTTGTCTTTAAGGAAAGCGATACGAAACCTACAACGCCCACATCTACTGCACCTATCCCCGATGGCTGGAGCGACACACCAAGCGCAACAGGCAAGTGGTGGATGTCAAAGGCTACAATCAATGGCGTAACAGGCAAGGCTGGAACGTGGAGCGAGCCTGTACAGACCACGGCAGAGGATGGTGTGGATGGTGCTTATACTGATTTCAAGTATGCCAAGAACACATCAAGCACATCATTTCCCGCAATAACGGTTACAGAGCGCAACCCAAGCGGATGGAGTGATGAACCGCCAACACTTGCAACAGGCGATTATCTTTGGATGTCGCAAGCAGAAATAAATGCAGATGGAACGCTCAAAACAAATTGGAGTACGCCTGTAAGAATTTCGGGTGAGAAAGGCAACAGTGGAAACAATGGCTCTGTGTTCTATTTCATCTACACGCTTGCATCAACAACTCCAAGCACACCTACATTCACCACACCCTCTGCCTTGGTAGGGCAAACGGCATGGACTATCAAGCCGCCAACACCGACAGATACGCTATATCTGTATATGTCGCAAGCCATATACAACCCGAATACAGGGCGGTTTGGCTCATGGACTGCACCGATACGCATATCTGGCAAGGATGGTGCAAAGGGTGCTGACGGTACGGATATAGAGTTTATCTATTTGCGCAATACAGGCAGTACACCAAGTAAACCAACATCCGTGAATACTGATGATTATGTGCCTACGGGTTGGACTGACAACCCACAAGGAATAACCGAAACGTACAAATACGAGTGGGTATGTGTAAGAACCAAACCAAGCGGTACTGATACTTGGTCGGCTTTCAGTACGCCTGTCATTTGGGCGAAATGGGGTGATAAGGGTACGGATGGCGATGGTACTGAATATGTATTCAAGCGTACAGAGGTAGAAACAGCACCCGATGCAATTTTGGTAAGTTCCACTGCTGACGGATATGTGCCTACGGGTTGGACTGATGAACCAAGCGGTGTGTCGGCAGACTATCCTTTTGAATGGGTGTCTATAAGACACAAGACAAATGGCAAATGGGGGTCTTTCTCCGAGCCTACCTTGTGGAACAATTACGTTGTATGGAATCCCAATCTGCTTGAACAGACAGAGTTTGAAAGCATGGATAGGCTGGATAAATGGGATGTCGTTTCTCGCAATAATGGTGGTAGTGGCATAGATACAAGCATTACCCACATCAATACAAGCGGTGTGGACGGACATAATTGTTTCTATGATGCAAACACTAAGCGGAATGATGAAAGCGTGTATAAAGAAGTGTTGCGCCAAGTGTTGCAGTCCTCGACCACTAAGAAGTTAAAGCCTTCGACATGGTACACTCTTTCATTCTGGGCAAAGTGTGGAACTAAAACATTGACCGTGAACGAAACAAGCAGCGCATACGGCTTTGCACAGCGCACATTGTATCTAAGAAGTGGGCACAAGTACACATTCTCATTCAATGGACGCATTGATGCGCAAGCTAAATCAGACGGAAAGGAATTAAGGTGCTTTATATGGCAAGACGGATGGAAATGGCAAAAGGAAATTTCTGTCAGCAATACCTATAACACGACAGCCTCCATTTCGTTTGACGATGTACCCGCTGATGGTGTGTATCATTTTGCGGCATACTTGTATGACAGTACAGACCCACGCACAGGCAAAGCAACCCTTAATTGGGTGCGCATACTTGAAACAGGCGGTACAATATTCAGCACCTATGTATTCCCAAGTGCCATTGATACAACCAAGGTGTTTGTGGATGGTGTACAATACAACAATACTATTGGTGCGGATTGTGTTGTTGATTATCCGACATACACGGCATGGAAAAAACATACTATAACATTCAAGACAAAGGCAAGTTTTGCCGATACTGAATATGTGTTGTTCCGCTTGCAACCAATCATAATTGAGGGCAACTCGCAATATCTCTATATCTGTATGCCAAAGTTGGAACTTGGCAAGGTGGCAACTGCCTATGATGCAAATTCAAACGACAATCGCCCCGACTACCAAGAGTACCGCTTTGCCAAGAATGGCTCTACTACAAGTGCGCCAAGTTTGGTTAAGACAGATGCAGAGCCGAGCGGTTGGACTACCACACAGCCGTCTGTTGGTACGCTACAATACTTGTGGATGACCATTGCGACCAAGAGCGCAACAGGCGCATTGCTCACCAATTGGAGCGACCCTGTGCGCATTACACCTTATGACGGAAAGGATGGCGAGAATGGCAAAAGTCCTGCCTTGGTATATCGTGGCGTGTATGATAGCAGCAAGACCTATTACGGCAATCAGTACCGTGTGGATGCAGTCAAATATAATGGCATTTACTATGTGGCACGGATAGATGCGGGTAGTTTCTCAAATGTCCTACCGACAAATACATCTAAGTGGAATCCATTCGGTGCGCAATTTGAAAGCATTGCTACAAATCTACTTTTGGCAGAGGGCGCAAATATCGGTGATTGGTTTATAAGCCAAGGTAAGATAGTTTCAACGCTTGAAACAGGCAATAAGATAACGCTTGATGCAAAAGGTGGAGAGGTGTTGCTTGAAACATCCGATAATGACTATGATAACATTATGTCAGAGTACGGCAATCAGTTTGGTGCAAACATTCGGCTTAGTCTGAATAGGGGCAATGTTGAAGTTCACGCTAAAAACTCGCCAAGCTATTCAACTGGCACATCCTACCTTTCCCCAACAGGCATATTTTCAAATATGGCTGGTACGGATGGTATGCCCTTAAGCTCTGGATATACACACCGTGGGGCAATTGTTGGTCTTGGGTTCGCCAATGTTGCTAAAAGAACATGGTCGGTTAATATGGTAGATACAATCATTGCTGGTGTATATGGTAGAGCGGACAACAGCGGGACTGCACCCGCCTTTGGTGGATTCTTCTACAATCTGTATGCTGGTGGTCTTATACTTGGGCGCAAGTGTATCACAGAAAGCGGAACGAAAGGTCATTCAAGTTACCTGTCGGGAAGTGATAGTGTGGTTATCGGTTATTCTCGTTACGATGAAACGGTATATCTGCCATCTAATCCAACAGAGGGGCAAGTGATATTCGTTAAGCAATGGTGGAGTGGCTCGCTGAATATTTATCCATTGACGGGGCATTATATTTACGATGATACTTCCGAAAACACGTATTACCCATTTAGCGAGGGACAAGGTGGTATGTTTGTTTTTACAATCGGCTATGTTAATGGTGTGAAAAAAGAGGCTTGGATAGTATCAAGATGGAAGTATTAAAACAATAAAGCTATGGCAAAATATGGATATATAGAGAATGGCTTTCTAAGAGCAAGGGAGGTAGAGCAAGGACAGGTGCAGAACCTTTCTTCTGATTGGAAGCCTGTTGATGATATTGATGAAAGTAAGACTATATCCGATGATGATAATTACACCATTAGATTAGTTCCTTACGACAATGGAAACCGTATCTCGTTCAACTATGAAAAGGTTGTGAACACGACAAAGATACAGGGTGAGATTGACGCTATCAAAGCTGAATTGTCAGAAACAGATTATCAAGTTATCAAGTGTTATGAAGCCTCCCTTGTCGGTGAAGAACTGCCTTATGACATCAAGGCATTACACGAAGATAGAAATGAGAAAAGAGCGCAAATCAATGCGCTTGAAACGAACTTAACAAATTTAATGGCATTATGAATTGGATTACAGAAAGCAACAGACAAAAACACTTTCTTTATGCCATACCTTGTGCCTTTCTACTCACGGTCTTATTCGTGGGTGGATTGGCTTGTGGCATGGAGTTTAAGGACAGAGCTTATGGTGGTAAATGGGATTGGTTGGACTTGTTAGCCACCATATTAGGCGGTGTTTTGGGGCAAATGCTCCAAATATTGTTGATTTATGGTATAAGGTGTGTTTCTTAGACACATTTTTACTACCTTTGCAGTGTAGATTTACCAAGTAAATTATGGAAGATGTAAGACTGATAGCCAAAGGCAGCATAACCGACCTGTCGAAAGGCTTTGCATTGAAAGGTGGTGTGCCGTTCTCCGTGTATGTCCGTAGCAAGGAAAACACGATGTTGAGCGACACACTGCTTGAATGTAGGCTGATAGGTGACAAAGCGGTTGGAGCTTTGCCTGTGCCGATTGGCGACTGGACGCCCGCAATGATAGCGTACATTTCCCCAAACGCTATTGACTTGGGCAAGTTTGATGTATATTGGGGAGCGAGTGAACAACCAAATAAAATTGTATAAGCGCATGGGACTGATTTTAGGCAGTGGCTCTACAAAGCCACAATATCCTTACGATATGTGGTACGGTGTGCAAGGCGACTTGACAAGCAAGGACTACAAGCTCACAAGGGTTGGAAACCTTGACTTGCACCGCACGTTACCCATACAGAAGAAGTTGAGGCGTTTCGTGGAAAACACGGACGGCTCTGTTAAATACTACTTGCACCAAAACGACAGCCGCAAAAAGGATTCGGGCGCAAAGGCTACCATTGACAGCACGGATGGAAACGTGATGTTGGAGAAACCCAAATACTATTTGCGTGTTGAGTTTGAGGGTACAAAGTGGGTGTATGGCATTTCCGAATATCCTTTACCCGGCTTTGTGGAAATGACACGCAAGACTTGCTCGCCTTGGTGCGCTACCATTGACCGTGACAATAACATTGCCGTGTCTGGCTGTTGGTTGCAATGGAATGGTGATGAACTTTTGCGTGATGATGAGGGCATATTGAAGTTGGCTGACAATGCCTCACGTTTCCGTGGTGGCAACGGCTCTAATTCGGCTTGGGATGGCACATACCATTCTATGCTTGGTATGCCAAGAACTTCTATCAGCAAGGCTGGCGCACGTCCTTTGTGCAAGAATGGCACTCACCTTGGCGTATATCGTGTATATACAGAAATAGCATGGTTACAACGCATAGAATACGCATCCTTGCACTGCCAAGACACATACAACGAAACACTGACTGCTGACGGGTTCAGACAGGGCGGTTTGGGTAGTGGTCCCGCTGTTGATGGTTCACAGTGGAATACATGGGGCGGTTACAATCCATTTGTGCCTTGTGGTGTTACTGCAATCCTCGGAAACAATACAGGTCGCATACCTTATGTTATCAAAGGTTGGACGGGTGGCGATAAGACCGTGTATGTAACATCATACCGTGGACTTGAAGCACCATTTGAATATTTGTGGCTGTTGGCTGATGATGTGCTTATACGCCATATTCCCGACACTGAGGGCGGTAGGAGTATAGCCTATCTGTGCCAAGACCCTACAAAGTTCACCTCACACTCTGACAACGCTACAACCGTTCCCGATGGATATGAAGAAATGTGTGATTTGCCCCGTGATAGTGGCTATATCCTACACTTCGCCATTTCAACGAATGGTATCTGTTTCCCCGATGCAATAGGTGGTAGCAGCAATCAAGGTGCTCGTGATTACTACTGGCATCCGGGCAGAACAGCAAGTGGATGGTGGGGGTGCCTCCTGTCTGCTGATGCGCATTATGGTGCGCTTGCGGGTTTCGGTTGTCTGTATGCGTATTCTCGTTCCTCGTACTCGGATGCGGACAGTGGCTTCCGCTTGTGCCGTTTTTGACAGACTGCAAAAACGGTTCACGGCGCAACGAAAATCGGGGCAAAGTGAGTGAGAGAATAAACAGGAAATATTAAAACAAAATATTTTAAGTGTCGGTAGTTTGGGGTTGCCTCCTGTCTGCTAATGCGAATAATGGTGCGAATGCGGGTTTCGGTTATCTGAATGCGAATAATCGTTCCTCGAACTCGAATGCGGACAGTGGCTTCCGCTTTTACCGTTTGGTTTCAATTGAGAAATAAGATACTGAAGCTGCCGACACTTTACCTCTTGGTAGAAAAATAGTGATTAACACGGTGCGAGTAAGAAAATTGAAAGCTCTGTATTAGACTAACGGCACATATAGTAGATGAACGCAAATACATATTTGTATCAATACTCCGACTTTGAGGATTGCGGTCTTTACATTGGCGATACAGGCAAGCTGGCTTGTTCTCCAAGTAAGAAGTTGAAGAACGTATATCACTTGCTCTACACAAACGAAAACTTGTGTCTGGCTCAATACAACGCACAGCACGGCAAAGGTGAACGCAGCGAGATTAACGATTTCAATGAGCATATTTGCGAAAGGCTTGATGAATTGTATGAAATGTTGGCGTATGAAACGTATGTACCCGGCAAGTATAAGGAAAGAAAGATACATGACCCCAAGGAACGTGTCTTGATGATTGCCCCATTCTTTCCCGACCGCATCATTCACCATTGCGTGATAAACGTGTTGGGCGAGCATTGGACGCATCTATTCATTGAAAACACTTACGCTTGCATCAAAGGGCGTGGTGTACACAAGTGTATGCTTGATGTGCGCAGTGCGCTTATGCGTGATAAGAAAGGAACACGCTATTGTCTGAAAACGGACATCCGCAAGTTCTATGATAACATTGACCATGCCGCATTGAAGATTGTGATAAGGTACACGATAGCGGATATTCAGATGTTGCGCCTGTTAGATAAGATAATTGACAGTAACGGTAAAGACAAGGGGTTGCCGATAGGGAACTACACAAGCCAATACTTAGCCAACTTGTATCTGGCTTTCTTTGACCATTGGGTTAAGGAAGTTCTGGCACCTTACATCCTACGCAGATTTGGAGTGAAACTGTATTATTTCCGCTATATGGATGATATGGTTTTCCTGTGCGAGAGCAAGGAAGCACTGCACTATGTGCTTGACATGACAGGCTTGTATCTCGCTGCCGAGCTGAAAGTGGAGTATAAGGCAAATTGGCAGATATTCCCCGTTGATGATAGAGGCATTGATTATGTCGGCTTTTTGCAGAACCATTACAACGTATTGCTTAGAAAAAGCATATTGTTGAAGTTCTACCGCAAGGCATCCATTATCGCTAAGAAATGTCCTATTAAAGATGAGAGTGATATAAAGCACCTCTTTTCGTCTGAATATGGTTGGATAAGCAGATGTAGCGAGGTACACAAAAAGAATGTCTTTAATAAAATTACAAACTATGGACACAAGCATTTTATCAATGGGTCTTTTGTCAGAACAGCGTCCGCAAGTGATAGACCCTTACAACAACGGACAGGGAACATTTCTCTACAATCACAACATAAAAGAAGTGGATGTAGTAGCAGACGAAATGGGCGGTACGCACATAGTCAAGGAGGGGGAAACTCCGACAGGCAAGATGTGGCAGTACGACAGCCTCCGTGTGGAATATCCCAAGACAGCCGATAACATTTTCAGCACGTTAATCACTGCAAAGTACCCGGCTAAGACCGAAAGCAAGTTGGTGAACGAGTATCAGAGTGCTACGCTTGGCTTGATGGATGAATCCGCAAAGAAACCTTATGAGGATTTCTTGAAAGACCGTCTGGCAATCCGCACGATGATAGACAGCGATTGTGAAACCCTTAACATTCCTATGGACTTATGAACGAGATAGAAGATTTCATTGAAGACCCCAACGAGAACAGCGACCTTTTCGATTGTGAGTTTACATCTGTGGATGCGGTTGTCAATCAGATAATGGTGTTCACTGGTTGGCAGAACAGAGCAACCGAAAATGGCGACCGTACACTTGTCGCTTATGGGGAGGGTTACAATCGGTCTGCTTTCTTCACGGACAGCAAGAAACTGAAAGAGGTGTTTTGCAATCCCAAGCGACATTATCCGTTCCGTGCAATCATTAAGGTTGTGAGTTATGGCAATATGTACGGTTTTCGTGTGTTCTCGCCTAAAAGTGAGATAACCAAGGAAGATAGGGAAAACTTTGAGTTTTACAAACGTACCAAGAACAGGAGAAGCCGATGAACACGACAGATGTAACAACCGTTGCGCATGGTATAAGCGATTTCGGTATGATGGCGGTTACGGCTGCTTTCTTCTTGCTGTTGTCGGCTGCAATGATGGTGGCAATATTCAAGTGGTTTAAGGCTATCATAAATCAAATGATGCAAGACAATAAGGAGAGCCTCCAAGAGCTTGCCAAGACCACAAACGCACAGAACGATATGTTACAGGACATTTCCGAGGGGTTGCGTACAGAAACACAGTTAAGAATACGCAACCTCACAGGTTTTGCCTTTGACCTATCCATTGAGCAAGTTTGTAGGCTTATCAAGCGTGTGCGTGAGGAAAACCACATCATAGACCACGAAGCGACAGCTATAAAGATACGCAAATCACTTCAAGTTATCCATAACGACCGCAACAGCCGTTTTGACCCATTCACATACAGAGGTAAGCCAATATCCGAGTATTGCAACACTGATTGGGTTGAAGATGTGGCAAAGGTGGTAGAGGGCGAGATTTACAATGAGGATGGCGCAAACAATGCCCGTGCCTACACTAACGTGAAGCTCGCATACGACAACATCAAAACCGACTTCTACCAACGGCTGAACGCATAAATACAAGTTTTGCGTAAAATTATATGCAGAACTATACAACATTTTAAGCAGATTATATATTATGGTTAAAATTTTAATTGACAATGGGCATGGAGTGAACACCACGGGCAAGCAATCGCCCGATGGTCGTTTGCATGAATACGCTTATGCAAGGGAGATTGCAAAGCGTGTAGAAAAATGCCTCAAGTGTAAAGGCTACGATGTTGAGCGCATAGTGCCAGAAGAATTTGACATTTCGCTTTCCATTCGATGCAAGAGAGTGAACGATATATGCCGCAAGGTTGGCTCAAAGAATGTGCTTGTGGTGAGTATTCACAACAATGCCGTTGGCAGTGATGGCAAGTGGTATAGTGCAAGAGGCTTTACCGCTCATGTCGGACTTAATGCCTCTGCCAACAGCAAACGACTTGCTGCCTGTCTGTGGAACAAGGCTATTGAACTTGGCTTGAAAGGCAACCGTGCTGTGCCAAACGAAAAGTACATCACACAAAACCTTGCCATTTGCCGTGATACGCTCTGTCCCGCAGTTCTGACTGAAAACCTGTTCCAAGACAATAAGGAAGATGTGGACTTCTTGCTTTCAGAAGAGGGCAAGACTGCAATAACCACACTCCACGTTGAGGGTATCATTGACTACATTAACAATGTGGCGAAATGAGAAAGTGGGTAACTATCGCTATGGTTGTGTTGGTCTGTCTGTGTTCGGCTCTGTATCTCCGAAATAGAGCCTTACAGACGGACAACGACAGGCTGACCGCCAACCAAACGGCATTGATGCAGAAAGCCACCTATTATAAAACAGAGGCTGGCAAGTCGGCTGCGAGTGTTCAAAAGTTGGAACTTACCAACTCCGAACTGAAAGCCAACTACAAGCAAGTGTGCCAGACAGCAGAAGAATTGGGGGTAAAGGTTAAGCGGTTGCAATCCGCAATGACCACTGCAACCGAAACAGAGGTAAAGGTGATTACACAAGTCCGTGACAGCATTGTGTATCGTGATGGTGCTGTTGATACCCTCAAGGCTTTCAGTTGGCATGATGCGTGGGTAAATATACTTGGTGAACTCAAAGGGCGTGATGTGTCGCTCAATATGGTATCACAGGACACCCTCATTCAGATAGTCCACCGTGTGCCTAAGAAATTCTTGTTTTTCCGTTGGGGTACAAAAGCCATACGACAGGAAATAACAAGCACCAATCCGCACACCAAAATCACCTATACAGAATACATAGAATTGAAGTAGGTTCTTTTCATAGGTTAAGATTGTTTTTATTAAGTTGGGAAGTGTCGGCTGAGAAGTCGGCACTTTTTCTTGCTCGTTTCCCAAAAAATTGTATTACCTTTGTGGGCGAAATGAACGTAGTAATGAATGATGAAATACAGAAATTCTACAATAATTCTACAAAATCACATACTAATTGTGTAACTCGCTGAAAATCAGATTTGGATTAAGGGTTTCCTAAACCTTTTATCCTTTACTCTTTTCTTCTTTGATCCCGTGGATCCCTGCTCTTTTATACATGCGTTATTATTTATTCTTAGTATTGGTTCCTTTTTATCCCATTCTATATCAGCCAGCCGATGGGCTTCGCTGCATTAGTTGCGTTTTGTATTCAATTTCTCTGCAATCAGCTTTTTGCCCTTCGCAGAGAAGGCGAAGATCACGGCTCCCACTACAGCCAGGAGCAGGATTCCTGTGAGCGGACGATAGAACAGCCATGCCAGTGCGATGATTGTTACAGACCATGCAAAGCCCAATACTCCATAGATGAGCGATACTCCTAATGCGAAGATGTTTGCCACGAAAGGTATCACCTTCAGCAGAGTCTCTGCGATGCCCAGTATGCCGCGCAGACCAGAGATTACGAGCAGCACGCCGATTATGCGGAGCACCCAAGTCAGCATGCTGTTGCCCTCGTGCTGCTCGGTGAACATCTGGTCGGCAGTCTGCACACCCTGTCTGATTACCGACAGCTGCTTGCCGTTCTTTGCCGTATAGTTAGAGAATGTGTTGCCGTTCACCACTGCGATGATCGACACGTCGCCCGGATCACACTGCTTGTAAGTCACTCTCACGTCGCCGATTTCAGGAGTAGCCGAGTTCATGCCCATATATATCGTGTTGCCCTGAACATGAATGCATTCAGCATTATAGGCGTTAGCAGACTTCTGTCCCACGGAGTCGTTAGCGTTCTGGGTCTCCTTGTTTTCAGCCGTCTCGTTGCTCTTGTTACCGTGTTTCGACTTGTAGATCTTCACTATCTGCTTGTCCAGTTCGCGCAGCTTGTCGTCGGTTAGAGTCACCTTTGTCTCCGTATCTGTAGAGAGCGACTTCACTTGACTTTCGTTCAGCTTGTAAGCACCGAAGGTCACTTCCTTGGCGTCCCATCTCTCCCTCTTCAGGTCGGCAAGCACGAAGTTGCTGTTCTTATACTGAGGGTCGTGGAATTCGCTGGAGTTCACCGGTTCGCTCTTCCACCCCTTTTCATAAGTATATGTGGTTACAGTCTCTTCACTGCCGCCGAGCTTGTCTTTCTTGGTCTTCTTGGAACCCTCCACCCACTGATAGTATTCCACACTGCGCTGCAGGGCAATTGCGCCAACTTTGATTCCGAACACATCGTCGGTCAGTGTGTCTCTTGTCGTGGCGAGTCCTGTGGCATGTACGAGTTTGCCGTTTAGTGACGGGCTGATGTTTGTGATGTCTTTCATCTCCACATAGTTGCCCTGTGCCTCTTCAAGCATTCTGGTGGTTTTCACCGCTCTGCCTTCGTTCCACCATAATAGACAGGTTCCGATGATGAACATGAGGATTCCGGAGAATACACCGCCTACTGAATTTTTCAGTCTGCTACCGTAGCTGGTAGTTGTTGTTTCTGTGTATGCCATAATAGTTATGTTTATTGGTTAATATTTCTTGTTTGGTTTCATCAGGTGAGGAGTTACTTTCCCCTTGCTCCCCTAGGCCTGTTGTTCTGTCAATTTATCAGGATTTATCCTTTGTCTTTTTCTGTGAGGAATTTTCCCGACAAGCTTTGTTTTTTGTCTGGGGCAAAGTTACGGATGAAACCGGATATCCCACATTGCAAATCTTCTCAAAAAACTTGCAATTCCTACTTATTTCATTTCTCCTCCCGTCTTCGGCGGCGTTTCCCTGATGACAAAACCGACAGTTTTGCCAACTTCAGTAAGCAAAGCCTTCCACTTTAGACGAACTCGACATTTTCAAAACTTACACTGCTAAAGTGTTGATACATAATGTGTTAAATAACGATTCTGACAGGATTTGCCAATTTTGATGTTGCCTATAAGAGCCTTGAGGCAATAATTCTTGATTTTTCTTTCAAAAACATCATTTTCCAGTCTTCAGATTCAATTTTCCTTCAATTTCTCAGTGCTTTCCCTAGTTATCGCCAATGATGCTAATAATCATCTCTGTGTATGCAGTAATATCCTGTTAGCATCCATTATATCGGCTTTCCCCCTTCTTGTATGCCTCAATTCTTTGTATATTCCTGCGTCTGTTCCGATTTCCTTAAGTTATTTTACCAAAATGTCAATTTGAGAAGATTTGCAATTTTTTTGGAAGAAAATGCAAGCTGATTTCCTTTGTTTCATCCTTACCTTTGCACCAGCAAGAGCGATGAACAGCCAGGCTGCATCGCTACCATCACAAAAATACGATATATATGATATTGCGCTCCGTGTGAAAGTGGGCGTCGGGAGGTTGCCGAAAGGCAGACATCATGGTTGATGGGGATCAACGGAGGCATACCGTTTGCCTCGGGAGCCGGATAAACAATACCGGCTCCAGTCCCCGCCAGCATGGATAGGTTGAGAAAGACCATTGATGCAATGGTATACATATTATATATACATTGATGCAAGACGGAAAACAGACGACGGAAAACAGACGTAAGATGAAAAGGCGAAACCATAATCAAAAACTGATAATATAAAGAGAGTGAGACAATAACATTCATCAACCATAAACTATAAGATTATGAAAATGACAAAGACTATCGTTGCCCTCGCACTCCTGTTTGGATGCAGCGCAACAACCAACGCACAGATCGGCGGACTCCTGAATAAAGCCAAGAAAGCCGCCAAGGAAAAAGTGGAAAAGAAACTGAAGAAGGCAAAGAACGACGCCATCAACAAGGCAGAAGGCTCAGCCATGGAGAAGGCTGGTCTGAAGAAAGCCGACTACGACCCCAACTGCAAGTATAAGCCAAGCAAGGAAGCTCTCGCTGCCGACCCGCAGGCTAACGACCAGACAATAGAGAAGGGCTTCACCAAGAGCATCGGCGATATCCATGCCTGCTATGAGCAGATTCAAGACGTTACACTCTACTCACCTTATTACACCGACGACGCCAAGCGCTTCTACGGCATAGGAGCTGAAGAGGGCACGTTCTACAACATCTTCTTCGGAATGTTTTCAGAAACATTGAAGTATGACGGTATTCACAAGGCATACCATTATCCTAATTTCACACCCGTGAATCTGGCTAACGAACAGATACAGGTGCCATGTGATGAATTCGTTCTAAACTTCTGGACTTGCCGTTTTATGGCTGACCCTAAGTCGGAGAAGGCTCTAAAGGAGTTTGTCTATGCCTACACTTGGCTCAATTCTTTGAATGTGAAAGCTATCCGCCACTATGCTATGAAGGACGAGACGGCAGGTGTGATCAGCGACAACGCAATACTGCCTTCTAATTTCCGGCAAATGCGCTACGACCGCGACAACATGGCTTATGGTCTGGCAGTCACCGTCACTCCATACGAGAATCTGCTGAAGCTTGCCAACGAATGTGCTGCAGGCATCACGGCAAAGGACGGCAGCGGTTTCTCAAGACTGCTCTACCACCTCGTGCTCAAAGTGCTCGTTGACGACTTCCTGCCAAGACACAAGGATGCGAAGAACGACGATTCGTTGAGGCTCCTGAGTCTGAAACTCGATACTCCGCGTATCGGAGAACTCCTCGACGCTTATCAGAATGACTTCGTTGATGCCGTTTCAGAGCCTAAGGGCGTCACCGTGGATGCCAAGACCCGCAATGCCGGTATCGCTGCAGCGAAGAAATTTGCAGGTGCAAACTTCGAGAAGGCTGTGTTCACCAAGAGCTCATGGCAGACGTTCAAGGAGTCTAAGTATCCTTACCGCATAACAGCCTACGCTCTTCCTATCGCTATCATCACCAAGGAAGGCGGCAAGCGCTTCGTGCAGTATTGCACTCTCACCAAGTCTGCCAACGGTTCGAACTACTTCGTGCAGGCTGGTAGCGACACGCGCAAGCATCCGATCAAGTAGACAAGATAACGGGTAGGCAAGGAGATTTGCATCACTTGTTTATAAACTTAAACAATGATTGTCAAGGAAAGCAAATCCCCTTGTCTACTTGTCAACACGTCAACTTGTTTACTAACCAATAAAAAACTACAATTATGAAGAAGCTAAACTTAAAGAAGGTGTTACTAAAGAGAATGATGACAACCATGACTGTCATCATCATGACAATGTTCGCCATGCCAATGATGGCGCAGGATGAAGTATGGATCAACGGAGAAGAAAAGACAGTGTATTATGTTGAAGTCTATCCAAATGTAGGCTTCCAGAACGGTTTCACTATCTTTCTTTATCTTTCCCCCGACAAGAAAGAATACATCAATGTGATGGGCGACAATACCCTTCACGCCGGCGGATTCTTTTATCCGGTAGACATCACTCGTTATGAAATAGACTTCACAGACCGGTGTCACTGGTACGTGAGTTACTATAAGGATAACAAAGTGAAGGTGGAAACCTGTGGCAACTGGCGCTTTGATCTTGACATCTTTTCAGAGGGACGTCTTACCGTTTCCGGTGGCGATCCCAACAGCGGACGATTCGGTGTGGATTTGTGGGGCATCATAACGCAAAACACCCATGGAGACGGAAACACGTATGAAATTAAAGTGGATTATCATACTGAACATGAAAGACCCGTACCTGGCAGTTTGAAACTCTCTACCGTGACGAGCAATTCCATCGGTCTTTATTGGACACATGCCGAAGACAACGAAACTCCATGGGCAGACCTGAACTATGCAGTAAGCTATATAAGAGAAAAGGACCAGGGGTTTAAGGATTGGGAACTCATACCAGTGGGCAAAGCCAACTCATATGTTCTCAAGAATCTCGAGCCCTCCACTGTTTACAATGTCGAAGTGATGGTGGAAGATGGAGCTGGCAACACTGCTCACTATGAAACATTGGATATCATAACGTCAGAATCAGCCGGCATCGAGAGTGTTACCTCCGTCGTTCCGGCAAACAAGCAGGGCACCTTCACCCTTCAGGGCATGAAGCTGACCCGCCAATGGAATGAACTGCCAGCTGGCGTATATATCGTCGACGGTAAGAAATGTGTGAAGAAATGACATCAACCAACTAAAAAATCAAGATTATAAAAAAGATTTTCAAACTTGGTAGACTACAATGGTGTGGGTTCTGAGTACTGGTGAGATGATTCCCGGTTTTACGTGGAGTCAAACAGCCAAATCACAATCATTGGAAAGGATAGCAATTCTTCAGGAAATGGGCACCACCGTTGCCACAAGTGGGCACGGTGGTGCCCAAAACTATGTCCAAAATATTCACAGATCGTTTTTTTTGTTTTCTCTTTTCTTGGTCATAAAAAAGGGCTGCACGGTTTCACAACCAGGCAGCCCCAAACTTAAACAACCAATAAAAGAAATAGATTGTACATATAAATATGTGTAGTCATATCAGAGGGACCAATCTAAAATCCCCATGACGTCTTTTCAAACTCTTTTTCTGTTAGCCGCCGTTATCTGATGAACAGCAGTTCGCGATACTTAGGCAGCGTCCACAGTTCGTCGCTCACCGTGAGCTCCAGCTTGTCGATGTGGTAGCGAATCTGCTCCATCTTAGGAGCCACCGTGTCGTGGTATGCCACAGCCTTGGCACGCTCGTCGGTAAGCTTGTTTGCCACCTTGCGCGCGTTGACCAGTTCCTCCACACCCTTCTCGATAATCTGTGTGCGCTCGGCGATGTCCTCGATAATCTTGATGTTTCTCGAGCTCAGCTTTTCTGCCTTTTCCTCCGGGAACACCATACGCATGTTCTGCACGTTTTTCAGCAGCATGCTCTGATAGTGGGTGGCAACAGGAATGATGTGGTTCATCGTGAGGTCGCCCATCACGCGTGCCTCTATCTGAATCTTCTTGGTGTAAGTCTCCCATTTCACCTCGTTGCGCGCCTCAAGCTCCTTCTTCGTCATAACGCCCAGCTTTGTGAACATCTCTACGGAAGAGTCGCTCAGATAGTTGTCGAAAATCACCGGACAGCTTGTCTCGCAGTCCAGTCCGCGCTTCTTTGCCTCCTCTACCCATTCGTCAGAATAGCCGTTGCCGTCGAAGCGTATCGGTTTGCAGGTCTTGATGTCCTGGCGCAGAACGTCGATGATAGCTTTTACCTTGTCCTCGCCCTTCTCGATGAGAGCGTCAACACGAGTCTTGAAGTCAACCAGAGCCTCTGCCACGGCAGAGTTCAGAGCGATCATCGCTGCTGCACAGTTAGCCTCAGAACCCACGGCACGGAACTCGAAGCGGTTTCCGGTGAATGCGAAAGGCGATGTGCGGTTGCGGTCGGTGTTGTCGATGAGCAGTTCTGGAATTTCCGGAATGTCCATCTTCATTCCCTGTTTGCCCGCCATTTTGAACACATCCTCGCTGTCGCTGTTTTCTATCTTGTCGAGCAGAGTTGAGAGCTGAGTGCCGAGGAAAGAGGATATGATTGCTGGAGGAGCCTCGTTGGCACCCAGACGGTGAGCGTTTGTGGCGCTCATGATAGACGCCTTGAGCAGTCCGTTGTGGCGGTATACACCCATCAGCGTTTCCACGATGAATGTTACGAAGCGCAGGTTTGCCTCCGGAGTCTTGCCGGGAGCATGGAGCAGCACGCCGGTGTCGGTAGACAAGCTCCAGTTGTTGTGCTTTCCGCTGCCGTTGATGCCGGCGAACGGTTTCTCGTGAAGCAATACTATGAATCCATGCTTGCGAGCCACCTTCTTCATGAGCGACATAAGCAGCATGTTGTGGTCTACGGCGAGGTTTGTCTCCTCAAAGATAGGAGCTATCTCAAACTGGTTTGGTGCCACCTCGTTGTGGCGTGTCTTGCATGGGATAGAGAGTTCGAGAGCCTGGATCTCAAGATCCTTCATGAACGCCTGCACACGGTCAGGAATCGTTCCGAAGTAGTGGTCGTCCATCTGCTGGTTCTTTGCAGAGTCGTGTCCCATGAGTGTGCGGCCGGTGAGCATGAGGTCTGGGCGGGCACTGTATAGGTCGGCATCCACGAGGAAGTATTC
>OJAW01000094.1_pt1 | contig 69961 bp, 65 predicted proteins | sample 1589151 | NCBI WGS metagenome assembly OJAW01 (sample SAMN03283290) | human gut metagenome | biome: human-associated habitat; material: feces | host: Homo sapiens | place: Peru | collected 2012
CTGAGTACCAGAAGGATACCTAAAGCCAAAAATGCAAACTTCAGCTGTCTGATGCTTCCGTACTTGCAAAGTACACAGGTCACGAGCAAAAACAAAATGTAATAGAGAATACTAAGCTTGCCAAATATAAATTTCAGTTTTTTCATTTAATCACATCCTAATAATACTTCCAGGTCTACTATTTCTAAGTATTCTACTCAAAAAAATTTTATATTGCTCATTTATTTTTACACTTTTTCTTGACCAAAATGTAAAAGCTTCATAATTTTTTCTATATTTTTCTGTGTCCAAGCCGTAATCTCGAGCACTGCATCCGGTATCTCCTGGTCTCCGGAATCCGGATTATGCATCCAGATACATGGCATCTTAGCAGCCTTAGCAGCCTTTCCTCCATTCGTTGAATCTTCGATTACAATGCACTCGTCTACCGGTACGCCCAGCTGCTTCGCTGCAAAGAGAAATGTATCCGGTGCCGGCTTTGGATTCTTCACTTCATCTCCACTTGTCACAACGTCGAAATATTTCATCAGATCCAGCGTTTCCAGTGTTTCTGTGATTACAGGTTTCGGAGAAGAAGATGCCACAGCCAGGCGATATCCCGCATCTTTCAGACAGCAAAGCATCTGCCCAACTCCCGGCATCTCAGGAAATCCGTCTCTTGCAATAATTTCATCTTTCTTCTCTTTCATAATCTGATTCATAACTTCAAGACTTTCAAATGTGATTCCATAATTTTCTTTGATCAGATTCATGAAATGGAGTCTTGTAGATCCAATGCATGGTTTATATACATCGTAATCTAAGTCAATTCCATATCGTTCTTTAAACATTTCTACCCAACATTGATAATGAAGCGGTTCCGTATTGATCAAAACCCCATCCATATCAAAAATTACTGCTTTTATCATTCTTATTTTCAGAATCGGTTCGGTTATTCCTGTACCGTTCGTAAACATCGTTGATGAAATCGATGTTGGTAAAGGCAATACAATTATGACTTATTTGAGCTTGATGACAGGTAGTGCTTTCACATACGGAACTATCTTCGCTATGTCAATCACTCCGTACATCAACTCATCAATCATTATTCAGCTTTTGGCTGTAGCTATTCCTGCTTTGGAAAATCTCCAAAAGGAAGGCGAAGAAGGCAGAAAGAAAATTACTGCAATCACAAGATTTTTGACAGTCGCTCTCGGCTTGCTTCAATCTCTTGCATATTTCTTCTATCTTCGTGCAAACAACTTGCTTGCAACTGATGCAAGCGGTGTTGCATATACAGGCTTTGATGCTGTATTCCAGGCAGTTGTTATTATTGCCGTTCTTACAGCAGGCACAGCAGTTATTATGTGGCTCGGTGAACAAATTTCAATTCAAGGTATAGGTAACGGTATTTCCATTATCCTTTTTGCCGGAATTGCTTCCCGTTTCCCGACAATTATTAAGCAGTTGTTCCAATACATCTCAACAGGCAGAACCGTATATAAAGTTCTTGTTCCTGTAGTATGCGTAGTCTTCATCTTAATGATTGCATACATCGTATTGCTCGACAATGCTGAAAGAAGACTTCCTATTCAGTACGCTAAGCGTGTTGTAGGCAGAAAGATGTACGGCGGTCAAAACACACATATGCCTATCAAGGTTAATATGTCAGGCGTACTTCCAATCATCTTTGCATCATCAATACTTTCTCTTCCGGGTACAGTTCAAATGTTCCTTTCAAGCAGCAAGTATGAGGGCACTTTTTGGGAGAAGTTCTTTAAGGCTTTCCAGAGTGACTCATGGTGGTATGCAGGAATGTACTTCATTTTGATTATTTTCTTTGCTTATTTCTACAGTACAATTCAGTACAATCCAATCGAAATGGCAAATAATCTTCGTAAGAACAACGGTGTTATCCCTGGTATTCGTCCGGGCAGACCTACATCAGACTACATTTTGAGAATCATTTCAAGACTCACCCTCATCGGTGCTTTGATGATTTCGGTAGTTGCGTTGTTCCCAATCATTTATTCTCTTATTTGCGATGCTGCAATCAAGCCGCTTTCGGGTGCTTCCGACAGTACAGGCGGTATGTCAATCACAATGGGTGGTACATCACTTATCATCTTGGTTGGTGTAGCTCTTGAAACAGTTCGTCAATTAGAGTCACAAATGGTAATGCGTCATTATAAAGGCTTCCTTGATTAATCGAAAGGATTTATGATATGAAACTTATTCTTTTAGGAGCTCCGGGTGCCGGCAAAGGTACTCAAGCAGAAAAGATTTGTGAAAAGTTAAATATTCCTGCAATTTCAACGGGTAACATTCTCCGTGCCGCTGTTAAGGACGGCACAGAGATGGGCCTTAAGGCAAAAAGTTATATGGATGCCGGTCAGCTCGTTCCTGATGAAGTTGTTATCGGAATTATCAAGGATCGTCTTAATGACGATGATTGTAAAAACGGATTTATTCTCGACGGATTTCCTCGTACAATTCCGCAGGCTCAGGCTTTGCTTGACAGCGGTGTAGATATTGATAAGGTTATTGATATCGAAGTACCTGATGAAGCCATCACAAAGAGAATGTCCGGACGCCGCGTTTGCTCAAAGTGTGCAAATTCTTACCATATTGAGTATAAAAAGCCAAAGGTAGACGGAATTTGCGATGCTTGCGGCGGAGAATTGATTCAGCGTAAAGACGATGCTCCTCAGACTGTTCTTGACCGTCTTGTTGAATATCACAAGATGACAGAACCGCTTAAGGGATTTTATGAGAATCTCGGTAAGCTTAAGGTTGTTGAAGGTCAGGAAGATGTAGCTGATACAACAAAGCTCGTTTTTGCCGCATTGGAGGATTAACATGATAGTGCTAAAAAGCAGTCGTGAACTCGAGCTTATGAAAGAAGCTTGTATAATTTCGGCTCAGGCATTACAGGTGGCAGGTGAAGCCGTTAAACCCGGTGTCACAACATGGGAGATTGATAAAATCGCTTATGATTTTATCAAGAAATGTGGGGCTACCCCTAATTTCCTGAACTATGGCGGATATCCTGCTACCGCATGTATATCTATAAATGATGAAGTAATCCACGGTATCCCAAGTAAAGACAGAGTTATAAAAGATGGCGACATCGTTTCTATCGACTTGGGTGCTGCAAAGCACGGATATAACGGCGACAATGCTGCTACTTTTATCTGCGGGACTTGCTCTCCTGAGGTAAAGCGGCTGGTGGACACAACCAGAGAATCTCTGTATAAGGGAATTGAGGCTGCTGTTCCGGGCAACAGAATCGGCGATATCGGTCACGCAGTGCAATCATATTGTGAAGAGCGTGGATACGGTGTTGTTCGTGACTTTGTCGGTCACGGTGTAGGCACAAAACTTCATGAAGAACCAAGCGTACCGAACTTCGGACACGCAGGTCGTGGTATCCGACTATCACCCGGAATGACATTGGCAATTGAACCGATGATAAATCTGGGAACCTATAAGGTTAAACAGCTCTCCGACGGATGGACTGTAAAAACTTGTGACGGCAAACCGGCGGCTCACTTTGAGCATACCATTGCTATTACATCAAACGGTCCGGTAATCTTAACAAGGGCTTAACGATAGGCGAGTTGAATTGCAGGCGATTACGCCGTAATGTGATTCCAGATAGAAACAACATCATACTAATAATTAATTAGCGAGGTAAAATGATGTCTAAGTCAGATATGATAGAAGTTGAAGGTACTGTGGTTGAATTGTTACCTAACACAACTTTTAAAGTAGCGTTACAAAACGACCACATTATTACAGCCCATATCAGCGGAAAGCTCAGAATGAACAACATTCGCATCCTTCCCGGTGATAAGGTAACAATGGAAATGTCACCGTACGACTTAACTAAGGGTCGTATCATTTGGCGTTCAAAGTAAATTTAAGGAGGATATTCAAATGAAAGTTAGACCTTCTGTAAAGAAAATTTGCGATAAATGCAAAGTTATTAAGCGCAATGGAAAAGTAATGGTTATCTGTGAAAATCCAAAGCACAAACAGCGTCAGGGCTAATCCTGAACTAATAATCGGAGGTAAACTGTAGTATGGCACGTATTTCAGGTGTTGACTTACCTAATGACAAGAGAGTTGAAATCGGTCTTACCTATATTTACGGTATAGGCAAAACAACCTCAGACAAGATCATCGAAGCAACAGGCGTTAATCCAGACACACGTTGCAGAGATTTAACAGAAGAAGATGTAAAGAAGCTTAGCGATTACATCACTCATAACCTTGATGTTGAAGGTGACTTGAGAAGAAAAGTTGCGTTCGATATTAAGAGACTTAAAGAAATCGGTTGCTACCGCGGAACTCGCCACATCAAGGGTCTTCCTGTAAGAGGACAGACTTCAAAGAACAATGCGAGAACACGTAAGGGTCCAAAGAGAACCGTAGCAAACAAGAAGAAGTAAAGTAGGAGGAATATTCAGTATGGCTACTAAGAAGACAGCTTCTCCACGCAAAAGACGCGAGAAGAAGAATATTGAGCGTGGTGTTGCTCATATTCAGTCAACCTTCAACAATACTATCGTAACAATCAGTGATACACAGGGCAACGCAGTTTCATGGGCATCAGCCGGTGAAATGGGTTTCCGTGGTTCAAAGAAATCAACTCCGTTTGCAGCTCAGACAGCAGCAGAAACAGCTGCTAAGATTGCAACAGAGCATGGTATGAAAACTGTTGAAGTTTATGTTAAGGGTCCGGGTGCAGGTCGTGAAGCAGCAATCAGAGCACTTCAGTCAGCAGGCCTCGATGTAAGTCTTATTAAAGATGTTACTCCTATCCCACATAACGGATGTCGTCCGCCAAAGAGACGTCGTGTATAATTTATTGGAGGTTACTTGATATGGCAAGATATACAGGACCTGCTTGTAAGCTTTGCCGTCGTGAAGGAAAAAAGCTTTTCCTCAAGGGCGACAGATGTTATACAGGCAAATGTGCATTGGAGCGTCGCTCATATGCACCCGGCCAACATGGTCAAAATCGTAAAAAGACTTCAGAATATGGTTTGCAGCTTCGTGCAAAGCAGTCTGCTCGTAGATATTATGGCGTAAGCGAAGGTCAGTTCCATAAGTATTTCCTTATGGCTGAGCGTAAAGAAGGCGTTACAGGTACAAACCTTCTTCAACTTTGCGAAAGCCGTCTTGACAATATCGTATATACAGCCGGTTTTGCAAGCTCAAGAGCTCAGGCTCGTCAGCTCGTAAATCATGCTCACTTCACCGTTAACGGTGCAAAGGTAGACATTCCGTCATACCTTGTAAAAGCCGGTGACGTAATTGCTGTTAAGGACACAAGCAAGTCAACAGATGAGTTTAAGGCTCTTGTTGAATCAAACGCTTCTCGCACAATTCCTAAGTGGATTGATGCAGACGCTCAGGCTATGACAGCAAAGGTTGTTGCTCTCCCTGAAAGAGAAGAAATCGCAACACCTGTTGAAGAGCACTTAATCGTTGAGTTCTACTCTAAATAATAAGCTGATTATATTGGTTTGTTATTTAGCGAAAACAAAGCTATATATTTTAGGAGGCTTTTAGATGATTGAAATTGATAAGCCTAATATCGAAATAGTAGATTTATCTACTCAGGGAAGCAGAAGCGTAGGCAGATTTGTTGTTGAACCTCTTGAAAGAGGCTTCGGCACAACTCTCGGAAACTCGATGAGAAGAGTTCTTCTCTCATCGCTTCCGGGTTACGCTATTACTTCTGTAAAGATTGACGGTGTACAACACGAATTTTCAACTATTCCTCATGTAAAAGAGGATGTAACTGAAATTGTTCTTAACCTCAAAAATGTAATTCTTAAGATTCATGACGAAGATCCTAAAACCCTTTATATTAACAAAAAGGGCGAGGGTGAAATCACTGCTGCCGATATTGAACACGACGACAGTGTTGAAATCTTGAATCCGGAACTTCATCTTGCTTATCTTGATGAAGGTGCTGATGTTGTTATGGAACTCACAGCGGATAACGGTAGAGGATATGTTCCTTGCGACAGAAACAAGCAAATTATGGAACTCCCAATCGGCACTATTGCCATTGACTCTATCTACACACCTGTATTAAAGGTTAATTACACAGTAGAAAATACTCGTGTAGGACAACAAACTGATTTTGACAAACTTATCCTTGATGTTGAAACTGACGGAACTATCCCTGCAGATGAAGCCGTTTCGCTTGCTGCAAAGATTCTTAATGAACATCTAAACCTTTTTGTTGACCTTTCTGAAGAAATGGGCAACGCAGAAATCATGGTTGAAAAAGACGATGACGGAAAAGAAAAGGTTCTTGAGATGACTATTGAAGAACTTGATCTTTCTGTTCGTTCATTCAACTGCTTGAAGAGAGCGGGAATCAACACAGTAGGGGATTTGATTGGCAAATCTGAAGACGATATGATGAAAGTCAGAAACCTTGGTCGTAAGTCACTTGACGAAGTAATCGGTAAGCTTGCTTCTCTTGGTTTCAAACTTAGCAAGGAAGAAGACTAAAGGAGGGAATTTCAATGCCAGGTAGCAGAAAACTCGGTCGTCCTACCGACCACAGACAGGCTATGCTTAGAGGATTGGTTACTTATCTTCTTGAAAACGGCAGAATTGAAACAACCGTTACTAGAGCTAAAGAAGTTCGTGCTATGGCCGACAGAATGATTACTCTCGGCAAGGAGAACACACTTCACTCAAGAAGACAGGCTCTTGCTTATGTTACTAAGGAAGATGTTGTTAAAAAGCTTTTTGATGAAATTGCTCCAAAGTATGAAGATAAAAACGGTGGTTACACTCGTATAATTAAAACAGGTCCTCGCAGAGGCGATGCCGCAGAAATGTGCATTATTGAACTTGTTTAATTAAAAAGCATACAGCACTCAAGTATTGATTTACTTGGGTGCTTTTTCTTGTATTAAAGCCTTGTTTGTGGTATAATAATACGAATTAATTTATTGAGGTATTGTTATGACTTTATTGGTTCTTGACGGCAACAGTATAATAAATCGTGCGTTTTACGGCATAAAACTTTTGACTACAAAAAACGGCGATTATACCAACGCAATATACGGATTTTTAAATATGATGCTTCGATTTGAAGATATGTGCAAGCCCGATGCGGTTGCAGTTGCTTTTGATTTGCATGCACCGACATTTAGGCACAAAATGTATGATGAATACAAAGCCGGCAGACACGCTATGCCCGATGAACTTCGTTCTCAAATGCCTGTGCTCAAGAATATTTTGCACCTTTTAGGCATTAAAACCGTAGAATGCGAGGGCTGGGAAGCTGATGATATTCTAGGAACATTTGCAAGAGTTTGCAGAGAAAACGGTGACGCTTGCTATCTTGCAACAGGTGACAGAGACAGCCTGCAACTTGCTCATGACGGTGTTAAGGTTCTCCTTGCAAGAACAAAAAGCACCGATATTATGGATGAAAAAGCAATATTTGAAGAATACGGCGTTCAACCTGTTGACCTTATTCAGGTAAAGGCTTTGCAGGGCGACAACTCCGATAATATTCCCGGCGTTCAGGGCGTAGGTCCAAAGACTGCACTTGATCTTATTTCCCGTTTTAAGACTGTTGATAATATTTATGCGAATATTGATACCATTGATATCAAAGAGGGCGTTCGCAATAAACTCAAAAATGATAAAGAAAATGCCTATCTTTCACTAAAACTCGGTGAAATCGTTACCGATGCACCGATTAATACCGATATAAACGAGTATAAAATAAATGACGCTGACAAAAAAGGTGCGGCTGCAGAATTTGCAAGGCTTGAACTTTTCAGCCTTATGGATAGATTCAACCTCAATGCAAATGATGCAGTTGTCGCAGCTGCCGAAGAGGAAGTTATACCTCGTGAACTTGAAAGATTAACCTGCGTTGACGCCGATTATTTGCTTGAAAAAATCGGCGACAATGACGCTTATTATTATCCTGAAATTGTAGACAATTCGGTGACTGATTTGTATTTTGCATTTGGCGACCAAATTATCGTTATGCCGAGTGAAACTCCCGAGTTTAAGTATTTTGTTCGTAATTTTTTTGAAAATGAAAATTGCAAAAAGTACACCTATAATTCAAAATATTCTCACCGCCTTGCAAAAGAATTAGGCGTTGAGTGCAAAAATGTATGCGGCGATCTTATGCTTTCGGCATATCTTCTCAAACCGTCAGATAACAATTATTCAATCGACCATCTTTGTATGGAGTACGGCGTTGCTGTTCCGGAATATAAAAATTCTCTCGGTGGTAGTGATGAAAAAGTAGTCAATGCTTCGGTTCTTATGCCGCTTTTTGAAAAGACGAATTCACTCCTTGAAGAGGCAGACCAAATTGAACTTCTCAAAACAATCGAGCTTCCTCTTGCACGAGTTCTTGCAAAAATGGAAATCGAGGGCTTCGCTGTTGATAAGCAGGGCATTGAGGATTTCGGCAAAAGACTGTCATCACGAATTGATGAGCTTACAGAGATGATTTACGGTTTTGTCGGTCACGAATTCAATATCAATTCTCCAAAACAGTTGGGAGTTGCACTTTTTGAAGATTTAGGCTTGCCGTGTAAGAAAAAGACAAAGAGCGGCTATTCAACAAATGCAGAAGTTCTTGAGGGTTTGCGTAACGAAAATCCTGTTATCGAGTGCATTTTGGAATACAGAACTCTCACAAAATTGAAGTCAACTTATTGCGAAGGTTTGCTAAAGGCTATTCAATCAGACGGCAGAATTCATACTTCGTTTAATCAGGTGGAAACCCGAACAGGCAGAATTTCGTCACTTGAACCGAATTTGCAAAACATTCCTATTCGTACCGAACTCGGCAGAGAAATGCGAAAGTTTTTCATTGCCAAAGACGGTGATGTGCTTGTTGATGCCGATTACAGCCAGATTGAACTTCGTGTTCTTGCCGACCTTGCAAACGATGAAAATATGATTAACGCTTTCAACAGCGGTGCGGATATTCATACTTCCACAGCCGCACAGGTGTTCAATATGCCTGAGGAGTTTGTTACAAAGCAAATGCGTTCATCTGCAAAGGCTGTCAATTTCGGTATCGTTTATGGAATCGGTGCGTTCAGCCTTGCAAAAGATATCGGTGTTTCACGCAAGGAGGCACAGGAATATATCGACAGTTATCTTGCGACATACAGCGGAGTAAACAAGTATATGACCCATGTAATTGACCTTGCAAAAGAAAAGGGATACAGCGAAACTTTGTTTAAGCGTCGCAGATATTTGCCTGAACTCAACGCAACTAATCATATGGTAAAGGCGGCAGGTGAGCGAATCGCACGAAATATGCCTATTCAGGGCACAGCTGCCGATATTATCAAAATCGCAATGATTAAGGTTGACAAGCGACTTGATGATGAAAAACTTGACGCTCGCCTCATTTTGCAGGTGCACGATGAACTTATCGTTGAAACAAGCGAAGCTGATTCAAAAAAGGTGCTTGAAATCGTAACCGAGGAAATGGAAAATGCTTGCCAAATGAAGGTTAAACTCCGTGCAGACGGTGCAATAGGCAAGGATTGGTACACCGCACATTAAATTACCAATTAAGGCTCCCTTGTGTAAAGGGAGCTGTCAACACTTGTGTTTACTGAGGGATTGTCAATAATCAGTAATTATGAATATAGAAAAGTTTGAAGAAAAGCACCTTGACGGTGTTGAAGAAACAGAAAAAACCTGCTTTGCACATCCGTGGAGCAGGGAAGATTTAAAAAATCAAATCGGTCTTGAAACATCACATTTTCTTGTTGCAACGGTTGACGGAGATGTTGCGGGATATATGGGACTTCAAATTTTCGGCGGCGAGGGATATGTAACAAATGTTGCCGTTTTGCCCGAATATCGTAAGCAGGGTATCGCCGAAGCCTTGGTTAGGGAACAGATGAAAAACGAGATGTCGTTCATCACCCTTGAGGTTAGGGAGAGTAACCTTCCGGCAATTTCGCTTTACACAAAATGCGGGTTTAAAAATGTCGGCATCCGCCCTAATTTTTACACCGACCCTACGGAAAATGCAATAATAATGACATATGAATTTGAGGAATAGTTATGGACTTTTTATATACTGAAATCAGTCTGTTTATAAAATTAGGTTTAATTTTTCTTGTCGTATTTTTCGCTGTATGTTTGCTTCCCAAATATATTTTATATTTAACTTCGACTTATCGTAAAGACACCAAAAAATCAGCATTCAAAGTATTAAATGATGTTGGTGCTCAAGGTGAATACAGAATATACAAATGTTTGCGAAAATACGAAAAGCAGGGTGCTCGCTTTTTGTTCAATACATATTTGCCAAAAGGGGAAAGCGGAGAAACAACAGAAATCGATGTAATTATGATTTGCTATCAGGGAATATTTGTTTTTGAAAGCAAAAATTACAGTGGCTGGATTTTCGGTAATGAAAAATATAAAACTTGGACTCAAACTTTACCGCAAGGTAAAGGCAGAAAAGCAAAAAAAGAAAAGTTTTTAAATCCCATAATGCAAAATAAACTTCATATCGAATGTTTGCAGGAAGTGCTTGGTGATGATTTAGAAAATGTTCCAATTTTTTCTGTAGTCGTTTTTTCAAACAGATGTGAATTAAAAAAGTTAGAACTCAGTTCAAATGAAGCAGTGGTTATAAAGAGAGAAAAATTGCCTTTGCTTGTTAAAAAGTATTGTAAAGTTAAACCTTTTTTAACATATGAAATGATTGAAGAATTATATAAAATATTGTATCCATTTACCCAATTTAGTCATGAGGTTAAGAAAAAACATATTGAGGATATACAAAAACATTTATGAGGATAAGCAAATGAAAATTTTAGGAATAGAAAGTTCTTGCGACGAAACAGCTGCTTCGGTGGTTGAGGACGGACGCAAGGTGTTGTCAAATATAATAGCAACCTCTTTGGAGGAACATAAATTATACGGCGGTGTTGTACCTGAAATCGCATCTCGCCGACACGCAGAAAGTATCAGCGGTGTTGTTGAAGAAGCACTTGCACAGGCACAGTGCACTATGGATGATATCGATGCAATAGCTGTTACTTATGCTCCCGGTCTTATCGGTTCACTTCTTGTAGGGGTTAATTTTGCAAAGGGTCTTGCAAGTGCAACAGGTACACCGCTTGTTCCGGTTCATCATTTAAGAGGACATATTGCATCAAATTACATTTCAAGCGACATTGAACCGCCGTTTTTGTGCCTTGTTGTCAGCGGAGGTCACAGCCATATAGTTGCGGTAAAATCCTATACCGATTTTGAAGTTATCGGCAAAACCCGTGACGATGCGGCAGGCGAGGCTCTCGACAAAGCCGGCAGAACCATGGGACTTGAATATCCCGGCGGTATCAGTATTGATAAGCTTTCACCGAGCGGAGATGAAAACGCATTTAAGTTCCCCGTGCCGAAAATTCACGATGCACCTTACGATTATTCGTTTTCAGGGTTGAAAACCGCTGTAATAAATACTATTCATAATTCAAAGCAGAAAAATGAAGAAATCAATATTGCCGATTTGGCGGCGTCTTTTCAAAAAAGTGTTGTTGACCTTTTGCTTTCGCATTTTGAGAGTGCGGCGGAGAATTTCGGTTATAATAAACTTGTGATTGCCGGCGGAGTGTCCGCAAACAGCAAGCTCAGAGCCGAAGCAAAGAAAATCTGCGATAAGCACGGTTGGAATTTATATTTGCCCGAACTTAAATATTGCGGTGACAACGCAGCAATGATAGCTTCACAAGGTTATTATGAATATAAAGCAGGTACTGTTGCAGGCGAAAATTTAAACGCTTATGCCACTATGCCGCTTGATGATTTACAATATTGACAAAAAATTGTCAATTTGAAACATATTAATGTGACAAATTAATGAATTTTGCTTTTTTCTATTGAAATTTTGCTCAATAATAAGTATAATCATACTAACAAATCAGTATGCGTTACTGTAACTGATTTTAGGCTGAAAAGCCACAGACCAAATGTAAATTATATAAAGGAGAATAGATTATGGAATCAAAACTCACAAAGAATCCATCTTTACTTGCTTGGCTCGACGAAAAAGTTGAACTTTTGAAGCCTTCAAAAATTGTATGGATTGACGGTTCAAAGGAGCAAATTGACGCTCTTAAGGCTGAAGCTGTTGAAACAGGCGAAATGATTAAGCTTAACGACGAACTTCTTCCTGACTGCTATCTTCACAGAACAGCAGAGAACGATGTTGCCCGTGTAGAGGACCGTACTCTTATCTGTACAACAAAGGAAGAGAATGCCGGTCCTACAAACCATTGGATGGCTCCTGACAAAGCATACGATATGCTTTATAAAATTGCAGCAGGTTCTTACGAAGGCAGAACAATGTACATCATCCCTTATTCAATGGGTCCTGTAGGTTCTCCTCTTGCTAAAATCGGTATCGAAATCACAGACTCAATTTATGTTGTTCTTAATATGAACATTATGACAAGAGTAGGTGCAAAGGTTCTCGATGTATTGGGCGACAGCAACGACTGGGTTCGCGGTATGCACTGCAAGTGTAATGTAGACCCTGAAAACAGATGGATTGTTCAGTTCCCTGAAGACAATACTATTATCTCTGTTAACTCTGCATACGGCGGAAACGTACTTCTCGGTAAGAAGTGCTTTGCTCTTCGTATTGCTTCATATCTCGGTAAGAACGAAGGCTGGCAGGCAGAGCATATGCTCATCCTCGGTCTTGAAAAGCCAAACGGCGAAATCAAGTACATCTGTGCAGCATTCCCATCAGCTTGCGGTAAGACAAACCTTGCAATGCTTATCCCACCTGAAGGATACAGAAATAAGGGCTACAAGATTTGGACAGTAGGCGATGATATCGCTTGGATTAAGAAGGGTCCGGACGGAAGACTTTATGCTATCAACCCTGAAAACGGCTTCTTCGGCGTTGCTCCTGGTACAAATATGAAGTCAAATCCTAACGCTCTTAAGTCAACAATGAAGGGCACAATCTTTACAAACGTTGCTCACAACCTTGACAACAACACTGTTTGGTGGGAAGGTCTTGACAAGAATCCGCCAGCAAATGCTATTGACTGGAAGGGTAATCCTTGGAACGGTCAAACATCAACAGAAAAGGGTGCTCATCCAAACTCAAGATTTACTGCTCCTACAGCAAACTGCCCTTGCCTTTCATCAGAATTCGACAATCCAAACGGTGTTCCGATTTCTGCATTCGTATTTGGCGGTCGTCGTGAGAAGCTCACTCCGCTTGTATATCAGTCAAAGAGCTGGAACAACGGTGTATTCGTAGGTTCAATTATGGGTTCTGAAACAACTGCTGCCGCTACAGGTGCTGTCGGCGTAGTTCGTCGTGACCCTATGGCTATGCTCCCATTCTGCGGTTACAATATGGGTGACTACTGGAAGCACTGGATTGAAATCGGCGAAACTCTCGACGAGGATAAGGCTCCTAAAATCTTCAACGTTAACTGGTTCCGTAAGGATGAAGACGGCAACTTCTTGTGGCCTGGATTCGGCGATAACTTCAGAGTTCTTGACTGGATTATCGACCGTTGCGAAGGTAAGGTTGACGCTCAGGAAACAGCTATCGGTTATCTTCCTTATGCTAAGGATATCAACCTTGAAGGTCTTGATATGACTGAAGAAGAAGTTGACAAGATTCTTGATGTTGATAAGGACGCTTGGGAAGAAGAACTCAAGGGTGTTGATGAACTTTACGCTAAGTTTGGCGATAGGCTTCCTAAGGAGCTTGCAGACGAACTTGCATCTGTAAAGGCTGCACTCAAAGACTAATTCCTAATCGAAAATATTGATTAATTGAAATCCCCGGAGTAATCCGGGGATTTTGTACGTTTAAAAATATATTCTTACATTATTGTAATTGAACATGTCACCAAAAATTAATTTCCGTGTCGTATTCTTAATATTAGAGAAAAGGTGAAATTTGTTTATTCTTTTTTAAGATTCTTTATAAGTTCTTTCCTTTTCTTTAACACAATATGAAAAAAGCAATGTTAAACTTTAGAACATAAAGGGTAATGACTTTTCTGCCGATTTCGGTGGCTTTATTCTTATTTATTTGTGAATTAAGGAGATGTGGATATGAATATGTTAGTAACTCTTAACAGCGGTTATGTTTTGCCGTTGTGCACAATGCTTAAATCAATTGCTTGCTCAAACGAGGGAATAAGAATTGATTTGTATATCGTTCATTCTTCGCTTACCATTGCGGATTTTAGGGAAATTAACTCGGTGACAAAAAATACAAATATCAAATTTCATCCTATAAAGGTTGACAATTCGTTGTTTGATTCTGCTCCGACTTGCAAACGAATATCTAAAGAAACTTATTATAGGATTTTTGCAAGTGAGCTTTTGCCAAACGACCTTGACCGAATTTTGTATATTGATCCCGACACCGTGGTTATCAACCGCCTTGATGATTTTTATAATTCTGATTTTAACGGCAATGTTTTGATTGCCGCAAAGCATTTTGACGGTGCTATGGATTCATGGAACAGAAAAAGACTTGGTATCAAAAAATCAAAAAGATATGTCAATGCCGGTATAATGCTGTTTAATCTTGACCTTATGCGAAAGATTTTTTCGGCAGACAGGGTGTTTGAAATCATCAAAAAGAAAAAGTCAATCTTGTTCCTTGCCGACCAAGATGTAATCAACATTATGTATGATGGCTTAATCGGTCTTTATGATGAATATGTCATCAATCTTGATGAGCGTTGCTTTGCACGACTTTTGAAGAAAATGCCTCTTGAAAAAGCAATGGAATATGCAAACCAAAACACAGATATTATTCATTTCAACGGTAAGTACAAACCGTGGAAAAGCGGATATAAGGGTGTGTTAGACGGCTATTGGCATTATTATAATCGTATGCCAATCCTGCAACCGAGGAGGTATTATGATGAAACTGCTTAAAAAATACTTCAAGATTCCGTCGAAAAATGTTTGCATAATTTATGGTGTGGCATTAGCTTTTCTTGTCGCTTTGTTTCTGGCAGTGTATTTTACCGTTGGCAAACAGTTGACCGAATTCGTATCCGATACAAAAAGTTTTGATGCTTGGCTGTCACAATACAAGAGTTTCAGTGCGGTTGTGTTTATCTTTATTCGTGCATTTCAAACGGTGATTAAAATCATACCTGCCGAGCCGTTGGAAATTGCATCAGGCTACGCTTTTGGCACTTGGGGAGGGCTTCTTTATTGCTCAATCGGCACATTTATAGGTTCGCTCGTAATCGTCTTTCTTTCAAAAGTGTTTGGACAAGCGTTCATCGGTGCTTTTGTAAATGAGGAGCAAATAAAACAGCTAAAGATTTTGAGTGATACAGATAATCAAAATCTCTTTTTGTGGATATTTTATCTTATCCCGGGAACACCAAAAGACATTTTTACATATATCGTTTCGGCAACCGATATTAATTTGTTCAGGTTTTTTGCAATAACAACAATTGCACGAATTCCGTCAATAATCACATCAACTGTTTGTGGCAACGAATTGATGAATAACAACATAAAATCCGCTGTGATTATATTTGTTTTGACAGCAGTCGTTTCGGGAGTGTGTGCGATCATTTATAAAAAACATAATGACAAAAAGCAAAAACTTAATGTATAAATAAAAAAGTCAGCCCTTTTGAATTTTTTGAGGACTGACTTTATTATTTGGAGTTTTACTTGTCGTTTTTGTCAAGCATTCTGATTATATTGAGATTCGTTTCAAATACTTGCCTGTGTTGTTTTCGGAGAACCGAAAGTACAACGCCTGCAAAGAAGTTCATTCCCGATACAATACCGAATGTAACGGAAGCGAGGAAGGTTGGAATTCTCGGTACCAATCCCGTTTCGACATATTCAATAAATACCGGGATGAAAAATGCAATCGCCACCGCCATAAGTATAGCGGCTATAATCGAGAAAAACGAAAGCGGCTTTGTATCTCTGAACAGCATACCGATGGTTTTGAGCACCTTAAAGCCGTCGGAATATGTATTGAGCTTGCTTTCGCTTCCTTCCTCACGGTCTTGGTAATCAATAGGTATTTCAACTATTTTAAAGTTGTTGTCAAGTGCAAAGATGGTCATTTCCGTTTCAATTTCAAAACCTTTGCATAAAACAGGAAATGATTTTGCAAAATCACGGCTGAATGCCCTTGCACCTGTCATAACATCGTTGATTTTTGAATGAAAAAGGAAGTTAATCATATCCTTTACAAGCACATTTCCGAAGTTGTGGAAGCGACGCTTGTTCATTTCAAAATATGTAGAACTGAGCCTGTCACCTACTGCCATATCGGCTCTGCCTTCAAGTACTTCTTTTTCAAGCACGGGTGCAAATTTTGCCGGATATGTGTTGTCACCGTCTGCCATTATATAGCAGTCTGCGTCTATATCTCTGAACATTGAGCGCACAACATTGCCTTTGCCTTGGCGAACTTCTTTTTTTACGGTTGCACCGGCTTTTTTTGCAATCTCATATGTGCCGTCGGTTGAGTTGTTGTCGTAAACAAAGATTTCTGCGTGTGGCAAATGCTCTTGAAAATCCTTGATTACTTTTTCTATTGTTTTTGCTTCATTGTAGCATGGAATTAATACTGCTGTTTTCATTGTTTACTTCCTGTTTTATTTTATTTTTTTAAATGCGGCATAATATTTGTTTTTGTATATTAATTGATAATCGTCATCGTTGATAAGATTGATATATATCGGCTTTTCAGATGATTTATCAATAATTACATAGTTAAAGCCGTATTTGTTAAATATTTTTTTGTAATTTTTTTTGCCGTTCGACATTTTCATATATTCCGTTAAGTAATCGTATTCGTGATTTGCTTCCTTAACAAACGAATCCGCACGGGCGTCAATGTAGGTGGTATATCCTTTGAATTCAAGGTATCCGCCGGTGTTAAAACCGTTGAATAGCCTTAAATCATTAACATTGTTTTTGTCAATGTCCTCCTGCATTTTGTCTATTGTTTTGTCCAAGGCTATTGTTGTTTTGTCTTTGCCGTCATATTTTATGTAAGTTGAAGCTTGCTTGTAAAAGCTGTTTGCAAGTATTCCGACAATACCCACGCAAAATACAATTATTAAAGCAACGGTTATTTTAATAAGACCTTTGGAGTTTTGATTGTTTTCCGTCTTTTGATTTTCCCGGTCTTTTTGTATCAATTTTTTGAATATTGCACGAAAATCAATATTGTCAATATATTTAAGCGTTGACGGAATTGCACAGATTATAAAGTACGGTATAAGTTTGATGTACATCATCATCATTAAAGCGGTTCCGACAGTCAGCAAAACATATCTTAAATTTGTTTTACCTTTTTTGTAGAAAAGGTAAATTGCAAGGATTACACCAAGCTCAAAGAAATCGGAAACAGATGAAAAATCAAGCGAAAATGTAAGCGGCTGAAGCTCGCCTATGGAGCTGTTTACCTTGTCGCCGATTGAGGTTGTGAATAAGAATGAAAGACCTTTTATTCCGTAAGGTGTGATAAGCCCAAACACAGCCATTATTATTGCAACGATTATGAGCGGCATCAGCTTGCAGCAGGCAATTGATTTGCCTTTGATTTTTATAGGCAAAGCGTTTGCCATATACGGCAACAATACTATAAACAGCATTGTCCACATTGAGGCGTGCAGATTAACCACAAGTATTGATAAAATCGGAAGAGGTATCAAGTGCTTCCAATTGTTGCTTTTTATAAATTTTTCAAGGCAAATAAGTTCAATGAGGATTATTGAATATGTAAAAATCTGAGGTCTTGTAACAAAAAATTCGCCCATTGCAAGAGCGGCGGCAAATGTTGCAAAACTTGCCACAATCGGTTTGTTTGATATTTGCAGGCACAGCTTTTTGAACAAAACTATAAATACACAATACATTATAAGCACAAGAAGCATGGGACCGAAAAATCCCATAAGGCTGTATAGCTTGTAATATATTATATCCGACAACCATTGTTGAACAACAAGATCCATATCGGTGTGAAAAGTTAAAAAGTCTTTTGTAGGAATTCCGTTGTTGCAGATGTATTCACCTGTTTTGATAATCCAATAGGTATCGTTGTCAGTTGACCACCTTGCCATAAATAATGACAAAAAAGGCAATACCGATATAACTGCCGTCATTATTTTTATTATTCTGTCGGTCAACTTTTTATCGTTTGTCGCACTTGTCTTTTCCATATTTTCTCCTTTGCAATATTCTTAATGTTAATTATACACATATTAAGGCTGTAAATCAATGCTATATTTGTACAAATTGAATACTGTTTTACTGTGTAAGTTAACATATATAATGCAATAAGTTTTTCTTGCACATTCGGTTGTAATTTGGTACAATAAAAACGATAATAAAGATTTATAAAGGAGCTTTTTTATGGATTCAGTATGTAAAAAAGAACTCGAGATTTATGCCACAAAAATTCGTATGGGCATAATTGAGGGTACTTATAATGCAAAAGCAGGACATCCGGGTGGCTCGCTTTCTGCGGCAGATGTTTTTGCTTATCTTTATGAAAAGGAAATGAGAGTAGACCCTAAGAACCCTAAGTGGGACGATAGGGACAGACTTGTTCTTTCAAAGGGCCATTGTGCACCGGGTTTGTATGCTGCTCTTGCATACAAGGGATTTTTCCCGGTTGAGGATTTGAAAACACTTCGTCACATCGATTCTTATCTTCAGGGTCATCCTAATATGAACACCGTTCCGGGTGTTGATATGAGCACAGGCTCTCTCGGTCAGGGCATCAGCGTTGCTGTCGGTATGGCAAAGGGTGCAAAGTATCTCGGCAAAGATGTAAATATCTACTCTGTTTTGGGTGACGGTGAAATTGAAGAAGGTCAGGTTTGGGAGGCTATGATGTTTGCCAACCAATACAAACTTGACAATCTTTGTATTATCATTGACTGCAACGGCCTTCAAATTGACGGACCTTGCAGTGAGGTTATGTCGGCAGAGCCTATCGACGAAAAAGTTAAGGCTTTCGGCTTTGATGTTATCACTATTGACGGCAATGATTTTGACGAAATTGAAAAAGCTTTTGATGCTTTCCACAAGTCAACAAAGCCTTTTGCAATCATTATGAACACTGTAAAGGGCAAGGGCGTTTCTTATATGGAAAATCAAGTGGGCTGGCACGGAAAAGCTCCTAACGAAGAAGAATATAACATTGCTATGGCAGAACTTAATGCCAAGCTTGCAGAATTGGAGGCGTAAGTATGAGCGAAGTAAAATGTATTGCTACCCGTGACAGTTACGGTAACGCACTTAAAGAACTTGCGGCAAGCGGAGCAGACAAACTCGTTGTTCTTGACGCCGATCTTGCGGCTGCAACAAAAACAGGCATTTTCAAAAAGGATTATCCCGACAGACATTTTGATTGCGGTATCGCAGAAGCAAATATGATTTGTGCCGCAGCAGGTATGAGCACTATGGGACTTGTTCCGTTTGCTTCATCATTCGCAATGTTTGCGGCAGGCAGAGCCTTTGAGCAGGTTCGCAACTCAATCGGTTATCCGCACCTTAATGTAAAAATCGGTGCAACTCACGCCGGTATTTCCGTAGGTGAGGACGGTGCAAGCCATCAGTGCTGTGAAGATTTTGCGCTTATGCGTTCAATTCCGGGCATGGTTGTTATTTGTCCGGCGGACGATGTTGAAGCAAAGCAGGCTGTTAAGGCCGCTTATGAATATGAAGGTCCTGTATATTTGAGATTCGGCAGACTTGCCGTTCCTGTATTTCACGATGACAGCTATAAGTTTGAAATCGGCAAGGGCGAGATTATCAAAGAGGGCAAGGATGTAACAATCGTTGCAAACGGTCTTATGGTTGCCGAAGCTATCGAAGCCGGCAAGACTCTTGCAGAGCAGGGAATAGATGCCGAAATTATTAACATTGCAACTATCAAGCCTCTTGATGAGAAACTCATTGTTGCCTCGGCAAAGAAGACAGGCAGGGTTGTAACCGTTGAAGAACACAACATTATCGGCGGTTTGGGCGAAGCCGTATGTGCTTGCCTTTCTGAAAAATGCCCTACTCCGGTTAAGCGTATCGGCGTAAATGATGTGTTCGGTCATTCGGGCCCTGCAAAGGATCTTCTCAAGCAGTTTGGTCTTTCGGCAGAAAACATTGTAAAGGTTACAACAGAATTTGTTAAATAATTAACATTTATTATTGATTTATCAATAAAGATACTGTATAATACTATTGTTAAAAATTCATAAAGGAGATAAAATCATGGAAGCACTTAACAAAAAGACTATCGAAGATATTGATGTAAAGGGCAAAAGAGTTCTTGCCCGTTGCGACTTCAATGTTCCTCTTATGGACGGCAAAATCACAAATGATAAGAGAATTGTAGCGGCTTTGCCTACAATTAAGTATTTGATGGAACACGGCGCAAAGGTTATCCTTTGCTCACACCTTGGCAGACCTAAGGGAGAATATAAGCCTGAATTCAGCCTTGCTCCTGTTGCAAAGAAACTCTCCGAGTACCTCGGCACAGAAGTTAAACTTGCAGAAGATCCTGAAGTAGTAGGCGAAAACGCAAAGAAGCTTGCCGCTGAACTTAAAGACGGCGAAGTTATGCTTCTTGAAAATGTTAGATACAGAAAAGAAGAAACAAAGAACGAAGAAAACTTCTCAAAAGAACTTGCTTCTCTTGCAGACATCTTTGTTAACGACGCATTCGGCACAGCTCACAGAGCACACTGCTCAACAACAGGCGTTGCGGCTTATCTTCCTGCCGTTTGCGGTTTCCTCATCCAAAAGGAAATCAAGTTTATGGGCGGCGCTCTTGCAAATCCAAAGAGACCTCTCGTTGCAATCCTCGGCGGTGCAAAGGTATCGGATAAAATCGGTGTAATTTCAAACCTCATCGACAAGTGCGATACTATCATCATCGGCGGCGGCATGGCTTATACATTTATGAAGTATCTCGGTCACACAATCGGTGATTCTCTTCTTGAGGCTGACTGGGTTGAAAAAGCAGGTCAAATGATGGCTGACGCAGAGGCAAAGGGCGTTAAGTTCCTTATCCCTGTTGATAACAAGGTTGGTAGAGAGTATGCTGCTGACACAGAAGCAAAGATTGTTAGCTCTGATGAAATTCCTGACGGTTGGATGGGTCTTGATATCGGTCCTAAGTCAATGGAAGTTTTCGCTGACGCTATCAAGGGTGCAGGTACAGTAATTTGGAACGGTCCTATGGGCGTATCCGAATGGGATAACTTTGCAGCAGGTACAATTGCAGTAGCAAACGCTGTTGCAGAATCAGGCGCAGTATCAATCATCGGCGGCGGCGACTCTGTTGCAGCTGTTACGAAACTTGGCTTCGCTGACAAAATGAGCCACATTTCAACAGGCGGCGGCGCTTCACTTGAATTCCTTGAAGGTAAGGAACTTCCTGGTATCGCTGCTCTTCAGGATAAAGACTAATTTAATACAAAAGAGGTAATTGTAATGAATAAAGCAAAGAGAAAAGCTATTATTGCCGGCAACTGGAAGATGAACAACACTCCGGCACAGACAACAGCTTTGATTAATGAAATGAAACCACTTGTTGCAGATGCAGATTGCGAAGTTGTACTTTGCGTACCTTTCGTAGATATTCCTGCAGCTGTTGAAGCAGCAAAGGGCTCAAATATCAAAATCGGTGCAGAAAATGTTCACTTTAAGGACAGCGGTGCTTTCACAGGCGAAGTTTCGGCAGATATGCTCAACGAACTCGGTGTTGAATATGTTGTTATCGGCCACAGCGAAAGAAGAACATATTTCGGCGAAACAGACCAAACCGTTAACCTTCGCACACTCAAGGCTCTTGAAAAAGGCCTTAAGCCAATCATTTGCGTAGGCGAAACTCTTGAACAAAGAGAACTCGGCTATACAGAAACTCTTTTGAAATTCCAAACAAAGATGGCTCTTACAAATGTAACAGCAGAACAACTCAAGAATGTTGTTATCGCTTACGAACCTGTATGGGCAATCGGAACAGGCGTTACAGCAACAGCTGACCAGGCTGACGAGGGCAACGGCTATGTTCGTGCCGCTATCGCAGAAGCTTACGGCGATGATGCCGCACAGGGTGTTACAATTCAGTACGGCGGTTCAATGAACGCAGGCAATGCCGATGAACTCACATCAAAGGAAAATGTTGACGGCGGCCTTATCGGCGGTGCTTCACTCAAGGCTCACGATTTCTCTGTAATCGTAAAGGCAGCTTCAAAATAAAATATTTTTGCAGGCGGTATCGCCTCATTGTAGGGGCGACCTTTAATTAGGCGCCCCTTATTTATAATGGGAGTTGTCGTGCTTTGCACGACTGAGGGGTTATCCCTTAATTATGCCCCAACTTTCAAACCAAGGAGATTTAATATGAAAAAGACTAATGTTCTTTGTATAATGGATGGCTTCGGCCATAATAAGAGTGATTACGGCAACGCTGTTGCGGCTGCAAAAAAGCCTAACCTCGATATGCTTATGGAAAAATATCCTTACACTTATATCGGTGCTTCGGGTATGGATGTAGGTTTGCCTGACGGTCAAATGGGCAACTCTGAAGTAGGCCACACAAATATGGGTGCCGGCAGAGTTGTTTATCAGGAACTTACAAGAATTACAAAGGCTATTGATGACGGCGAGTTCTTCGAAAATGAAGCACTCAAAAACGCTGTTCAAAAATCAATCGATTCAGGCAAGGCACTTCACCTTATGGGTCTTATGTCAGACGGCGGCGTTCACAGCCACAATAAGCACATTTTTGCTCTTGTGGAACTTGCAAAAAGAATGGGTCAGGATAAGGTTTATCTTCACTGCATTATGGACGGCAGAGATGTTCCTCCTACTTCGGGTAAGGATTATGTTGCCGAAGCTATTGAAAAGATGAACGAAATCGGCGTAGGCAAGGTTGCTACTGTAATGGGCAGATACTACGCTATGGACAGAGATAACAACTGGGACAGAGTTAAAAAGGCTTATGACGCTGTTGTTTTCGGCGAGGGTAATAAGAATACAGACCCTGTTGCCGCTATTGAGGCTTCTTATGAAACCGTAGACGGTGACGGCAAAAACCTCACAGATGAGTTCATTCTTCCAACCGTTACTCTTGAAAATGAGGGCAGAGTTACAGAAGGCGACTCCGTTGTGTTCTTCAACTTCCGTCCTGACCGTGCAAGAGAAATCACCCGTACTTTTGTTGACCCTGATTTTATAGGATTTGAAAGAAAGTATTTCCCGGTTAACTATGTATGTATGACTCAGTACGATGCAACAATGCCAAATGTTGATGTTGCTTTCAAGCCTCAGACACTTAAAAATACATTCGGCGAATATCTTGCAAACAACGGTATGACTCAGCTCCGTATTGCCGAAACAGAAAAATATGCTCACGTAACTTTCTTTTTCAACGGCGGTGTTGAAGCCGTTAACGAGGGCGAGGACAGAATTCTTATTCCGTCACCAAAGGTTGCAACTTATGATTTACAGCCTGAAATGTCGGCTTATCTCGTTTCTGAAAAACTCAACGAGGCTGTTCGTTCGGGCAAATACGATGTTGTTATCGTAAACTTTGCAAACTGCGATATGGTTGGCCACACAGGCGTGTTTGATGCGGCAGTTAAAGCTGTTGAGGCTGTTGATGAATGCGTTGGCTCTCTCTATCAAGCTGTTATGGATAACGGCGGCACTCTCTTTATTACTGCCGACCACGGCAATGCCGACCAAATGAAAGAAGCTGACGGATCACCGTTCACCGCTCATACAACAAATGAGGTTCCTTTCATCGTTTGCAACTGCGGCGATGTAAAACTTCGTGAGGGCGGTAAACTTTCAGATATAGTTCCTACTATGCTCAAGGTTATGTCTATGCCTCAACCTGCCGAAATGACCGGTAAGTCAATTATTGAATAATAATTATTATTATATACCTACAGAGCCTCCACTTATTTATAAGGGGAGGTGTCTGCATTTTATATGCAGACGGAGGGGTTCAATATAATGCACGACTGAGGGGCTAAGATAATGTAAAACCCCACCGCCTCGTTGCACTCGGCACCTCCCCTTGCTTCAAGGGGAGGCAAAATCGGGAAGAGAGTATTATGGATAAAAAGTTCAATCCTGCACTTATAGAAAATGCAAGAAAGTTAAGAAAAAATATGACTAAAGAAGAAAAACATCTTTGGTATGATTTTCTAAAGGATTATCCTGTGCGTTTCAAAAAACAAAAAATTATTGGAAATTATATTGTTGATTTTTATTGTGCAAATGCTAATCTTGTTATTGAACTTGACGGTTCACAGCATTTTGAAGATAAAAAGATTAACTATGATAAAACAAGAACAGAATTTCTTGAACAATTTGGATTAAAGGTTTTGCGTATACCAAATATTGAAATTAATTCTAATTTTAATAATGTTTGTGAATATATTGATGCAGTTGTTCAGTCAAGACTTTAACTATAAGGCTCCCCTTGTTGCAAGGGGAGCTGTCGCACTTTTTGTGCGACTGAGGGGTTAAATGTAATCAAATGATAAAACATTAGGTCATTTATTAACTTTTTGTTATTGTACCCAAAAATTTATTTATAATTTTGTTATAATTTATCTGTTATTACAACAGAAAAGGCTTGAATTGTTTACCTTTTTATGGTAAAATCTTTATAAGTAAAATTCTGTGTCATTATGTTTATCGATGTACACATAGGCTATTGCCTAACGGTCAGATGTGTCGGCAGAATGTTGAGGGCTTTTAATTTTTTTTAATTGGGGGGATATTTTTGAAGTATATCAAACCTAATGCAGAAATTTTAAAATTTAATTTGTGCGATGTCGTTACAACTTCCGATGTTAATATCGGTCCCGGCTATGACGGCAACAAAACAGACACAAATCTTGATAATTTATAAGTTTATGCAGCTTATGAATGTCTAATCAAAATTATTATTTTTCATATTTTATGCGGTTCCGCCGTAAATTTAAAATGGAGGATGATTATGAAAAAATTTATTAAAAAAACAATCGCAGGCTTAATCGCCGGCGTAATGGCTGTTTCATCAATGCCGTTCACAGCATTGGCAGCATTGTCAGTAAATGATTTTACTGTTAGAGAAGCTACAGCCTATGGTACATTTGAGAGCGACAGCGATTACAATGATGAAGCTCACTATAAACAAATCTATAAAAATGTTTTGTATTCTCCAAGCAAAATGGGTGCTTGTTATACTTCAGGTGATGTTTCTGCTGACGGCAAGGATAAGATTTATTTAACAGCTAAAGTTTACTATGGAAATACTGTTCTTCTTTATAATGGCGGCACAACACCGGCTATGGGTATCGGTTTTGCCGTAGTTGGAAAATCAAAGCCTTGGAATTACAATTATAACAATGTCAGAACTTTAAGATGTAATCTTACAGGTGACACACAAGGAATTTCATTCAGAGATTCAAAATGGCACGGTAAAGACGGTCGAATGAACTACACATATACCATGTTTGGTCAGAGTGAAGTAATTGGTACATCTTCCGATTCAGAGTGTGTTCAAGGTGAAAAAGGCTACTATGGTAACGTTCTTCAATATACCGGTGGCGATTTTACAGCTGATTATAAAAAAATCAATCTTGGATTTGAATATGTAGTTAAAACAAATGAGGGTTCAACTCAAACTCACCAAACAGGTACAATCAATACAGCTTCTATCTATGTTCTTAACTATAAAAAACTTGTAGATAAAGCAGGTGATATTAAAAAAGAATTGTCGGGAATGGACACTTCGATTTATGAAGAAACTTCATTGAATAATTATTACAATGCAATCAACAATATGTTTGCTTTCAATCCTACATCTTATAATTATTCATTAGATCAAGAGGGAACAGTTAAAACAGCTGCTCAGGATATGAATCGCCTTATGACAGCTGTTGATACTGCAAAAAGCGAACTTAAAATTAAGTATACTTTTGTTAAGACTGACGGCACAAGCACTGAAGTAGACGCTGTTGACGAAGCTGAGGCTTTGGCAAACAAGCCGGCTAACACAGCAAGCACGCAAAAGACTTATGCAGGTGAAAATCAGCATAAGTGGACTGAGTACACTTGGCCTGCAACAGCTACAAATTACACCTTTACAGAACAAGCATCAGATAAGTCCGAAGCTTGTACAGAAGGTCTGGAAACAGAAGAAAACAAAGTAGATGCTACTTGTACAGTAAACGGTTCGTATGATAAAGTAGTTAAATGTTCTGTTTGCGGCGGCGAACTCAGCAGAACTCCTGTTACAATCCCTGCAACAGGTCACAAATATGTTTACACAAAGACTGACAGTGCAGATACTCACAATGTAACTTGTGAAAAGGGCGACTACACAGGAACAGAAGCTCATGATTTTGATGAAAGCGGACTTTGCAAAAAGTGCGGTTATCAAAAGAGCATGCTTGACTATGAAGCTTGGAATAAGGCTGTACAGGAACATGTAACAATAACAATAAATGATATTTCAAAATATACAAATGAGTCTATGGCTGAATACAATGAACTTGCTGATCAGGCAATTGCTCTCAGAAACAGTGCCACAACTCAAGAAGATGTTGACAAAGCAACCGCAATGCTTTTGTCTGCTCAATCAGTTCTTCGTAAAAAGTCTGTAACAGTTACTCTTGTATATGTTAACGATTCCGATGAAGTAACTAAAACACCAGAGACAGTTGCTTATGGTGAAACTTATGATGCTGTGTCTGACAAGAATGTTGAAAAGTGGACTGTTTCAACCGATGACGGAGCAACAACTACAAGACTCAACACCTATGACAAGACAGTATCAATCGTTGTTACAAAGGATGTTGTTATCAAGGCATACCAAACAAATGAAGAGCAAACAGCAGCATCTTCAAAGGTAACTTTCTACGGCAAGAATAATATTGTTGTTGCAGTTAAGTATGTTGCAAAGGGTACAGAACTTCCAACAAATACAGTAGGTGTTCCTGAAATTCCTTTCTACAACGAAGGCAAGTGGGATAAGGAAACCGTAACAGGTACAGGCAGTGACATCAGCGTAAAGGCTGTTTACGAAACCACACAGGCAGAAGACGAATTGTGCGGCGTTCATTATGACGGCTTTGACGGTGGCGTAAAGAAATACAGCTACGACAGCTATGTATATCTCACCGGTGCAGATACTACAAAGAAGTATGCACTTTATTCCGACGCAGAGCATACAAAGCTCCTTACAATTCTTAACGGCATAGATTTCTATGCACCAAAGACAAATGACATCTATGTTGGCGAATACACCAAAGAAGATAAGGCTTCAATCGGTATCACAGGTTCATTCAACCAGAGGACAGAAACTACAAAGTCTGCTGTTTACAACTGTAAGTTCTACCTTCCTGAAGGTGCAACAGTTGTTGAATACGGTCTTGAAGTTACTCTCAACGGCAAGACAGCAAGAGTTAAGGCTGAATCAAAGTCAGAAAGAAATGAATACTCAGTCAAATTGAATGCTCCTGTTTCATCATCAATCAATGCAGTTGACGGTCGTGCATATGTAACATATACTTTGAACGGCAAAACAACTACACTTTATTCAGAAACTGTTAATCAAGCACTTTAATTTTAGGAGGTATGATTGTGAAAAAATTCGATACACCTCAAATTAATGTGGTTAAATTTATGAATGACGATGTTATCACAACCTCGAACACAGGCGGATACAGTGGCAATGTAACAAACAACGACCTTAGTAATTTGTTTGGCTTTACAACACAATCTGCAACCGGTCAGGATACGGACTTTCCATTCTAACAAAATACAAACCTATAGCGCCTCCCCTTATTTATAAGGGGAGGTGTCTGCATTTTATATGCAGACGGAGGGGTTAATATAATTTGCGATTGAGGAGTTACACCGTAGGGGCGGATATTATCCGCCCGAAAGGCATTCGTGTATTTACGGGAGGATGGTATCCTCCCCTACGACTGTTGAATATTTTTGTATAATAATTCTAAATTTCCACTTGCAATATGCTGTATTTTAGTGTAAAATGAAATAAAAAGGGGATGTTTTTATGAACAAAGTCTATACAATAACCAATCCGAAAAACGAAAATGTGTTTATTCACGCTATGCCGGGGCACTTTATCTCCGCAAATAACCACATCAATTATTATGTCGGCACATCCGATATTAAACATAATCTCAATGTTTCTGTTGATGCGGCAAAACTTATGGCAGAATATTACAACACAAATGACATTCAGGTTGACACCGTGCTTTGTTTGTACGAAACACAGGCACTCGGCGCATATTTGGCAAGAGAGCTTGCAAGACCGTCTATGATGGCACCTAATCCGGAGCAAACCGTGTATGTTGTCGGCAGTGAATACGATGCCGCAGGCAACTTGATTTTCAGAGATAATCTTCGCAGAATGATTTACGGCAAAAATGTTTTGCTCCTCATTTCCTGTATCACATCGGGCAGAACTATTGAGCGTGCTATCGAAAGCGTTACATATTACGGCGGCAAGGTTGCAGGTATTTCAGCCGCATTTTCTATGCAAAGCCGTATTGCCAATATTCCCGTAAATACTTTGTTTAGCGAAAAGGATTTGCCGGGCTACATTTCTTATCCATCACACGATTGCCCGCTTTGTCAAAAGGGCATTCCGGTTGATGCAATCAGCAACGGCTACGGATATTCAAAAATTTAAATAACATGGTTTTTCGCCAACCTACAGAGCCTCCTCTTATATAAGGGGAGGCTGATTTGTTTTGTTTAAATTTTATTTCAAAAAATCTTGACAAATCCCTGTTTTTTGGTATAATGAATTTACTGAAAATTAAACAGTACCCTTAAAGATGAAGAAACAGAAAAAGATTGTTTGCTTGCTTCAGAGAGCCGATGGTTGGTGTGAATCGGCGGATGGCGGATAATGTATAGCTCTCTGTGGAGTCGACGACCTGAACAGAAATCAATAGGGTTGTCCGTGTGGCTGCGTTACAGGCTGAGGCATTGATAGATGCTAAAGGGCAGTTTAACCTCTGCTGAAATAGGGTGGTACCGCGTATTTTACGCCCCTATACTTTATGAGTGTAGGGGATTTTTTATATCCCTTTGCACCTAACGGAAGGAGATTTTTACTATGAAAAAAGGTTATGAAAAGTATTTCGGATTTAAACCGATAGACATTCCGGACAGAACTTGGCCGAACAAGCAAATCACCAAGGCACCGATTTGGTGTTCCGTTGATATGCGTGACGGCAATCAGGCACTTGTTGACCCAATGAATTTGGAAGAAAAGCTTGAATTTTTCAAGACAATTCTTGATGTCGGAATTAAAGAAATCGAAGTAGGTTTTCCGTCAGCGAGCGAAACCGAGTACGAAATTTTACGCACACTTATCGACGGCGGCTACATTCCCGACGATGTAACAATTCAGGTGCTTGTTCAGGCAAGACCTCACCTTATCAAAAAGACTTTTGAGGCTATCCACGGTGCAAAGAATGTTATTGTGCATTTTTACAATTCAACTTCAACCTTGCAGAGAAAAGTTGTTTTCAAAACCGATATGGACGGCGTAATTGATATTGCTGTCAAGGGCGCACAGCTTATTTATGAGCTTACCGAAGAAGAAAAGAAGAAAAATCCCGATACAAATATTCGCTTTGAGTATTCGCCTGAATCGTTTACGGGCACAGAGATGGACAATGCGGTTGAGATTTGCAAGCGTGTTATGGAAGAACTCCATATTACCAAGGAAAATCCGATTATTCTCAACTTGCCGTCAACCGTTGAAGGCTCAACGCCAAACGGCTACGCTGACCAAATCGAATATTTCTGCCGTCATTTGCCAAACAGAGATGCCGCAATTATTTCGCTTCATCCTCATAATGACCGAGGCACGGGCGTTGCCGCAGCAGAACTCGGCTTGCTTGCAGGTGCAGACAGAATCGAGGGCACACTTTTCGGCAACGGCGAAAGAACGGGCAACGTTGACATTGTTACTCTTGCACTCAATATGTGGACTCAGGGCGTAGACCCTAAACTTGACTTCCACGATATTAACAGCGTTAAGGAAGTTTACGAGCGTTGCACAAAAATGACCGTGCCGCCTCGTCATCCTTATGCCGGCGAGCTTGTGTTCACGGCGTTCTCAGGCTCTCACCAAGACGCTATCAACAAGGGCAAAATCTATATGGAAGAAAGCGGAACCGATATGTGGGAAGTTCCTTATCTTCCTATCGACCCTGCCGATGTGGGCAGAGAGTACGAGCCGATTATTCGTATCAATTCACAGTCGGGTAAGGGCGGAACAGCGTTTATCCTTTCCACAAATTACGGTATCAAGATGCCAAAAGCAATGCACCCTGAGTTTGGCGCAGTAGTTCAAAAGGCTTGCGATGAAAAGGGCAAGGAACTTACCGCAGACGAAGTATTCGACCTCTTCCAAAAGGAATACAGAAATGTCAACGGTCCTTACAGACTTGCTAATTATAAAATTACCGAGGAGAAGAACGAGGAAGACACTCTTACAACCGTTCATTTCACCGGTACTCTTAAATATAAAGATGAAGCACCTGTTCAAATTGAGGGCTTCGGCAACGGTCCTGTAGGTGCATTCTGTGACGCTATGAACAAAACTCCGCTTCGTGAGTATGAGTTTATTGATTATGATGAGCACGCAATCGCAGTCGGCTCGGATTCAAAGGCTATCAGCTATATTCAACTTAAAACACCGCAGGGCAAAACAATTTTCGGCATAGGCGTAAGCCATAATATCGGCTACGCTTGTATGAAAGGCGTCATTTGTGCAATCAACCGTGACCAGCCTGATACAATGCGTGACGATACAATGCCCGGCATATTTGATGTTTGCTGATCGAAAAATTTTAAGGCTCCCCTAATGGTTAGGGGAGCTGGCAAACCGTAGGTTTGACTGAGGGGTTAAGAATATTAAATGTTTAACCCTTCCGCTTCGTTGCACTCAGCACCTCCCCTTGCAACAATGGGAGGCTTGTTTAACAGTAAATTTCTGGAGGAAATAAAATGAAAGAATACAATATTACCGTATTGAAGGGCGATGGAATCGGCCCGGAAATCGTTGATGAGGCAATCAAGGTTTTGAATAAAGCCGGTGAAAAGTTCGGTTTCAAGTTCAATTATAATTATCAGCTTTTGGGCGGATGTGCCATTGACGCAACGGGCGTGCCTTATCCAAAAGAAACCGCAGATGCCTGCAAGGCTTCGCAAGCCGTACTTTTGGGTGCTGTTGGCGGTCCAAAGTGGGACAGTCAGCCGGGTAACAATCGCCCTGAAAAAGGTCTTTTGGCTATCAGAGAGGATTTGGGACTTTTCGCAAATCTCCGTCCGGCAAAGATTTTTGCACCGCTTAAAAGTGCTTCTCCTATTAAAGAAGAAATTATCGGTGATGGTCTTGATATTCTCATCGTTCGTGAACTTACAGGCGGTATCTATTTCGGCGACCGTGGAACTTATGAGGAAAACGGCGTTGTAGGTGCTTATGATACGGAAAGATACACTTATCCGGAGATTAAAAGAATTGTCAAAGCCGGCTTTGAATACGCTATGAAGCGTGAAAAAAGGCTCACCTGCGTTGACAAGGCAAATGTTCTTGATTCTTCTCGCCTTTGGAGAAAGGTTATGGAAGAAACAGCCAAGGATTATCCCGAGGTTGAGGTTTCGTATATGTATGTTGACAACTGTGCAATGCAGCTTGTTCGCAATCCTAATCAGTTTGACACTATTGTTACTTCAAATATTTTCGGCGATATTTTGTCCGATGAGGCTTCAATGATTTCAGGTTCTATCGGCATGCTTGCTTCTGCTTCTCTTGCCGAGGGTACTTTCGGTCTTTATGAACCGATTCACGGTTCTGCTCCGGACATTGCAGGTCAGGGCAAGGCTAATCCGCTTGCAACCATTCTTTCGGGTGCAATGATGCTTCGCTATACTTTCGGCGAATCCGAAGCGGCAGACGCTATCGAAAAGGCGGTTGATACCGCTCTTACACAGGTAAGAACTCCTGATATTTTCGAGGACGGTTTCACTCCTGTAAACACTCAACAAATGGGCGATAAAGTAGTCGAGTTGTTGTAAATGATGATCCCGTAGGGGCGACCTTTGGTCGCCTCTTTTTTTATTTCTTCAGGCGGATAATATCCGCCCATACGGTACGCTTTATTCGGCATCTTTATTAACTTCTTGTTATTATATCCAAACTTTTATTTGTTATTTTGTTATAATTTATCTATTATTTCAACAGAAAAAAGTTGAATTGTTTACCTATTTATGGTAAAATCATTATAAGTAAAATTATGTGTAATTGCCATGCACAATTCGGAGGAAAGTATATGAAAAAGATTTTTAAAAAATCTCTTGCCTGCCTCATAGCGGTGCTGATGATAGTTTCATCACTTCCGTTTGCAACTCTTACGGCAAGTGCGGCAACAACTACATCAACTGTAAATGTTACTCATTACGGTGTTATTTGCAATAACTACGGTACAAGATTTTCTGACCCTGTACTTAAAATCTGTAACGATAATGAAAACAATAACTTTACAATCGGATTTATTAATTTTGATATTTCGGGGTTATCTTTCACTTCATCCGATACGGTATTATGTGATTATACATACGGATTGGCTTTTGCAAGCAATTGTAAGGACCCTTCAACACAGGCTGTTTGTGCTTTTTATCCTACAAAAAACACCGGTGATTTTTCCGTTTCGGAGAATAAGCAATTTGATAAAAGCGGCACTAAAATTTATACTTCAACTACCGGAACTTATGTTGACCGTGCAAAAGATTATTATGGCTTAACAAGTTTGAACGCCGATGTTGAATATTCCAATATTGACGGTAATGACAAAACTGTTAATATCGGTCCTGCAATTAAAGCGGCAAAGGATGCCGGCAGAACAGAAGCAACAGTTTGCTTTATGTTTAGATCAGCAGGTCAAACGGCCGGAAACGGCGGCTGGTCTGATACAGACTTGACTGTAAAAAATAAGTCCAATATTTCTGTTATCGTATCCGAAGCGACTGATTATGTTATTCCTTCAAACTTGAATGCAAATACAGCCAATACATCTCCAAAAACATTTACTGCAAGCAGTTATTTCGGTACAGCAGTTGTTCCGGGTTACCAAGGTAATGTTATTTATTGCTCAAAATCTGTTGCTCTTGATGAGGACACAGATAATTATTTGGGTAAAAAAATGTGTGTGCCAAAAAATACCGTTATGGTATATAATGGTGCAACAGATACATATATGCCTGTATTTGCAGGTTTTTATGCAACTACAAACTCTAATGTTCAAATGTGTTATGTAACATTGAACTGGAGCAGTAATCCGTTTTCGATTGATTCATGGACCGGTTATATTAATAAATCGCTTGATAATACAGCAGGTGTTTTAAAAGACAGTCCGTCTGAATTATCTGTTACAAAGAGTGAAACATTGCTTAATTATCAAAGTCATGATGCCAACAGAGTTTCATTTGTACAAGGTGATCATGGTAATGGCGATTATTACTGGTGGACAAAGATGAAGTACACCGGTACAGGTAATTCCGATACTTATTATGATAAATATACAAATCCTGTTTTTCAGTATGGTCACCGCAACGAATATTGGGGCTGGAAAAACAGAACAGTAAATAAAACAGTTAGCAATACAAATGTTTATGTTGTAAATTATAAGCCTGTTTATGATGTGTTCAGCAATTCAAGAAGAGTAAACTCTTTGGGCGGTAATTATACATTTAAAGAATTGTATAATAAAGTATTTGGCAGAGAAAATTATTACACTGTATCTTCTCTTAACAAGTATTATGATGCAGTATCAAAACTTATTGCCATTGATCCGCAAAGTTATCTTGCAGATGCAACCGACAGTGATGTTGAATCAAAGGTTGTTGAATTAAGTTCAAAAATCAAAGTGGCATATGACAATTATATTTCGGCTGCACAAGGACTTGTTGCAAGACCTGTTTTTTACTTCCAAAGAGCAGACGGTTCACAAATTGCCGAAGTTCCTGCCGATAACGAATCTTCTGCGTATACTTGGGGCATAACAGAGAAACATGTATCAACAACTCCTGATACACAAAAGACTTCAAACGGCAACGGTCAGCATACTTGGAAAACATATTCATGGCCTACTTCAGCTACAAATAATGTTTTCAAAGAAATAGAAAGCGAGCATACTGAAAATTGTTCCGGCGGTACTGCGACATGTACAGCTAAGGCAATATGTTCCGGATGTAATACAGAATATGGTGATGCTTTAGGACATAATTACACATATACATATGTTGACAAAACATACCACACCAAGAAGTGCACAAAAGGTGATTTTGAAGAACAAGAAGAACACACTCTCGGCACAGACGGTAAATGTACTGTATGTAAAGGTACAGTAATTGATTATACTGCATTCGATGCCGCAGCAAATGCTGCCGGTGATATTATGTTTCATGGTAAGTCGGAATATACCGATGAGTCATATGCCGAATTTGGAAAAATTGTTACCGGTGCAACAGCTAAAAAGGGTGATGTAAAAACTCAGGCAGAACTTGATGCTTTGACAGATATAATTGTTTCTGCTCAAACAGTTCTTCGTAAAAGGTCTGTAACCGTAACTCTTCAAAAAGTTGGTGTAAACGATACTCCAACTACAATTAAAACTTATGAAAACCAAGAATACGGCACAGCACTTGAAATTGACCTTGCAACAGTGGCTCCAACAATTAAAGGTGTTGACAAGTGGACAGTATCAACCGATGACGGTGCAACCACCACAAAACTTTCCTCAACAGATACAAAACTTACACTTTATGTAACAAAGTCCGCAACAGTCACGGTTTATGAGCTTAGCGAACCGGAGGACAGCGAAACCGTTAAGTATTCAAAGGTTGTATTCCTTGGTAAGAACGGCGTTATCGTAGGCATTAGGTATCTTGCAGAGAATACAGAACTTGAAACAAATACAGTTACTGTTCCTCAAATTCCTTTCTATGATAGTGGCGAGTGGGATAAGCCAACCGTAACAGGTACGGGCAAAACAATTTATGTAAGAGCAAAATATACCGCTTCAACAAATAAAAGCGACTTGTGCAATGTTCACTTCGGTAATTGGCAAAAGCCATACAGCTATGACAGCTTTGTGCGTCCTGAGGGAATCAACCCGAGCAGGCAATATGCTCTTGCTTCCGATGCCGAGGGCAAAAACATTATTACCTATCTTGAGGGCGTAGATTTCTATGCACCAAAGACAAGCGACATTTATGTTATTGAAGTACAAGAACGAGTTGCAAAGACAGGTATTACAGGTCACTTTGCAGGTTCTGATGATACATATCGTTGGGCTACATATAACTGCAAGTTCTATCTTCCTGAAGATTGCACCGCAATCGAATGGGGTCTAGAAGTTGCTGTAGGCAAACAAAAGCAGCTTATTAAATCAGAACATCTTTCAAAGGGCAATGAATATACCGTAAACGCAAGAGTTAAAACAAATTCAACATTACATTCAGTAACTTGCAGATCGTATGTAACATACAAGCAAAACGGCGAAACAAAAACAATTTATTCAGATGTTGCCGTAGATCAAGCTTTTTAAGGAGGGGTTATAATGAAAAAATTTGAAGAACCTATAATTGAAATCATCAAATTTGTGAATTCTGATGTTATTACCACTTCGTATACAGGCGGCGGAACAACCGGTGATATTATTATCGGTTCGGATGAAGAATCGTCTGATGAAAGCACAATTTATTGATTAATGCAATAATGATACATCGTAGGGGCGACCTTTGGTCGCCTCTTGTTTTTTGTTGTCGAACGTAGGGAGGATACCATCCTCCCGCAGATATAAATCAAAAAACCGACCAAGGCTCCCCTTGTTGCACAAGGGGAGCTGTCGTACTTTATGTGCGACTGAGGGGTTAAGGGCGGATATTATCCGCCCCTGCAAAAAATAAAGGTCCGCTACTGCGAACCTTTTTTCTTATTTTCCCTTAAATTTTTAAAAAACACCGTGAGCATCGCCTGTGCTTCGTCTGCCATAACACCGCCGATAATCTCCGGTTTATGGTTATACGGCAGGTCGTTGAAATTAACAACCGAGCCGAAACTCCCGGCTTTGTTATCGCTTGCACCGTAACAGACCGTTTTAATTCTTGAATTGATAATTGCACCGGCACACATCGGGCAAGGCTCAAGCGTAACATACATATCACATTGCCACAAACGCCATCCTCCGAGCTTTTTGCATGCTGAGTCTATAGCTTCTATCTCTGCGTGATAAAGTGCGTTTTTGCCGTATTCACGCCTGTTTCTGCCTGTGCCTACAATTTCGTCATTCTTAACAATTACCGCACCTACAGGCACTTCACCCTCAAGAGCACTTTGCCTTGCAAGTTCAAGTGCGGCTTGCATAAATTTGTTTTCCGTCATATTTTTGTGACATATTGCTTTGTGAATGCAATGAGAATTGCAAACGGAACAATCATTCCCGGAATCATACAAGCAATTTTTGTACCGAAGTTGTTGTCATAAAGGCTTTTCATTTTCTTTTCCGTTGCAAAAGATTTTGTATATAAAAGATAAATCAAAGCGATTATTGCAAGAACAACAAAAATTATCATAATGATTGCCGAAACGGTGTTTGCAAGCTTTTCGTTTGCGGCGGTGGTGATTATATCGCTTACAGCCGACCTTGCGTTATTTAAGCCGTGAATAAACATAGCAATGATTACATTGTCCGTTTGTACCGTGATGTAAGCCAAAATAAGACCTACAAGAAAGGCGAATACAAACTGTATCACATTGCCGTGAATTAAGCCGAAAATAATGCTTACCATAAACACGGCAAAGCCTTTGCCGTACTTTTTCAAGACGCCGAGTGTGCAACATCTAAACGAAAATTCTTCAAATATTGCAGGAGCAATCGCCGTTGCAACAAACATAACAATATATGTTAAAATATCGTCTGAATTGCCGTAGTTGTTTTGAGTGAGTTCGTAGCCGAGCACATTTTTTACAAATGTCATCATCAGCGATACAAGGTAATTTGCAACAATGGTGCAACCCATACCGAAGAATACCCAAGCCGTGGCTTTAAGTTTGCCTACTTTTTTTGTGGGCACAAGTTCACCGGTAAAGTTTCTTTTGAGTATCAAAGCCGCAATGCCGAACGCCGGCAAAAGTGAAAGCAGGTCAACACCGATAATATTAAATGCGTATTTGAACATAACCGAGTTTTGGTATGTGTCATAAAGTCCGAGTGCACTTATCATAGAGCCCCAAACCGATTGAAGAAGCAAGTACACAATTATTGCACTGCCAAGCACAAAACCGACTTTGACCAGTTCTTTGCGTTGCTCTTTTTTTGCATATGCAATTTGTTGCTTCATCATCAAATATTGTGCATTTTGTTGCTGATAATATTGGTTGCCTTGCGGATTGTAATAGTTGTTGTTCATTCGTGTTCCTTCCGAGGATTACAGAGTTTTTGACAGTTCCTTTATGTAATCCTTCATTTTTTCGGACAATTCGGGATGGCGGAGTCCAACCTCAATGTTGGCTTGCAGAATTCCGAATTTGTTGCCCATATCGTATCTTGTGCCGTCATAATCAACGGCGATAACGCCTTGCTGTTGTGCAAGGGTACGCATTGCATCTGTCAACTGCAATTCGTTGCATGCACCCTTTGGCGTATTTTCCAAAATTTCAAAAATTTCGGGTGACAAAATAACTCTGCCTAAGATTGAAAAGTGTGACATTATTTCTTCTTTTTTAGGCTTTTCAATCATATCCGTGCAGTTGTAGCGGTTGTTTTCAAGGTGTTCAACGGCAAGCGAGCAATATTTCGTGATTGCTTCTTCGTCAACTTCTTTAACGCCTACAACGCCCTTGTTGTATTTTTCGTATACATCGATAAGCTGTTTTGTAACGGGATTATCCGAGATAATTACATCGTCACCGTACAAAACGGCAAACGGTTCGTCACCAACAAATGCTTTTGCACAAAGCACAGCGTGACCCAAACCGCCTGTTTCTTTTTGACGCAAAAAGTAGATGTTGCCAAAATTTGCACAGGCCTTAACAGAATCCAACAGCTCTTTTTTATCCGGATTTTGGGCCAGCTTTGTTTCAAGCTCAAATGCGTGGTCAAAATGGTCCTCAATAGCTTCTTTGCCACGGTTTGTGATAATCAGCACTTCCTCGATTCCGCTGTTGAATGCTTCCTCAACAATGTACTGAATTGCCGGTTTGTCAACGATGTTGAGCATTTCTTTAGGTATTGCCTTTGAAGCAGGCAACACTCTTGTACCAAGTCCTGCGGCAGGAATAATGGCTTTTCTTACTTTTTTCATGTTTCTCTCTCCTAAAACAATGATGTTACAACATACATTATAAAATATGCTACAAGCGGTGCAAACAGTGTCACTCCGCCTTTGTTGCCAAGGTACATTCTTTTCATTTGTCCTTGGTCAAGGTTTGCTTCCGCACCGAAAATCGATGATTGAATAAAGTTTGCTCCGTTATCAAGCTGTTCCGATACGGTTTTGATAATATTAAATACCGTGCCTTTGTAAAAATAATCGGCATATGCGGCAATTATTATTCTGATTAAAAGCAATACTGCCAGCAGAATGTACATAACTGTTATTGCCGTTTGTGCATCCGACGCTCCTGTTACAGAAGAAAAGTCGGGCATTGCTGTTGACTTGGGGTCGTAGTTTGTAACCAAATCCTGCATTGCCGCCATATATTTCGGCGCAAATTTAAACAGTGCCGCATCTCCGACCAATACAGCCGAAAACATTATGCAGAAAAACGCAATGCCTTGCTTATACATTTTTCTGAACAGCAGGTAATACGAACCAAAGAAAAATGCTCCCCAGTTCCAACTGAGTTTGCTCTTTTTTTGTGAAAACTTCTTGAATTTTTCAACAAACCTCTGAGGGTTTGTCCTGACCGTTGCGGCAATATCATTGATGCTTACTCCGTCAATTTCGCCCTGTTCCTGATATTGCGGAACATCAAATTGAATCGTTTGAAAAGGTTGAAACGGCGGTTGATTTTGTTGTTCACCGTTTTGACTTTGACCGGACGGGGCTTGCTGATTGCCGCTGCTTTCAACAGGCGGAGCATAGTATTCGCCCGTCTTTGCCTGAGCCTGAACAGTCGGTTCGGGGATAATCGGTTTGTGGTCTTGCAAAAAACTGTAACCCGTTGCGTGCAAACCTTGGTTTACGCAGTGACCCGAAAGCATGTAGCACTCTCTGTGGTGAGGCGTGCCGCATTCGGGGCAGGTAACTATGTCATCGTCCTTTGTAAACTGCTTGTTACATACGGGACATTTGAATTCTTCGTAGTTTGGCATATAATTCTCCCAATTAGTATATATTATTTTTATTATACTTATATAATCATAAAAAATCAAATATTTAATTAAGATTTGATTAACTGTTTATAAATTGTGATGATTTAAGGTTTGCATTGTCCGCAAGGCTCATATCCGTTGTTTATGAGGTTTTCTCTGTATCCTTTGTAGGTCTTTTTGTTGTCGTCCTTGATTTTTTGAACGGCAGGGCAGTCCTCGGTATGAAATTTTTTTGTATTGAGGTTAACAATATATGTTTGCTTTTCTTCATCGTTGTTTGATGAAGTTGATTTGGTGCCGATGTAGCTGCTTTCTCCGGTTGCGTAATTTATTTCTATATCAGGCTGAACATTGTAGCAATATACATTAAACTTAACGCCCTCGCCCTTATCCTCAATGCTGTAGGCTTCCATTTGTACGCCTCTGGCAACAAGCTCGTTGCCCTTGAATACAGGAGTCACTCTGTACAGAACATGGTTGTTTGTCTTTTTGATATAATCGGCAACTTCGTTTTCAAACGGAAGCATTCCGTCAACATTGAGGTATCTTGTGCCGGTAATTAAGTTGTTCGGATTGGCATTTTCGGCTGTCAGCTGGTAGCCTATCAAATGACAACGGTTGTACAGATATTTGCCGTCAATATTGTTGTATTTTGCAATGTGCCATCCGGTCGGCTTAACAGAACCTATTGCGCCTCTTTCTTCGGTTGGCATAAGGTCGGTGCCTATGTTTGCAATACACGATGTGCATCTGCCCAGAGAATCAAGTTTTCCGTATTCTTCAAAAGACTGAGTGTAGTCCGTTTTGTCAAATTCGGGTATATTATCGTTTACCGTTGTATAAGGATAATATGTGTACGGCTGAATATTGTCTATACTGTCACTGTGTGCAATTTCGGTGTACTGTGTTACAGTTTCTTTTTCTTTGGAAACGGTTTGCTCTGCACTTTTGTATTCACTGCATGCCGTAAGCATCAAAACCGCTAACATCAACGATATTATTTTTGCAAAATTCTTTTTCATTTTTATCACCTAATATACTATAACATATTATATAGGTTAAAGCAATTTTGATTTCTTGCTGTTTAGATCAACAACAATTACTACACAGCTTGCAAGAAGCATAATACTTAAACTGCCGTTGATTTCGCTCATTTTAGGTGTCACCTGTGATATGTTTGCAAAAACTTCTTCGTTCGGTGCAAACCAAAGAGCGTACAGTTTACCCGGGAAATATGCCAAAAGCCCGCCTGCAAGCCTGTGAACAAAAAAATCAAAGTAGCTCATATTTACTTTTTTGATTATGCCGAAAAGCTGAAAATGTATACATATTCCGCCGAAGCATAAGAAAAAGCATAGGTATTCAAACGGTATTGTATTGCTGTTTGCAAATACGCCGTTTGTTATTTCAATCATCGGCATAAGAAAGCTTGGAATTGTGAACAGACCGGACAATGCGGAAAAGAAAACTATATATCCGCACATTATTGCAATACTTTTTACGCTCCCTTCAACAGAATTTATAAGTGCCGCAGAAAAATTTGCTTTTTTGATTTTAATGCTTGTGTATTCTTCATTTTGTGCAAATAAACTTTCAATAATGCAAATTGTTATGGACGAAAAAATATTTGTCAAATAAAGGATTATTCCTGTTTTGGTATTGCCGAGTTTTATTATTCCGACAGCGGATATAATAAACGCTATACCTCCGCAAAAGTTGAAGCGAAGCAATCTTTTTGCGGTGCTGTCGGATATTATACCTTGCTCATAAAGCTCATCAGTCAGTATTGCACCCGTAGGGTAACCTCCTATAAGACCGAAAAATATAACACAAACAGCCGCCGGCGGAAGTTTTAGCAACTTTGCAATCGGTTTGAATATAAATTCAAATATTGTCGAACATTTGCTTTTTATCACTGTATTTGTCAAAATCAGTATAGGCAAAAGCGACGGAATAATTATGTTTATGCACATTTTCATACCATCTATAGCCTGTGCTTTTACTTTTGCCGAAAATGCCACAAACAAAATAATTGTTGCAAATAAACCCACGGTTTGAAAAACGGTTGTTGCTTTTTTCACATTAATCACCGATATATTATATTTGTGTTTTGACAAAAATAAAACTTCGGCTTACATATTGTAAACCGAAGCCAGCGTGTCGAAAAAGTATTTTCGACACGCTGTAGGCTGTTGAGAAAGGCTCTGAATTTCGTTTTCTTGCGAAGGAAGATGTACGATGGTACCTCGACTGAGCAAAAAACGAAAAACGCCAAAAGTGCCACAAATTCGATGTTTGTGGCACTTTCACAATCCCTCCGAGTGCGATAAATCGCACCCACCGTCTCACCTGCCGGTTCGGTCGGTGCTTCTGCATTAAAATGCAGAGATCTCCACAGGAGACCCGCACCCTTTACACAAGGGAGGCATTAAGCGGTTAATTTATTTTATTGGCGTGGTTCAGGGGCTTTATCGACAGTCTGACTTCGGCTTACATATTGTAAACCGAAGTGCTTTTAAACTCCAGATGTGAGAAGATTGGCGTTTTTTATAAGAGTGTCAACGGCTTCTTGTCCGCTTTTTTTGATGATTTCTTTTATTCCGTTTTCGTATTCCGGCGGTCTGCTTGTCAGATTGTGGCAGTCGGAACCGATTAGGTGGATGTGCCCTGTGTTAAGAAGTTTAAACACTTTTTTCTTAATGCTTCTGTGGGCGTCTGAAAAAGTTGAAATGTTAACCTGTGTAAGGCAACCCATATTAATATAATCTTCTAATTTGTAGGTGTCTTCCATAAGTGCAGGATATCTTTCTATATGAGCAAGTATAGGCTTTGCACCGTAATCGCAGTACATATTCATAAGTCTATCATACGCATTTTCCGAAAAACTGCTTGAAAAAGGGTGCTCAATAAGTATGTAATTTGAGTTGCCGATTTTAAGCTCGTCAATGTTTGTATTGTTAAAAAGATATTGGCTGATGTATACTTCTGCCGCCGGAATCAATGTAGGACTTCCGCTCGGAAGTGCACGCATAAGTTCGTTAAAAGCTTTGTCGCGGCGCCTTAAAAAATCATCAAGCGATATGTTGTCCGAGTAATAGTGAGGAGTCAGTATTATTTTTTTTGCACCCTGTCTTTGCAATTTTTCAATCATCGCAAGACTTGTGTCAATGTCCTGTGCCCCATCGTCAACTCCGGGTAAAATATGGCAATGAGTTTCTACAAGATTATTAATAATCATTAAGAATCAATCCTTTGTGTTGTTGTCACTTATCTTCTTGAATGTGCATCGTACGGCAGGTTGTCATATCCGTAACCGTAACCGTATCCGTAGCCGCCTTGAGAGCCGTAATTTCCGCCGTAACCGTAGCTTCCGTATCCGCTGTAACCGTATGAACCGTAAGAACCATAAGAACCGTATGAACCATAGCCGTAACTGTTCTTGTATTTTCCGTAACGATAACGACCGTATTTGCCGTAGCCGTATTTGGAACGGTTTGTTTCGGCAAAGTTAACTACAAAGCCGAGTATTTTTGCATCAATAAATTCAAGTGCCGATATGGTTTTTTGAATTTCCGGATGAGTGGATTGGTTTGAACGAACAACCAAAACAACACCGTCACTTTCTCTGATAACAGGTAAGGCGTCCGATACAACATTGATAGGTGGGGTGTCGATAATGATATAATCAAAATCTTTGCCGATCTCTTCCAAAAATTCAGCCATAGGTTCACTTCCGAGAATTTCGGCAGGGTTAGGCGGGATAGAACCCGAGCATAATACGGAAAGATTTTCATATTCGGTTGCATGAATCACCGAAAATAAATCTGCCTTTTTTGATGAATCGGCACCAACTTTGCTTCCGAGATAGTTTGTGAGACCCGGTGAGTTGGGAACTGAAAAATAGTGGTGGATTTTAGGCTTACGCAGGTCACCGTCAATAAGCAAAACTTTTTGATCTGCCTGTGAAAGTGCAATTGCAATATTGATTGTTGTGGTGGTTTTGCCCTCGTTTGGAGTTGATGAAGAAATGACAATGGTTTTGCAACCTTTTTTCATAACTGAAAACATAAGGTTTGTTCTTACGCTTTTGTATGCTTCTTCAACTCTGAATTTGAGTGAAGGGTCCATCTCGATGTTTTGCAACAACTGACGGGAAGAATTACTTTGTTTTGTTGACTTTTTGCCGTTTCTTTTTGCCATTACTTTTCATCTCCTTTCTCGGTTGAAGCCACATAAGGTTCATCAATCGATTTAGCTCGGGAGTTTATCGAAGCACCTTTGAGTTCATAATTAGGAATACTGCCGAGAACAGGAATGCTGTATCTTTCAACCAGTTCTTCGCCCGAGCGAACTCTTATATCAAGGAGATTGCGAAGAATAATGTATGCGCAGGCGATGATAATTCCTGCAACGGCACCGATAGCACATTTTTTAGGATAACCTTTGCTTCCTGCGGTAGAGGCTTTTATAGGCTTATCTTCAACGCTTGCTTGGATTAATCCGTTGTTTGTGCGTTTCATCATTGCAGGCACTTCCGTTTCAAGCTGATGAGCTATTTCGTATGCCATATCGTTGCTTGTTGAGGTTACGGTGATTACAAACATTGCGGTGTTTTCAACCGCTTCTATTTCCATATCTTTTTTTATGCTTGCTCCCGTGCAACTTGAATTGATTCTGTTATTGAGGTTTTGTGCAACGGTTGAAGCAAATTCATTTGTGTTCATAATCTCAATATATGTTGCAAGCATCATGGTGGTGTAGTTCATTTTGCTTGTGTTGCTTGTCCTTGTTTCGTCGGGATTTGTGTATGTTCCTTTGATTTCGCTTTTGGTATCTACCGCATATGCAAGAAATTCTACCGTAGAGGTGTATGTAAGCTTTGTGACATTTGCGGTGTAAAAAAAGCCGAGTAATGCACCGATAAGTGCAAATGCAACAATAACTCTCCATTTTCTTATGAGAGAAACAAGTATCTTTCGTACATTTTCGTCAATGTTCATTTGTTTTCTCCTTTTAAATATATTTATAGACTATTATAATAACTTTAATTAAATATTTTGTCAACAAATATTGAAATAATTATAATATTTATATGTAAAATTTATCATAAATTGTTGACAAATCGGAAGTTTTCAATCATAATATTTTGTGATATTTTACTTTTATTACAAGGAGATAAAAAATGGCAGAAAAACCGTTTATGCCCGTATGGGGTCCGTATTCAAAAAAATATATGGGACTTTCAAGAATCATGGGCACAGTTGATAACAAAAACGGCATGTCAAGTGCAGATGCGGTTCGCTTTGATTTTGCTGTTCACCCTACAATTTGGAACTCGTCAACTCCTGTTCCCAATGTAACCGTTCCGTCAAGCTATCATTTGTGGAAGTGTGCAACGGATTATTCATTTTATTCTTACAGATATGAACTTATGTGGAAGGATATGGTGTATGCCGATGTGTCTTTTTCAAAAATAAATGAAGAAGCATATCTTGCAAGAGTTGAATTTGTAAACAATACCGACCTTTCGCAAAACACGGTTCTTAATTTCTTTTCTTCGCTTGAATTCCCTAATTCAAAGGAATATTACATCAAGGCAAAGAACGATAATTACAAACTTATCAAAGCAAATGAATATGCCGAATATTCGTATGCAAAAATCAGACCTTGGGAAAACGAAACTCCGGACGGTATGTTCAGAGGAATGTTCAAGAGCGAGGAATTTTATCTTGGCTACGGCTTGGGCGACAGATGTGATAATGCTCATGTTCATTATCTCGGCTTAAAGCCTTTCGGTTGCGAAGCAGGGGATAAGGTTGCCTATAAACTTTCGGCAGACGGCATTGACAACCCTGTTGTTGCTTTGAGATACAAGACCGTTACCGACGGCGACGCAAAATTCAGCGTTAACGGTGTTGAAACCGTATTGCCTCACAGCAACGAACTTGCAATAATCGAACTTCCGTTTGCGGAAAATCTTGAATTTGTCAGCCTCGGCGGTGCAGGTGTTGAACTTGACTTTGTTGCCGTGTATGAAAAAGGCAACACTCTTGAAGTTGTCGAGATGAAACACGATTTTGAACCTGAAATTAATACGCTTCAAAACGGTAAAGGTTACACCGTTGATATTGACTACAAATATAATGATTGCAAATTTAAGGTTATCACTTCAAACCCAAATACCCGCTTCCGCACGCTCGACAGCGGAAGCCTTGAAGACGCACTTATCAATCGTCTTTCAAACGGCGACCATACATATGACGATTTAAAAGAAACGTTTTCAGGCTCGTTTAAGCGTAAAACTTCGGATGACGGTTTCTTCCAAAATACACTTATCAAGTCGATTTTCATTGAACCGCACAGCACTCATATTGAGTATGCGGTTGTTGCAAAATCGGATTTTGAGCCTTTGAACTATGATGAATACGAAAAAATTTATAACGAACGCAAAGCAGCAGGCGAAACTGCAAAGTTCAACAAAGACGGTGAAAAGTACACACTTTCAACCGATATTTTGCGTGCAACACTTTTGACAAACACGGTTTATCCTGTTTACAAGCACGGCGAAAATGTTATTCACCACACACCGGGTAAGCGTTGGGACAGTTTTTATACTTGGGACAGCGGCTTTATCGGTATGGGACTTCTTGAGTTCAGCAACGAACTGTGTCAATATGCACTTGATATGTATCTTTGCGATGATGACAACGACGATTTTTGCTTCTTGCTTCACGGCTCACTTGTGCCGACTCAGTTTGTGGAATATCTTGAACTTTTGAAGCGTACAAATGACAAGGCAAAACTTGACTTTTTGTATAACAAAATGAAGTTGTACTATGAATTTTTGCGTGGCAGAAGCCATAATTCAACTTGTGCAAAGTTTGATAACGGACTTCTTACAACATATGATTATTGGTATTCTTGTTCGGGTATGGATGATTATCCGGCTCAGGTTAAGATGATTGCCGACAAGGCGGAGGAGTATTCTTGCCCTTGTCTTTCTACAAGCCAAATTATTCGTGCCGGTAAAATTATGAAAATGGTTGCCGATTATCTCGGCAAAACAGACGATATTGCCGTTTATGATGCGGATATTAAGTTCTCAACAGATGCACTCAACAATTACGCTTGGGATGAGGAGTCGGGATATTTCGGCTACACTATGTACGATAAGGACAAAAATGCTCCTTATATTATGAAAACCGAGGACGGCGAAAACTGGGATAAGGGCTTTGACGGCGTTTATCCGCTTATCGCAGGTGCGGTTGACGGAGAAAGAAAACAAAAGCTTATCTCTCACATTAAAAATCCAAATGAAATGTGGTCTGCGGCAGGTGTTTCGGCTGTTGATATGTCCGCTTCGTACTATTTTGACGACGGCTATTGGAACGGCAATGTTTGGATGAGCCATCAATGGTTTGTGTGGAAAACTATGCTCGATAACGGCGATACCGATTTCGCGTTTGAAATTGCAAACCGTGCACTTGAAATGTGGAGAGAAGAAACCGATTTTACTTACTTTACATATGAATGCTTCGGCATCAAAACCCGCCGTGGCGGATGGTTCCACAACTTCGGCGGATTGTCTGCTCCTATTTGCATTTGGGCAAACGCTTATTACAAGCCGGGAACGGTTACAACAGGTCTTGATGTATGGACCGATTACCAAAATGTAACCGATGACAGTGCCGAGATTTCGTTTAAGTATTTCGGCAACAACGAAAAATATTCCATGATTGTTACCCTCAGTGATAAGAATTCGTACAAGGCTACCCTTAACGGAAAAGAAGTTGAATTTAAGCTCCGTAACGGCGGTTCATTGGAATTTACATTTGACAAAGATGTTGATAATGGTATACTTAAAATTGAAACTTTGTAATTGAAAGGTAAGAATATGGCAGACAAAATTGTAGGTTCAAATAACGAGCCGCTTAAGGTTCAGTTTATTACTGATGTTCATTATTATTCAACAAAACTCGGCACTCACGGCAAGGCTTATGACAAGATGGAATCAAAGTCGCAAATGGTGATTAAGGACAGTCCTCTTGTCATTAAAAGAGCCTTTGATATGCTGTGCGAGGACACTTCAACAGATATAGTTCTTCTTTCCGGAGATACCACTCACGACGGCGAAATGCAGTCGCACGAGGAGTTTATTGAAATGCTCCGTGACCTCAAAAAAAGAGGCAAGAGGGTTTATGTTATAACAGCCACCCACGATTTTCAGGACAACGGCATTGCCTATGCTTATGAGGGCGATGAAAGGGTTGAAGTCCCTGCCGTTGGCGATAGGCACGATTTGTGGGATATGTATTATGAGTTCGGTCCCAATGAGGCTATCGCAGTGCATAAAGAGTCTATGTGTTATGTTGTTCAGCTTGCACCGGGTTATCGTTTGTTTGCACTCAATGACGACACAAATTACAAGCCGGAGGGTGAGCGTGGTTCAGGCTTTTCCGATGATTGTATGGCTTGGATTATGGAACAACTCGAGGATGCAAAAAAGAACGACCAGTTTGTAATTGCAATGACCCATCACCCTATGATTTCACCGTCACCGTTTTATAATATTATCGGCGGCGGAAATATGCAGAGAAATTACGAAACAACACGAGAAATCTTTGCGGATGCCGGTCTTTCCTGTATGCTCACGGGTCACACCCATGTTCACGACATCAGCGATATTACAACCAAAAAGGGCAACAAGTTTTATGATATTACCTGCGGTGCACTTATCGGCTGTCCGCCTGTAATGAGAAATGTTACCTTTGACCCGAAAAACGCAAAGATAGATGTTGACACTGTTTTTGTTGACAATGTTGACGGACTTGATACAGATGGCAAGAGTTTTCCCGATTATATGAAAAACTTTTTCTTCGGTATGATAAAGGAAGTTTTGTGGGCAATGGGCTATGATATTGACCGCCTTGCAGAAATGACACCTGCTTTTTCGGTACCGGGCGAAACCGTCAAAAAGCTTGCTTGGATAATAAAACCGGTCGGCAAGTTCCTTAATAAGTTGACTTTTAAGAAAATTTGGCGACTTTGCAAAAAAGAAAGCGGCCTTAAAAAGTCCGATATAGCCGATATTGCAAACAATAAGGTTATTGATTTTATTCTTGAACTTATCCAAAACCTGTACTGCGGCGATTCTCCGTACACTCCGGATACAAGGGAATACAAGCTTACCTGCGGTGTTCTTAATATAATTGACGCATTTTTGAATACAATTCATTTTTCAATCGGCAAGGTGCTCAAAGGTGCAACTTCGGTCAGAGGACTTGTTGAGCCTCTTCTTTGGAACAGCGGTTATTGTGATGCTGAGGCAACTCTTCCGCTTTATCCGATTTATGATGAGCAAAACCCTGCACCTGCTTCCGCTTTTGAACAAAAGAAGTTTGAAGATACCGTTAATAAGAGCAAAAAAGGTCCGCTTGTGCTCCTTATTCTCATCCTTGTTGTAATCCTTCTTCTTGCAATACTTGCCGGCATCGTTGCACTTATCGTGTGGGCGGTTATCGCTATTATTCACGCAATTTCGGGCACCGCTATGCTTGGATTGTTGTTCTCATAATTTTTGTATGTTTTTACTAAAATAATTGTTGCATATTGGAATAAAAATTGTTATAATGATTTAGTAAATTCGCTATTTACATAGAAAACATAATTTTTAAGGAGTAAATTTATGGCAGACGAAAAGAAAAAATTCAGTCTTGGCGGCATTGATAACGCTGCCGAAGAAAAGGGTAGTTTCATCAAGACTCTTTGGCAACTAGTAAAGTTCATTGTTGTATCGGGTCTTGTAACAATCATTCAGTTGGCACTTGCGGCTTTGCTTCCTTTGGTATGCGACCAAATTCACACATTGCTTCCTGAATTTTTAAGAGGCATTTTCACACCTACAATGTTCACAGCAGGCTCAAAAGAAGCTACAAAGTATGTTATCGACGGTGTAGTAACATGGGGTTATGTACTTCCGTTCCTTCTTTCAAACCTTATTGCTAACATTTATGGCTTCTATCAGAATAAAAAGACAACATTCAAGTCTGATTCTGCTTGGTACAACTTTGTTATTTACATCGTGCTTCTTCTTGCACTCATCCTCTTCTCAACTTGGATGCAGGGTGCAATCGTTGGTGCACTTCTCAAGGTTGAAGCAAGCAACTGGTTCCTCAAGATAGTTACAAACGAGTCTATCGCCCGTCTTCTTGCTTCTATGGCAGCAGGTTTTGTTCAGATGGTAGTTCTCTTCCCAATGGAAAAGTTTGTACTTATGAGAGAAAAGAAAGACGATACAGCAGAGGAAAAGGCTGCATAAGTCACATTTTTATAGCGAATAATGTTAAAAGGGCGGTTCGGTGGAATCGTCCTTTTTTGTCCTAATTTTAAAAAGGGGTTATTATGGACGAAAGATTAACTTATACAAAAAAAGAAGCCGGTATGTTTTTAACCGGTCTTTTCGGTCAAAATCTTATTTACAATGTTGTTACGGCAGGGCTTTACTATTATTTTCAAAATGTAATTTGTTTGCCGGCTGTGGCACTCGGCTGGATTTTTGCAATCGCAAGAATTTGGGATGCAATCAACGACCCGATGATGGGCTCGATTGTTGACAGAACACGAACAAAATGGGGCAAGTGCAAACCTTATCTTCTTTTTGCTCCGCTTGTAATTTGCGTGATTACATGCGTTGCGTTCCTCAATGGAAATTATGCCGTGGTTAAAGAAAACGGCAATACAACCTCTATGGTGCTGATTGTAACTTGGGCGGCTGTGTCCTATGTTCTTTGGGGTATGTCCTACACGGCGGGCGATGTTCCGCTTTGGGGTGTCATCAGCCGTATGAGTGAGGTTGAAAAAGACAGAGCAAATCTTATCGCACTTGCAAGAATAGTTTCTTCCGTTGCGGCAGGTCTCGGCATTGTGTCGGTTGTTGCTCTCAGTCAGGCGGCTAACAAAGCATTCGGCGAAAGTGAAAATGCACAAAAAGGCTTTATCGTTGTCGGTATCGCAATGACGATTGTGTCGTCAATTCTTTTTGAATGTGCAGGTTTGGGCGTTAAAGAACGAGTACCTAATACGGATGAAAGAAAAACGATGAAAGAATCGTTTGCTCTTATGTGGAACTGCAAACCGTTCAGAAGACTTTTGATTTCCGGTATTCTTCGTGCTCCGCTTCAGCTTCTCGCAACAGTTGTAATGACTTTGTTTACATATTACTATTGCGGCGGCGATTTAACCAATGCGTTCAGCAACGGCAAAACATTCCTTACCGCTGTTATCATTGGCGGTGCGTTCTTTATCGGTCAGTTCGGTGCAACGGCACTTTGCCCTGTGCTTATGAAAAAGATTGATGTAAAAACGCTTTATAATCTTACAGGTTTTTCCGCTTTGCCTATGGCTTTGCTGTTTGTTACTTATCTTATCGCTCCTACCGAACTTGCCAAAATTGGTTGGGTAGTCATCGACGGCGTGCTGCTCCTTTTTGCCGGAATCGGCTTTGGTGCGGTTATGGTTTGCCAAAGCGTTATGATAAGCGACTGTATAGACTATGAGGACTATCATCACAATTACCGTCCCGACGGTGTGTTTTTTGCAGGTCAAAGCTTTATCCAAAAGTTTTCAACGGGTATTGCTTCAATTATTTCTGCTTATGTCTATGCCGCAGTCGGCTATTCCGATGTTAATATTGAAAAAATGAATACAGCCATTGCCAACGGTGCGTCGTTTGCAACCGATTTTCAAAATTATTCAAAGGCAATGTGGCTTTTGATCACAATTCCGCCTGCAATCGGTATGGCAATTTCAATCATTCCTACCATTAAGTATGAGATTACAAGCAAATCTCATCAAGAAATGCTCAATGTTCTTATAGAAAGACATAAAGAAGCGGAATAATAAAAATACAAACGGACTTTCTTGCAATTGTAAGAATGTCCGTTTTTTTATGTTAAAAAGAGTATGTTTATTGGCTGTTTCAGGGCCTTTATCAATAGTTTACACAGTAAAAATTTGATTCCCATGCCGGTATATATTTTGAATGCCTGAAATATATTTTGTAGTTTTCGTTAAGTTCCCACACCTTTAACGGCAAGGCAAACAAATCTTCGTTTCTGTGGTAGGCACAGATGTATAGCTTTGGCAGTTGTGATTTTATGGTTTTTTCCATGCCTTCAAGTGCCTTCATTTCACTGCCCTCAATGTCCATTTTGATGAAGGTTGCAGGGATGTTCAGGCTGTCAATGTCGGTCACTTCAACGCTTGTTCCGCTTGATGACAGTTTGCTGTTTCGCCCTGCGTCTGCACTGAAAATTAGTGTGTCTTTTTTGTTCCACGCACCCATATTCAGCGTTGTTAAATTCTCCATGCCGTCAGTGTTTTTCAGCAGTTTTTTGTAGCTTTTTGCGTCAGGTTCAAGTGCGGTGATGTGCTTGTATTTACCGTTTGTTGCGGCTGTAAATTCTCTTATTGTGTCGCCGTCATATGCACCCAAATCAATGATTTCTTCGTTGTCGGTCAACTTTAAAATTTCTGAATAAACCTTGTCTCTTTCGCCAAATGAGCGTAGCAAATATTCAATTTTGCCCGAAACCTTGAATGATAATATGTCAAGATAAACTCTTTTGCTTTCTTCATCCGCAAGTCGAGAATATACCTCGTCAAATTTCGCCTCGTTTTCGGCAATATATTCACGGGTGAACAGTCCTCCGCCCGCCACGGGAACATCGGGTGCAAATACCGTGTGCTCGCTGTTTATCTTTTCAATATGCTCAATAACGCTGTCCAGGTGACTTGCAAAGCAAAGTACAATGTTGAAGTCATCGTATTTTTCGCAAACCTCACTGTATTTGAGCACCTTGTAGCCCTTGAACGAATGACCTCTTACAAATTCATCACTTGCAAAAACTTCGTCTGCCTTTAGCCCTCTTTGTTCAAGTTCTGCCATAATTTTCTCTGCACCGAGTCCCATTCCGTACAGTATGAGTGGCTTTGTGCTGCTTTTCAGCGTGTCCCAAATATTTTGTTCTTTGATGAGTTCAAGCATTTTTTGTCACCTCGCTTTATTATAATAACATATTACTTTGCACTTTACAAATTAATATTTATATATTATAATATAACAGAATGGATTACTGTATAATTTTGTTAAATCGGAGGTATTTGCCTTTATGGCTATTGGCAGTTTAAAACGCTTGTTTAAAAAAGAAAGTTCAACCGAGGAAGAAATCAAGCAGCTTGTTGACGATGACGAGGGCGAACTTGAAAAATCCACAAGGGATATTATCAACAATCTTTTTGAATTTCACGATACTAATGTCGGCGATATTATGACCCACAGAACGGATATTGCCGCTGTTGAAATTACCGGGGAAATAATTGATGTTGTCAAACTTGCTATTGATGAGGGCTTTTCCCGTATTCCGGTTTATGAAGAAGATCTTGACAATATTAAGGGCATTGTTTATGTTAAAGACTTGCTAAAGTTTGTCGGCACGGAAATTCCTAAAGGCGAAAAAATCGAAGATTATATCCGCACACCGCTTTTCGTTCCCGAAACCATTCCTTGCGGCAAGCTTTTTGCTCAAATGACCGAAACGCATATTCAGCTTGCCATTGTTGTTGACGAATACGGCGGAACTGCCGGACTTGTTACCATGGAAGATATTATCGAGGAACTTGTAGGCGAAATCGAAGACGAGTATGACGATGAGGATCAATCGGTTACAAAGATTGATGACGACACCTTTGTTTTTGACGGAGCGTGCGATATAGAAGATGTTGAGGAAGCACTCGGTATTAATTTGCCGGAGGGTGATTATAATACTGTTGCGGGATTTGTTATCAACAGGCTCGGCACAGTTCCTAACGAGGAAAGCAAGGGCGAAGCCGTGGAATACGGCGGAGTCAGATTTACCGTGCTTGAAGTTACGGACAGAAAAATTGATTCGGTAAAGGCGGAAATATATGACAGAACAAACAATAACGATTGAGGCAATGGACCAGGCGGTATCGCTTTTCGGCTCGTTTGACGAAAATATCCGTATGATTGAGCGTGAGTTCGGCGTAAGTATTGTGTCACGAGGTTCGGATTTAAAAATTATGGGCGATGCCGAAGATGTGTCAAAGGCTGTCAGAACAATTAATTCGCTTCTTGTGCTTATCGGCAAAGGCGAGGCACTTACCGACCAAAATGTAAGATATGTTCTTTCGCTTGTCAATGAGGGCAACGAAGACAAAATTGCTTCAATGACAAACGATTCTATTTGTATAACCGCAAAGGGCAGACCGGTTAAGCCTAAAACTCTCGGTCAAAAGAAATACACTCAGGCTATCGATGACCACACAATCACATTCGGTGTAGGTCCTGCCGGAACGGGTAAAACTTATCTTGCCGTTGCCATGGCGGTTACGGCGTTCAGAGCAAAGCAGGTTAACAGAATTATTCTTACACGACCGGCTGTTGAAGCGGGCGAAAAACTCGGATTTTTGCCGGGTGATTTGCAAAGCAAAGTAGACCCTTATCTCAGACCGCTTTATGATGCTTTGTTTGATATGCTCGGTGCGGAGAATTTTCAAAATTATCAGGAGAGGGGAGCAATTGAGGTTGCACCGCTTGCCTATATGCGAGGCAGAACTCTTGATGACAGCTTCATTATTCTCGACGAAGCACAAAATACCACACCGGAACAAATGAAAATGTTTTTGACCCGACTCGGTTTCAGGTCGAAGATGGTTGTTACCGGCGATATTACACAGATTGACTTGCCAGACGGTAAAAAATCGGGACTTAAAACCGTTTTGAATATCCTCAAAGATGTTGACGATATTGAGATTATCAAGTTTACTCAAAAGGATGTGGTTCGCCACAGACTTGTTCAGGATATTATCAAAGCGTATGAAAAATATGACGAAAAGCAAATGAAAAAAAGAAAAGGAGAAGATAAGTAATGAATAAAGTAAAAGTTATAATCTCCGACGAACAAAAAGAAATTACTGTTCCAAGAGGAATAAGAATGTTGATTCGCCGCTGTTGTAATGCGGTTTTGCAGGCTGAAAAATTCGGCTCGGATGCAGAAGTAAGCGTTTGTTTTGTGGATAACGAGAAAATTCACGAGCTTAACGCACAATATAGAGATGTAGACAGAGAAACAGATGTGCTCTCATTTCCTATGGGTGAAAACGGAGAGTACGATACAAATATGGACACGGGTGCAAAAATTCTCGGCGATATAGTTATAAGCGTGCCGAAAGCTATGGAGCAGGCAAAGGCTTATAATCACTCTCTTCAAAGAGAAATCGGATTTTTGACCGTTCATTCAATGCTTCACTTGCTTGGATACGACCACGAAAACGGCGGTATCGAGCAGGTACATATGCGTGAAAAGGAAGAGGAAGTTCTTACCAAAATCGGACTTAAGCGTGACAACAGCTATTATATGGGAGAATAATTAATGACAAAAACAGCATTTATTGCTATTGTTGGTTGCCCTAATGTGGGCAAATCGTCTATACTTAACAAACTTTTGGGTACAAAAATCGCTATTGTGTCATCAAAGCCGCAAACCACCCGCACAAAGATTATGGGCGTTCTCACCGAGGGTGAAACACAGCTTGTTTTCACCGATACTCCGGGCTATCACAAGCCACACAACAAACTCGGTGAAAAAATGAATCAGGCTGTCGGCGATTCAATCGGCGGTGTTGATGCTTGCCTTTTTGTTGTTGAATCAAAGGGTGACATCAAAAAAGGCGAATATGAGTTGATTGAAAAATTTAAAAAGCTTAAAGTGCCTGTAATCCTTGCAATCAATAAAATCGATATGATTAAGGATAAGGAAGAACTTCTTGAACGCATAGTGGAACTTAACAAGTTGTTTGATTTTGAAGCAATCGTTCCTGTTTGTGCTTCAACAGGCGAGCATATTGATGAACTTGTTGACGAGATGAAAAAGCTTGCGTTCGATTCTCCGCACTTTTTCCCTGATGATACTCTTACCGACCAACCCGAAAGAGTGCTTGCCGCAGAGATTATCAGAGAAAAAATTCTCAGACTTATGGACAAGGAAGTACCGCACGGTATCGCTGTGTCTATCGAAAAAATGCGTGAGCGTGACAATCAAGATATTCTTGATATTGAAGCAATTATTTATTGCGAGCGTGAAAGTCACAAGGGTATGGTTATCGGTAAAAAGGGTGCCATGCTCAAAAAAATATCAACTTATGCCCGTCAGGATTTGGAAAACTTTTTTGGTATAAAAGTAAATCTTCAAACTTGGGTAAAAGTAAAGGAAGATTGGCGTAACCGTGAGGGATTAATCCACAATTTCGGTTTGGATTAATTTGGCACAAATCATTTAAAACACCATAGGATAAAATAGTAACGGTGGTGTTTTTTATGGATAATTTGTGGCAAAACTTTGTGTCTACGGGAAGCGTTTCGGACTACCTGAAATATAAACAATCAGAAAATAAAAACGAGGTTGTGCAGACTGATGCAGACAAAAACAAAGGGACTTATAATCAGAGAACAAACGGTGGGGGAGAGCGATAAACTCGTTACCGTTATAACCGAAGATTTTGGGCTGATTAAGGCTTTTGTCCGCCGTGCAAAGACTATTAAAAGTCAAAATCTATCTGCAACCTCGCTTTTTGCATACAGCGAGTTTTCACTTTACAGAAGCAAGGAAGCGTATGTTATCGACAATGCAACCTCAATAGAGGTGTTTTTTAATCTTCGCTCCGATATAGAAACCTTGTCGCTTGCACAATATTTTGCACAGCTTGCCTGTTTTTTAGGCTCGGAGGAACAGCCGATGCCGGGTATGCTCAGATTGCTTTTAAATGCTTTGTACCTTTTGTGCCAAGGCAAAAAAAGTCATTCGCTCATTAAAGTTGCCGTTGAACTGCGTATGCTTGCCCTCGGCGGATATATGCCCGATTTGACGGCTTGTTACCGTTGCGGTACATACGAAACCGATATTATGTATTTTGACCCCGAGGAAGCCTGTATTTATTGCAAGGATTGTTATCGTAACAACGCCGTTGAACTTCCGCTTGCGGTTATTACCGCTATGAGATTTATTTGCTTTGTTGATCTCGGCAAAGTGTTTTCATTTTCGCTTAGCGATGAAAATATGGCTCTCCTTTGCTCAACTGTTGAAAAATATCTGCTCTCTCGTGTTGACGGAAAACTGACTACTTTGGAATTTTATAAAGCGATTATATAATTATGGAAAAGAATTACGAAACTCTTGAACTTGACAAGGTTCTTGAAATGCTAAAAAACGAAACTTCGTGTGACGATGCCGCCGAAATGGCACTTAACATCAAGCCAACTTCGGATTTTGTTGCCGTGTGCAATATGATTAATCAAACAGAGGACGCTTATTCGCTCCTTGCACGCTTCGGTGCTCCGTCATTCGGAGGTCTTTATAATGTAAACGGCTCTCTTGCCCGTGCTTCGGCAGGCGGCGAGCTTAACACCCGTGAGCTTCTCAATATTGCGTCAACTCTGCGTTCAATCCGTACACTTTACGAGTGGCACGGTCATTGCAGCGGGGTTAGGACAACGCTTGATAATTTGTTTGAGAGTATAACGGTTAATAAGTATCTTGAAGATAAAATATTTACATGTATCATAAGTGAAGAGGAAATCTCTGATAAGGCAAGCGAAACTTTGTATGACATTCGCCGCAAAATCAGAGCAAAATCAGCCTCGATTCGTGACAAACTTGACGCTATGATTCATTCGCCGCATTATACAAAGTTTTTGCAGGAGGCTATTGTTACTCAGCGTGACGGTAGATTTGTTGTGCCTGTAAAAAGCGAATGCAGGGGCAATGTTCAGGGCTTGGTGCACGACACATCTTCTTCCGGTTCAACCGTGTTTATCGAGCCGATTTCCGTTGTTGAGGCTAACAATGATATAAAAGTGCTTAAGGGTAAGGAAAGGGAAGAAATTAACCGTATTTTGTTTGAACTGTCGGTTGAAGCAGGCAATTTCGGCGAAAGCATAAAGCACAGTTATGAAGCGGCGGTTGACCTCAATGTTATTTTTGCAAAAGCCCACCTTGCAAACAAAATGAAGGCGGCAAAGCCTATAATCAATACCGACGGTGTTATTGATTTGAAGCAGGCAAGACATCCGCTTATTGATAAAAACAAGGTTGTGCCGATTGATATTTCTCTCGGTGAAAAATATGATACTCTTGTTATTACAGGTCCTAATACCGGCGGTAAAACCGTTTCAATTAAAACAGTCGGACTGCTTACTCTTATGACTATGTGCGGACTTCTCATTCCGGCATATCAGTCAAGCAGAATTTCAGTTTTTGATAAAATTTTGGTTGATATAGGCGATGAGCAGAGTATTCAGCAAAATCTTTCAACCTTTTCATCACACATCACCAATGTTGCAAATATCTTAAAGGTTGCGGATGAGAGTTCGCTTGTGCTTATCGATGAACTCGGTGCCGGCACAGACCCTATCGAGGGTGCGGCACTTGCCGTTGCGATTATTGAAAAGTTGAGGCAAAAGGGTGCAAAAATCCTTTCAACCACTCACTATGCTGAGCTTAAAGCCTATGCACTCGATACCGATGGGGTGGTTAACGGTTGTTGTGAATTTGATGTTAAAACATTGTCGCCTACATATCGTTTGCTCATCGGCGTGCCGGGCAGGTCCAATGCTTTTGCAATTTCAAGGCATATCGGTATTGAGGACGATGTTATCAGCCGTGCCGAAGAAATTGTAGGTTCGGATAATCGAGATTTTGAAGCGGTGCTTGATAAACTTGAAGCTGCACGCCACGAGCTTGAAAACGAAAAGAAAGCCGCTGAAAAAGCAACCGAACAGGCAAGGAAGATGGCTTCTAAGGCACAGTCCGAAAAAGATAAAATAGAAACCTTGAAGGCTCGTGAACTCGAAAAGGCAAAAAAAGAAGCCGAAAAACTTATTAATCAAGCAAAACGCCAATCGTCTGATTTTCTTCTTGAACTTGAAAAAATGAAAAAAGAAAAATCACCCGAAAACGCAACGGAACTTGCAAAAAAGACTCGCCGCGCAATTAAAAACCAGATGGGCGAGATGGACGACCTTATCAATCCGCAGGAGATTGCGGATAATTGGGATGACGATTATAAGCTTCCCCGTCCCGTTGTTGTGGGTGATGCCGTTATCATCAGAGGTATCGGCGAGGGTGAAGTAATTGAAGTTAAAAATAACAATGTCACCGTAAAGTCGGGGCTTTTCAAAACAAGAGTTAAAATGTCCGACCTTATGCTTATTGAAAAGAAAAAGAAAAAACCGACTAAACCACAGAGAAATCTTTATCGCACCTCCTCCCGTGCCGATGCGGATGTAAAAACCGAACTCGATTTGAGAGGTCAAACTGCCGAGGAGGCTATCAGCAATCTTGGCATATTCATCGACAAATGCGTACTCAACGGAATTACAGAGGTTCGCATAATTCATGGCAAGGGCACAGGCGTGCTCCGCAGTGTTGTCACGGAAGAACTTCGTCATCATCCGAATATTGATGAGTTCCGCCTCGGCAAATACGGCGAGGGCGAGGACGGCGTAACAATCGCAAAGCTTAAATAAATGATAAAAGGGGAAACTATGAAATTCAAAATTAAAAATGATAATTACAAAAATTTTGATGTGTACAAGGAAAATGTCCTGACTCCTCGTTCGTATTTTATTCCGTTTTCGTCACCTGAAGAAATGGCAAAAACGGACATCAGAACAGAACGATATTCCTCGTCAATGGTTGAGGTTTTGTCGGGTGAGTGGGACTTTAAGTATTATAAAAACGAATCGGATATGCCGAACGAACTTGATATAGACAGCACTGAATTTGACAAAGTTCCTGTTCCGTCAGTTTGGCAACATACGGGCTATGAAAAGCCGTATTATGTCAACAGCCGTTATCCGTTCAAGCCTACTCCGCCTGAAATTCCTGCGGATTGCTCGGTTGGTGTTTATCACCGCACATTTGAAATTGATGATTTGAACAAGAATTATATCATTTCGTTCTTGGGTGTTGCGGGCGGTCTTGATGTGTTTGTAAACGGAAAATATGTCGGCTACAGCGAGGGCAGTCACAACACATCGGAGTTTGAACTGAACGATTATTTGACCGAGGGCGAAAACCACCTTGTTGTTGTCAATAACAAGTGGACAAACGGCACTTATCTCGAATGTCAGGATATGTTCCGTGATAACGGTATCTTTCGTGATGTGCTTCTTTATAAAAACGAGAAAAACTCTATTTATGATTTTGAGGCAAAAACAAAGTTTAACAACGACCTTACATATGATTTGACGATTTTGCCGTCACTTAAACTTGTTGATGAGTGCGAACTTTCGGCAACTGTTTTTGATGACGGTGAGCTTGTTGCCACAAAGTCAATAAATGTTGACTCAAAGCAGATTGATAAAATTACTTTTTCATCACTCAATGTCAAGGAATGGTCTGCCGAAGCCCCGAATCTCTACACACTCGTTGTTTCGCTTTCAAAGGGTGGAGAACTTGTTGAGCTTGTTCGCCGACCGATTGGCTTCAAGCATATAAAAATTATCGGCAATGTTTTCACTTTCAACAATAAAGCCATCAAACTCTTTGGTGTAAATCATCACGACACAAATCCAAAAACAGGCTATGTTATGACCGTTGAGGATATGGAAAAGGATGTACGAATTTTCAAGGAGTACAATGTCAACTGTGTTCGTACTTCTCACTATCCTCCTGACCCGATTTTCCTTGATTTGTGCGATGAATACGGTGTTTATGTTGTTGACGAGGCTGACATTGAAACTCACGGTTGTGAAGTTGAAAATCACAAACCGGGTTCTTGCTCTCACAATCCTGCTTGGCAACTTCGCTATTGGGATAGAGTTTACAGAATGTATCAGAGGGATAAAAACCACGCAGGCATTACTATGTGGTCACTCGGCAACGAGGCTCACGGATATAAAAACCAGGACTATTGCTATAACGAATTAAAGAAGTTCACCGATATTCCGATTCATTACGAGGGCGTTATTCGTACTCGCAGATGGGCATATGATGTCATTTCGCAAATGTACACTTGGCCTAATATGGTCAACAAAATTGCAAAAGGCTCGGGACTTCCGAAGAAGTATTACAAAAAGCCGTTTTACCTTTGCGAATATGCTCACGCAATGGGTGTTGGCGCAGGAGAACTTGAAAGCTATGTTCAGGCATTTTTGCGTGGAAACAATATGATGGGCGGTTGCATTTGGGAATTTGCAGACCATGCAATTTATCACGAGGACGGTTTGTACAAATACACCTATGGCGGTGACCACGGCGAAAATAAGCACGACGGCAACTTCTGTGTTGACGGACTTTTCTTGCCTGACAGAACCCCTCATTCAGGTGCGCTTCAAATGAAAAACTGCTATCGTCCTGTTCGTATTACAAAGCACGATGGCGACAATCTTGAATTCTATAATTACAAATGCTTCACAAAGGCAGATTACACAGTAAAATGGCAGTATCTCATTGAAGGCAATGTTGCGCAGGAGGGCGAAATCACTCTTGATATTGAGCCTCACTCACATCAAAATGTCAAACTCGACATTCAGCATGCAAACGGCGATGAGGCACTTGTGTTTACTTATCTTGACGGTGATTTTGAAGTTGCAAAAGAGCAGATTGTCAATTTCTCCGATGATGTCAAGACTTATGAAAACACCGAAAAAGACGCACCGATTGCCGAAATGAGCGAAAAGAGAATTTTTGTTTATTTTAATTCGGGCGAACTTATTTTTGATACTTCATCAGGTGAGGTTGTAAGCTACAAAAAGGACGGCAGAGAGTATATCAACACCGCTCCTTTAGGCGGTTCAAAGGGATTCGGTATCGGCATTTTCCGTGCTCCGATTGATAACGACCTTTACATCAAGCGTGTGTGGAAAAAACTTGAACTCGAAACCGAAAAACTTTTGATTGAAAAGCCGCTTTCTCCGTCAAAGGCATTTACCACAGAGGGTAACAAGGTGGTTATCACTTCAAATCACTATGTTTCAACTGTTAAGAAAAAGAAGATTTGCAAGGTTAAATTCACCTATGAAATCTACAACGACGGTGCAATCAAGGTTAATGCAGAGTGCACAAAATCAATGTGCTTGCCAAATGCTCCTCGCTTTGGCTTAACTCTTGAAATGCCAAAGAAATATTCAAATGTTGAGTATTACGGAATGGGCAACAGCGTCAATTTGTCCGATTTCTGCGAACACGCAATGCTTGGAATTTATAAGTCAAAGGTTGCCGATATGCACGAAGATTATGTCAGACCGCAGGAGTCATCAATGCGTACAGGTGTCCGCTGGGCAAAGGTAACCGATGATGACGGCAAAGGACTTATGTTCCTGTCGCTTGACGGCAGAATGACTTTCTCTGCCGATCATTACACATCACAGCAGTGTGCAAAGGCAGAACATATGGAGGACCTTCAGGAATGTAACACAACATTCTTGCACTTTGATTCTTATCATCTCGGCGCAGGCTCAAATGCTTGCGGTCCGTTCCCTACAAAAGGACATAAAAAATCATCGTTTGCAGGAGAAAAAATCACTCTCCTTGTAACTCCGCAATAAACAGCAAAACCGCAAAGAGTACAATGCTCCTTGCGGTTTGTTTTGTATTATATATGTTATAAGTTATTATATTATAGCTCCGCCGTTAACGCCTAAAATCTGACCCGTGATGTACGGATTTTCTGCAAAAAACAGCACGGCTTTTGCAATTTCTTCCGGTGTGCCGAGTCTGTCGAGAGGTACTTCTTCTTTCAATTCTTCGGCGTCAAACATATTGTTCATCCTTGTGTCGATTATTCCCGGGGCAATACAGTTTACGGTTATGTTGCTCGGTGCAAGTTCCTTTGCAAGTGCCTTTGTCAGTCCGATAACCCCTGCTTTTGTCATGGAATACAGCGTTTCGCACGAAGCACCGACCTGCCCCCACATTGAACTGATGTTGATTATTGCACCGCTTTGCTCTCTTATCATTTTAAGTGCGGCAAACTTGCTTGCAAAATACACCGCTCTTTCATTCACGGCGGTCATTTTTTCGTAGTCATCGGCTGTGATGTCGTTTATCATCTTGATAAGCGATACCCCTGCATTGTTAACAAGCAAATCAATATTGCCGATTTCATTGATTGTATTTTCTATTTCGTCAATGTTTTCAAGATTGCATTTGATTGCTTTCACTTCATAGTCCGGTTCTGTTTTGTTGTATGTAATATACACATCATATCCGTTTTGTTGCAACAAAATTGCCGTTGCTTTGCCGATTCCTGTTGCACCGCCTGTTATTAATGCTTTTTTCATATCGTCACCTGCTTTTTACTATATTATCATTTATTGTTGAAATTTTCAATTATATATTATATAATTCTATATTATACTGAATTGTTCGGAGGTTTGTTATGGACAGAGAGTTTTACACAATTTCGGTTTATGTTGACGAAAACGAAAACTTAATCGGCATCCCTTGCGGCGAAAGTGACAAGTACGGAATTGCCGATATTGATACTGTTTTGCTTCTCAAAGCACCTTACACCGATAAGGCACTTGAGGATTATATCGAAAAGGTAATCAATGCTTGCTATACAAAAAAGCATAACGACAGCGCCGATACTTCAACTATCGAGCGTTACACGAAGAAAAAAGGCTTTGCCAATGCTACCAAGGATTTTACTATGATTTCGATAGTAAAGACAAAGACCAATTATTCGCTTATGCCGACTTTCAATGATTTTGAAAGAGGTCCGCTTGCCATTGATGATGACGAGCATATTCTTCTCCCTAATTACAGAGAGGGCGAAATGGCAGAAGTTATCCGTGGCTTTATCGAAATTTATCTCAAGGCTAATATGTTCTATAAAGAAAAAGCAGAACTTGAAGCCGAAAAGAATAATAAAAATTAACAGGAGTTTATTATGCACTTATTAGAAGTTGATAAGGAAAATTATCTCGGTCAGGCAGACCCGTTTATTTTGAAATCCGGCGGCAGATACTATATTTACACCACCGGTCACACGGGTATTTATGCCTATTCATCTGATGAACTCACCAAAGGCTGGAAGTTTGAGGGAATGGTTCTCACAGACGGCAAGCACGATTCATGGTGGGCACCGAGCGTTATAGAACTTGACGGCAAGTTTTATATGTACAATTCGTTTGAAATTGAGGGATATACACCCGATAAAGGCGGTCACAGAGGTGCTATGCATGTTTCGGTTGCCGACAATCCGCTCGGTCCGTTCAAGGTTGTAAAGCAACTTATAGAGCCGTTTTCTATCGATTCTCACGTTGTTCAAAATGAGGCAGGACTTTGGATTTTTTATTCAACAAACACTTTTGAGGGCGACCGAATCGGAACTTATATTGTTGTTGACAAACTCCTTGACCCGTTCACAGTTGAGGGCAAGCCGGTGCCTGTTGTTGTGCCTACTCTTGACGAGGATATTTTTCGCCGTGACAGATATAAAAAAGGTCAGCATTGGCATACTATTGAGGGTGCGTTCTATTTCAAAGAGGGCGATTGGCAGTATGTTATGTATTCCGGCAACTGTTTTGAACAGCCGACCTATTATATCGGCTACGCAAGAGCCAAGACAGACGAAACCGACCTTCGCAAAATTAAATTTGAAAAATATCCCGATGACCACACTTATTGCCCTGTGATGAAAGCAAACGATTTTGAAGAGGGCACGGGTCATCATTCTATGATTAAAGAAAACGGTCAGTGGTATGCAATTTATCACGCAAGGGATTATGATGACGGCTTGGGAGCAGATGCTTTTGATGCACGCAATGCACGAATTTGCAAGCTGAATGTAAATGACGGCATTATCACAGCCGAACAGTATAAAGACCATATTTAATATAGCTTGAAAATGTAAATTATCAGTCCGTACAAAAAGGAAGTTGCCGTGCCGTAAACAATCACAGGTCCGGCGATGGAAAACATCTGTGCCGCCGTGCCGAGTATATATCCCTCGTGCCTGAATTCGAGCGCAGGGGATACAACGGAATTTGCAAAGCCTGTAATCGGCACAATTGTTCCCGCTCCGGCATAGCGTGCAATTTTGTCAAACACGCCTATTCCGGTCAGAATTGCTGTTATTATTATGACGGTTGACGGTGTTGCAAGTTTAACTTCATCTGCATTCAATCCGATTTTTTCAAACAGTGTGTTGAGCACTTGAGCAAACAGGCATATTCCTCCGCCGAACAAAAACGCTCTTATGCAGTTTGGCACAACAGGGGAATTAGGACTTGCTTTGTCTGTCATTTTTGAATAATCGCTGTTTGATATGCTCATATTTACACCTCATTTTTTGTTTATGTATATAGCATTTGTAAATGCTGTGTGAATATTCGCAAAGTATTGTTGACTTTGTATATTAATAATTGTATAATTCGATTATACTAATCGTAAAGGAGCCGCTTTATGGAACATCTTGTTGATGTAAGAAATGTATATAAGATTTATAATCCGGGTGAAAATCAGGTTAACGCACTTGACGGCGTCAGCCTTACTATTGACCGTGGCGAATTTGTTGCAATTATCGGTCAGTCAGGCTCGGGTAAATCAACCTTTATGAATATGATTGGCTTGCTTGACACTCCGACAGAGGGCGAATATTATATCAACGGCAAGCTTGTCGACGACCTTACAGATGACGAAATGTCTGTTATTCGTAATGAGGAGATTGGATTTATTTTCCAGGGCTTCAACCTCATTCCGTCACTTACTGCACTTGAAAATGTTGAACTTCCGCTTGTTTATCGTGGAATGAAAAAAGATGAACGCAGAAAGATTTCTATCGCTGCACTTGAAAAAGTTGGGCTTGGCTCTCGTATGGACCACTTGCCAAAGGCTTTGTCAGGCGGTCAGCAACAGAGGGTTGCGGTTGCCCGTGCTATTGCCGCCGCTCCTCCGGTTATTCTTGCCGATGAGCCGACAGGTAACCTCGACACTCGTTCAACAAAGGATGTAATGAAGATTTTGCACCAACTCAAGGATGAGGGCAGAACCGTTATTGTCATCACTCATGATAACGAGATTGCCATGGATGCGGAACGAGTTGTTCGTATTCGTGACGGCAGAATCGTTGAGGATTATATCAATCCGGGATTTGAAGAAAAGTACGGCAGAAAAGCGAAGTACGACAATGCAAATCCTATTGACCTCGGTTAATATTGTAATAAAATCACCTAAATCGGTTAAAATAGATTTAGGTGATTTTTTATGTTGTTTTTAAAAGCGTTTGTTGTCGGCGGATTAATATGCGTTGTCGGTCAGCTTTTGATTGATTTAACAAAACTCACTCCGGCAAAAATCCTTGTTTCGTTTGTGTGCCTCGGCGTTGTGCTCGGCGGTATCGGGATTTATGACAAATTGATTGATTTTGCGGGTGCAGGTGCAACGCTTCCGCTTACAGGTTTCGGTTCTGCTCTTGCAAGCGGTACAAGAGAAGCAATCAGAGAAAAAGGCTTTTTGGGAGTAGTTACGGGTCCGCTTTGTGCATCGGCAGGCGGTATAACCGTTGCACTTTTGTCGGCACTCGTTGTCAGCCTTGTAACAAAACCCAAGGATAAGTAATAGTATATCCTGTGGTGATATTTATGCTCAAAATCAAATCAATAAGCACCGTCGGCTTTGTCGGCGAAAGCGAGAAACTTGTGCACGAACTGACCTGTCCGCTTTCTCGAAAAAGAACAGGGGATAGGTTTTATTACAAATCGTCCCTTTATCGTGTTGAAGCACCCGATGATGCAAATGTCAGGGTCGTTGTGTTTTCTGCCGTGGATGTTTTTTGCTGCTTTGAAACTCTTGTTGATTTGGTCGATTTTCAAAAATGTGTTTTGTATCTGACCGATGTTAAAAAAGCAAGGCGGATGGGTATGAAAATAGATAAAACACGCCTCTCCTATGCTCTTGAATGTCCCGTGGTGTTTGCCACAAAATCCGCAAGAGGACTTAACCGTTTGCTCGATGCAGTACATATGGTTTCGCAAACTCCGAATTTTATTACGACATTTGAAAATCCGTCGGTCGCCAAAAAATCTGTAATAAGTTTTAAGCAAAGTAAATTGTCATTTTTGGCAAGAAAAATATGCGATTTGTTTTTAATTATAAAAACCTCTTGTTAATTTATATATAATCTGTTATTATATATATAATATTTAAAAGGGGTGTAAAAATGAATTCAAAAGCTAAAACCTATACCAAAAAAGAGGCGGCAGGATATCTTGTCGGTATGTTTGGTCAAAACCTTATTTACAACATTGTTGCAACAGGTCTTTACTTCTATTTTCAGAATGTAATTTGTTTGCCGGCAATGGCTCTCGGTTGGATTATGACTATCGCCAGAATATGGGATGCCGTAAACGACCCGATGATGGGTACTATTGTTGATAAAACTCATTCAAAATGGGGTAAATGCAGACCGTACCTTATTATTTTTCCTGCAATTATAGGCGTAATCACTATTTTAACATTTGTCAACGGCAACTATGCCGAAGCATCGTCAACCGCACAAAAAGTGCTTATTGTAGCCTGGGCGGCTGTGTCTTACATCGCTTGGGGTATGTGCTTTACTGTTTGCGATATTCCTCTTTGGGGTATTACTTCTCTTATGACAGAGAACGAAAACGACCGTAGCAAGATTTTGGGCCTTGCCCGTATGGTTGCAGGCGTCGGCGGTATCGGCGTTCTTGTTGTTCAAGTTGCACAGGCTCTTGCAGGTGCGTTTGGCGGCGATATGCAAAAGGCATTTATTGTAACAGTTGTTATTATGACTGTTATCGCAACAATTCTTTTTGAGTTTGCCGGTATCTTTACAAGAGAGCGTGTTGAAAAATCCGAAAAGAGTTATACTTTCAAGGAAAACTTCCAAATTATGTTCGGCAACAAGCCGTTCAGACAAATCCTTATTTCAGGTATCCTCAGAAGCCCGATTCAGCTTCTTATGATTGTTGCCATGACTCTTGTTACATATTATTATGCAAACGGTAACATTATGAACATCCTCAAGACAAATGAAGATGGTTCAATCGCAGGTATTGATTTCAAGATTCTTATCGGCCTCGGCAGCGTTGCAGTCGGTCTTTTTGTGGGTCAGTTCGTTGCAATGGGCGTTACTCCGCTCATCATCAAAAAGGTTGAAAAGAAAACTCTTTACAATTTCTATTCAATCGCAGGTGCTGTTCCTTTTGCTCTTATCTTTGTATTCTTCAAAGTTTCTGGCGGCGACCTTACATCTACAGTTTGGTCAATCGTTATCGGTATTTGCATGCTTTTTGCAAGTGCGTCTTTCGGCGGTATCAATGTTCTTCAGTCTGTTATGATTGCCGACTGTGTAGACTATGAGGAATATCACAACGGTGTTCGTACCGACGGCGTATTCTTCTCAGGTCAAAGCTTTATTACAAAACTTGCAGCAGGTATTTCAACAATCATTTCATCTGCCGTATACGCTTTTGTAGGTTACAGCGGCGTTAATGTTGACAAGCTCAACAAGGCAATCGAAAACGGCGCAAACTTCATCACATATGACGGCGGTTCCGGTGTCGGCAAATATGCCGAAGCAATGTTCTTCCTCATTTCAATCCCACCTGCAATCGGTATGTTCCTTTCGGCTTTGCCTACTCTTAAATATGCAATGACTGATAAAGAGCACGAGCATATTCTTGCAGAACTTGTTGCAAAGAGAGGCAATAAGCCACAGGATTGAAAAGTGCTCAATGAAGAAGATGAGCAGGCACAAGAGCTTGAACAGAATCTCCTCAACATTGTTGACGAAATAAATAAACTCTAAATGAAGGGGCACACTGCATAAGGAAGTAATTGGTTTAAGCTTTCTGAGTTTTGCCCATTGCACTATTAAAAAATCCCGTTAATACGCAAGTATTGACGGGATTTTGTTAATGCACACTGAACAAAATCAGATTGCTTAAACTGCCTTGCACTCAAAAATCAAAGAAGCAGATGAAAGACAAGGCATAATTTACAGGGCAGGCTTGCCGCCTTCACTGTAAATTTAACGCAGTATTTCGCTGTTTATTTGATTTTTTGAGCATTTATTCTTTATGTAGTGTGCCCCTTCCAACCTTTTTATTTTTATATCTAATTCAAACATTCAATATTATCAAGTAATGTGCTTGTTATATATTTATCCTCAACAATGCTAAATTTGTATTTACCGTTATACTTTTTTGCAATATCATTAATAATCTTTTGACCGTAGCCATGAAAATCTTTATTTGTCGGTTTCTTTTTGCTTGAATTTTTACACATATTTGTACTTTTTATCACTATATTTGCGGGAGTGATTTTTATAGAAAGTTCAACATCTCTGTTCTCCGAAAAATTATCTGTGGCTTCAATTTGATTGTCAATAAGATTGGTTAAAATTCTGCATAAATCATAATTGGATATTTTTATTAGCAGGTTTTGTTTACTTTTTTGTTGTATTTATTAGATACCGTAATTCAAATGCAAGACATACATATGAATCAGAAACAAAAAAAGAAATACATAATTTAAGAAAGGTAGACAGTTTTATTGAATCAAAGAGAGGTCTTACGAATCATATGATGGAAGGTGCAAATAATAAGATTGTTAACGATAAATCAAGCAATATTTTTGACTTATTTAATAAGGATTTGGAAAGTAGTGATATAAATTCTACTACAGATAAATAATTAATTAATTTGTATATTTTACAAATTATAGTAAAAAGAGTAACAATTTATAAAATAACGAAAAATGCAGTTTTATTAAAATTATATTTAAATTGGAAAATTTATTAATATTAAAAGAAATTGTATTTTAGAATGGAGGTATAAACTATGATTTGTCCTAATTGCAAAAATCAAGTAATTGATGATGCAGAATTTTGCTCTAATTGTGGTATTTATTTAAACCAACAAAAAAATATACAGTATTCAACAAATTCCAATCCCATACCTAAAAAACAACATAAAAAAAAGAAAAATTTATTTTTTGCAATCATAATTGTACTTGCAATTATAATTGGAATAATTGTTTTCTTTAAATTTGTGAAAAAAAATAATTTATCAGGGAATAAAGTAAAAGTTGAAGATTCTTCAACAAATGATGACTTTTCTCCTGATAATAATTTAAATGATAATTCTTCGATTGAGCAAACAGAAATTGAATGGGATAAAGATGGTTCATTTCTAATGCCAATAGAAAATGTATTTTCAATTCCCAATCGTGGACTCGTTTTTACGGGGCAAATAAATAGAGGCACAGTTAAAGTTGGTGATACAATTCAAATAATAGGGTTAAATCATGAAACAATAGCAACAACAGTCCTTGGAATTGAAAAATTCAGGGACCTAGTAGATAATGCAGAAGCAGGAGATAATGTAGGAATCAGCATTGGTGATGTGAAGGGAATTCTGAATCTGGATTAAATCAATAGTAATGTGATGATAAAACTTA
>OJAW01000095.1_pt1 | contig 69776 bp, 63 predicted proteins | sample 1589151 | NCBI WGS metagenome assembly OJAW01 (sample SAMN03283290) | human gut metagenome | biome: human-associated habitat; material: feces | host: Homo sapiens | place: Peru | collected 2012
TTTATTTTTTTTCGTAAGCTCTATTTGTTGCACCCCAACATTTATTATAGAGCCAGAAAAAAAACGTATAAGTACAGACTCTCGGGAATTCGTTTCCGAGAGTTTTTTGTGTTGAATAACAGTGTAAAGTATGATAGAATTATATGTAATTTTGATTTATCGGGATTGAGCAGCGGTGTTAAAAAAGGTTTATGTCGAAATCGGAAATATTTGCAACTTAAACTGCGATTTCTGCCCGGGAACCGAGCGGAAAAAGGAGTTTATGTCCGTTTCCGATTTTAAGCTTATCGCGCCCAAGGTCAAGAAAGTATGCGGCTATATTTATCTGCACGTTATGGGAGAGCCGTTACTGCATCCGAATTTAGACGAAATACTGTCAGTATGCAATGAAAATAAACTTAAAGTTTCCGTTACGACGAACGGTACGCTTTTAAAGGAAAAAGAGAGTATTCTGCTTTCTTCTCCCGCGCTTTACAAGGTCAGCGTATCGGTTCATTCGTTCGAGGCAAACGGCGGGATCGATATAAAAAACTACTTTGAAAATATATACGAATTTACGAAAAAGGCAAGCGAAAAAGGCGTTATCGTTTCATTGAGACTATGGAACCTCGATTCAGATAAATTAAAGGGCAGAAACGGACTCAACGGCAGTATAACGGATTATTTTCTTAATAAATTCCCCGGGTATGAAACAAACCGTACGGGTTATAAATTAAAGAAAAACGCGTATATCGAATTTGCCGAAAAATTTAAATGGCCCGGCGAGGGCGGAGAAAACAAAACCGACGGCAGATTCTGCTACGCATTGAGAGATCAGACAGCCGTGCTGTGCGACGGTACCGTCGTTCCGTGCTGTCTTGACAGAAACGGCGAAATGAGGCTCGGAAATATTTATGAAAACGAAATTGACGAAATTCTTAACGGCGAGCGGGCAAAGATGATTTACGACGGTTTTTCGTCGCTTAAAGCGCGCGAAAAGTTATGCGCCGAATGTGAATATGCAAGGAGATTTGACAGATGATAATAAAAGAAAAAATCACGCTCGACGGCGCGGGAAATACGAGAGACCTCGGTAATATATCGTTCGGCGGTAAAAAAATAAAGAACGGGATGCTCATTCGAAGCGGTAATCTTGCTTCTCTGTCCGAACGCGATATAGATACGCTCGAAAATAAATATAAGGTCAAAGCCGTAATCGACCTTAGAACCGACCTTGAAGCAAAAGAAGCTCCCGACGTTGTTTTAAACGGCGCGAATTATTACAGGCTTACCCCGCTTACGGAGTCGGCGATGGGCGTTACGCATGAAAAAGCTACGGGACTTGAGCTTTTCACAAACGGAATCGATATAAAAATTGACCCCGATACGTATATGTGCGAAATGTATGATAAATTTTTATTTTCCGAACACGGCATGAGCGAATACCGTAAGTTTTTCGACATCCTGCTTGAAACCGACGGATGTGTTTTATGGCATTGCAGTGCGGGCAAGGACAGAGCGGGCATGGCGGCGGCTCTTGCCGAATTGGCTCTCGGCGTTGACGAGGAGACCATTGCCGAGGACTTTATGCTTACGAATTTCTTTACCGAGAAAGAGCGTGAGGAAAAGCTCGAAATGTTCCTGACATATCCCGGAGCAAAGGCGATAAGGGACTATATCTACGCGCTGCTCAGCGTGAGCGAAAAATACATTGAACATGTTATCGGCGGAATGAAAAACGATTTCGGAAGCGTTGAGGGTTATTTTGAAAAGGGAATAGGACTTACGGCTGACAAAATTAATACATTGAGAAATAAATATACCGAGAGTATAAATTAACAATTTATGATAATAACACGTGATAAAAGCTTTTATTCTACGCTTATAAAGCTGTCGATTCCGATAGCTCTGCAGAATTTAATAACGTTCTGCGTGGGACTTGCCGACAACCTGATGATAGGCTCGCTCGGCGACAGCGCGATATCCGGCGTTTATATGGGCAGCCAGGTTCAGACGCTCATGCAGGTTTTTTCAACGGGAATCGAGGGTGCGATTCTCGTTCTTTCCGCACAGTACTGGGGAAAAAGAGATACCGGAAGCATTAAAAAGATAGTGTCGATCGGTCTTAAATTTTCCGTAATATTCGGTCTTATCGTAAGTATAATATGCGCCGTTTCCCCGGGGTGGGTCATATCGCTTTTTTCGCCCGATTCCGCGGTTATCGCAAGCGGGCGCGAATATCTCGGCGTGCTGTGCTATTCGTTTGTGTTCTTTTGCATAACGCAGTCGCTTATAGCCTCCATGAGAAGCGTGGAGACTGCGAATATAGGCATGGCGGTTTCGCTCGTGTCGCTCGTTGTCGACGTTGCGCTCAATTATATATTGATATTCGGAAAATTCGGTTTTCCCGTCCTCGGTGTACGGGGCGCGGCGATCGCTACGCTTACGGCGAGAATATGCGAATGCGTTATCATGATAATATACGTCTTTATTATAGATAAAAAGCTGAAGCTTTCCGTTAAAGACCTGCTTACGTTTGATAGAATTCTGTTAAAGGATTTTATCAAATACGGCTCGCCGATTATCGCTGGGCAGGTCGTATGGGCGTGCAACATGATGGCAAACAGCGTTATCATCGGTCACATGGGCAAGGAAGTAACTGCCGCCGTAAGCATTGCGAATATGCTTAACAATCTCGCATACGTAACAATGAACGGCATGGCGGCCGCTGTCGGAATTATAACGGGTAAAACTGTCGGCGCGGGCAAGCGAGATAAAATGACGGAGTACGCAAAAACCGTGCAGGTGATTTTCCTCGGGCTCGGAATCGTGACGGGACTTACACTGTTTTTAATAAAGAATCCGTTTATCTCGTTTTATAATGTAAGCGAGGAGGCGGGCGCGTATGCAAAGCAGTTTATAAACGTTCTCTCGGTTACAATGGTAGGAACGTGTTATCAGTGCGCGTGCCTTTTCGGACTCGTGAAGTCGGGCGGTGATATTGGATTCGTATTCAAAAACGATACGTTATTCGTTTTTCTCGTCGTTATTCCGTCGGCGTTAATATCCGTAAAGCTCGGCGCTCAGCCGTGGATTACTTTTTTGTGTCTTAAAAGCGACCAGATTTTAAAGTGTTTTGTCGCGGCGGTTAAGATAAACAGGTTTAATTGGATGCGAAACCTGACAAGAGACGCCGAAAGCACTTGACAAAAAGGCAGATAAAAATTAGAATATAAAAAAACGGGGAGGATAAATTATGAACGTTAAATTTTATTCTTCGTCGGCGGCAGGCACCGTAGAGGCTCCGCCGTCAAAAAGCATGGCGCACAGACTTTTGATATGCGCATGCCTTGCAAAGGGCAGAAGCGTTATTAAAAACATTGCGTATTCGAACGACATTCTTGCGACGCTCGACTGTCTCGAAACACTCGGCGCAAGGTGCGAGAGGGGAGACGACTATGTTGTTGTCGACGGTATAGACGTTCACTCGTTTATTCCCTCGGGCGTGCTCAGGTGCCGTGAGAGCGGAAGCACGCTGAGATTTATGATTCCCGTAGCGCTTATGTGCGGTGAACGATGCGAGTTTAACGGAACTCAGTATCTTATGCACCGTCCGCAGAGCGTTTATGAGGAGCTTTTTGCAAGACAGGGTATTAAGTTTAAACGAGGGAATGATTATATCCTCGCAAAGGGCAGTTTAAAGCCCGGAAATATTAAAATTGCGGGAAACGTCAGCAGTCAGTTCGTCAGCGGACTTCTGTTTACTCTGCCGAATCTTGACTCCGACAGCGTTCTTGAAATTATTCCTCCCGTCGAGAGCAGATCATACATAGATTTAACATTGAAAAGTCTTGAAGAATTCGGAGTAAAAGCCGAATGGACGGATGAAAACACTCTGTTTGTCAGGGGAAATCAGCAGTTTGTGCCGTGCAATATAACGGTTGAGGGCGATTATTCGAACGCGTGCGCATTTGACGCGTTCAATACAATCGGCGGACGTGTAAACGTCACCGGACTTGACGAAAACAGTCTCCAGGGCGACAGGGTTTATAAGGAGTATTTTAAATCTCTGACAGACGGTAAAGCCGAACTTGATATTTCCGACTGTCCCGATTTAGGACCGGTTCTGTTTGCCGTCGCGGCTTCGAATCACGGCGGAGTATTTACAGGAACGGACAGACTGAGAATAAAAGAGAGCAACCGCATTTCCGCGATGAAAACGGAGCTCGAAAAAGTCGGCGCGTACGTTTACGAGGAGGACAGTAGGGTTACTGTCATATCAGCCCCGCTTAGCGAACCGACATGTGAAATCGACTCTCATAACGACCACAGAATTGTTATGGCTATGTCGCTGATCCTCTCGAAAACAGGGGGAGTTATAACGAACGCGCAGGCGATTAATAAGAGTCTGCCCGATTATTTCGATAAGCTCAAAACATTGGCGGTTAAATTTGATATAGAATAATAAAGCTTTATATGAAAAAAAGCTGTCCGGATTTTTTAACCTCCGAACAGCTTTTATTTTGTTATCTTTTACTTTCTCAGACCGTGGAAAATCGTAATACCGTCAAATGCGGAATCGTCGCCCTTAATGAACGCGATTATTTTAATGAGCAGTGCAAAAAGGTCTGCAAGAAGCTGATTAACGTCATAATCTTTACCAAACTCGAACATAACAGCACCTCCGGGTAATTATTTATAATATAATGTTAGCATACAAAAACCGATTTATAATTAAATTAAAGAAAAATAACTTATTTATCCAGTAATTTATTGCCGTCGGGGTCGAATATTTCGATTCTCGTAAGCCCGTTTTTCGAATAGTGGCGGACTTCCTTATTGTAGCCGTCCTTTCCGTTAGTTACGGTGTATTCTATAAGCTCCCCGTTCTCGAACGTGAAAAACGTCGACGAAGAATCGGCTGTAATCGAGAGAACCGCAAGCTTTGAGTTCTTATACTCGGCATATATATATTCTTTCGAATCCTTGTACATCTGAACCGACCTGAAAATCCCGTCGCCGTTTTCGTTGAATCCGACATACTGTGTGTTGCCGTTCGAATCCGTATAAGTTTCGGCTTTTGCATACGCCTTGTTCTGTACTTCGACGGGCTGAACCGCCGAAAAATCAAGCTTTTTAAGCTCGCTTTCCGCGATCTTTACGCAGTAGTCCGCATATCCCGATTCACCCTCGAGCGGGATAGCTGTCTGCTGTTGAGATTTAGAATTCGGCTCGTTCGTCGACGGTTCGTCTGTCTTAGAACCGTTTGTACACGCGCAGAGGCTTAATACCGAAATAACGGCAATAAGAGCGGTTATAATTCTTTTTTTCATTTTCATCATTCCTTTATTCGAACAGACTGAAATCGAATTCATCCTCGTCTCCGACCTTTGCGGACGGGGGAGCCGGGCGGTTTCTGTCGTTTTTGTTATTTTTATCGTCGGAATCCTTTTTGTCCTTTGACTCGTTTTTCGACAGTCCGGTTATGTTCTTCTGAAGCTGTTTACCCGTTGATTTTGCCTTTGACATAAAGTCGGAAACGGACATACTCTGTTTCTTCTTTTTTGCCGAACGGCTCATTTTTGATTTGATTCTGTCGGAATCCGCTTCGGATTTTCTGATAATGGTCTCATCGTCGTCCTCGTCGTCGATTCTGTTTTCGATTCGCTGTTTATATTTTGAAACTTTCTTTCTGCCCTTATGCGCGACTATGTAAATATATACGCCCGCGCCGACGCCGGCAACTGCAAGAACGGTTAAGAATATCGGCGAAGTCAGAACCGTTTTAATTAAATTTAAAACAAACATAAGAGCGTTCACCTTTACGTCGTCGCCCGAAACGAGGTCTACTTCTGCAACAACGGAATCCGCATACATGATTTTTGCATGTCCGACCTTTTCGCCTTTCTTTATCGGTGCGTTTACGGAGTCGGGCAAATCCGTTTCGAAGTTTACGCTTGACTCGTCGACTCCCGACGGAACGAGGGCGTTGACCTTTTCGGCGGGAACGACCCTGATATGGTCTGCGTCGGCGGACAGCTTCACGGGCAGTTCGCATACGTATGTCGACGTGTCCGCGACAGTTGCGAGTTTCATATTCGCAAACGCCCATTTAAACATCTTCTTGCAGTCGAGCAATGCCGTATTATCGTTGTAGCCGTCGCCGTCCTTGTCTATATTCGGAGCTTTCATCGCTACGGCTATGTAAGTATATCCGTTCTTTGTCGCTGTCGTTACGACGCTTCTGCCCGCTTTTGATGTATACCCCGTCTTTATTCCGTTCGCATACTCGTAATAGTAAAGTCCGCGGTAGCTGTTGATTATATCAATGCTCGTGATGAGGTCGCGTTCCTCGCTCGTTTTGTTCGTCGGCTGAACGGTGTAGTATACCGTGTCGGTAATCTCTGTGAGAACGGGGATATCGAGCATGTATTTTGCGATTTTTACGAGGTCGTTCGCTGTTGTGTACTGATTTTCGTCATCAAGACCGTGCGGGTTTGCAAAATGCGTGTTCGTACAGCCTAAATCCGTGACAAATTTATTCATCATTTTTACGAATGAGTCAATACTGCCCGCGGTGTATTCGGCAAGAACGTTCGCCGCGTCGTTCGCGCTCTGAAGCATTAAACAGTAAAGAAGGTCACGAACGCTTATTTCCTCGCCGGGAACGAGTCCCGCCATTGTACTGCCCGTGTTGTCAAGGGGACGGATCGCTGTCGAATTTACTGTGACTTTCTCGTCAAGATTTTTGCAGTTTTCGACTGTCAGTATCGCCGTTACGATTTTTACGAGCGAAGCGGGGCTTGCTTTTTCGTCGGAATTCTGCGAGAAAACCGCCGTTCCGCTGTCCTTGCTGACGAGCAGATAGATTTCGCTGTCAAGCTCCACGGACGAATTATATGCTGCCGACGCACCTATCGGCAGAACGGAAAAAATCGTTATCAATAAAGTTATAATAAAAATAATGCATTTTTTCATAGACATTCACCTGAAGAATAGTGTATAATATATTCAATAACCGATTAAGAGGGTAGTTTTTATGGTTTACGTTACGGGCGATACCCACGGGGATATCAGCCGTTTGTCACCGTCCGCTCTTAAATTTATGGAGCCGGGCGATACATTGATAATATGCGGAGACTTCGGATTTGTTTGGGACAACTCAAAACGAGAGGATAAAATATTGAGAAGTCTCGGAAAAAGGCGTTACAATATCTGCTTTATAGACGGCACGCATGAGAATTTCGGTCTGCTCGACCGTTATCCCGTCACTAAATTCAACGGCGGAAAGGTTCACCGTATATCGGGCAATCTCTATCACCTCATGCGCGGTCAGCTGTACCGCATAGACGGCATGAGCATTTTCACCATGGGCGGGGGAGAGCTTCCCGACGCGGAATACGTTGAAGTCGGCGACGAATTGGGCGGAGCGGAGCTTCCGAGCCGTGACGAGCTTCTCGCGGGCGTAGGAGTTATGGAGCTTGTCGACTATAACGTCGACGTGATTGTAACCCACGAGCCTCCGGCAAAGACGAGAGAATTCCTGCTTCTCAATACGAAAGAGGAAGCGAAGGTCTCCGCGCTCAACACGTTTTTTGACGAGTTAAGCCGTCAGTGTACTTATAAAAAATGGTACTTCGGCAGTATGCACGTCGATAAATTCATTTCCTCGAATCAGATTGCGCTGTATAAAAACATCGTCGACGCAAAAACGGGAATGAAGATAAAATAAATATTCGGACGGAGCGAATTTCGTTCCGTTTTTTTTGATTATAAGAATTTTTTGAGAATCTCGCGCGCCGTTTCGTAAGTAAACTCACCGGGCGTTCTCTCGAAATTCTTAACGCCGTTTGCCCAGCGTTTCGAATAAGAATCAATTTGCTTTTCGCTCATTTTAATGTTAATATCCGTAAGAGCGTTTATTATTTTTTCAAATAGCTTTCTGTCTGATTTTATGATCGAGAAAAACTCGTCCGCCTTTTCTTTTTCATTTTCGGCGGCGAGAGAAACGTATTCGTTCATAAACGCCGTACACGCTCTGCCGTGCGGGATGCCGAAATCCTCCGTCAGAACGTAGCCGACGGTGTGCGGAAAGCACGTTCCCGTTATATTTATCGCAAGACCTCCCAAAAGGGAAGCGGTGTAAAGCTCGTCCCGCTCTTTTTCGCCGGGGAGCCTTTTTTCATTATAAAACATTACAAGATGTTTCCACAGAATTTCGATTCCGCGTTTTGCATACATGACGGACAGCTCGTTTGAATTTTTTGCAAAATACGATTCCACGCAGTGCGCGAAAGCGTCGAGCGCGGATGAGACCGTAACGGAGTACGGAACGGAGTAGGTGTATTTTGAGTCGCAGAAAGATACCTTTGCATAGCAGTCGGGACCCGATATACTCTTTTTGCATCCCGTTTCGGAATTTGTAAGAACCGAAACACCCGTAACCTCGCTTCCCGTTCCCGCCGTGGTTCCGATAAGAATGACGGGCAGGGGATTATTGCATCCGGAACGTGAATAAATATCAGTCTCGCCCATGTCCTTGTTCGAAGCGTAAATCGCGGCGGCTTTTGACGCGTCGAGAGGAGAGCCTCCGCCTATTCCTATGATAAAATCGGCGGAAATATTCCTCGCTTTTTCTCCGGCTTTTAAACAGTCTGACGTCAGCGGATTCTCTGTAACCGAATCGAAAATTTCGTATTCGATACCTGCCTTTTCAAGCGTTTTTTGTGTGTCTGCCAACGCTCCGCTCTTCTTTGCCGCTGAACCGGACGTTATAATAAGACTCTTTTTGCCGAAAGAAGAAAAAACGCCGGCTGAGTTTGTTACGCAGTCTTTCGCGTTTATCACCCTCGCGGGCATATATGAAGAAATATTCATTAAAACAACTCCGAAAAAATTTAAAAGTAATTAATATAAATTAAGTATACAATATATAAAGAGCATTTGCAAAGCGTTTTTACCATTCTTATAAAAAAAATAATAATTTATCGTATTTAACATATCTTTCTTGACAATCGATATGAAAATGGTGTAAAATGCTTATATAGTTTTTATCAACCGGGAGGCTGTCATGTCTAAAAAATATATTATCGCTCTCGACCAGGGAACGACAAGCTCAAGAACCATAGTTTTCAACAAAAAAGGTGAAATCGTATCAAAGGCACAGTATGAATTTCCGCAGATTTACCCCAAAGCGGGATGGGTCGAGCATGACCCGGAGGCTATACTGACCAGTCAGTTCCGCTCTATTGCCGACGCGCTTGTCGAGGGCAAAATAGAGGCTAAGGATATTGCCGCTATCGGCGTTACGAATCAGCGCGAGACTACGATTCTCTGGGATAAAAACACGGGCAAGCCCGTTTACAACGCTATCGTTTGGCAGTGCCGCCGTACCGCTCCCATGTGCGAGCAGTTAAAGGCGGAGGGACTCGGCGAATACATACAGGAGCACACGGGTCTTATTATAGACGCGTACTTCTCGGGTACTAAAATTAAATGGATTCTCGATAACTGCGAGAAGGCACGCAAGCTTGCCGCCGAGGGAAATCTTCTTTTCGGTACAATCGACACGTGGCTTATATGGAATCTTACCGGACGCAAGGTTCACATCACCGACTATTCGAACGCTTCGAGAACCATGCTTTTCGACGTAGACAGACTTTGCTGGGACGAGTATCTCTGCGATAAGCTCGGTATTCCGATGTCGATTCTGCCCGAGGTTCGCCCCTCGAGCGAGGTTTACGGAGAGGTTGCCCCCGGAATCCCCGGACTCGAAGCTCTTGCGGGAGTTCCCGTTGCGAGCGCGGTCGGCGATCAGCCCGCCGCTCTGTTCGGTCAGGCGTGCTTCCGCCCCGGTCAGGCAAAGAATACGTACGGTACCGGTTGTTTCCTGCTTATGAACACAGGCGGACAGCGAGTTAAATCAAAGAATAATCTTCTCACCGGCATTGCGTGGGGCATTGACGGCAGAGTTGAATACAGTATAGAGGGAAGCGCGTTTAACGCAGGCGCGGTCATTCAGTGGTTAAGAGACGAAATGGAGCTTATTTCAAGCGCGCCCGAGTGCGACCGTCTTGCAGAGAGCGTTCCCGACGCTAACGGAATTTACCTTGTTCCCGCGTTTACCGGGCTCGGCGCTCCGTACTGGGATATGTACGCAAGGGGTTGTATCGTAGGAATTACGAGAGGTACAAATAAACGTCATATCGCCCGTGCGGTGTTAGAGAGCATTACGTTCCAAATGACGGATTTGTTAGAGGCTATGAAAGCCGATTCGGATATCCGTCTCGAAGAACTTAGAGTCGACGGCGGCGCGAGCGTAAGCAATATTATGATGCAGATTCAGGCTAACATGATCGGTACTACGGTTAACCGTCCCAAGGTCGTAGAGACTACGGCTCTCGGCGCGGCTTATCTTGCCGGACTTGCCGTAGGCGTATGGAAGTCAAGAGCCGAAATCGAGGGAATCAGAGAGGTTTCCAGAGAGTTCGTTCCTCAGCTAAGCAAGGAAGAACGCGATAAAATTTATGCGGGATGGAAAAAGGCTGTCGAGAGGTCTATGAACTGGGCGGATAAATAAATTGTAATATTTATATGAGGAATGTCCGAAAACGGGGCGTTCCTCTTTTTATAACGGTGCATATAACGCGTTTTAAAACATCCGTACCCGTGAATGTTCATTATTTAATTTAGTATTGATATTATTGAAAAACGTTGATATAATAGAATTCAAAGCGATAAAGACATTTTTGCATATAATGTAAACGTGTGTCTGTATTGACTTTGACAAGGAGGTTTTTTTATGAGCAGAGTATATAATTTTTCGGCGGGTCCGTCCATGCTTCCAGAAGAGGTTTTGAAAAAAGCGGCGGAGGAAATGCTTGATTATAAAGGATGCGGTCAGTCCGTAATGGAGATGTCTCACCGTTCGAAGGTTTTTAAACAGATTATAGACGAAGCGGAGTCGCTTTTCAGAGAGCTTCTCAATATTCCCGATAATTATAAGGTTTTGTTTTTACAGGGCGGTGCGTCCACACAGTTCGCCGCGATTCCCCTTAACTTCATGAACGGCAGCGGAAAGGCCGATTTCATTATAACCGGTCAGTGGGCAAAGAAAGCATATCAGGAGGCTTCGCGTTACGGCAATGCGAGAATCGTCGCTTCGAGCGCGGATAAGACTTTTACTTATCTTCCCAAGACTAAGCCCGAGGACTTCGACCCCGAAGCCGATTATGCATATATTTGCGTTAACAATACGATTTACGGAACATGCTACCGTGAGATTCCCGACGTTGGCTCGATTCCTTTAATCGGCGATATTTCCTCGTCGTTCATGTCGGAGCCTGTAGACGTTTCGAAGTTTGCCGTTCTCTACGGCGGCGCGCAGAAGAACATAGGCCCCGCGGGTCTTACCGTCGTAATCGTCCGCGAGGATATGCTCGGCAAGGCAAGGGATATCACCCCGACTATGCTTAACTATGCTGTTCATGCGGAAAACGGTTCAATGTATAATACGCCCCCGTGCTACTCGATTTATATGTGCAGGAACGTCCTCGAATGGATCAAGGAGCAGGGCGGTCTTGAAAAGATGAAAGAGCTTAACGAGAAAAAGGCTAAGATTCTTTACGACTTCCTCGATTCTTCAAAGATGTTCAGAGGAACTGTCGTAAAGGAGGATCGTTCGCTTATGAACGTTCCCTTTGTTACCGATTCCGACGAGCTTAACAAGAAATTCATTGCCGAAGCGGAAGAAGCGGGTTTTGTAAATCTTAAAGGTCACAGAACCGTCGGCGGTATGAGAGCTTCGATCTATAACGCTATGCCTATCGAGGGCGTTAAAAAGCTTGTTGAGTTTATGGAAAAATTCGAGGCTGACAACGCCTGATACTCTGTGAGAGGTTGATTTTGTATGTATAATATTTTAACTCTTAATAAAATATCCGCCGCAGGTCTCGGCAAATTTGATAAGGAAAAATATTTCTGTACCGACGACTGCGCTTCACCCGACGCCGTTATTGTGCGTTCGGCATCCATGCACGATACCGAGATTCCGTCGAGCGTACTCTCTATTGCGAGAGCCGGCGCGGGATATAATAACATTCCCGTTGACAAATGCACCGGAAAAGGTATATGCGTATTTAATACGCCCGGAGCAAATGCCAACGCCGTTAAGGAGCTTGTTCTCTGCGCACTGTTTCTTTCTTCGCGTAAAATAATCGCGGGTTCAAAGTGGTGCGAAACTCTTAAGGGAAGCGGTGACGAGGTTTCCAAAAAAGTTGAAAAGGGCAAGTCGAGCTTTGCAGGGCCTGAAATTAAGGGTAAAACCCTCGGAGTTATCGGTCTCGGAGCCATCGGTGTTCTTGTTGCAAACGGTGCTAAAGCCCTGGGAATGGATGTTATAGGCTACGACCCGTTTTTATCGGACAAAGCCGCGTCTATGCTTGATAAAACGATAAGAGTTACATCGGTAATAGACCGTATTTTTGAGGAAAGCGATTATATAACGCTCCATGAGCCTCTTAACGATTCTACGAGAAATACGATTTGTGCCGAAACTCTCGCAAAGTGTAAGGACGGAGTCAGAATTCTCAACTTCGCAAGAGGGGAGCTTGTAAATAATTCCGACATTCTCTCCGCACTCGAAAGCGGTAAGTGCTCGGCGTATGCTACGGATTTTCCGACAGACGATCAGCTTTGCACCGACGGCGTTATTGCCTTGCCCCACCTCGGAGCGTCAACTCCCGAGTCGGAGGAAAACTGTGCTGTTATGGCGGTTGATCAGACAGCCGAATATATTGAAAACGGAAACGTTATAAATTCCGTTAATCTTCCGTGCGTGTCTAAGGACAGAGTTGCCGGAAAAAGCCGTATTACGGTTATTACCGATTCCGACATAAGCGCAAGGATATTCGAAAGCCTTGACTCAAGGGGCATTGACCGTACAGACTCGTCCGTTTCTATCAGAAAAAATACCGGGTATATCATAATTGATACGGATTCCGATGTCTCCGCAGCTGTCGCTGAATTAATGTCCGTTGACGGCGTTATCAGAGTAAGGGTTATTTAATTTAGCTTTTTGTAATAAAAAACTGCGAAGCCGTAAAACTTCGCAGTTTTTTTGTTTTTTATCATTCAACGCCCAAAATGTTGTCCGTACATTCGGCAAGGTACTTTGCGACTGTAGGAATATCCTCTTTACACTCGTTGTTAAGCCATTTGCCGATGGTGAAAACCGCACCGCCGACAAGGAAGTTGAATATGTACATAAATTTTTCCTCGGAAATTCCGCTCTGATTTGTAAGCCATGTCTGCACGCTCATAACGTAAGCGGGACCTGCGACTTCATTTATAATATCGCTGCTGTGACTCGAATTTATTATCATGGAGAAAATCTCTCTGTTATTCGAAATGAGGACGAGAAGCTTTACGAACATCTCGTAGGTGTCCTGCGTCGCAAATATTTCGTCAACTGTTTCTCTCGCCGATGTCAGAAATTTATTTTTAATCTGATACAGCAGATCGTAAATGTTCGTATAATATTTATAAAACGAACCTCTGTTTATATTTGCCTTGGCGCAAAGCTCCGTAACGGAGATCTCATTTACGCTTTTTTCTTTAAGAAGTTCAAAGACAGCGTCCTGAAGCATGCGCTTCGTATACTGAATACGTCTGTCTTCTTTTTTTTGGTCCATAACGATCCCTCCGAAAATTGAACGCAAGTACAATTGTACAGCCTATTGCGAAAAATGTCAACATCAAAGGATATGGATGTTTGCAATTTTTATAAATTTTTTATGACAAAGTGAAGTCAAAAGACAGCTCCGAATCATAATTGAGATTCGGAGCCGATATTTGTGTGAGTTTACAATCAGTTGCCGTTGCCGTAGTATTTCTTGAAGTATTCTTCGAAATATTTTTCAAGGTCGTCAGAATCATCGGATGAACCGCCGTTGTTTGATTCGCTGTTGTTCTGCGAACCGCTGTTGACAGTCGTGTTTCCTCTGTCCTCTACAAGCTTGACGGTAACGTCAAATGTCTCCTGTGTCCAGTTCTGGGTGTTGATTCTGACGAGGTTAAGCGTGAGTTCGTCTCCCGCTTTCATATCCTCCATCATCTCTGCGAGCATACCCGTTGATTCCATATCCTTGCCGTTAACGCCTACGATAAGGTCGCCGACCTGAGCTTTCGTATCCTTAAGTGCGCTGTCGTCGGCTATACTTGCGATTACGATAGAGCCGGAGGGAAGTCCCTTAATGTTGACATACATGCTGTACTGGTCGTAGCTGACTGCCGCCGCATAGGTGATGCCGAGCTTAGCTCTGCCCGTTACATAGCCGTTTGCGACGATCGAATCGAATACTTCCTTAACAACGCTTGACGGAACGGAGAATCCCATACCCTCGGTATCGGTCGAAGCTATCTTCATGGAGTTGATTCCGATAACCTCGCCCTTGTCGTTGACGAGCGCACCGCCCGAGTTGCCGGGGTTAATAGCTGCCGTGTGCTGTATGCATTTCATTTCATAGCCCGTCGAAGAGCTTACGGGTCTGTCTATTGCCGAAATCATACCCGATGTGAACGAACCTGCGAACTGACTGCCCTGGGGGTTGCCTATCGCGTATACAGTCTGACCTACTTCGAGCTTGTCCGAATCGCCGAACGAAGCACAGGCAAGTCCCGTCTTTTTAATTTTGAGTACGCCGAGATCCGATCTCGTGTCATAGCCTACGATTTCTGCGTCGTATTCCTCTTTATCGTATGTCTGGACGACAATCTTTGAGCCGTTTTGAATAACATGAGCGCAGGTTATAATATAAGTATAACCGTCGTCGCCCTCTTTAGCGATAACGCCCGAACCTTCGGTGGAAAGCTTATTGTTTGCATAAACGAGAAGTCCCACATTTGATTTTACAATCTTTTTATAAACCTCGTTTGCAGGGGAGGATGAAGAAGCGCTGTCGGAAATTTCAAGTGAACCTACTTCGTTGTTTGTTATCGATTCTTTTTTGTTTTTACTGTTTAAATCCGTTGACTTGCCTGTAACGGCGGTAAGAATAATTGCCGCAACGATTATAGCAAGTATGCCTATAAGAATACCGAAGAATACTTTTTTGCCGGTATTCTTATTCTTCTTCTGCGGGGGTTGGTACTGAGGCCGGAATCCCGCGTTGTTTTGATTATATGGATTCGAATAATTACTGTTTTGCTGATTCTGATAATTATTGTAATTCGGAGCGCCGTATGGATTATATCCGTTTGAATTCTGTGCGGAGTACGGATTACTCTGCTGCCTGTTCGGATCACCCTTGTACGAATATTCACCCGACGTATAGGAATTGTTTTTATTGAATCCGTTTCCCTCATATTCTGCGTTTACGTGCTGCGTGTTTGCATTACTGTCCGCGCTCTGCTCGTTTGCCGAAGAAGATGATGTTTGTGCTCCGTTGTCCGGATTATCTCCTGCGGGCGTTCCGGAATTTTCATTACCGGCTTCGGAATTTGATGTATATTTTTCATAATCGTCAGTCATAAAAAAGACCTCCTTGATAAAATTGGCTTTTTTGTAAAAGTATGTTTCGTACTTTCTGACCTTATTGTATAAGCCGTACCTTTAATTTAACTGTAAATTGCGTAAATTCATTCTGAACGCTGTCTGCATATATTTTTCCGTCGTGAAGTTCGACTATACTTTTAACTATAAATAATCCAAGACCCGCGCTCTTTGCGTCGAGCGAACGCGATTTGTCGGCTTTATAGAATCTGTCGAAAATTCTTTCAAGATCCTCGGGGCTTATGCCCTTGCCGGTATTTTTAAGGTACGCTGTGAAGTATTCGCCGTCAGTTTCCGTCTTAACGGATATCGTTCCGCCGTAGTCGGTGAACTTCACGGCGTTGTCGACGAGGTTATAAAATACCTGATTTATCATGTCGGGGTCGGCTTCGATACTCATGCTTCCGAGCTTGACAAGTCCCTCGACGCTGATTTTCTTGGCGTCGATCTGACGTTCGAACGATAAGAATATTTTTAACAGCATGTCTGATATATTAAATTTCGAAATGTTGAGAGTCAGCTCTCCCGATTCGATTTTCGACATGTTGAGCATTGAAACGACGAGACGGGAAAGTCTTTTTACTTCGTCGGATACTATTTTTAAATAATATGCCCGGTGTTCCCCGTCTATCGTTCCGTCGATTATTCCGTCGATGAATCCGCCTATAGTCGTCATGGGCGTTTTTAATTCGTGCGAAACGTTTGCGATAAAGCTCGAACGTGATTTTTCGAGATCCTCGAGTGCGTCCGCCATCGAGTTGAACGCGTACTGAAGCTCGTCAATTTCACGTACACTCTTTTTTCCCTGATGAATTTTTATACGGTAACTGAAGTCTCCGTCCGAAAAATGACGTGTTGCTTCGGCTATCTGTTTCATTGGTTTAGTCAGAGAGTATGCCGCGATGTATACGCCGATACTGACGGTAAAGAGTGAAATAACTATTGCAACCGTAAATGTTTTTATAAAGGAGCTGAGATACGGTTTAAGTCCGTCGCTTAACTGCTGTATTGCAATAACAACGGCGGTTATATTTCCGTTTTTGTCAAGAATCTTTGACGAGGCGACAAAATGATTATTCTTAAGCGTTCCCGACAGTGTTCCGATGTTTGTAAACTGATCCTCTACGAGCATGCTCGTTATTATTTCCCCGGGAATTTTCATTTTGCTGTGCCTTTTGCATACCGTTTCCGACTCGCCTTTATCCGCGCAGCCGCAGTATTTTACATATGCGTTATCGGGCTGTGAGCTGACTATAAGAATATCTGCGCCCGATACGCCGGCAATATTGTTAATTGCGGTTTTGAGCGTATCGCCGTATTCTTCACTTTCGCTGTTTTCAGTCGAATTTGAACAAAATGCCGCAACGTTACTTGCGGCATTGTACAAATCGAGTTTTTTCTGATCCTCCCAGTAGTCTGCTATGAAAATCATAAGCGTAAGACTTAATAAAGTAAGGCATATCAGAAAAGTACCCGAAAAGAATTTGAAATATTTGTTAAACAGCGAGACGCTTTTGTTCGGCATCGGCGCCGTAATTTTATCGTCTGACTTATTCACTTAAATATCTCAATCCTTTGTTTCAAATTTATATCCTACCGACCAAACGGTTTTAAGCTCCCATTTGTCGGAAACGCCCTCGAATTTTTCACGCAGTCTCTTTACGTGAACATCGACGGTTCTCGAGTCCCCGTAGTAGTCGAATCCCCATACTTCGTCGAGAAGCTGATCGCGGGTGAATACTCTGTTGGGGTTGCTTGCCAGGTGGAAAATTAGTTCAAGCTCTTTGGGCGGAGTGTCTACGACGACTCCGTTTACTTTAAGCTCGTAATTCGTAATGTTTATGGAAAGCTTGTCGTAATGAACCTCGTTGACCTGCTCGGTCATAACGGAAGCAGAACGTCTTAAAACGGCTTTTATTCTCGCGAGAACCTCTTTTGTCTCAAAGGGCTTTGAAATGTAGTCGTCTGCGCCGAGTTCGAGTCCGAGACATTTGTCGAACGTTTCGCTCTTTGCCGAAAGCATTATAATCGGAACGTTTGAATTATTCCTTATCTTTCTGCATACCTGCCAGCCGTCGAGACCGGGGAGCATAATATCGAGCAGTACGAGATCGGGATTTACCTCGTTGAAGGTCTGTACTGCTTCGAGACCGTCGTTGACAATGACCGTCGTGTACTTTTCCTTTTCAAGGTACAGACGGATAAGTTCGCAGATGTTAATATCGTCGTCAACGATCATTATTTTTTCATTAGCCATATTTTTCTCCTCTTTTTATGTGCGAAATATATTTTTATCTCCTTGCCCTCGGACGTGATTTTCCGCGCGGGCCGGATGAATGTTTACCGCTGAATTTAATTGCGAATGCGACTCCTACGGCGATAATCGCCGCCGCCATGATGAACAGCGCGGCCGCCAATACTGTGTTTTCGTCGCCGAATGAGAACGATTTATTCTTGCCGGAATCGGTATAATTTATGCTTCCGACGGCGGGCTCTACGGTGTATTTGTCTACGCCGATATAATTTACCTGCGGTGAGCCGGAGCTTAAATTGTTAGTGATAAGCTGGGTCGAAACGGGAATACTGACTCCCGTCGAACCCGACTGCAAATAGCTTTCGAGTCCGCCGACACCGCTGATGCTGTCGGTGTTTATCGTTCCCGAATTTTTATCGTCGGCAAAACCGAAAATCTTTTTAATATACTGATATCCGTTGCCCAGTCCGTTCGTAAAGCTCGGAACGAGAAGCGACATAATGCTCATGACTCTCTGAGGCAGATTGAAATTGATATTCTGAAAAATATCGGAGAAAACGGAGTCGTCGCCGAGCGAGTCCTTTATCTTCTTAATACGATCGGATGAGGACGAGATTATTCCTGCTATCGGATTTTCGTTCTGCGGGGGAGTCTCGGTTCCCTGATAAACTTCAAGATAGTAAGTCGAGGTCTTTTTACTCTCACCGCTCTTGTAGTAATCCACGCGGACGGTAACGGTTTCGGATGTTTTCGAAGAGTCGAGCGCGACCTTTGTAAAATAATTATCCTTGACCTGCTGTCCGTTTATGAATATTTCTACTACGCATCCCGATATAATGTTCGTATCGGTAATCGCAGTGGGCATTACCCAGATTTTGTCGCGTTTGTAGTCAAGTTTAACTTTGTATTTATCGATATCGGCGTAGAATTCGTTATCTTCCAATTTAAAATAATCCGTATTGTCTCTTACAAGGGCGAACATTTCGTCGTATGAAAGAGAGCTTCTTACGGTCAAATTGTATTTTTTACCGATAAGCTGAAGAATGTACGAAGCGACGGAATTTGAATTTACCGCCTGCTTCATCATGTCGGGGTCGGGGGTTACGTCGTATATTTTGCCGAGCATGGCGGTAGTGTATTTCGTTTGAAGCTCATCGAACGTTACGTTGTCGGGGTCGACGGCTATGCCCTGGCTTTCGATTACGCAGACAGCCATAAGACGCGCAACTTCTTTTTCATCGGTGTCCTTGCTGACTTGATAGCCCTTGAGATACAGCGTATAACGGCAAGCCGCCGTTACGTACTGGTCGAGGGTGAGAATTTCAGCCTGCGAGTATTTTCTGAGCGTGTTAATGTCAACACCGAACGTCTCAGCCGCGTACGCCATCAGAGCCGTTTCAAGGTTAGTTCCCTTAGCGATCGAATACTTCGAATCCGACGAAGTAAGCAGAGCGTAAAGAGCGCGTGCAAGCACGGGGGTGAGGGACGTCTCCTTCTCGGGATAAACGATTCCCGCGCTTTCGAGAAAGTAACGTATATATTCGTCCGAAACACTCGAGTTAGCCGCGGACGAGAATAAATTTAAGTAATCGAGAATGTAGAGATACGCGGCTTTTCTCGAATCCGCGTCGAGTTTATAAAGAAGATAGTAGTATGAAACCGTATCTTTAAACGTCTGCGCAGTTTCGGAATATTCATACTGCGCGTCGGCACAGATTTTATTGAGCTTTCCGCCGACCGCGTCGTTTATATTAAGCTGTTCCATAACGACGAGATCCTTCAGCCACGACGGATCCGCCTCGTCATAATGATATTGAGTTTCGGCAAGTACGATAGCCGAAACGGCAAACGAAAAAACGGGAATCATGAGCGCGGCGGTAAGTATTAACGCTGTAATCCTGCGAAATTTCATAAAATCTACTCCTATCGGGCCGAAGCTGTCCCGCTCTCCGACCTATATATTATAATATAATATTTATATATCTAAGTCAAGTTAAAATTATATAAAAATCAGCCGGAACGCACATAACGCTCCGACTGTAATTGTAAATTAAAGTTCTTAAAATACCCTTGAATTATTTAACCGAAAATTTAAAAACGGTTTTCGAATTATATTTTTCGCCTGCGTCGAATAGGCACGAGGGAAACTCCGGTCTGTTCACACTGTCGGGATAATACTGTGTTTCGAGACAGAATCCGCTTCTGTAATTCATCGGAACGCCGTTTTTGCCTTTGTCTCCTTTAAGGAAATTGCCTGCATAGAACTGAACGCCGGGAAGCGTTGTCAGAACGTTTAAACAAATACCTGATTCGTCGCTGTAAGCTTCTCCTGCTTCTCTTAACGAGTTATCCCATCCGTCTATACAGAAATTGTGGTCGAATCCGCCCGTAAATATAAGCTGTTCGTCATTTGCGTTAATGTCGGAACCTATTTTTTTTGCTGTAGCAAATGCAAAGGGTGTACCCTTTACATTGCGTATCTCACCGGTGGGAATGCTGTTTTTGTCAACAGGTGTAAAATACGAACAGTTGAGCTTTAACGTATGCGAGAGGATATCTCCGCCGTCATATCCGTTTAAGTTGAAATATGCGTGATTTGTAAGGTTTATAGGTGTTTTTTTGTCCGAAACCGCCTCGTAATCTATAACGAGTTCGTCGTTGTCGGTGAGCGTGTAGGTAACTGTCGCTTTTGTATTTCCGGGAAATCCGTTTGTTCCGTCGGGACTTAAATATGTAAAGGAAACAGACTTGTCGTCAATAATCTCGGCGTTCCATACCGCGTTGTTGAATTCGCCCGCGGAGTGAAGGCAGGTTATACGTTTTTCGTTTGCGGTGACAGAGTATTTTTTTCCGTCGATTTCAAAAGACGCGCCTCCTATTCTGTTTGCGCACGGACCTACGACCGCGCCCTGATAATCCCAGAGGGTAAGGTAATCGCCGAGATTGTCAAAGCCTAAGCAAACGTCCCTTTCGTTTAAATTCTTATCCTTTACAATCATATCGGCGAGAGTCGCCCCGAGGGTGAGGATACCCGCCTTAACTCCGTTTTTATTTTCTATTATATATTTTTCTACTTTTTCGCCGTTCGGTTTTTCGCCGAAAGATACGTTTTTTACAGACATAATCAAGCCTCCGGTTTTATTATATTGTTACAATCGCTATTATACACTTTTATTGTCGGTCAAGTCAATATTTGAAATTATTATAATAGTTTTAAATTTGTTGACTTTTTTTATAAATAATTATATTATATATACGTATGATTTAAAATATTCGGGGAGGGAATTTATATGACGTTTACGACCGCGTTCATAATCAGGGGCGCTATGTTTGTTTTGCTTTTTATAATTCTTACCGTTTCCGTTGTTTCGCTGTTTGTAAGACCTGCGAAGCGTACGATAAAAGCTACGCTGGTCGACGATTTCGACGGCGGACTCATTGATATAAGCCACGCGGAGACCTCGATAGGCAAGGCGAAAACGTGCGATATCGTTCTGACTTATATGTCGGTGTCGCGTTTTCACGCCGTATTGTCGAATTCGCAGAACGGATGGATGATATACGACACTCACTCCTCGTGCGGAACGCTTGTAAACGGCAAGGCGATTGATAAAAAAGCCGAGCTTAAAAGCGGAGACGTTATACAGATCGGCGCGGGCGAATTCACATTCTACGACGGCGATCCTCCCGCTTCGCGTGCGAGGGGGGGTAGAGCGCAGAACGTGAGGGTGTCAAAGAGCCGCACTCAAAGAGGCGATAAAACGCGTAAATCCGCGCCCGGGGCGAATTCAAATGCAAAGGGGCGTAACGTAAGATGAAAAAAAACGGTGCAAAGAGCGTAAAAATGTCTTACGGCAGACCCGGAAGCGTTTACGGTCTTGTCAATCTTCTTATAATGATATGCATAACGATGTTTCAGCTTCTCGCCGCGTTTACTCTTTTGTCCGACAACGACAGCGAGTATTTCACCGAATCGGTAATAATATTTTCTGTGTACGCTATTTTAGAGTGGGTGTATTTTTTCGTTTTTGCAATCGTTATAAATATGCACATAGGACTCGAAATGATCGCTTTTACCCTTTCGTCGATAAGTCTGTTTCTGACTGCCGGCACGTCGCCCGAGAAGCTTAAGGTTCAGTTTATCGCGGTCGTCGCGGGACTTCTGCTGTTTATATTTATGGTTCAGTTTATGCGCGACACGAGGCGGACTGCGTATATGCGTATTCCTATGGCGATAGCCGCTATCGGATTATTGGGACTTACATATCTCATTGCAGAGCCAGTAAACGGAGCTAAAAACTGGGTGTATTTCCACGGTATTTCGATTCAGCCGTCCGAGATAGTCAAGCTTGCGTTTATCTATGTCGGTGCCGCCACGCTCGACAAGCTACAGAACACACGCTCGCTTCTTTCGTATATCGTGTTTTCGGTCGCGTGCGTAGGACTGCTGTTTCTCATGTTTGACTTCGGCACCGCGCTGATATTCTTCGCGACGTTTATACTTATAGCGTTTATGCGTTCGGGCGATATAAAGACTCTGTTCCTGATAGGAGCCGCCGCGCTTCTGGGCGGAATACTTATTATAACGGTAAAGCCGTACGTTTTATCAAGATTTCAGAATTACGGACACATTTGGGAGTACATGAACTCCTCGGGATATCAGCAGACGAGGACGCTGATTTACCTTGCTTCGGGCGGATTTTTCGGAGTCGGACTCGGAAAGGGTTATCTTCGCAACGTTTTTGCCGCGAGCGAGGATCTTGTATTCGGACTGATGGGCGAAGAGCTCGGTATGCTTACGGCGTTCCTTGTCGTATTTACGCTTGTTGCGTTAAGCGTCTACGCGGTTTATAATGCGAAATACGCCCGCAGTACGTTCTTTTCCATTGCCGCCTGCGCCGCGGGAGGCATGCTCCTTATTCAGACGGCGTTAAATGTGTTCGGCGTTACCGACTTCCTGCCCATGACGGGCGTTACGCTTCCGTTTATAAGCAGGGGCGGATCGAGCATGATATGTGCGTGGGGACTGCTCGCTTTTATCAAGGCGGCGGATTCGCGCAGTTACCCCGGACTTTTTTCGAGAAAGAAGGCGGGTAAGAGATGAAAACGATCAACAAGCGCGTGTTTATTATAGCCGTTCTCGCCGCGTTATTTACGGCGGCGGCGGTCGTTTTGGTGTTTTCGATATTTACTCATGCGGAGGAATATGCGTTAAAAACCGCAAATAATCATCTGTTCTCGCACGGCGTTCTCACCTCGGGCGGAGACATATACGACAAAAACGGCGAGGTGCTGTCTTATTCAAAGGACGGAGAACGGTATTATTCGGACGATAAAAATATAAGAAAAGCGACGCTTCATATTCTCGGCGACAACAGCGGATTTATTTCCGACGGAATACAGTCGAATTTCAAAAAGGAACTGTCGGGTTACAGCCTTATTTTCGGCGTAAACGCGGAGGATAAGAATTCAATGAAGCTGACGCTCGACGCGAAACTCTGCGTTACCGCGTATAACGCTCTCGAGGGCAGAAAAGGCACTGTCGGCGTTTACAATTACAAAACGGGCGAGATTATATGCGCGGTTTCTTCTCCGACATTCGATATACTCAATAAGCCCGGCGATATCAATTCCGACGATACGGGCAAGTACGACGGAATTTATATAAACAGACTTTTTAACGGTCTTTACGTTCCCGGTTCCACGTTTAAAACCGTGACCGCGCTCGCCGCCGTTGAAAATATCGGTGATATATTTACGCGGACTTTCGAATGTACGGGCGAGTACGATTCGGGTGACGGCAAGGTTATATGCAATGACGTTCACGGCACCGTGACCTTCGAGGAGGCTCTTAACTGCTCGTGCAACTCGGCTTTCGCGCAGATTGCCGGCGAGCTTGGAAGCGAGAAGCTGACTGCTGCGTTCGAACAAACCGGTATGGGCAAATCGTATGACTCAGACAGGGTAAGCACGACTTCGAGCCGTTTTAAATTATCGGAAGGCATAAGCAAAGCCGATCTCGGCTGGGCGGGCATAGGACAGTATACGACGCTTATAAATCCGTATTCGATGATGCTCTATATGGGCGCGATTGCCAACGGCGGTAAAAGCGTAACTCCGTACTTTGTCGATTCCGTCTCGGGCGAAAAGGGAAATATCGTTTATAAAAACGAGAAAAAGGATTCGGGGATAAATATATCTCCGTCGACCGCTTCGACGATGAAAACGCTTCTTCGTTCGGATGTTGAAAATTATTACGGCGATTACCGCTTCGGAGACCTTACCCTCTGCGGAAAGACGGGTACCGCCGAAGTCGGAGACAATAAAAAACCGCACGCGTGGTTCGTAGGCTTTTCGCAGGATGAAAATTTTCCGTACGCATTTGTCGCGGTCGTCGAAAACGCGGGCGGCGGACTTGCAAACGCGGGACCCGTTATAGCAAAGGTTCTTTCGAGTATTGAATAAGGAGTTTTTCAAATGGCATTCATTGAAATGAGATCTGTTTATAAACATTACAGCACGGGCGACGTTTCCGTAAACGCCGCGGACGGAGTTTCGTTCGATATAGAACAGGGCGAATTCTGCATGATCGTCGGCGCGTCGGGCGCGGGCAAAACAACCGTACTCAACATTCTCGGCGGAATCGACGAGTGCGACGACGGTAAGGTCAGAGTAGGCGGAGAGCTTATCAATACGTTTAACGAGAAAAAGCTGACCGCGTACAGACGATACGACGTCGGATTCGTATTTCAGTTTTATAACCTTGTCCCGAATCTTACGGCTCTTGAAAACGTCGAGCTTGCCTCGCAGATAAGCACGAAGTCGCTCGATCCCGTAAGAGTTCTCGAAAGAGTCGGACTCGGAGACAGAATGGACAACTTCCCGTCACAGCTTTCTGGCGGCGAACAGCAGAGAGTCGCGATTGCCCGTGCGCTTGCAAAAAATCCGAAGCTTCTGCTGTGTGACGAGCCTACGGGCGCACTCGACTACAACACGGGACGAGAGATAATCAAACTCCTTTTAAAAACGTGCCGTGAAACGGGTATGACGGTCGTTATTATTACGCATAACCAGGCCATGACCCCCGTCGCGGACAGAGTTATTACAATGAAAAACGGCAGGGTAAACAGAATTGAGATTAACGAAACGCCTTTAAGCGTTGACGAGATCGAATGGTAACGGAGGCCGAAAAGTGAGCAGAGCATTATTAAGGGAAATAGTCCGCACGATATTCAGGACGAAAAGCCGATTTCTGTCGCTGATTATAATAATTGCGCTCGGCGCGGGTATTTTTGTAGGAGCGAAAGCCGCGGTTCCCGATATGAAAGAGACCGCGAAAACGTATTTTTCGGAGAATAATCTTATGGATCTGAGAGTCCGTTCGACTCTCGGACTGACCGACGACGATATCTCGGCAATTTCAGACGTTGAAAATGTATCGTACGTTATGCCGTCGAAATTTACCGACGCGCTCGTGTTCGTAAACGGAAGCCCCGAAATCGACATAGACGGTTCGCAGATAAGCACGAGAGCCTACGGCATGAGCATGAGTCAGCTCGAAAATTATTTCAATTACGCGTATAAATCGGCGGGAACCGACGACGGCTCGTTCATGAACCGTCCCCAGCTCATAGAGGGAAGCTATCCGACCTCGGACAACGAATGTCTCGTCGACGCGAGTACGCTTTCGACTCCCGACAGCTTTAAAATAGGAGCTAAAATAAGTCTGGAGGGCGATTCCGGCGCATCCGTTTCGAATCTTAACGTCACGGAATTTACCGTTGTCGGAATTATCCGTTCGCCTTATTACCTTTCGTACGAACGCGGAAACTCGCTTGTCGGAAGCGGTAAAATCGGTACGTTTATCATTATTCCCGATACAGCGTTTTCGACGGATTATTACACCGAGGCTTATATAAAGGTTGCTTCAAGTGAAAATTACGATCCGTTTTCACAGGAATATACCGATATGTTAAAGCCCGTCGCGGATAAGATAAGCGAAATATCCGCGGGCAGAATCAACGTGCGCGTTGCCGATCTCGCGGCGAGCCTGCCCGGTAAAATCACGGCTGCAACTGCGGAGTATAAGACAGCGAAAGATAATTTCGACAAAAAAATCAGAGAAGCTAAAGAACAGATCGCAAAATATCAGCATTACGTAGACGATCCCGACGGTGCATATAAAGAAGCCGTTGAAGAATTTGCGAGCAAATACGGTCTTGCCGCGGACGAATATTCGGGAAACGAATCCAATTATTATTCCTCCGTCGAACAGTACAGCCGTCTGCTTGCGGAATATAATACGAAAAACAACGAGCTTGAAGAAAAACGCACGGAGTTAAATAAAGCAAAAACGTCTCTCGATACGGCAAGCAGAGCGATATCAACGTCGCAGAGCACCGTTGACAACGCGACAACAACCGTAACTACAATGAAACAGCTGATAAATTCAACCGAGACGGTTTTAAAGCAGTTGAAGAACTATCAAAATTCCTCTATGGATTCTGACCAGGTAAACAGCATTTTAGCCGTTATTAAGAACGCGTATCCCGAAATTTACAACGCGATAAAGTCGCAGTCGGCACAGGGAATAGCGAGCGAAGCCAACACTCTGCTCCAGACACAGCTTACCGAGTATAAGGTTCAGCTTGCCGTCGCGGAGGAGGCTCTGACAACAGCCAATAAGGAGCTTGCCAACGCGCAGGCAAAGGTTGATCTTGCGCAGGTCGCTTACGACGAAAAAGAGGAGCTTTGGAAAACGAAAAAAGCTGAGCTTAAATCGGCCGCCGACGCGCTTCAGTCGTATTACGATCAGCTTCAGATCGGTAAGTCCAATCTTACCCTCGCGCAGGTCGAGCTTATGATTTCGGAGAATTCGGGCGAAAACAGCCTTGACAGTCTTAAACTCGTAATCGCAAATGCTCAGACGTACCTTGACAAGGCGACGACCGAATATGTAAATCAAAGCACGCAGGGAGAGAAACAGCTTCTTGCCGCCGAGAATTCAATTAAGAGCGCGCAGAAGCTTCTCGATAATCTGCCGGCCGCTTCGTGGACGGTCTGCGACAGATACGACACGCCCGGTTATTCGTCATATATCGACGCGGTTAACACGGTAAGCGTTCTTTCAAACGTATTTCCGGTATTCTTCTTTATAGTCGCGACTCTCGTATGTCTCGTAACAATGACGAGAATGGTCGAGGAGGAACGCACCCAAATGGGTACTCTCAAGGCGATAGGTTACAGTTCTTCGGCGATAATTTCAAAATATATGCTTTACGCGTTTTTTTCAAGCTTTATAGGCTCTGCAATAGGCGTAACGGCGGGCATATACGGTATGCCGATAGCCATATTCAAGGCGTACTCCGTAATGTTCTCCATGCCCGAATTGAAAATAACGTTCCCGGTCGTCTATATAATTCTCGGTATGGGAATTTCTCTGCTTGTTACCATGGGGTCGGCGTGGGTGTGCTGTATGCGTGAGATTTCCTCGCGTACTGCGCTTCTTATGAGACCTAAGCCCCCGAAAGCGGGCAGGAGAGTTATGCTTGAAAAAATCGGATTTATATGGAAACATCTTAACTTCACCTCAAAGGTTACGGCGCGTAACTTAGCCAGAAACAAGACTCGTTTCTTTATGACCGTAGTCGGTATAGCCGGATGTATGAGTCTGATTCTCGGCAGTATAGGATTCTTTACGTCGCTTAAATCGGTTATGAGCAGACAGTACGGCGAAAACGGCGTTGATAATTACGACTATCAGCTCGTGTTCGATTCACCGCAGACGAGATCGAATTCCGAACTGCTCAATGCTTTGGCTTCCGACGACAGGGTAGGCTCTCTCATGCTTACATCCGTTCAGTCCGTCAGCGGATCGTCCGACGAATCCGATAAAATAATGGACATTTATCTGTTCGTTCCCGAGGATTCGAATTACCTTGACGGATATAAGAATTTAAGAAACAGAAAAACGGGCGAGAGTTTAAAGCTTGACGATTCGGGTGCGATTGTGACGGAGGCTTTCGCAAAGGACGCGAACGTTTCTGTCGGTGACAGCGTATGGGTCGAGAATGATTCCGGCGAACGCAAATATATCACTGTTGCGGGAATTACGGAAAACTATACGTTCCAATATATTTACATGAGTCCGAATTACTATAAGTCCGTATTTTCATCCGAGCCGTCGTTCCTTTACGCGATAGGTTCGTTCGGTGACAGCGTAAGGAATTCAGCCGATATTGCCACGGCTAAGGCGCAGTTTAATTCCGACCTCATGAAATACGACAGCATAAATGCGGTCGCGTTCCAGTCCGATACGATAAACTCGTTCGAAAAGGTTATAAATATCGTCGGAATTATTATAATGATATTCATTGTCGCGGCGGGAGTGCTCGCGTTCGTAGTTCTTTATAATCTTACGAATATTAATATTGCGGAACGCCACAGGGAGCTTGCGACGATAAAGGTTCTCGGATTTACCGACATGGAGGTATCGAATTATATTTACAGAGAAAATGTAATTCTTACTCTTCTCGGAATCGTCATAGGTATTTTCGGCGGTATCGGACTTCATAAAATAATGATAGAGTACGTTAAGGTCGACGCTATTATGTTCGTACAGAATATCATTTGGTACGATTACCTTATCGCGGTCGGAATAACCGTTCTGTTCGCGGTTCTCGTAAACTTCATCATGCACGGCAAGATGAAGAAAATCAGCATGGTCGAATCATTAAAATCGGTAGAATAACGGAGGAAAAACATGATCTACTCAAACTGGATGTCTTATATCAAAGACGACGCAAAACTGACGCATATCGCAATTCCCGGTTCGCATAACGCGGGTTCGTACGGCATGAATGCGCTTGCGTGCTGTCAGGACGGCGATATGTACGAACAGTTCAAATACGGCGTAAGATATTTCTGCGTCCGTCTGAACACCGACAAAAAAGGCGTTATCCGTCTTGCTCACGGACTTACGAACGGCGTATCGTTCGAGTCCGTACTGAAGGACTGGAAAAAAATGCTCAATGAAAACGACTCTGAATTCTTTATATTCGACGTAAGAGAGTATTATCCGCAGACCTTCGGACCGGTTACGTTCACTTATAAAGCCGACTGTGCCGCAGTCGATATCCTGCTCGAAAAATACATTCATCCCTCGAAATACGCCTATACCGATTTTAAGGATATAAAAGATGTTTCGATAGGCGATCTCAGAAAGAGCGGTAAACGCTATATACTTATAAATTATATGGCGGGATACAATCAGAGCGTAGACTGTCCGCTGAGCGGTCCGTGGGACAAAAAGCTGTTCGGAACCCGTCCCGAGGCGTTTATACCTAAGAATCTCGAATATTTCGAGACGGATAATACCGACGGCTTTTTCTGGTTTCAGACCCAGCTTACACCGAATCTCGGAACCGAGCTCGGCGTAAAAACTCCGAGAAAGCTAAACGATATGATGCGCCCTCATTTTCATAAGTTTACCGACGCGATATCCGACAGCGAGTCAAGACTCGACAAGGCTAATATCATAGCCTGCGACTTTATTACCGAAAGTTATGATAAATCGCGTATGATATTGGAGCTTAATGCGTATAAGGGTATTGTAAAAGACGGACTTAAGGACGAATATTTAAACGGATTATATTAATATAACTCTAAATAAAAGCAGACTGTGGGGTAATATCCTACAGTCTGCTTTTGCTATACTGCGTATTTAATTATAATTCAGACAAACCCTTTTTTCCTCTGCTTGCGGAGACAAACGACAGTCCCGCGCCTGCGAGTGCGACGACAGTCCATAATACGTATACGTTCTGCCAGCCCGCCGATTCGCTTACCGCGCCCGTCAGCACTCCCGCGAGAGCGGAGCCTATGTAGATAAAGCAGTCGACCGTTCCCGCGACAAATCCGACGCGTCCGGCTTTGTCATATTCCATGGGAATAAACGTCGTGAGCATCGGATTGACTCCGTAGTTTGCCGCGCACGCGAGCGCGAGCATGAGAGCCGCCGCAAATGTGTTTTTATATACAAATATTAATATAAGTGAAAATACCGCGCTCGAAGCGAGGACGATTCCGTTAGCTTTTCTTGCGCTCGACCCCGAAACGGCGTAGCTCTTTTTCGCCGCCGCAATTCCGACAAGTTCGAATATCGGGAGTATTAATGATAAAAGCGTCGACTGAAGCGTAACCGAACCGCTGCCCGAGGATAAAACGGTGGGAGTCCACGTTACGATTGAGTCGCGTACGAAGCCGTTGCATATACAGCATATCAGCAGTGCGATCAGTCCCGTCGAGGATAGCGTTTTGCCGACCGTCATGGGCTTGACCGGCTGTGCACTAACCTCCGTTTTGCTGTCGGATATGAGAGTCTGCGTTTTATTCTTTTTCTTAAAGCAAAGCACGATTATCGAATACACCGCTGCGGCGGTCATTATAAACGCGGGAATTATAAACGATGTCTTTATTCCGAGATATGCGGCGGTAAGACCTGATATTCCCCATGCGGCGAAGTGGCCCAATATAACCGTTATCGACATTATAAACGAAGCGCGGTCTCGTTTTTCGCCCGAAAAGTATTCGGAAATAAGCTTGACTGCCGGAGTCCATATCATCGACTGTCCGACTCCGTTTAACGCCCATATCACAACCGAGAGCGAATATGACATTGACATTGCGAACGCAATATTGCACACGGATGAAATTATCAGTCCGAGACCTATGTTGATTTTTGATTTTATTCTGTCCGAAAGAGAGCCGTTGACTATCTGTCCGACGGCGTAAACTATCGCGAATACCGTCTGAAACATGCCGGACTGTACGTCTGAAATCGCAAGCGCGGATGTGACTCCGGGCAGAGCCGCCGAAATGTTCAGCCGTCCCATGTATGCTGCGGAATAGCACAGAAAACAGAGCAGAAGTATGCTCTTCTGCTCCTTTGAAAACGCGTTTGTTTCATCGCTTTTTGCTTCTGTATTCAATTGAAAATCCCCCTGATACGTCTCTCTTTTATTTCGATATATAAGTTGTAAGAATTCCTATGTTCTCTATTTCGCACTCGACCTTGTCGCCGTCTTTTAAGAATTTCGGCGGGTCGAAGCCCATTCCCGCACCGGCGGGTGTTCCGGTCGAGATGACCGACCCACTTTTTAACGTCATTGAACGCGACAGATCCTCTATTATGTAATCGATATTAAAAATCATTTTGCCCGTGTTTGATCTCTGTCTTACCTCGGAGTTTACACGGCTTTCTATTTTTAATTTCGGCGGATAATCGAATTCGTCCGCTGTTACAATCCACGGTCCCATGGGACATGACGAATCGAAGCTTTTTCCGTAGTACCACTGTTTGTGCTTCTGCTGAAGCGTTCTCGCGCTTAAATCATTTATAATTGTATAACCGAATACATAATCACGGCTGTTCCCGGCGGAAACATTTCTGCACGTTTTTGATATAATAACGCCGAGCTCCGCTTCGTAATCGATTTTTTCGTCGGCGTTAAGACAGTGAGCCGTCCCTTTATTCTTGAGAGCCTCGTTTACTCTCTTTGAAAAATAAACGGGATATTCGCGCTTGCCGTCGAATTTTTCATTTTTAAATCTTGCCGATTCCTCCGCGTGCTCGGCGTAGTTTATTCCTAAGCATATAATGTCCTGTTTCGGTTCGGGAATCGGGGCGAGAATCTTAGTTTCCGAAAGTAAAATATTGTCCGAATCCTTTTGATACTTTTTAAGCTCTCCGACGGAGCATGAAGCAATCAGATTATTCATATCATAAAACATATCGGTTAATTCGGTGACGGTTTTTCCGTCTTTGCAAATAACTCCGACGCGCTGTTTTGAGTCTTTATATATAAATGTAATAAGCTTCATTCGACTTCTATTCTCCAAAATCTGATTTTTTTCCTTAAATACGTGTATGTAATATACAGCGTGTTTCCGACTGCCGTTATGGCGGGGTAGGAGAATTCCTCGCCCTCGCAGTCGAGGTCTTTGAGATTAGTCCAGGTTTTGCCGTTATCGGACGAAAACGCGAGCGTAACGGGCGAACGCGTACCCCAGTTCTCCTCTACGGGGTTGTATAAAAGAAAAAGTCCCTTATCTGTTTTAACCGCGTCTATGCCCGAATTGTTATTGGGAAGCTCTGTCGCGTACGCTTTTGTCCACGTTCTGCCGTAATCCGCCGAGTCGCTTCTGTAAATTCTGCCCTTATTCGTACGCATGAGCGCGTGGATATGACCGTTCTCAGATTCCCACAGAGTCGGCTGAATCATTTGAACGAGACCCTTCGCCTTTCTCGGGCGGACTATGTATTTCTGCTTTTCGAACGTCAGTCCGTCGTCGTGCGAAATGTCGATAAAGCATCTCCATCTGCCCTTTTGCTCCGTCGAAGCGGGCGCGAGTACGTCGCCGTTTGAAATTCTTATGCATTTATTCTTAACGGGACCTCTGCCTCCGGTCGTGTCGTCCTTTACAATGTCGTAAGGCTGTGACCATGTTTCACCGTTGTCCTTTGAAATAATATAACGCGTCTGCCAGTACGGAATGTGTTTTCCGAATTTGTAATAGAGAATAATGCTTGAGTCCTCTCTCTTAAAAAGCACAGGATTCCAGTGCGGTACGTCTTTTTCCGTTGTAAGAAGAACGGGAGCCGACCATTTGCCGTCCGTTTTTTTTGAAAACCAAATACCCACGTCGTCCTCGCCCTCTTTCGTACCCGCGAACCACGCGGACAGAACGGTTTTTCCGCCGTCGAGCGGGAGAACCGTGCTTGCGTGACAGCTCGGCGCGGACGAATTTTCGTCAAATATAAATTCTTTTTCGGCTTTTACTATTTTCATCTGACAGCCCCCGTAAGTAAATTTGAACCGTTTTGGAATATGACTGTGAAGCGTATCCACTGTCCCTCTACGCCGGTTACGGATATAGTACCGTTGTTTGCGGTGACGAGCGATTTTGCAATAGCGAGTCCGAGACCGTAACCGCCCGTGCTTCTTGAACGCGAAGCGTCGCTTCGGTAGAAACGCTGGAATATCTTGTCCCTCTCGTCGTCGCGTATGCCCTTGCCGGTGTTGTATACCTCAATAATTTTCTGCTTGCCCGAAGTACGCAGTCTTATTTCGATTTTGCCGTGTTCGTCGGCGTATTTTACCGCGTTTTCGGTCAGAATCGTTATAATCTGTTTTACATTCTGCTCGTTTCCGCACATGTGAATGTCGGGCTTGATGTCGTAGGTAAGTTCTTTTCCGTTTTCGAATGCGGGACACTCGAATTCCAGAGCGATATTAAGCACCGCAGAACTTAAATCGAAGTCCGCCATAACGGGAGACTTTGACATCTCGTCGAGCTTTGCGAGGTCTAAAAGACTGTAAACGAGATGCGACATGTTATCGGTCTGTTCCTTTATTGACGTAAGCCACTTGTTTTCTCCCTCTTCGGCTTCAAGCACGTCCGCGCTTGCGGATATAACCGACAGGGGAGTTTTTAGCTCATGGCTTGCGTCGGATATAAACTGCTTCTGTTTGTCAAAAGCCTCCTCAAGCGGTTTTATCGCCTTTTTTGACATCGCGACAACAACGGTGAATTCTATTATCATGCTTATGATGATAATAAACACGCTGATTTTTGCAAGCGATGAAAGCATGCCCGTAAATGCGCTCGTGTCGACTATAACGAGAATTCTGTCGTTTCCGTTTGCTACCATTCTGTATTTATAATGAGAGTAAGAGCCTTTGTCTCTTTTTAAATTCATTATGCCCGTGGCTATCTGCGTCATTTCGCCTGTCGTCAGGTCGTCCGTCATGTTTGATACGAGCGAGGATATATTTCCGTCGGAGTCAAGAAACGCGGAAATATATTTGATCGATTTAAGCTCCTCGGAGCCGATTATCTGCGAGGACGAAAACGGGAATCCGAATTTTGAATTCGTCATTGCGAACGTCGAAGCCGCCGCCGCAGTGTCGATGTTTTTTTCAAGACTTTGATTTACCGCGAGGTGCATCAGAATGTTGATAAATCCGAATATAAACATCAGTATTATCACAAGAGCCGTCATGCTTATGGCTATAAAACGGTCCCGCGTTTTTTTGATTATTAAATTATTATCCTTCAATGTAATATCCGATTCCTCTCGAAGCTTTTATCTGAACGGTCGACTTTATCGCGGTGAGCTTCTTTCTTAAAAACGAAACGTAAACTTCGATATTGTTATACTCCGCCTCGCTGTCGTAGCCCCAGATTTTTTCTATGAATTCGTCTTTTGAAATAATGTTTTTCGGCGCGTACATGAGCATCTGCATGATTTTGAACTCTTTACCGCCGAGCTTTACGGAATTTGAACCGCATATAAGCTCGTACGTACTTTGATTCAGAATGATGTCGCCGTAAGTCATTTCGTTGGCGGGAATCTCGCCCTTGCGCCTTGTCAAGGCTCTGATTCTTGCTAACAGCTCGCCTTTATTGAAAGGCTTTGTAAGATAATCGTCCGCGCCTGTGTCGAGACCGCGTATTTTGTCGTCGACCTCGCTCTTTGCCGTAAGAAGCATAACGGGAGTCGAAATGCCCTGTTTTCTTAATTCCTTAAGAACCTCGATTCCGTTCATTTTAGGCAGCATTATGTCAAGTAAGATAAGGTCGTAAATACCGCTTAACGCGTAATCGAGTCCGTCCTTGCCGTCGTAAACCGCGTCGGCGAAGTACTGTTCCTTTTTTAATATTGCGACGATAGCGTCGGCGAGGGAAACTTCATCCTCAACAACGAGTATCTGCATAAAATTCATCTCCTGTATCTTTTGCTTTAGAATAGTATGCGAATCTTTAATTACGCTTGAATATCAGAAACTCATTTGGTCAAACGAATCCTCGCTTGATAATGTGCTTCCTGCCGCGGGGAGCGTTTTTGTCCTGTAACGCGACGGCTTCACAAACATGTTTTCGTTATAGAGAGTAACGCCAGCGACATTGTGACCCTTTTTGAGAGTCATTATCGCAACGCCCTGCGAATCCTTCGTGGACTTAGGCGATATCGAACCCGAATTGAATATAAGGAATCTGCCCGACGTCGAGCGGATGACGTAGTCCGCGTCGGCTTCTGTATGAATACAGCTGACAAGCGGGGATTTATCCGAATACGCCTTTATAAGCTTCTTTCTGTTCGTCTTAGTCTCATACGCGGACATGTCGATTTTCGCGGTTTTTCCGTTCTCGAAGAAGAAAAGCATATAGCCGGTATATTTTTTTATAACGGTCATGTTTACGGGAATCTCGTCCTTGTCCATGAGAAGTTTTGACGAAACGAAGTCACCCAGAACGCTTGCTTTTGTGTCCGCAAATTCGTACGCCCTCGTTTTGTAGACCTGACACTTGTTCGTAAAGAACAGAATCTCGTCGGCGTTTGACGCGTCGGTTTCGTACGCGATTTCGTCGCCGTCCTTTAACTTCTGCTCCGAACTCATTCGCAGAGACAGGGGAGTGATCTTCTTGAAATATCCCTCTTTCGTAAAGAATAATTTAACGGGATAGTCGGGAATTTCGTCGTCAGCATCGTTTGATTCCTCTTCGTCGACGTAAAATATCTCCGTTTTTCTGTCTTTGCCGTATTTTTTCGAAACGTCCTCTAATTCCGAAATAATTATCTTCTTAATTCTCGATTTGCTCTTTAATATATCCTCCATATCCTCAATACTCTTCTGAAGATCGTCGATATCGGAGAGTCTTTTCAAAATGTATTCTCTGTTTAAGTGACGGAGTTTTATTTCCGCTACGTACTCCGCCTGCGTTTCGTCAATGCCGAAGCCTATCATTAAATTCGGTACGACGTCGGCTTCTTCCTCGGTTTCTCTGACGATTTTTATTGCCTTGTCGATATCGAGAAGAATTTTTTTGAGTCCGAGCAGAAGATGAAGCTTTTCTTTTGCTTTTTCGAGTTCGTAAAACGTCTTTCTCTTAATGCATTCGATCCTGAATGCCGTCCACTCGTTTAATATTTCGCGTATGCCTATGACCTTGGGCACATTGCCGATAAGAATGTTGAAGTTGCATGAGAACGAATCCTCGAGCGGAGTTTTTTTGAAAAGCATGTTCATCAGCTTTTCGGGGTCGGTTCCGCGCTTTAAGTCGATTGTGATTTTAAGACCGGATTTGTCCGTTTCGTCTCTTATGTCGCTGATATCTCTAAGTTTGCCGGATTTGTTAAGCTCTATAATTTTTTCGATAATCGCTTCGCTCGTCGTCGTGGGCGGAATTTCGGTTATATCGATACAGTTATTTTTTTTGTCGTACTCATATTTTGAACGGATTCTGACGGCTCCGCGTCCCGTTTCGTAAATTTCCTCGAGCTTTGCTCTGTCGTATATGAGCTTTCCGCCGCCGCTGAAATCGGGAGCCTTTAAAGTGTCGGCGATAACGTGATCGGGATTTTTTATAAGTTCAATCGCCGTACGGCATACCTCGTTTAGATTAAATGAGCATATATTGCTTGCCATTCCGACGGCTATACCCATATTTGAATTTACGAGTATCGACGGGAATCTGACGGGAAACAGAGTGGGTTCCGTCATTGAATTATCATAATTGGGTACAAAATCAACAGTGTCCTTGTCTATGTCCGCAAAAAGCTCCGCGCTGATTTTGTCAAGCTTTGCCTCTGTATAACGAGAGGCGGCATACTGCATGTTTTTTGAATATGCTTTGCCGAAGTTGCCCTTTGAATCGATATATGGGTGAAGCAGGGTTTCGTTTCCGCGCGTGAGTCTGACCATGGTTTCGTAAATTGCCTGGTCTCCGTGCGGGTTTAACTGCATTGTGCGACCGACAATATTCGCGCTTTTTACCTTGTCGCCCTTTAAAAGCCCCATGAGATACATTGTATACAGAAGTTTTCTGTGCGAGGGCTTGAATCCGTCGATTTCGGGAATCGCTCTTGATAATATAACGCTCATTGCGTAGGGCATGTAGTTGTTTTCAAGCGTGTAGGTGATATCCTGTTCGCTTACCTCTCCCGCGCCGAGAATATGCGCGGTAAGTTCGGGAGTCTGTTTTTTTGCTTCTTCCGTTTTTTTCTTTTTTGCCATGATACCGCCTCCTTAACTCAAATCGGTAAGATCCATATATTTATAGCCGTTGTTTGCTATATGGTCTTTTCTGCCCTGAAGATTGTCGCCCAGCAGCAGGTCGAAAACGTCGGCTGTCTTTGCAGGGTCCGAATTCGGCTCAACTTTTATAAGCCGTCTCGTCGCAGGATTCATCGTCGTCATCCACATCATGTCCGGTTCGTTCTCGCCGAGACCTTTCGAACGCTGAATAGTATATTTCGCGTCGCCGATTTCTTTTAACGCGTCGGCTTTTTCCTGCTCGTTATATGCAAACCACGTACCGTTTTTCGAATTTATCTCATAAAGCGGAGACTCGGCGATATAAACCTTGCCCTCGTTTATGAGAGTCGGGGTAAGCGAGTATAGCATTGTCAGAATCAGCGTTCTTATCTGGAATCCGTCGACGTCCGCGTCGGTGCAGATTATGACTTTGTTCCAGCGCAGGGCGTCTATGTCGAAATTGCTGATGTTTTTGTTTGCCTTTGTCTTAACCTCGACTCCGCAGCCGAGGACTTTTATTAAATCGGTGATTATTTCGCTTTTGAATACCTTTGAATAATCGGCTTTAAGACAGTTTAATATTTTGCCCCTGACGGGTATTATAGCCTGAAACGAGGAGTCGCGAGCCTGCTTGCACGCGCCGAGAGCCGAGTCGCCCTCCACTATGAACAGCTCGCGTTCGTTTACGTCCTTGCTTCGGCAGTCGACGAATTTTTCAACTCTGTTGCCCATATCCATTTTGCCCGTCAGATTATTTTTAATGGCGAGCTTGGCTTTTTCGGCGTGGACACGGCTTCTCATGTTAATTAAAATCTGATCCGCAATTCTGTCGGCTTCAAGCTTGTTTTCAATAAAATAAATTTCAAGCTGATGTTTGAGAAAGTCGGTCATGGCTTCCTGTATGAATTTATTTGTAATTGATTTTTTCGTCTGATTTTCATATGATGTCTGAGTCGAGAATGATGAAATGATTATAACGAGACAGTCCTCGATGTCCTGAATATTAACCTTGCCGTCGGTTTTAGTGTATTTACCGTTCTGTTTTAAATACGAATCTATCTGCGAGACAAACGCGCTCTTTAACGCCTTGTCGGGCGCGCCTCCGTGTTCGAGAAAACTTGAATTGTGATAGAATTCCTTTAACTGTTTTGTCTTTGAAAAGCAGAGAGCGGTATTTATTTTAACTTTATAATCGGGCTTGTCCTCTCGGTCCCTGCCGACGCGCTCGGTCTGCCAGAGCTGAACGGACGTGAACGCTTCGCCGCCGGTGAATTCTTCGACGTAATCCTTTATACCGTTTTCATAATAATATTCAAACGTCTCGAATCTTGATTCGGATATTTGATTTTTAAGTATGAACTTAACGCCCGAGTTTACAATCGCCTGTCGCTTTATCGTGCTTTGATAATATTCGAGCGGGATGTCTATGTCTGTGAAAACCTCGAGATCGGGCTTCCAGCGTATGCGGGTTCCCGTGTCCTTTTTCGGATACGGCTCTTTCTTCATTTCGCCGACGGGGAATCCCTTTTCAAAACGCAGATTGTATATAAATCCGCCGTTCTTTATTTCAGCCTCCATGTATTCGGACGCGCACTGCGTCGAGCAGAGTCCGAGTCCGTTCAGTCCGAGCGAAAATTCGTAGCTTCCGCCCTCGTTTGTGTCGTACTTGCTTCCGGCGTACATCTCGCAGAACAGAAGCTCCCAGTTGTACTGACCGTATTTTTCGTTCCAGTCGACGGGCATACCGCGTCCGTGGTCGATAACCTCTATCGATTTGTCGAGGTATCTTATTACGGTGATTTTGTTTCCGTGACCCTCGCGTGCCTCGTCGATAGAGTTCGAAATGATTTCAAAAACAGAGTGTTGGCAGCCCTCTATATCGTCCGAGCCGAATATAACCGCGGGACGTTTTCTTATCTTGTCGGGTCCCTCGAGTTTAACTATCGACTGATTTGAATACTCTTTTCTCTTTGCCATAACTGCCTCCGATGAAGTATAGTAGTATATATTTATATATAATCAATAATACCATATTATACACTTGCACGACGTATTTCGTCAAGAAATTTTTTAACTCGCCGAAAAATAAAATGAGAAAAAATTAAAAAAAATCAAAAAACCACTTGATTTTTTGTTTTCGATGTGATAGTATATTCAAGCAGTTTGACGATACGTAATAAGAAAGGACTTGACAGAATGGCAGCTTATGAATACATACTCGGTGCGGTGCTTATCGTTCTCTCACTGGTAATGATTATCATTGTACTCATGCAGCAGAGCAGATCCGCAGGTCTTTCCGGTGCAATCGCGGGCGGAGCGGAGACATTCTTCGGTAAGCATAAGGGCAGAACCATTGAGGCTAAGCTTGCTAAGTATACGAAGGTTCTCGGCGTACTCTTCTTCGTACTTACGCTGGGTGCTACACTGCTTTTGGCTTTCTTAAAGTAAAAGCGTGTTTACAATATTGATCCAGTAGCTCAGTCGGCAGAGCACCTGCCTTTTAAGCAGGGTGTCCGGAGTTCGAATCTCCGCTGGATCACCAGGAAGACGGACTTGCTTCTGCAAGTCCTTTTTTAATGAAATAAATTTCTGACGGGCTTTATGAAATATTGCTAAAGCAATATGAAACAGCCTGTGCAATGAAATATGCTGATGCGTATGGATTTATATTATTTCACATTCGGCGTCAGACGAATATTTTATAAAAAACGCTTTCTTTGAATATACTTCGGAGGAGGCATTTTTTATTCGTCACATGTAAAATAAATCTACACGTGTTTATATTTAGTACATATTCGGGTGGGATAATACTGCACGGTGAATATAAAAAGAGGTATTATGCTCATAATGATATAAAATGCTTATATATAGTTCGAAAATAAAAATAAAAACCGTTTCGGACATGTTATTATTGTTAAAAGAGGTGGGACAATTATGATTAAACCCGATAAAACGGTTATGAAAGAAACCGGATTTATGGCTGTCTTTTCATTGATCGCTAGCGTACTCATGCAGGCTGTTTTTCTTATAATCGGAAAATGGGACTTAAGCGTTCTGCTCGGTAATCTCATAGGCTGCGCGGTGAGTATACTTAACTTTTTCCTGATGGGGATAAGCGTTCAGCATTCGTGCGATAAGAATGAAAAAGATGCCGCGGGCTTTATGCGAGCTTCGCAGATTTTGAGAATGTTTATGCTTTTTGCGGTCGCGATACTCGGCGCGGTTTTCGACTGTTTCAATATCGTAACTACTCTTATACCTCTGTTTTTCCCGCGCGTCGCGGTTTTCTTCAGACAGAGTTTTATAAAAAAGAACGGCGGTGATTCCGATGGAGGAGAAAATCGGGTTTAAAAATCCCGAAGAAAAAAAGACGAAATTCGGCTTTGTCGACATACTGCTTTTGATTCTTACCGTTCTGCCGTTAATCGCGGGAATCGTGTTGAAAATTTTGTTTACGCCCGCTTCGGACGGAATACAGATCGAGGGCGCGATGATTTATGCCGAAATCAATATGCCGTTCGGCACGACAATGCCGATAACCGAGGCGCAGATAAATTCGTGGCTCGTTATTCTGTCGATAATGTTTTTGTGCATTTTCTTAACTCACGGTATGACTGTTTGGGGTAAGGGCAAAAGACAGATTATCGCCGAATGGATAGTCGAAAAGGTCGACTCTCTTGTTAAAGAGAATATGGGCGAATACTTCATGGGATTCGCTCCGTTTGTCGCGGCGATACTCGCGTTGAGCGCGTGTTCAAGCCTTCTATCCCTTATCGGACTGTTTCCGCCGACGTCGGATATCAATATCACGGCAGGATGGGCGATACTTACGTTCATACTGATAACGCATTATAAAATGAAATGCGGACCGCTTCAGTATATTAAAAGCTTCGGCGAACCCGTACCGTTTCTCGCGCCTCTTAATATTATAAGCGAGGTCGCAACCCCTGTTTCCATGGCGTTCCGTCATTACGGAAACGTTTTGTCGGGTTCGGTAATATCGGTTCTTATTTCGTTCGCACTGGCTTCGCTGTCGGGCAAGCTGTTCTCATTCCTGCCCGGCGTACTTTCGAAAGTTCCGTTTTTGAGAATCGGACTTCCCGCTGTTTTGAGCATTTATTTTGACGTGTTCAGCGGATGCTTGCAGGCGTTTATATTTGCAATGCTTACAATGCTGTACGTTGCCGGCGGATTTCCTCAGGAGCTTTATATGAAAAAGCAGGAGAAGAAAAAACTTAAAAAGCAAAAAAAGGCTCAGAGAGCCGATTAATATATAAACAATTCAAATAAACAATTCGGATTTCGGAGGAGATTATTATGACAGAACTTGCAATCGGTATTATTTTAGGCTGCTGCGCACTCGGCGCGGGCGTTGCTATGATAGCGGGTATCGGCCCCGGTATCGGCGAGGGCAATGCGGTAGCAAAAGCGTGCGAAGCAATCGGCAGACAGCCCGAGTGCAGAGGACAGGTTACAACCACCATGCTCATGGGATGCGCCGTCGCGGAAACGACGGGTCTGTATGCGCTCGTTATCGCGATACTTCTTATTTTTGTCGCACCGCAGAGACTTGTCGACATACTTATGAATATTGTCGGATAAGGAGACGGTATTATGCAGAATCTCGATGTTATCTCCGTTAATATATGGCTGATAATCATTTCTCTGTGCAATCTCGTTATACTGTTTTTGATTATAAAAAGATTCCTTTATAAGCCCGTTAAAAAGATGCTTGCCGAAAGGCAGAAGCAGCTTGATAAAAAGTATTCCGACGCCGAAGATGCAAAGAGTGAGGCAGAGTCCGACCGTAAAGCGTGGAGTGAGAGAATTGCGCTCGCCGAGGATGAAGCCGGTGAAATCATAGAAAAAGCTCAGACGCAGGCTAAGCGCATGGGTGATAAGCTGACCGACGACGCTAAACGCAGAGCCGACGGCATTGTCAGGAATGCCGAGGAACAGGCGAAGCTCGAAAAGAAGAAGGCCGAGGATTCCGTTAAAAAGGAAATTGCGGATGTTTCCGTTCTCATTGCCGAAAAGATGATAGGCAGGGAGATAAACGAAAACGACCACAGAAGCGTTATCGACGAGGCGATTGACGAAATAGGTGAGAGCGATGACTGATATGGCGTTATGCTGCGCCGACGCACTGTTCTCGATAGCCGAGGAGTCGGGCAGGGAAAATGAGTTTGCCGACGCGCTTACTCAGACCGACGGTATTTTTAAAAGCGAGAAAGAATATATTAAAATGCTGTCCGACCCGAATATTGATATTTCGGACAGACTTAAATGTATCGATTCCGCGTTTTCGGGCAGAATTCCCGACGAGGAACTCGCGTTTTTGAAAATTCTGTGTCAAAAGAGGCTTTTGAATATTTTTTCGGACTGTGTTAAAGAATTCAAAAAAATATATTCCGAAAAAGCCGGAGTGCTTGATGTAAAAGTCACCGGTGCGTGCGAAATGACGGACGGGGAAAAGCGGAAGCTTGAAAAAACGCTTGAAAAGAAATTTTCATGCAAAATAAAGGCTTCGTATTCTGTTGACAAATCGCTTATCGGCGGATTCGTTGTTTACGCGGGAGACAGAATAATCGACGCGAGCATAAAGAATAAATTAAAACAGATAAAGGAGATGCGGGACAAATGAGTATCGACGTACACTCTATAAGCAGTATAATCAAAGAACAGATACGCTCTTACGGCTCCTGCATACAGACAAAGGAGACCGGAAAGGTCATTTCCGCGGGCGACGGCATTGCGACAGTTTACGGACTTGACGGATGCATGGCGGGCGAGCTTCTCGAATTCGAGGACTCAAGCTTCGGACTTGCGCAGAATCTCGACGAGGACACCGTTTCCGTCGCGCTTCTGTCGGGCGACACGTCCATAGGCGAGGGAACGAAGGTTTCATGCACCGGCAGAGTTCTGTCCGTACCCGTCGGCGAAAAAATGCTCGGCAGGGTTGTAAACGCTCTCGGAAAACCGATAGACGGCAAGGGCGATATCAAAACCGAGACTGTAAAGCCTATAGAATCTCCCGCGCCCGGAATTATCGAGCGTGAGGGCGTAAGCGTTCCGTTGCAGACGGGTATCAAGGCAATTGACGGTATGATTCCCATAGGCAGAGGACAGCGCGAGCTTATAATCGGCGACAGGCAGACGGGAAAAACTCAGATTGCCGTCGACACGATAATAAATCAGAATTCAAGCGGTGTAATATGCATTTACGTCGCGATAGGACAGAAGAATTCTTCCGTTGTTCAGGTCGTTAACGAGCTGACAAGGGCGGGCGCAATGGAGCATACGATAGTTGTTTCCGCTTCGGCTTCCGAGCCTGCTCCGTTACAGTATATCGCTCCGTACTCGGGATGCGCCATGGCTGAATTTTTCAGAGAGCAGGGAAAGGACGTTCTGATAATTTACGATGATCTGTCAAAACACGCCGTAGCGTACAGAGCGTTGTCTCTGCTCATACGCAGACCGCCCGGACGAGAGGCCTATCCCGGCGATGTATTCTATCTGCATTCAAGACTTCTTGAACGTGCGGCGAGAGTCGCAGACGAATACGGCGGAGGCTCGATAACCGCGCTGCCGATAATAGAAACGCAGGCGGGCGACGTATCGGCGTATATTCCGACAAACGTTATTTCCATAACCGACGGTCAGATATTTCTTGAAACGGAGCTTTTCCACTCGGGAATCATGCCGGCGGTAAACCCCGGAATATCGGTAAGCCGAGTCGGAGGCTCCGCACAGTTAAAGGGTATGAAGAAGGTTTCGGGAGAACTTAAGCTTCTCTACTCGCAGTACAGAGAACTGCAGTCGTTCGCACAGTTTTCGAGCGATCTCGACGCGGACACGAAAGCACGTCTTGCTCTGGGCGAGAGAATAACAGAAGTATTGAAACAGAATAAAAATTCACCCGTTCGCGCGGGTTGTCAGATTATAATAATCTATGCCGTAACGCACGGATTCCTTGATAAAATTGAGGTTTCGGACGTTTCGAAGTTTGAGGAAAAGCTTATTCTCAAAGCAGAGAGCGAGTATCAGCCTTTGCTCGAAAGACTCGAAAAAGGTTCGTTTGACGATAACGATATTGCCGAAATCGAAAAACTTATCAAAGAAACGGAGTGAGTCTCATGGGCGCAGATATTAAAGCTCTGAAAACGAGAATCAAGAGTATAGATTCGACCTTACAGATAACGTCCGCCATGGGACTTGTCGCTTCGTCAAAATTAAGACAGGCAACATCCCGAATGACAAAATCGTCCGCGTATGCTTTATGCACTGAGAAGATAATTAATATGCTCTCTTTGTGCGAGGAATGCAGAAACGGAATTTATATGAAAAAACGTGAAGGACGAAAGTGCGTTGTCGTTATCGCGGGCGACAGGGGGCTTGCGGGCGGATACAATTCTTTCGTATTCAAAAAACTCGGAGAAATCGAAAACGCCGATGTTTACCCGATAGGCAGGCGAATCTGCGACAGAGTTTCAAAACCTTTTGTTTCGTCCGAATTCTTTTCATCCGCCGAGGCGTACTCTCTTGCAGACGAGCTTTGCGGAAAGTACGTTTCGGGCGAATATACCGAAATAGATATTATCGGTACGAAATACGTTTCCGCATTAAAACAGGAGACGTATTTAAAAACGCTTCTGCCGTTGAACGGCAAGACGGAAAAAATGCAGGGAAGCGCGGAATTCGAACCCGACGCGCCGACCGTCATGAACTCGGCGGTGAACGAGTATCTTGCCTCTGCGATTTTTGCGTCTGTGCGTGAGAGCTTTGTCTGCGAGCTTACCGAGCGCAGGGCTGCTATGGACAACGCGGACAGAAATGCCCGTCAGATGCTCGACGAGCTTCATATTCAGTATAACAGAGCGCGCCAGGGCGCGGTCACGCAGGAAATAACCGAGATAACCGCCGGAAGCGGAGAATAATATAAGGAGCCTGAATTAAAATGGACAGTTCGCATAAGGGCTATGTAAGCCGGGTAATGGGACCCGTCGTAGACGTTAGATTCGACGACGGAAAGCTGCCCGAGATTAACAATGCCGTACAAATAAAAATGCCGGACAGAACGCTGACGGCAGAGGCTTCGCAGCACATAGGCGACAATACCGTAAGGTGTATCGCAATGGCTTCGACCGACGGACTCAGCCGAGGCGCCGAGGCTGTCGATACCCTCGCGCCGATAAGCGTTCCCGTCGGAAAAGAAACTCTCGGACGTATTTTCAACGTTCTGGGCGATACTGTTGACAATAAGCCCGCGCCCGAGACGAAGGAGAGAAGAAGCATACACAGAGCCCCTCCCTCATATGAAGAATTAAGCTCACAGACGGGAATATTCGAAACGGGTATTAAGGTTATCGACCTTATATGCCCCTACGCAAAGGGCGGTAAAATCGGACTTTTCGGCGGAGCCGGAGTCGGAAAAACGGTTCTTATAATGGAGCTTATAAATAACATAGCGAAGGAACACGGCGGTATTTCCGTATTTACGGGCGTCGGCGAGCGTACGAGAGAGGGCAACGACCTTTATAACGAGATGAAGCAGTCGGGCGTACTGTCAAACACCGCGCTTGTCTACGGTCAGATGAACGAGCCTCCCGGAGCCAGAATGAGAGTCGCGCTCTCGGGACTTACTATGGCGGAGTATTTCAGAGACGATCTCGGTCAGGATGTTCTTTTGTTTATAGATAATATATTCAGATTTACTCAGGCGGGCAGCGAGGTTTCCGCGCTGCTGGGCAGAATGCCGTCGGCTGTCGGATATCAGCCTACTCTCGCTACTGAGATGGGAGCGCTTCAGGAGCGCATTACGTCAACAAAACGTGGTTCCGTTACAAGCGTTCAGGCGGTATACGTTCCCGCCGACGACCTTACCGATCCCGCGCCCGCGGCGGCATTTGCTCATCTTGACGCCACAACAGTTTTGTCGAGAAACATTGCCTCGCAGGGTATTTATCCCGCGGTCGATCCTCTCGAATCGACAAGCCGTATTCTCTCGCCCGATATCGTAGGAGAAGAACATTACCGCACTGCCAGAGACGTTCAGAGGGTTTTGCAGAGATATAAGGAGCTTACCGACATTATCGCGATAATGGGTATGGACGAGTTGAGCGACGAGGATAAGCTTCTCGTCAGCCGCGCGAGAAAAATTCAGAGATTCCTCTCCCAGCCGTTCACCGTATCGGAAAAATTCACGGGTATTCCCGGAGTTTACGTTCCGCTGTCGGAGACGATAAGAGGATTCAGAGCGATACTCGACGGCAAGTGCGACGAAATACCCGAGTCGGCGTTCCTGTTTGCGTCCACGATAGACGACGCAGCTCAAAAAGCCGGGACGGTGGTTAAATGAAAACATTTAAACTGACTGTTTCGTCCATGGACGGCGAAATATTTTCGGGCGAGGCTGTTTCTCTTTCACTGCGCGGAGCGGACGGCGATCTTGCCGTACTTCCCGGACGCGCCCCGTTTATAACGTCGGTCGTCGAGTGCGAATGTAAAATATGCACAGAGGATTCAAAGGTAATGCCGGTTAAATGCAAGGGCGGACTTCTCTGCGTTTCAAGGGATGAAACCGTGCTGTCGTTAAGAATTGAATAGAAATATTATTCACAGCGTGTTGAAAAACATTTTTCGGCACGCTGTTATAAATATTTACAATTAATATTCAGTATGATGTTGAAATTTAGTGAATTTACAGGTAGAATATATCTTGAGGTGATTGCCATGAAAAAAATCAAAGCTGTATTTTGCATTATTCTGTCGTTAACGGCTGTTGTTTCGTTATTCTCTTCCTGCGGCGAACACGGCAGAAAAATTATGAACGATGTTTATTCGCAGTATGACAATCTTGCAGATAGTATTGAGGTTACCGATATGGACGGTAAGACGGCTTCTTCGTTTTCTCTTAAAGGAAAGCAGGAGGAAACCCGTTACGTCACCGTCGATTTGCTTGAACAAAAGGTTTTTAATACCGTTGTTTTAAAAGAGAGCGGAAAAAACGTTACTCTGTTTGAGATTTACGCTTCAAACGACAAGGATAAGGATTATAAATTCCTATATCAAAGCGACTGCATAGAGGGCGGTCACACCTGTTTTTTAGGCGATGTTTCCTACAGATATCTTCGTATATTCGTAAATCAGTCCTCGGGCGGTTATAATTTAAACGGTTTGGGCGTTTATAATATAAAAAAAGAAAACGCCGGCGGGTTAAGAGTCAACACATATCTTGTTGCGGAAAACATCAGCGAGGACATGGACGCTTCAATGCTTGAGTGTGTAACGGATATCATAGTTTTCGGTACCGCAAAATTTACCGCGCAGGGCGGTATATGCTTTGTTGACGGCAGCGGAGAAAGCGTCGATGAATCGTATTACGCCGATAAAATCAATATTTTAAAGAAAAAAACCGCAGGTAAAAATATCAATTTAATATGCGATATTGCAATGCCGTACGGAAACGACAATGCCGATATCATATCCATGCTCAGTGAAGAATATGTCGATACAACCGTGGAAAATATCCGCGCGTTCGTCGAAAAATACGGCTTTGACGGCTATGACATGGATTATGAATTTCCGTACAGCAAGACGGAGTGGAAACAGTATAACGAGTTTTTAAGACGTCTTGATAAAGCCATTCCTGATAAAATCATATCGCTTGCGATAGCTCCGTGGGATCTGCGCTTCGACGACGACGTGCTTGAAATAATAGACCGCGCGGAGGTTATGCTTTACGATATGTTTACCGCGCACGGATATCATTCCGTTTTTGCGGTAACGGCGAACGGCGTAAAAAAGGCGATTGACGGCGGGTTTGATAAATCGAAAATCGATTTGGGCGTACCGTTTTATTCGCGTCCTACTAATAAGCTCGGATACTGGGGCGATTATAAACAGTTCGAGAGCAGTCTTGACCGGTTTACAAACTTAATTTATTTTAACGATTTCGATCATTCGGGCAGCCCGATGACGGCTCCGCAGTACATAAATTCCGTTCAGATGATTGCGGATAAGACTGCATTCGCCGTTGACGCCGGACTCGGCGGAATAATGATTTGGCACATGTCGTGCGATTTGCCGTATGACAATGAGCTTTCGCTTTTCAGAGCGATATATGAAACAAAACAGGCAAAAAAATAACATGATAAAAACCGCGGCAGATACTTTGTTTGACCGCGGTTTTATGATGAATTTGAGAGCGGGAGTGAAATTGTTTCGGCTTTTTTGTTTACAAATAATGATAATTGTGATAAAATAATCGACAGAATTATTATTACGGTGAATTTATGAATGAGAGCGAACACATTGAATATCTCGGCTCGGGAGTAAAGCTTATCGTTTCAGAGTCTCACACGTTCGGAACGGACGCGCTTCTGCTCGCCGATTTTACGTCCCCGAAACGAAAAGACATCGCGTGCGATTTCGGCACAGGGTGCGGAATCATCCCGTTTTACTGGCTTCGGGAGAATATGGGGCGGAAAATATACGCCGTTGAAATTCAGAAAAACGGATTCGACATTCTTAAAAGAAGCGTCGAATTGAACGGCGCCGGCGAAAAAATCATACCCTTGAACACGGATTTAAGGGAGCTTAAGAATGCCGATTACGCGGGATGTTTCGACGTTATATCGATGAATCCGCCGTACACGCCCGACGGCGCGGGGATAAAGAGCAGTTCGGATTCCGCAAAAATTGCAAGGCACGAAACGATATGCTCGCTCGGTGAAATCTGTCTGACGGCTTCGAGGCTTTTAAAATTCGGAGGCAGGCTGTGTATGTGTCTGAGACCGGAGAGGCTGTGCGAGCTTATGACCGCGATGAAGAATGCGGGAATCGAGCCTAAACGCATGAGACTTGTTTCGCAGTCGGTCGGCAAGGCTCCGTGGCTCGTTCTCTTAGAGGGCAAGCGGGGCAGAAATCCGGGTCTTACGGTTGAAAAAGAATTGTATATAGAAGAAAACGGCTCCGACTCGGAGGATATGAGGCGAATTATAGGCTCTTACAGGGAGAACGGTGACAATGGATTCTGTTGACAATGTAATATACATATGGCTCTTTCTAATGATTTTTGTAGTTATAAGCCTGTTCAGACGCAGCATTATAAGAAAAGTCATTTCAAAAAGGAAAAATACCGAAAGGAAAAATATTATGAACGAGATTCTCAATTCATGCATAGGAAAAATGTGCGATATTTATATTTACGGCGAATTGGGAACGGGCGCAAAAATAGTGTCCGTATCCGACGGCTGGGTCGAGGTTGAAAAGAAAAACGGCAAGCGCGATTTGATAAATATAGACTATATAAGCCGTATAAGCGTTAAGGAAAAGGGTTAAAAAATGGCGGGAACTTTATTTGTTGTCGGGACTCCTATAGGGAACCTCGGCGATATGTCGCCGCGCGCCGTACAAGCTATGGCACAGTGCGATTTTATTGCCGCGGAGGACACAAGAGTAACGCTTAAGCTTTTAAATCATTTCGATATAAAAAAGCCCATGGTCAGCTACTATGAGCATAACCGCACGCAGAAGGGAAGCCTTATATTAGACCGCATTATCTCGGGTGAAAACTGCGTTCTTGTAACTGACGCCGGGATGCCGGCGATATCCGATCCCGGGATTGACCTTGTTGATTTATGCCATGAGGCGGGCGTCAGCGTTGTCAGCGTACCGGGACCGTCGGCGATTGTCACGGCGGCGGCGATAAGCGGACTCGACGTATCGAGGTTTTCGTTCGAGGGATTTCTCTCCGTCAACAAGCCCAAGCGCAGGGCGCATCTTGCCGAGCTCGTCACCGAACGCAAGACAATGATTTTCTACGAGGCACCGCACAAGCTTGCCGCCTCGCTTAACGATTTATATGAAACTCTCGGTGACAGGCGTATCGCGATTATAAAAGAGCTTACGAAAATTCACGAAAGCGTCGAACGTACGACTCTTAAAGAGGCCGCGGGAAAATATGACGGCATGAAATTAAAGGGCGAATATGTCATTATAATAGAGGCGAAAAAGGACGAAAATGAAAGCGAAGATATTGACGGAATCGCACTCGCTAAGAAATTCGTCGCCTCGGGAATGAAGATGAACGACGCGGCAAAGCTTGCCGCGCAGGAATCCGGAATGAAAAAGGGCGATATCTATAAAGCCCTGACGGAGGATAAATTATGATTGATAATTTAAAGGAATTCTGGTATCTGTGGCTTATCGCAGCCTTATTGCTCGTTATCGCCGTATTTGCGATGAAAAAGGCGTCCGCCGCCGTAAAAAAGCACAATGAGACAATGAGAAGCCGTGACGAGGAATTAAAAAGACTTAAATATTTAGTCGATAACTATTCGTCCGTCACGCCCGAATCCGCTCAAAAAGCCGACCCATGCGAGCTTATCGACGGCATGACTGCCGTTTTGCAGAGAAAACTTGAAAAAAGCGGGGATTTCAACGGCGAATTTGAATCGGCTTCGGTTCTCGAAAAGAAAATGTACGCGTGTCACTACTTTTTCGAGGACGTAAAGGACGGCAAGCTCTCCGACTGGTGCAGAAACAACGGCGAACCGCTTATTTCTCTTACATTTGAACTCATTTCCGATATCGGCGAGAATAAGCTTTTGTCCGTGATGAAAAAAATGTACCCGATGTTTGATAAAAACGACGATGTAACGTCATACGACGAGTCGAGAATTAAAGAACTCGATTCCGATTTTTCGAAGATTTACTCAAAGGAAAGAATCGCCGGAGAGGTCAGGGATTCCGTTGTTTCGTCGCTTTCTGAAAAAATTGAATTAAATTAAAAAAACTATTGACAAACGCATACTTTACTGTTAAAATATATTGCGAAAACAAAGCAGACGGCATAGGCTAATCTCACCTCGCGGATTTTTATGCGCAGGTCAATACTTAAAGTTTTTTAACTTTTGTATTTATGAGTGCGGCAGTGCGTCTGTCCGCGCTTTTTGTTTCTATTTATTTCGGAGGTGTTTGACCATCGCTACTAAGGAAATGCAGATAAACGAAGAGATCAGAGAGAGAGAGATAAGAGTCGTTACCGACGACGGAGAACAGTTAGGTATAATGTCCTCGGCCGACGCGCTCAAAATCGCAGGACAGAAGAATCTTGATCTGGTAATGATTGCTCCCCAGGCTAAACCGCCCGTATGCAAGATAATGGATTACGGCAAGTATAAGTTTGAACAGCAGAAACGCGAAAAGGAAGCCAAGAAGAATCAGAGCCGGATTGACATTAAAGAGGTTCAGCTTTCGCTCAACATTGATACGCATGACCTTGAAACCAAAGTCAACCATGCCAACAGATTCCTTAAGCAGGGCAATAAGGTCAAGGTTTCTATCCGCTTCAGAGGCCGTGAAATGGCTCACCCGGAGAGAGGTCTTGAAATAATGCAGGAATTTGCAGATAAATGCACGGAACTCGGAGTTATCGAGAAGCCCGCTAAGTTAGAGGGCAGAATGATGCTTATGTTCCTTGCGGCGAAACCTTCAAAGTAAGATTTCGTTTTTATTACACGGTATTAAATAACAGGAGGAAAATATCATGCCTAAAATTAAAACAAACAGCGGCGCAAAGAAGCGTTTTAAGCTTTCAAAGAACGGTAAGCCCATCCGCGCTCATGCTTACAAGTCCCACATTCTTAACAAGAAGAGCACCAAGAGAAAGAGAAATCTCCGCAAGACTGCCGTTGCAGACAAAACCAACGTTAAGCAGATCAAGAAGCTTATTCCCTACAAATAATTATCTATTTTTCGACTTAATTCAGGAGGTTACTTACAATGGCACGTATTAAAGGCGCTATAATGACTCGTAAGAGAAGAAATAAAGTATTAAAGCTTGCTAAGGGCTACTACGGCTCAAAGAGCAGACTTTTCAAGACCGCTAAGCAGGCGGTTATGAAGTCCGGCAACTACGCTTATGTCGGCAGAAAGCAGAAGAAGAGAGATTTCAGACGTCTTTGGATCTCGAGAATTTCCGCGGCTTGCAAGCTCAACGGAATGAATTACTCTACTTTCATGAACGGTCTTAAAAAGGCGGGCGTTACCCTTAACAGAAAGATGCTTTCCGAGATCGCAATTGCCGATCCCGCGGCGTTTACCGCTCTTACCGAAACCGCAAAAGCCGCTCTCAAGTAATTATTTTTAACATTTCGGGACTGTCGCAAAGCGCTGACAGTCCTTGTTTTTCTAATTAATATGGATACTATAACAAGCAGAAACAATCCTAAAATCAAATACTTTGCAAAGCTTACGGCAGACTCTTCTTTCAGAAAAAGCGAAGGGCTTTTTACCCTCGAGGGGCAGAGACTCTGCTGCGACGCGTCAATGCACGGGATATGTATTACCGACGCGTTTATTACCGAACACGCAATGAAAAAATACGGGGAAAGTCTCGGCGTTTTGATTGAAAATTCGGAGCATGTTTTTATTATAACGGACGAAGTATGCTCCCGTTTGTCCGATACAAAAACTTCACAGGGTGTATTTTGTATATGCAAAACACTTGACAAACGGCATAATATAGATAAAATAAATTATAATGGTATGTATATCGCTCTTGAAAACCTGCAAACGCCGTCGAATCTCGGTGCGGCTGCAAGAACGGCGGAGGCTCTCGGTCTGGACGGCATGATTGTAAGCGGAGGATGCGACATATATAATCCTAAGGCTCAGCGTGCCGCCATGGGTTCATTGCTGAGACTGAACATTATCGAAACCGATTCGCCGGCAGAGTTTTTAACAGAGTGCTCCGCGCATTGTATGAAAACATATGCGGCCGTTCCCGATTCGTCGGCAATGCCGATTACCGAAATTGACCGTACGTCCGGCGTTATATGCGTTGTCGGAAACGAGGGAAACGGACTGTCGGACGAGGTTATAAACGCATGTCTTAATAAGGTTACCATACCGATGAAAGGCAGAGCAGAGTCGCTTAACGCCGCTTCCGCCGCCGCAGTTATTATGTGGGAGATGGTCAGATGAGTTGTCCCGTAGAATACTGGATATGGCTTCAGCAAACGCTCGGAGCCGGCTTTTTCGCAGACGAACTCGTGTCTTATTTTATCGACGCGCGGGGCGTGTACGAAGCGGGAGAGGATGCGTGGATATCCTCCGGGACGATTTCTCCGAGAAATTTTCAAAAGCTTTCGACTCTAAGCCCGTCGCAGTCCTACGACATTATGAATGCATGCGAAAAGAACGGATGGCATATAATACCGTACGACTCGCCGTTTTATCCCAAAAGACTTCGGCGCATTAATTCCTTCCCGCTCGTTCTCTATGTCTGGGGTGACGTAAACGCACTTGACAGCGAATTGAGCATAGGCATGGTCGGTACGAGGAATTGTTCGGACTACGGACTCAATATAGCGCGTTCATTGTCGGGCGGGCTTGCAAAAGCGGGATTCACCGTCATCAGCGGCGGCGCGGTCGGAGTCGACAGAGCGTGCCATGAAGGAGCTATGAATTCGAACGGCAAAACCATTGCGTTTCTCGGCTGCGGACTCGGGTGCGAATACCTTAAATCCAATGAAAATATGAGAAAAAGAATCTCCGAAAACGGTGCGGTCGTCAGCGAATTTCCTCCCTTTACGCCCGCTTCGCGTATAACTTTTCCGATAAGGAACAGACTTATTTCGGGAATGTCTCTCGGCACGGTCGTTATCGAGGCTAAGGAGAAAAGCGGGTCGCTTATCACCGCAAGATACTGCCGTGAGCAGGGACGAACTGTTTTTGCGATTCCCGGAGACGTTACGAATTCAAACTTTTTCGGAACGAATAAGCTCATAAGAGACGGCGCGAAAGCTGTGTTTTCGGCATTTGACATTATAAACGAATTTGCGGATATGTACCCCGAACTTGCGTCTTCGCTCTCGCCGGACGAACATATTGAACGTATTAAAACCGACGCGTCCGACGGCGGAAAAATGTCCGAAATTCGCATTAATAAGAAAAAAGAACAATCAAAACAGCTTACATTAAACGACTTCGGCGTTAAAGAAGAGGAGAAACCCAAAGAAGAGGATTTGCCCGAATTCTTAACGACGGAAGCAAAAAAAGTCTACTCGTATCTCGGGAACGAAGCTGTACATTCCGATATAATAGCTCAAAAATGCGGTATGGACTCCAAAGAAGTTCTCTGCGCGCTTACGGAGCTTGAGCTGTACGGGTTGTGCAGTATTCATCCCGGCGGAAGATACTCTAAATAAATTAATAACAGGATGGTCAGACTATGTCTAATCTCGTAATTGTCGAGTCGCCTACAAAGGCGGGTACTATAAAAAAATATCTCGGTCCCGGCTATGAGGTAAAAGCCTCTATGGGTCACGTAAGGGATTTATACGCCGCGAAATTAAGCGTTGACGTAAAAAACGATTTCGCGCCGAAATATGTTGTAATAAAGGGAAAGGAAAAGCTTGTCAAGGAGCTTCATGAGCTTGCGGACAAGAGCGACGACGTCTTTCTCGCAACCGACCCCGACCGCGAGGGAGAAGCTATTTCATGGCATCTTGCGACGCTTCTCGATCTTGATTTGAACAAGGTCAAGCGCGTTAAATTTAACGAAATAAATAAAACGAGCGTTGAAAACGGGATGAAGCATCCGTCGAAAATCGACATGGATCTTGTAAACGCTCAGCAGGCGAGACGAATTCTCGACAGACTTGTCGGTTACCGTTTAAGCCCGTTTATTTCGCAGAAAATACGCCGCGGACTCTCCGCGGGACGCGTGCAGAGCGTTGCGGTAAGGCTTATCGTTGACCGCGAGGACGAGATCAACGCGTTCGTGCCCGAGGAATACTGGTCGATTACGGCGAAGCTTTCCGCTCCGTCGTCAAGACGTATTTTAAAAGCCAATTTAACCTCCGACGAAAACGGCAAGGTTAAAATTATAAATAAAGAGCAGTCGGATGCTTATCTTGATAGGCTCAACGGCGCGGTTTATACCGTTTCTAACGTTAAAAAGGGAACGAGGAAGAAATCGCCCATGCCTCCGTTTATAACCTCCACCATGCAGCAGGACGCTTCCCACCGTCTCGGATTTACTTCAAAACGTACGATGAAGGTTGCGCAGGAGCTTTACGAAGGTATCGACATCCCCGGCTACGGCTCGATCGGTCTTATAACCTACATGAGAACCGACTCGTTAAGAATTTCCGAGGAGTCGAGAACTGCCGGAAACGAATATATCAAAACGGCTTACGGCGAAAAATATCTCCCCGAAAAGCCGAGATACTTTAAATCAAAAGGCAGAGTCCAGGACGGACACGAGGCTATAAGACCGACCGTTCCGGGACTCACCCCGCAGGAGGCAAAAGCTTCGCTGACTTCAGATCAGTATAAGCTTTATAATCTTATTTGGAAGCGTTTTATAGCGTCTCTGATGTCAAACTGCGTTCAGGACACCGTAAAGGTCGAAATCGAGGCTAAGAAAGACGGCGCGGACGGATTCTGCACATTCTCCGCAAGCGGATTCTCCGTTAAATTCGACGGATATACCGTTCTTTACAAGAGTGCGGACGACGAGAACGAGGAGAACGAGAGCGTTCTGCCCGACATGAAAAAAGGCGACGTTTTAAAATTCAAAGAGCTTCTGCCCGAACAGCATTTCACACAGCCTCCCGCAAGATATACGGAAGCTTCGCTTATCAAAACGCTTGAGGAAACGGGAGTCGGCAGACCGTCGACATACGCCACGATTATTTCTACGATAACGTCTAAGGATTATGTCGTAAGGGATCATAAGCAGTTAAAGCCCACTGAGCTCGGAACCGCTGCGACGAAGCTTTTAAAAGAGCAGTTCCCGAAGATTATTAATACGAAATTCACCGCAGGCATGGAGTCCGAGCTTGACGAGGTTGAGGCGGGTCACTGTGATTATATTAAAATGCTCCATGAGTTCTACGATGATTTCGAGGCGACTCTCGCTAAGGCAAAGGAAGCCATGCAGGGCGTTAAAATTAAACTCGAAGAGGATCAGACCGACGTCGTATGCGAAAAGTGCGGACGCAATATGGTTATAAAGGTCGGCCGATACGGTAAGTTCCTTGCCTGTCCCGGCTATCCCGAGTGTAAAAACACAAAGCCGTATGTCGAGAAAACAGACGCGAAATGTCCCGTCTGCGGCGGCGATATTATAGGCAAAAAGTCAAAAAAAGGTCATACGTTCTACGGCTGTTCGAATTATCCCGAATGTAACTTTATGACATGGGATATACCCACTTCCGAAATTTGTCCCAAGTGCGGAAAGTCGCTTTTTAAAGCAAGAGGCGGAGTGCTTAAGTGTCATAACGAGGGCTGCGGTTACGAGAGCAGAATTTCCAAAAAGAAAAAGGACGAGGACTCCGATGAATGACGTAAAAAAAGCCGCCGTAATAGGCGGAGGCTTCGCGGGGGTCGAGGCCGCGCGCAGACTGTCAAAGGCGGGAATAAAGGTTGATCTTTATGAAATGAAGCCCGTAAGATTTTCGCCCGCTCATAAGTCGGAGAATTTAGCCGAGCTTGTGTGTTCGAATTCCTTTAAGGCGATAAGAACCGAGTCTGCGGCGGGACTTCTGAAAGCGGAGATGAAAAAATTTGACTCCGTATGTGTTGCGTGCGCGGAAAAATCGGCTGTCCCCGCAGGGGGTGCGCTTGCGGTCGACAGAGATATATTTTCGTCCCTTGTAACAAGCAGAATCGAAAACGACGAAAATATAACGCTTATCCGTAAAGAGGTCACGTCTCTTCCGACTGATGTTTCGGCTGTGATAATAGCTGCCGGACCTCTTGTTTCCGACTCATTGAGCAATGAAATCGCACGCATTACGGGTGAAAGCTTTTTAAGTTTTTACGACGCGGCGGCTCCCGTCATAACGGCGGACAGCATTGATATGTCTCATGCGTTTACACAGTCGAGATACGACAGGGGCGGAGACGACGATTATATAAACTGCCCTATGAATAAAGAGGAGTACGAACTTTTTTATAACGAGCTTGTAAACGCCGAAATCGCGCTCGTTCACGAATTTGACAAACGAGCCGTTTACGAGGGCTGTATGCCGATTGAAATTATGGCGAAGCGCGGAGCCGATACGATAAGATTCGGCCCGTTAAAACCCGTCGGATTAAAAGACCCGAATACAGGTCACAGACCGTGGGCGGTATTACAGCTTCGCAAGGAGAATTCAGCGGCGACAATGTATAACCTCGTCGGTTTTCAGACGAATTTAAAATTCGGTGAGCAGAAACGCGTTTTCTCAATGATTCCCGCATTAAAGGACGCGGAATTTGTCCGTTACGGCGTAATGCACCGAAACACGTTTATAGATTCCCCGAGACTTTTAAACGGCGATTTTTCAATGAGAAAATATCCGTCCGTTTATTTCGCCGGACAGATAACGGGAGCAGAGGGATATATGGAGTCGGCGGCTACCGGAATTCTCGCAGGTGAAAACGCGGCAAGACGTATTCTCGGCAAGGAACCGCTTAATCTGCCCGACATAACGATGCTCGGCGCACTGTCTCACTACATAAGCGACGAAACCGTGACGAAATTTCAGCCTATGGGCGCAAGCTTCGGACTCTTAGAGCCTTTGGGCGAGAAAATCAGGGACAAGAAGGAACGGTATTCGGCTCTTGCAAAAAGAAGTCTCGATTATTACGATTCAATATCATTATGATTTTTATATGACGTATTTTCCGTTTGTATAAAGCGGAAAATACGTTCGAGAGGTCGGAATTATGGAAGAATTCGAAAAAATAATAGGTCACGAATTTAAGGATAAATCACTGCTGAAAACTGCATTGACTCATTCGTCTTACGCAAACGAAATGCATAACAAGGTAAAATTTAATGAGCGACTGGAGTTTTTGGGCGATTCCGTACTGGGTATGATTTCGGCAGAGTATTTCTTTAAGAATTATCCGTCTCTGCCCGAGGGCAAGCTCACAAAAATGAGAGCCGCCGCAGTATGCGAAAAATCTCTTCATAAATTCGCAAAACAGATAAATCTCGGTCAGTTTATGTTTTTAGGCAAGGGCGAGATATGCACCGGAGGCAGAGAACGTCCGTCGATACTTGCCGACGCGTTTGAATCGGTAATAGCCGCGATATATCTTGACGCAGGATTCGACGAGGCAAAGAAATTTGTGCTGTCGTTTATTTCGAATGCGGACATAGAACAGCCGGAGCTTACGGATTACAAAACCGCGCTCCAGGAAATTATTCAGAAAAATCACGGCGAGATGCTCGAATACGTGCTTGTTGAGGAGTCAGGCCCCGACCATAACAAGAGATTTGTCGTCGAGGTTCATTTGAATTCTAATAACATAGGCACAGGCGAGGGCAGAAGCAAGAAGCAGGCGGAGCAGGCTGCCGCAAAAGAAGCTCTCAAGCTCATGGGCGTTGTAAGATGAAGCACGTAAACGTCGCTTTGTTCGTTCCGCACTACGGATGTCCTCATCAGTGCAGCTTCTGCAATCAGAAAACAATTACGGGCGTTAAAAAACCGCTTATGCCGTCCGACGTCGACGAAGCGGTTTCAACCGCTCTTAAAAGCTCAAAGGTATCATCCGGGCAGAGTGAAATTGCGTTCTTCGGCGGAAGCTTTACCGCGATAGACAGGGAGTATATGATATCCCTGCTCGAATCGGCTTATAAATACGTCCGCGAAGGACTTTTTAAGGGAATCAGAATTTCGACGCGTCCCGACTGTATCGACCTCGAAATACTCGATATATTAAAAAAATACGGCGTAACGTCAATAGAGCTCGGAGCGCAGAGCATGTCAGACAGAGTGTTGAAAATGAACGATAGAGGACATACTTCATCAGACGTTGAAAACGCGTCGGAGCTTATAAAGGAATACGGATTCGAATTGGGACTTCAGATGATGACGGGTCTGTACGGCGACGACGATGAGACCGCTGTCATGACGAGCGAAAAAATAGCTTCATTGTCTCCCGCGACCGTAAGGATTTATCCTACGGCGGTACTTGAAAAGACGCGTCTTGCCGAGCTTTACCGTTCGGGCGAATACAAACCGCAGACGGTTGACGAAGCAGTAAATCTATGTGCGAAACTGCTTAAAATTTTTTATGATAATAATATAAAAGTAATCCGCGTCGGACTTCACTCGGGCGGAGGACTTGACGACGGATATATAACGGGAGCGTATCACCCTGCGTTCAGGGAGCTTTGCGAGGGCAGAATGTACCTTGACGCCGTTATTAAAAAGATTAAAAAAAACGATATAAGCGGAAGCGTTACTGCGTATGTCTCGCCGGGTGACGTTTCGAGAATGACGGGGCAGAACAGACGGAACATAAATTATCTTTCGTCAATAGGCGTTAATCTAAAAGTAAGAGAACGCGAGGGGGTCGAAAGATTCAATCCCGTTATCGAAATATAAGGAGCAAAAATGTACTTAAAATCACTTGAAATGCAGGGCTTCAAGTCCTTTCCGGATAAAACCGTTTTTAATTTCGGCAAGGGCATGACCGCCGTTGTCGGGCCTAACGGTTCGGGTAAAAGCAATATAGCCGACGCCGTAAAATGGGTTCTTGGCGAGCAGTCTACGAAGTCTCTCAGAGGCGCGAGGATGGAGGATGTCATCTTCAGCGGAACCGGCAAGCGCAAGGCACAGGGCTTTGCCGAGGTTACGTTAAGGCTTGACAATACAGACCGCGCGCTCAACAGGGACGATGACGAGGTCGCTGTAACAAGGCGTTTTTACCGTTCGGGCGAGAGCGAATATAAAATAAATTCAACAAGCGTAAGACTTAAAGACGTTCATGAGCTTTTCATGGATACGGGACTGGGCAGAGACGGCTACTCAATGGTCAGTCAGGGTAAAATCGAGGACATGGTTTCCGCAAAAAGTCAGGATCGACGCGAAATGTTCGAGGAGGCCGCGGGAATTTCGCATTACAGATACCGCCGTGCCGACGCGCTGAAAAGACTTGATTCGGCAGAGGAAAACCTTTTAAGATTAAGAGATATAATGTCCGAACTCGAAAACCGCGTAGGTCCCCTCGAAAAACAGAGCGAAAAGGCGCAGAAATTCCTGGTTCTCGCAGACAGACGAAAGAATCTCGAAATCGGAATATGGCTCGATATACTTTCAAAATCATCCGAGCTTATCCGTACGCAGGCGAATAAAACGGCTGTTGCCGAGGCTCAGCACGAAAAGGTCGAAAAGGAGCTTGCCGAAATAATCGAAAAAAGCGAGGAATATACGCTTAAAAGCAGAAATATAACCTTGCAGATAGAGCAGGTTCAGAAGAATTCCTCGTCGTTTGAGGAACAGGCGGTTTCGCTCGAGGGTCTTATAGCTCTTAATAAAAATTCAATAGAGCATAACAACGAGACGATTAAGAGAATTGAGGATGACAAGGCAAAAGAAAATCTTTCGGCAGGTCAGATAGACGAACAGATATTTTCCGCAGAAAAAACGATAGAGACTCTTAACGCTCATATAGAGGAAAAGCAGAACGAAACCCGTTCGTTTTCGGACGGACTTGATTCTCTTACAAAACAGAACGAATCCGTTTCGGGCGAGTATATTAAAATTTCCGACGAAATGAATTCTCTTACAAAACGACTGTCCGACGAAAAGGTGCGTTTTTCGTCGGCGGACACTTCTGCTAACGAGGTTTCTCATCGTATAGACGCTGTTAAAGAGAATATAAAAAACGAGGCAATTCAGCTGAAAACAGCTGAAGAAGAGAAAAACAACCTCGAAAAAAAGACGAACGAATTATCCGAAAAGGTAACCTCCGCGACGAATTCCGTATCGGGACGGATAATGAGAGTCAGAACTAAAACACAGACCGCGGACGAATTAAAGCTGGCTCTTGACAAAAACGTCCTCGATTCTCAGAGAATACAGTCGCGTATCCAGCTTTTGGAGGACATGGAGAAAAATATGGAGGGCTATTCGGGCAGCGTTAAGGCTGTCATGAAAGAGTCCTCGCGCGGATCTCTGCGCGGTATTCACGGAACAATGTCGCAGATAATAAGCGTAAAAGCCGAATATTCACTTGCGATCGAAACGGCTCTGGGCGCGTCGGTTCAGCATATAGTAACGGATTCGGAATCGGATGCGAAGCGAGCGATGAATTTCCTTAAAGAGAATAATATAGGCAGAGCGACTTTCTTTCCGATGACATCGCTGAAAGCCCGTGATCTCGGCGAAACGGGACTCGAAAACTGCCGGGGATTTGTAGATATTGCGAGCAGGATAGTCACGTATGACAAACAGTATTACGACATAATAGAAAATCAGCTCGGAAAAACCGTCGTCGTCGAGGATATCGACTGCGCCATAGAAATGGCGAGAAAATATAAGAACAGATTTAAAATAGTCACGCTCGACGGACAGGTCATAAACACAGGCGGTTCGATGACGGGCGGAGCGAAGATAAAAGGTGCGGGCTTCCTTACGAGACAGAGCGAAATAGAGACGCTTAAAAAGGAGCTTGAAAATAAAAACGCGCAGGTTTCAGAGTGCGAAAAAAAATATAAAAAAGCCAATGAGGAGCTTTCAAAGGAGAATGCGGAGCTTGAATCGGCAAAGGCGGAGCTTTCGTCATTGCAGGAGGATAAAATACGTTCGGATTCCTCATTGAATTCGGCGAAAAGCAGATATAATTCATTAAAAGATAATATAGAAAATCTTAAAAAAGAGGAAAAATCGGCACAGGAAAGACTCGAAGCGTTACGCCTTGCAAGTCTCGAAGCAAAAAAACGAGAGGGCGAGATTACCGATTCTCTTGACGAAATTCAGAAACAGCTTGAAAATCTTAATATAGACCGTGAAAAGCTGACCGCAATGCGCGAGGAGATAAATTCGAAAATTTCCGAGATTAACGTGGTTATCGCATCCGATTCAAGGGATATAGAGAATCAGCGCGAGCTGATAGCGTCGCTTGAAAGCCGAAAGAACGGTCAGTCTGACAGACTTAAACAGCTCGACGGTGAAATTGCCGAGTTAAACGAAAAGAACAACAGCCTTTTTGAGCGTATAGAGTCTCTCGAAAACGAGATTCTCGGTGTCAGAAAGCAGAAAGAGGACGCAAACGAGATTGTCTCCTCGCTTGTTAAAGAGCGCGATATGTGCGATAAGAACGTAAGCGAATTAAGAGTCTCAGAACGCGAGAAAAACGATGAAAAAGAAAGGCTCGCAAGCGAAATAGTACGCCTTGACTCGAAAAAGACCGCTCTTGAAAAAGAGCAAACGGACACGCAGAACAAGCTTTTCGAGGAGTATAAATTAACCCGACGCGAAGCAGAAGAGCTTGATGTTAATTTAAAGAATATTCCGGAAGCGAAGCGCGAGCTTTACGACGTGAAATCAAAAATAAAATCACTGGGAAATGTAAACGTTGCGGCGATTGAAGAATACCGAGAGGTGAGCGAGAGATACGAATTTATGAAAACCCAGCTTACCGACGTTGAGAAGTCGAAAGCCGAGTTAATTAAAATGATAGACGAGCTGACCGGCAAAATGGCGGAGCAGTTCAGAGACCGTTTTAATATTATAAATGCGTGTTTTAAGGATACTTTTTCGGCTATATTCGGCGGAGGAAGCGCGGAGCTTATTCTCGAGGACGAAAACGACATATTGGAGTGCGGAATCGAGATAAAGGCTCAGCCTCCCGGAAAGAACGTTAAAAACATAAGCCTGCTTTCCGGCGGAGAAAAGGGTCTGTGCGCAATCGCCCTGCTTTTTGCTATACTTAAGGTCACGCCGACACCGTTCTGTATTTTCGACGAGGTTGAAGCGGCACTTGACGACGTTAACGTTTTGCGGTATGCTCAGTATGTACGCAGCATGACGGACAAGACGCAGTTTATACTTATAACACACCGCCGGGGAACCATGGAGGAGTCCGATATCATGTACGGCGTTACCATGCAGGAAAAGGGCGTTTCGAAAATACTCGAGCTTAAAACCTCGCAGATGGCAGAGGAACTGGGACTTGAATAATAAACAGGAGTTGAAATAAATGGGATTATTTAAAAAAATAAGCATGGGTCTTAAAAAGTCGAGAGACAAGATGTCGGGAGCTATTGACGATATGCTCGATTCCTTCGACGAATTTACCGACGACCTGTATGTGGAACTCGAGGAAATACTCGTTATGAGCGACGTAGGCGTTGAAACCGCCGCGCAGATCGTTACCGAGTTAAAGGAGAGAGTAAATAAAAAGAATCTGAAGTCGACAAAGCAGGCTAAGGACGAAATTAAAGATATCGTCGCGAAAATGCTTGACGGCGGAGAGGACATGGGGCTTATCACCCAGCCGTCGATTATACTTGTAATCGGTGTAAACGGAGTCGGAAAAACAACGTCCATCGGCAAAATGGCGGCTATGTATAAATCGCAGGGCAAAAGGGTTCTGCTCGGCGCCGCCGATACATTCAGAGCCGCCGCGATAGACCAGCTCGACGAGTGGGCTAAGCGCGCGGACGTCGATATAATAAAGCATAAAGAGGGCGCGGATCCCGCCGCAGTTATATTCGATACGATACAGGCGGGTAAGGCTCGTATGTACGACATAATTATATGCGATACCGCAGGCAGACTTCATAATAAAAAGAACCTTATGGAGGAGCTTGCGAAGATTTACAGAGTTATAGACCGCGAGCTTCCGTACTCCGACCGCGAGATCCTGCTCGTTCTCGACGCTACGACGGGTCAGAACGCCGTAAATCAGGCGAGAGAATTCATGAACGTAGCGGAGCTTACGGGTATTATTCTTACAAAGCTTGACGGAACCGCGAGAGGCGGAGTCGTTCTGGCAATCAAGAACGAGCTTAAAATTCCCGTTAAATTTATAGGCGTCGGCGAGGGCATCGACGATTTACAGCCTTTCAATCCTCAGGCGTTCGCGCAGAGCCTGTTTGAGGAAATGCCCGATAAAATCAATGATGACGAGGTGTTACCCGTATATGAACAACCGCTTGAATACACTCCGATCGAGGAGAGCGAAGAAGAAAAAGCAGTCAAGGAATTTTTCAAAGAAATTGTGGACGCTGTTGAAGTCGGCGGACAGGACGGCGTATCAGCTGACTCTGACGGACAGGGAGATATTGCCCGAGGAGCCGAATCCGATGACGGCGATAAGGAAGGCGCTTAAATCGTCGTTTGAATCGATTAACCGCGACAGGCGCGCTCCCGTAAAGATTTCGAAGAAAATACGAAGCCGTATCCAGCTCAGAGACGTTCTCAACGGTATAGAGCCGACGCTCGGCAAAATTGCATCGACGGCTAATTTTGTTTCCAATGCGCTCGGAAAAGGTGATATCGTATGAAATTCTTAATTGCGACTCATAATGAGCATAAATGTATTGAGTTTAAAAGAATTCTCGCCCCTCTCGGCATAGAAGCCGTCAGAAGCGAGGACGTAGGAATTACGCTTACCGACGCGGAGGAAACCGGCGAAACCTTCGGAGAAAACGCGAGAATAAAAGCGGAATCCGGCTGTAAGGAGAGCAATATGGTCTGCGTTGCGGATGATTCCGGGCTTGTTGTCGACGCTCTCGGCGGTCGTCCCGGCGTTCATTCGGCGCGATATGCGGGCGGGCACGACGTTCCTTATGACGTTAAAATCAACACGCTTTTAAAAGAACTCGAAAATGTGCCTAAAGAGAAAAGAACTGCAAGATTCGTAAGTGCGGTATGCTGTGCTTTCCCCGACGGCAGGATTTTAGAGGTCGAGCAGACGTGCGAGGGATACATAGGCTATGAGCCGAAAGGCAAAGGCGGATTCGGATTCGACCCGATATTTTATGTAGGTAACAAGAGTTTTGCAGAGCTTTCGGGCGAGGAAAAGGACGCCGTAAGCCACAGGGGAAAATCACTTCGTCTGTTCAGCGAAAAGATCAAAGATTATATTTAAGAGGTATAAAATGACAAGTAAAGAAAGAGCCGCGCTCAGAGCGCAGGCAAACAAATTAGAGGTGCTGTTTCAGTACGGCAAGGGCGGACTCTCGGACGCTCTTATAGAGGCGACCGACGGCGCGCTGAATACACGTGAGCTTATCAAGCTTAAAGTTCTCGTCGAAACTTCGCCCGACACGCCGAGACAGGCGGCGGATAAGCTTTCGGAAGCTACGGGCGCTGACGTTGTCCAGGTCATCGGCGGAGTAATCGTTCTGTACCGATATAATCCCGAGCTTCATAAAAAGACAGAGAACAGAAGCGAATCGAAAAAACGCATTTCGAGGTTTGAGGAAAAGCCCGTCGTGAAGTCGAAAAAGGCTTCAAAAATGGAGAAACAGAGACGGCTTGCCGCCGCGGCTAAGCGAGCAAGGAATGCAGATAATTAATCCTTGACTACCGCGTTCATTTGTGGTAAAATCATTTTCAAATAGGTATATTTAAAGGCAATGACGGAAACAAGGCGTATTCGGGTCTTTCAGAGAATCGGCGGACGGTGCGAGCCGACAGCGATGCTTACGCGTATAACTCATTCCGGAGCTCCGCGTCTGAAATCATAGGACACGGCGTTTGATCCCGTTACAGATCTCAGAGAGCGGATTGATTATCCGCTGAATTTGGGTGGTACCGCGGATATTTATTCGTCCCTTAGGACTTTGTTCCTGAGGGATTATTTAATTCGGAGGCATATATGAGAACCGGTATTTTCGGAGGAAGCTTTAACCCCGTGCACAACGGTCATATCTATCTTGCCGAGCGCATGTCCGATATAATGAAGCTTGACCGGCTGTTTATAATTCCCGCGCGCGTTTCTCCGTTTAAAGAAGATAACGGCGGTATTTCCGATTCGGACAGGTTTAATATGTGCCGTATCGCTTTCGGAAAACACGATAAATATTTCGTTTCGGACATTGAGATTAACAGAGACGGCAAAAGCTATACCGTCGATACCGTCCGTGAGTTAAAAAAAATATATCCGGACGACGAGATGTTTTTGTTCATAGGCTCGGACATGCTTTTAAGCTTCGATAAATGGAAGGATTATAATATAATCCTCGATAACGTAACTCTGTGCGCAATGAGCCGTGAGAACGGTATCGGTTATAATGAACTCGAAGAGTATGTGCGTTTTGTTATAAAACGCCCCGAAAAAATTATGATTTGTCCCGTTTCGCCGCTGGAGATAAGCTCAACACAGGTCAGACAATACGTAAAAAACGGGTGCGATATTTCTAATCTCGTACCCGAGGGTGTAAAGGAATATATTGAGAGGCGGGGGTTGTACCGTGAAAAACAAGTATGAAACATACAGAGCGATTCTTCGTGAAAAGCTCGACGAATACAGATACGTTCATTCCATAAACGTATCGGAAACGTCTGCCGAGCTTGCGAGAAAATACGGTGCCGACGAAAAGAAGGCGTATGAGGCGGGGCTTCTCCACGATATCATGAAGAATGCGGATAAAGAGGAAACGTTCGCCCTGTTTGAAAAATACGGAGAGAAGCTTACCGAACTCGAAAAGAAAAGCCCTAAACTCTGGCACGCGATAGCGGGGAGTGTTTACTGTAAATACGAACTCGAAATCGACGACGAGGACGTTATTTCCGCAATCCGTTACCATACGACGGGACGCGCCGGTATGACGGAGCTTGAAAAGGTGCTGTTTACGGCCGACTTCATTTCCGCAGACAGAAACTATAACGGAGTCGAGGAGATGCGCGAAAAGGCGCAGATAAGTCTCGACGAAGCAATGACTGAGGGGTTAAGATTTACGATAGACGAGCTGTGCAATGCTCTCAAGCCGATACACCCCGATACGATTGACGCATATAACGATATATTATTGAAAGGAATTGAATAAATGGACTCATATTCACTTGTTGACAAAATAATTCATGTGCTTGATAAAAAGAAAGCAGAAAAAATAAAGGTTATTAAAATTGACGAGCTCACCGTTCTCGCAGATTATTTCATAATCGCTTCGGGTACGTCAAATACTCATGTGCGTTCTTTGTGTGAGGACGTTGAGGATACCGTTTCGTCCGAACTCGGCATTGAACCGAGAAACATTGAGGGTAAGGCTACGGGCTGGATCCTTATAGATTACGGCGACGTTGTTCTTCATGTGTTTACTCCCGAGCAGAGAGCATATTATGACCTCGAAAGATTGTGGTCGGATGCCGAGGAGCTCGAATTTGACGATATCGAGAGCTGATTTTAGTTATATAATTCGTAAGGAGAATAGATAATGTACTACGATTTTAAAACCGTCGAACCCAAATGGCAAAAGAAATGGGAGGAGTCGGGCGCGTTTCACGCTGTCGATAATTCCGAAAAACCGAAATTTTACGGTCTTGTAGAGTTCCCTTATCCCTCCGGTGCGGGTATGCACGTCGGACATATAAAGGCGTACTCGGGACTTGAGGTTATTTCGAGAAAGAGAAGGCTTCAGGGCTATAACGTTCTTTTCCCGATAGGCTTCGACGCGTACGGACTTCCCACGGAGAATTATGCTATAAAGACGGGAATACATCCGAGAAAAGTTACCGATATGAATATTGCAAAGTTCTCCGACCAGCTTAAGAGAGTCGGATTCTCGTTCGACTGGACGAGAGTAATAGACACCACTCAGGAGGACTATTACAAATGGACGCAGTGGATATTCCTTAAAATGTTTGAAAAAGGTCTTGTTTTCAGAGACAAGACTCTCGTAAACTACTGCCCGTCGTGCAAGGTTGTTCTTTCCAATGAGGACTCGCAGGGCGGTCACTGCGACATCTGCCATTCCGAGATAGTTCAGAAGTCAAAGGACGTATGGTATCTTCGCATTACAGAATACGCCGACAAGCTTTTAGAGGGGCTTAACAGAGTTGATTATCTGCCGAATATCAAGCTTCAGCAGATTAACTGGATAGGCAAGTCCACCGGCGCGTTCGTTGATTTCAAGGTTAAGGATACGGACGAAAAGCTCGAAATATACACTACCCGTCCCGACACTCTTTTCGGCGTAACATTCATGGTTATGGCTCCCGAGCATCCTCTTATCGATAAATATAAGGATATGATTTCAAATTTCTCCGAGGTCGAGTCGTACAGAGCCGAATGCGCTAAAAAGACGGAGTTTGAGAGAACACAGCTTGTAAAGGATAAGACGGGCGTTCGCCTTAACGGCTTCTCTGCAATCAATCCGCTCAACGGCAGGGAGATTCCGATATTTATTTCCGACTACGTAATGATGGGCTACGGTACCGGAGCTATCATGGCGGTTCCTGCGCACGACCAGAGAGACTATGACTTTGCGAAGAAATTCGGCGCAGACATAATCGAGGTTATCAAAGGCGGCGACATTTCAAAAGAAGCCTACACGGGCGACGGTGAAATGGTCAACTCCGGATTCCTTAACGGATATACGAATAAAAAGGATTCAATTGCAAAAGTTCTCGATTACTTAGAGGAGCAGGGAATAGGCAGAAAAGGCGTTCAGTATAAGATGAAGGACTGGGCGTTCAACCGTCAGAGATACTGGGGCGAGCCGATACCCATCGTTCACTGCCCGAAGTGCGGAATGGTTCCCGTGCCTTATGATGAGCTTCCTCTTAAACTTCCCAAGATTGAGAATTTCGAACCCGGACAGGACGGTCAGAGTCCGCTCGCCAAAATCGATTCGTTCGTAAACTGCAAATGCCCGAAGTGCGGCGGCGACGCCAAGCGCGAGACGGACACCATGCCCCAGTGGGCGGGTTCGTCGTGGTATTTCTTAAGATATATCGATCCGCATAACCCCAATGCCCTCGCAGACCCCGACAAGCTTAAATACTGGGGTCAGGTCGACTGGTATAACGGCGGTATGGAGCACGTAACCAGACATCTTATATATTCGAGATTCTGGCATAAATTCCTCTATGATATCGGTGTAGTTCCTTACGATGAGCCGTATGCAAAGAGAACCGCGCAGGGACTTATTTTAGGACCCGACGGCGACAAGATGAGTAAGTCAAAGGGCAACGTCGTTGACCCGAACGAGGTTGTTGACCAGTACGGCGCAGACGTTCTGAGAACCTATGTTCTCTTCATGGGCGACTATGAAAAAGCCGCTCCGTGGTCTGAGAGCAGCGTCAAGGGCTGTAAGAGATTTATAGACAGAATATGGAATCTTCAGGAGATCGTGACCGATTCCGACGAATATTCAAAAGGGCTTGAAGCCTCCATGCATAAACTCATTAAGAAAGTTTCCGAGGATATCGAGAACATGAAGTTCAATACGGCTATTGCCGCGTTTATGACCGTTCTCAACGAGATATACGACAAGGGTTCGATTACGAAGGGCGAGCTTAAAACATTGCTCATTCTCCTTAATCCGTTCGCTCCCCACGTTACCGAGGAGGAGTGGAGCGTTCTCAATTTCGGCGGTACGGTTACCGATCAGTCGTGGCCCGATTACGACGAGGCTAAGTGCGTAGCCGACAGCGTTGAGATCGTTGTTCAGATCTGCGGTAAGATAAGAGCGAGAATGAACATAGACGTTTCGCTCTCGGCCGAAGAGGTTATCGCTCTTGCAAAAGAGGACGAGACGATAAAAGCCGAAATCGCAGGCAAGAATATCGTCAAGGAGCTTTACGTTCCCGGCAAGCTTGTTAATATCGTAGCAAAATAAAAACAGAAGATAAGAGAGCTGTGGAAATGAGAGACTTATTTTCACAGCTCTTTTTCTGTCAGCGTTTCTTCATCTGCTGCATCATTAGGAACTGCTGCGCCATTTTTAACATTTTGTCGGTGCGCGCGGCTTCTTCCTTTGACATATTCTGCTTTAACACTTCGATCAAAAGAGAGCTTTCTTCTTTGGAAAAGGAAATGTTTTTTCCCTTTGCCGTCTGGATCGCCTGCATAAGGCTCTGCGCGGCGGAGTTTGCGTTGTTTCCGTGATCCGCTATCGCGAATTCGATCAGAAACTGCTTTTTTT